>Ga0247825_10000957_pt1 | contig 18747 bp, 25 predicted proteins | sample 13C_Vanillin_Day_FD_194413 | JGI IMG/M metagenome (GOLD analysis project Ga0247825, IMG submission 194413) | Soil microbial communities from agricultural site in Penn Yan, New York, United States - 13C_Vanillin_Day48 | ecosystem: Environmental > Terrestrial > Soil > Agricultural land | place...
TTCCATGCGAGCGAGTTAGCTCACATGGTGACAACTGCTGAGGCGAGGGCGACGTTAGCCGACGAATGGCGGGAGAGAAACCCCCAGACGCCGGATGACATCGCAGCGTTCTATCGGGACTGCGTCGGCATGGAAGCCGACTTAACGGCATGGCACGAGACCGGCGAGCGCAAGGGCATCACCGCGGCGATTGTCGCTGCGGCTGAGACGACCGGCGCTCGCCGTGTCCTCGACGTTGGAGCCGGTCTTGGACAGGACCTCCGGGCGCTCGAAGGGCTCGACCGTATCGCGGTCGAGCCTAACGACGCCCTACGCCAGCGCCTGAACGAAGACGGCATACTCGCGGCTGCGTCTATTGAGGATGTGGGCGGCGAGTTCGACCTGATCATCTGCATCGATGTCCTCGAGCACGTACCCAACCCCGACGCGCTGGTCGAGGCGATGGTCTCCCGTCTGGCGCCTGACGGTGTGCTGATCGAGCGCACGTCGACCCACGACGTAGGCACACCCTTGCACCTCGAAGCGCTCCGGGGCTGGACGCCATGGCCGGCGCTTTCCGGTCTCGGGTTCTCTCCGCGCTGGCAGCTCGACGGCATGGCGCTATGGCAGCGCATACCGGGGCTCAAGCAGGTGGCTCCTGCCACGGTGCTCATGTGCGCCTATCGGTCTCTTAGTGCTGAAACGTTCGAATGTCTCACGCAGTTGAGCTGGCCGGTGCTCACCTTCCGGGGTGACGCATTGATCTCGCGCGTGCGGTCACGGGCCGTCTCTCAATGGCTACAGACCACGGACGAAGACGTGTTCCTCATGATCGATGACGACATCGCCTTTAAGCGTGAGGACGCGGCGAAGGTCGTCGACCTGGCCCGCCAGAAGCGCGGCATTGCCTGCGGCGCCTACTCGGTACGCGACGGCGGGCACCTCGCCTGTCGGACGCTGGTTCCGGGCGAGCGCATCCGGTTCGGTGACGAAGCTGAGCCGATGGAGATCCGCTGGGCGGCGACCGGCTTCATGGCCGCGCACCGCGACGTCATCGAAGCAATCGCGGCCACCATGCCCGTCTGCCAGAACAACGGCGGGCAGGACTTCTGGCCCCTGTTCATGCCTTCCGTAATCACGGGCGAGGACGACGTATCGATCTACCTCTCGGAGGATTACGCCTTCTGCCAGCGGGCTAAGGACCTCGGCTTCGAGGTGTGGATGGACCCCTCGGTAGGACTCATCCACTACGGGCAGTTCCCGTACACCGTCTGGAACATGAAGAAAGCGGAGTTGACACCTCGATGAAGTGCCCGCACTGCGATACAGAACTCACCCCGCACGACGCTCAGACAGGCGTCAAGGTAGGCGCTCTGCACTGTGACGAGTGCGGCTGCTGCTTCCTCTCAGACGGACAGACGCCTCGTGAAGGCGTGCCAATGTGCGAGCGGGCTCAGGTGAAGCAGACCTCGCCCTCGGCTGAGCCTGAGCCCGCGCCAGAACCCCCGGCGAGAAGGAGCCGTAAGTAATGGCCGTTTACGCAACCGCTGAAAAGCTCCTGAACCCGATCAAGGCGGTATCTGACAGCTTCGCGGCTGCGGCGGCGGGTGACTACGCCGACAACGACGTGATCAGTAACAGCGTCTCCAACGGCACCGGCACCGCGCTGGAGTTCGAGAACGCTGTGAGGATTACAGGCGGCGCGGGCATGGTCGTTAGCGGCAGCATCAACGTCGTCGCATCGACCTCTGTAGCGGCCACCATCGGGCTCCAACTCTTCTCGCAGGCGCCCACGGCCACCGAACTCGACGACAACGCCGCCGAGGGTGGTGTGGGTGCGGCAGACGCTCCCTACTACCTGGGAGAAATCCTGTTCGCGACCGGCACTGACTACGGCGCCGGCAACATCAAGTATCCGTCCGTAGTCACCCCTGCGGCGCCTATGTTCATCCGTTCGGAAGGAACAAGCATCTTCGGGCGCCTGATCGCCCGCGACGCCGAGGCAAGCGAGACGGCGGCGATGTCAGTCATCGTCACCCTTTACATCCAATGAGGAGGGCCTAGAGCGAAGCAGTAGCCTAACTCTAGGCTCGCCCGTTCCCCAGAAAGCGAGGGAGCAATCAGGTGAGCAATGCAACCCGCTGGTACTCCACGCGCGAGGCGGTGAAAGCCGCTGTCGGGCTCAAGGGTGCCGATTACAACTCACAGATTGACTCCCAGATCGAGGCGGCGTCCGAGGACGTTGAACGCCTGCTCGCCTCGCGTGGCACGCCGGTTTCCTTCATCCCGATCACCGAAACGCACGTCTACGGGCCAATCCCCCAGAACCGGCCGACACGGTCTGACTGGGCAGAGTCCGAGAACCCGTGGCGATACGGCGGGCTAACTCGCAACCTCCAGGTCGACGACCTACTCGCCGTCACCACGATCAAGATCGACGAGGACCAGGACGGCACGTTCGACGAATCCGCCATAGCGACGACGGAATACGAACTCCTGCCCCGCAACTCGGAGCCTAAGCGCACCATCTCCATGACGGACTACGGCACGACCTACGCATGGCCTGCGCGGTCACGGGTGCAGATCGTCGGGCGGTGGGGCTACTCGGACGACACGAAGGCTGCGGGCGCCCTGGCCGAAGGGTTGGACAACAGCGAGACCGGCGTCGACGTAACCGACGCATCGCTGATCGACGTGGGCGACACCATCCTCGTGGACAACGAGCAGATGTTCGTCTCTGAGCGCTCGACCCTGACCACCGGCACGACCATGAGCGACACCCTCACGGCCGACGAGAACGACGTCACCGTGACCCTCGTGTCGGGTGCAGCGGTGAAGCAGGGTGAAGTGATCCTGCTCGACTCCGAGAGGATGCTGGTCACCTCCATCTCAGGCAACGACCTCACCGTTAAGCGTGGCGTGGATGGCTCTGTGCTGGCCGCACACTCGACAGGCATCACCGTCTACGCCTTCCGCACCCTGACAGTCGTGCGGGGCGTGAACGGCACGACAGCGGCCACACACGACACCGCAGCGGCCATCGTGAAGTACGTCCCGCCGTCTGACATCCAGGAGTACGTCACCGCGACGGCCATCGCTCACCTCAAACAGATGGAGTCGGGCTGGACGGGGCAGATTTCAGGCGGCGAGGGCGGCGTCGAGGTGCGCATGGTGGACCTGTTCTACCTCAAGCGATCCATCGTCGAGAAGTACGGGCGGGTGACCTTGTGAGTGGGGTCAAGTTCTCGGTCAAGACAGAAGGTCCGTTCTTCCGGCTAAAGGGCCAGCCCCTGAAAGATGCTGGTGCTGACACCATCCAGGACCTGATCAAGGAAGGTGAAGCGAAGGTCGAAGCCCAGCTCTATCCCGGCCACGGCGTGCTGACGGGAGAGTACAAGGCGTCGGTAACACGGGAGTTCAAGCGCCGGTCTCGTGCCGTGATTGGTTACGGCAAGGTCTCGGGCGGGTCTGAGTCGCGCGCTCTCGCCATCCGCGGGGCATGGCTTGAGGGCGGCAGCACTCGGCGCGAAGGGACCCGGTTCAAGGGCTACGGGATGTTCCGCAAGGCCACGTCTCACCTGCGCAAGGTGGCGAAGACGATGGCCGGCAAGCAGTACGCGCGTGCCGTTAAGAGGCTCACCTGATGGCAGCGACAACGAATAAGGCGACGTGGACCCAGATGAAGTCGCAACTCAAGGCGATGGGCGGTGTGGCGGATGCCGTGATAGGCGAGCCGAAGTCGGGCGTGCAGAGCGGCACCGTGGCGATCATCCCGTCAGACGGCGGGGTAGACGAGACGACGCTGACGAGCCCGCGAGAGGTTCACTCATTAACTCTGAGGCGGTACGAGAACGCCATGCAAGGGCCGTTCGATGAGTTGGAGTTCCGTCTGGACGCATGGCGGGCAAACGTGCAAGACGACTTCTTCGGCGACTTCACACTGGGCGGAACGATGGCCTACGCCCTGCCTACACAGTTCGCGTGGCAGTACGGCTTCGTGACTCTTGAGAGCGTCATCCACCGCATTCTCGACATCAACATCGGCTATCGGGTCGACGACAGATCGACGTTCGCACCGTGAGGACTGACATGCCTAAGGACGATGTAAAGAAACTGCGAGCCCTCACCGCCATGAGCCTACGTCGCTCTGCGGACCCGTCTCACCCGCAGTACAAGGAATGGCATGAGTGGAAGGCCGGGGAAGTATTCGTCCCGCCGAAGAACCTCGACGTCAACAAGGCTCTCAGGCGTCACATCGCCGAGGAGGTGAAGTAGTTGGCAAAGCAGTCAGGACTCGGAGACAACCTCTACGTGGGGGGCTATGACATCTCCGGCGACGTGGGCGCGGTGCAGACGATCAACGCCTCGCAAAGCCTCCTGGACGTGACCGCGATCAATAAGAGCGCGATGGAACGGCTCGGCGCCCTGAGAGACGGCGAGATCAGTTACTCGAACATCTTCTTCAACGACGGCGCAGGGCAGGCTCACGCCACGCACAAGGCGCTCAGGGCGGGCGCAGACGTTCACGCTATGTACTGCCGTGGCACGACGCTGGGGAACCATGCGGCCTGTCTCATCGGCAAGCAGGTTACCTACAACCTCAACCGAGGCGCCGACGCTTCCCTGCTGGGAGACGTGCAGGTCCTGGGCTCGGCGGGCTACGGCCTTGAGTGGGGCAGGCTGCTCACCGCGGGCAAGGTCACCAGCACAGCCGACGAGAACATCACTTCGGTCGACATGACCGCGGCTGGTTCGCTCGGGCTGGTGGCTTACCTGCAAGTGTTCTCGCTCACGGGCACCGACGCGACCTTCACGCTGCAGGAGTCGAGCAACAACGGCGCCGGCGACGCCTTCGCTGCTGTCACTGGTGGCGCCTTTACTCAGGTCACTACGGCACCGAACACACAGCGCATCGCCACGGCTGCTATCGCCGTCGAACGCTATCTCAGGGTCGCGGTAACAGGCGACTACACCAACGTCGTCTTTGCAATCGCAGTAATCGTACCGGGCGCACACGGCACGGTCTAAAGGGAGGAAGACATGGCTAAGGAATCAGGTATCGGATTTCAGGTCACCATCGACGAGTCGGACGGCAACGCCCGCGACATCTCGAACGACATCACCTCAGTGGGGTTCAACACCATGCAGGGCCTACAGGACATCACCGGCCTCGATAAGAGCGCCATCGAACGTCTCGGCCTTCTGCGTGACGGCGAGCTGACCCTGACGGGCGTGTTCAACGACGATTCCAGCAAGAGTCACGAGGTGTTCAAGGACTACTACACGCCCGTCTCTGGCACCTTTGGCCGCACGGTCACGGTCGCTATCTCGGGGCAGACCGTCACGATGGACATGGCGATTGAGTCCTACAACCTCAACCGTGCGTCTGACGGCTCGCTGACATGGACTGCAACGCTTCGGCTCGACTCGGGCACGACGCCTACGTGGAACTAAGCGATGGGATTCAGGCGCGAATCACGCCGCATCACCCTCGCCTTCGATGACCCGGAACTAAACGGGCTGGAGGTCGTTACCAGGAGCGTGCCGCTGGGCACGTTCATGGCAATGCTCGACTCGTCCTCGGACGCAGCGAAGACCACGCAGCTCTTCCAGGACTTCGCGGATAACGCGCTGCTCTCGTGGAACCTCGAAGCCGAGGACGGCACACCCGTCGAGCCGACGCTGGCCGGCATGAAGACGCAGGACACCGACTTCATGTTGACCATCGTTAAGACGTGGCTAGATGCGATTGGTTCGGCCACCGGCCCTTTAGTCGGCGCCTCGAGCAATGGCAACACCTCGGACTACCAGCATTGAAGCCGTGGGAGTTGACGGAGGCGGAAGCCGTGCTCGGTCTATGCGACCGCTTCCACAAGCTGCCGAGCGAAGTGCTGAACGAGGACGCATCGTTGCTCTGGTATCTGGATGTAGCGGCAAAGGGTAAGCGGGAGACTAGTGGCTAACGACATCACCATCCGCGTTACCGCCAAGGACGACGCCTCGCGCGTCCTCGATGGTGTTGACAAGAAGGCGAAGGGCCTCGGCTCTACCTTCGCGTCCGTGGGGAAGATCGCGGGTGGGTTCCTTGCCGCGAACGTCATAGCGGGTGCAGCGCAGAAGGTGGTGGGATTTCTAACGGAGTCCGTCAAGGCTGCGTCTGACCTCGGCGAGAGCGTCAACGCCGTCAATGTGATTTTCGGGAAGTCGTCACAAACGATCCTCGATTGGGGCAAGAACAACGCCACTCAGTTCGGCCTCTCGCAGCGTGCCTTTAACCAGCTCGCCACACCTCTCGGCGCGATGCTCAAGAACGCCGGTCTTGAAGACTTCGCAGACCAGACCATCAACCTCACCGAGAGGGCGGCTGACATGGCGTCGGTGTTTAACACGGACGTGGCCTCAGCCCTCGAAGCAATCCAGGCGGCTATCCGTGGCGAGACCGACCCCATCGAGCGCTACGGTGTTTCGCTCGGCGCGGCAGCGGTAGAGGCGCGGGCGCTGGCAGACGGCGCCAGGTTGGTCGACGGCGAACTGACGAACCAGGCGAAGACGGCCGCCCGGCTCGCCTTGATCTTCGAACAGACCGCTGCGGTGCAGGGCGACTTCGCCAACACATCCGGCGAACTGGCGAACGCTCAGCGGATTGCAGCGGCACGCACCGAAGAGTTGCAGGCGCAGATCGGCGAGAAGCTGATCCCGGTGATGCTGAAGCTTACGGAATTGAAGCTCGCACTGGTCACAGTGATCGCCGAAAAGCTAATCCCCAAGCTCGAGGAACTGTACGCGAAGCACTGGCCTGCAGTGAGCAAGGCGATTCAGGACTTCGTTGCCGTGGTCGAGGAGTGGTGGCCGAAGCTTCAGCCCATCTTCCAGTTGGTTCTTGAGGACATCATTGCCCGCATTCAGGGATTCATTCAGCAGCTACAGGGCATCGTGCAGATGGTCGAGGGTATCGCTGACCTCGTGAAGGCTGTCGCAGAGGGTAACTGGCGGGCGGCATGGGAAGCGCTGCTATCCATCACGCAGGGCTACATAGATGTGCTCATCGGCTCGATTACGCAGATGTTCGGCTCACTGCCTGGGAAGTTGTACGACGCGGGCAAGGAAATGATTCAGGGCTTAATCGACGGTGTGAAGTCGAAGCTGGACGAGCTGGAGAACCTGTTCAAGGCGATCACAGACAAGATACCCGACCTCAAAGGCCCCATCGAGAAAGACCGCAGGCTGCTCGAACCCACTGGTCGGGCGATCATGCAGGGCCTCGCTTCTGGCCTGTCGACTGGCTTTAACCGCAGCGTCTCGCCCTACCTGAGCGGCACGGGCGGAAACATCGCCGGTGCCGTCGGCGGTGGTGCTTCGCCAGCGCTCCAAGGTGCAGGTGGTGGTCTCGGTGGTGGCTTCGCCTTCAACGTCACGAACATGAACATCTACGAGAAGGACGACCGCGAGATCAAGGACGTGGCCTTCGCCGTCACCGCGACGATGAACACCCAAGTTCGGCGGCGCGGCTACCTGCTCAGTTCAAGCCCGCCCACCACGAGCACCGGCGTGATACAGGCGCGGCCATGATCAAGCGCATCACCCGCGTGATCTACGGCTCAGGGATGGACGACTACATCGACCTACCCACGCACAACTCTGTCCAGGAGACAGAGCAGGAACTGTGGACGAGCTTCGCCGACCTCACGGGCGCGGACTACGCATACGACATGATCGGCTCGGGAAGCCCTGCAAGAAAGAACGCCATCGAGCGCGTCGCCTTCACCATCGTGGAGGACGACTCGGACGACGTGAACGACACGTACGAAGACCTGGAGACACTGATCCTCGGTCGCGTGCAACTGGTCAGGTCAGACGGCACAGCATCTGAGACAGCATACGCGCGGCTGCTCTCGATGCCCTCGCGGAATCTGAACGTCGTGCACAACCGGCACATGCCCGTCGTGCTGGTGTTCGCGCGCATTAGCGACTGGGAAGCAGAGGCGCCCTGATGTGTGGCTGTTCGAGCAAACGGATCAAGCGCAAGCCGACACCGCCCGGAGGTAACCGGTGACCATCGTCATTACCGACGCCGCAGAAGCGGACATGCTCTCGCGGGTGCTCGACCCGGACCTCGACTTGAAGCTGTTCAAGAACGACGTGATCGACGGCTTGACGGCGTCGCAGATCGAAGCCCTCGACGAGACGGACTTCGACGAGGCCGACTTCACCGGCTACGCCGACGTCACCCTCGCCGGCGAGAACCAGGGTGTCAGTTCTGACTGGACGATCACGGACGGAGACCCCGGCGAAGGTGTGGCACCGGAGCAGACCTTCGAGAGCACGGCTGACCAGACGCTGCAAACGATCTACGGCTACTACGTGGTGAAGACTTCGGGCGGCGCCTTGCAGTGGTTCGAGATGCTGTCTGAGCCGGTGGAGATCCAGAACGATAACGACTCGATCAAGATCACGCCACGGTTCACCTTGAAGGACGAGACGGACTAATGGCCCGTCTGGAGAGGACGCAGCCACCGCGCGACTCATGGCGCGTTGAACTGGTAGACCAGAAGTCAGAATCTGGGCTCGTCCTCTTCGAGTACGCCATGCGCGCGCCCGGTCACGACCCCTTCCTCCTGAACAACCACCGCGCCCAACTGCGGGAGACACACCAGCGCATCGTGCGAGGCCCCAACGGTGGCCTGATGCACGTGTCAGGCGTCGAGGTGGTCGACCTCGATACGTTCAAGCAAGGAACGGAGTTCTATCGCTGGGCCGCCAAGGACCGCAGCGGTAACTGGCGCGACGACAGAGGGCGCACACTAACGCCGTTCATGTTCCCGACTGCACCGTGGGCAGAGGGTGGCGACGAAGAGCTAGACCCGCAGTGGCAGCGCGAGACCTACACGATCCCGATAGCTGAGCAGGTTAGCGAGGCCATCGACCGTTACTCGAATCGAGCCGAGCACCGAGCGCTAGTCGGAGACCGGCGAGGCACCACGCTCAATCTCCAGGTGGGCGCCAGCGCAGACGATGCAGAACAGGTAACGAGTGGTGATGCCGTCAGCATTGCAGACCCGACGATGGGATCAGACGCCACCACTGAGCACGTAGGAACACGGTTCCAGAACGTCACGATTGTCAATGCGTCGACCATCGACGATGCCATCTACAGCGTCACGCCCGCCTCTACCGGCTTGGATGAGCCTCAGCATCGCGTCCGTGGGCAGGCTGCGGACACGACGCTGGCGTTCACAACCGTGAGTAACAACATCGACGCGCGCGCCCGGACTACGGCGAGCATCCAGTGGAACAGCACAGACCTAGGGTGGTCATCTGGATTCGCTGAGTGGGGAGCCGCTGCCGGGTCGTTGGGAGTTGGAGCCACCATCGAGACGATCATCCAGGAGATCGTCAACCGTGCCGGATGGGTAAGCGGCAACTCGATGGTGCTCATCTGGGAGCAGCACACCCTCGACGCTGCCCGCGACCTCTTCATAGAGGCGTATGACTCGTCCTCTGCACTCGCGGCCAAGCTAGACATCGACTACACGGGCGCTGGCCCTGCTGCTTCTCGCGTCACGTTCCCTAATCGAGCACTGCGGGTATGGCCCGCTAGGAGGTAATCATGGGTCGAATTTACGCAGTCCCCTTTAACGCTACGGTGACGAACGCAGGCGGCACGGCTGACCTGTGGGAGTTGCTACCGGCAGACGACAAGCCGATCAAGTTGCGCGGGTTCCGCCTCGGGCAAACGTCCGAGGTGGCAGACGCCGCAGAGGAAGGCGTACGGATCACGGTCACGCGCCTCGCAGCGACCGTGACAAGCTCCAACGGCTCATCCGTCACACCGGTGCCGTTGGACTCTGCCAACTCAGCAGCGGGCTTCTCGGCTGAGTACAACGGCGCCACGGTTGCCACGACTTCGGGCGCCACGACGGTGGTCGAAGAGATGGCGTGGAACCTGCGCATGAGCCCCTTCGAGGTCTGGTATCCCGACTCCGACTTCGCACCCAAAGCGAAGCAGGGCGAGGGGCTGTTTATCCGGCTTGAGACGACACTCGCCGACGACATCTCGTTTGCGGGGACTGCCTGGGTCGAAGAGGAATAACCATTGCCGGCCTTCAACCGACCGCGGGATCAGTTCAGGCGGATACACCGTTACGTACCTTTTACGGATCGGTCGCCTACCGCTGTCCTGACGGGAACGGCTACCGATGGCATAACCGAAGCCGAGGTCAGGGCCGGTTCTTCAACGATCATCATCACCCTCGCTGATACCGCGTGGGTAGCTTCCGGCGGGGCGTTCGATGCCATCCGTCAGGACATCATCGACGGCCTCGACTCGGCGCAGGTCGAGGCTACGGGCTGGAACGCTGAGGTCAGGGACAACCTCGCAGTAGGGACGGTGGTCAGGACATCGGACACCGTCGTTACGATCACGCTCTCGGCGCAGGCGGCGTACAACATCACCGCCAACGAGACGATCACCGTCACGGTTCCGGGCTCGGCGGTCACGAGCGGCAACCCGATAACCGCAACCCCGACGTTCGATGTAACGAGCCAGATCACCTTCACCCAGACCGGCTCGGGCGGCGCCATCGCTGGCGGTTCCGCGACAGTCAGGGTGTTTACGGCCGTGACCCCCGGCACCTCTACGGTCGAGGTGTTCAACCCCAACGGCGTGTCTCAGGGAACCCTCACCCCGCTCAGGTACAGAATCTCGCGGTACGAGAACCAGGTCGGCGACTGGGAGTGTGTGCTGCCTGTCGATGAGGTACTGGACGACGACGATGTACCGCTGGCGTCTCACATCGCCTACGGGTGGAAGATCAGCATCACGCAGGAGAACTTCAGCCCGGAGAATGCGCCGGGTTCTGGGCACCTGCTCTACCAGGGCATCGTAGAGGAACGCTCATTCCCCATCACGCAGGGCGGCTTCACTGAGCTTCAGCTAAAGGGTTCCTTCCGAACCTACGCAGCCGTGCGCCGGTCGGTGTTGCAGAACCTCGAATATGACGGCTCTCTGGCCGCGCTGACCACGACACTGATCGGGACCCTTCTCGATCCATACGGGCCCATCTACGACGCCAACGCGGTCAACGTGAACATCAAGGGCGCGTTTAACGACCTTTCCAGGTACGCCGCATGGATTAAGGCAGCGCAGCTCGGACGGCGGGTGATCCGGGAGACGTGGGACCACGACCGGCCGGAGCTGGTGCGCTACGACGGCGCGCCTGCATCGGGTCTTACCTTCCGTAACGCGACAACCCTCGAGAAGGCCGGCACAACTCTGCGATACAGCCACGACAACGGCGGGTCTGGCGTGGCGCTAATCGCCGGCCGACCTACATTGAAGTGGGATGGCGCCAACGTCATCAACCGGATCATCCCGAAGGGCGTCGACACCATCGAAGACCCCGACGACCCCACGAGCACGATCAGCGCTGACCTGACGTTGCAGACCGCCAGCCTGACCCAGCCGTACACAGTAAAGGCAGGACTCAACCCAGACTCGACGTTCTACTACTACATCGAGGACGAGGACAGCATCGAGCGCTACGGGCTCACTGAGATAGTGCTGACCTACTCCGAGGTCAAGAACCCGAACGATGATTCCGTCAGCCGAACGCAGGCAGCGAACGTCCTCTACATGAAGGCCGTCAACGAACTGATCAAGCGGCGCAGCGAGAAGATCGTTGTATCCCTGCCACCTCTCGCGAACGGGGCGAAGATTTGGGCGCTGCCCGGAGACTCGGCGCAGCTTGAGTACCGCGGCGAAGTCGAGACGGAGAGCGCAACGGCGATCTGGATGGACCTCGACCGGCGCATGTTGATCACGCAGCGCCACGAGGAGAGCCACCCTTCGGGCATCCGGCGTGTCAGCTACGTGCTGACGGCGCCAGAGATGGAGTTCCCCGTACCAGGTCTGCCGGGTGAGATCATCCTGCCGCCCGACGACGGCGGGCCTGACGACCCGACGAACCCTGACGGCCCGAGCGAAGAGCCGTGCTGCGAAGACCCTACCGACGACGAGAACGAAGGCCCAGAGGAAGAGTGGGAGGAGACGTTCCCCGAACCCGAGGCGGAGTGTGCCAGGTATGGCAGACCGGAACTGAACGTAAGCATCGCTGCTGGTGGCGAGGGTGCGGTGCCGTGGACTTACAAGATCGACGGCGACCTCGACTTCGGCTCGACGCCGATCATCTTGTTCCCCCTACCAGACCTGGGCGAAGGCACGTGGTCAATCACGGTGCGTCTGGGCATCCGAACCAGCCCCTACTTCCCGGACAACACATGGACCGTGAAGATTAAGAGCGGCACCACCGTCCACGCGAGCATGTCTTTCCCCCTAGAGTCCGGCGAGGACAACAGCGAACTCACAGAGGACGGGTTCCCGTTCTTCCCCACCGTTGGTGCGAGCTTCGATGCCGGCGAATTTGGAACGGTGAGCGTGGGGGTATCACCGAGCGTAACCGGCAGCGCGACCATCGGTTACGGCGACGACTCTTACATCCAGCTCTGCTTTACGCCGTCATGATGAACACAAAGAGAGAGACCGCCCGGACGTCGAACGGCCTCTCGATGGGATTGCGTGCCGTCATGGAGATAACAGGAACACGCTCTCCCGGCTGGGATTGTAGCCGATTAGCCGAGTTCGTCGGTAACGAAGCCGGTAATGGCGTCGCCGATGTCGGAGACGGCGGTCGAAAGCGCGGTCTTCAATGCCACGTAAATCACGCCGATGGCGATGGCGACAGCCACGGCTGTTACCGCGACGTACTCAGCCGAGGTCTGGCCGCGCTCTGGGTTCAGGTCGCGTACTCGGTTCACCAGCTCCAGCATCTTCTCGTTGATCGTGTTGATCATGGTTTCCTGCCCTTCACTTATGGGCCGATCCGTTCGGCCTCGTCTGTCTGTTTAAGACAGCAAGTCGCTGGAACGTTTCAAGGTGGGTTTGGTGAGAGCAGCGGGCGGCGGGAGCCCGCGTAAATAGCCTGCCCCCGAAGGGGCAAGGGCACCTAGAAGGTAGAGCTTTTAGATGCAGACGAAACGATACCAGAGGTGACGGCGGTGAAACAGTACGTAGGTGCGGCCCGTCTGCCTCTGATCTTCATCACCTACGTATCGATCCTGCACGTCGTCTACGGCGCCGCCCTCCTCGTATCGGAGAACGCCGGCAATGCGACCACGACGGCGAACATTCTCGACTACTTGCCCGTAGGACATCGGGCAGCGGGGATACTGCTCTTCGTGTCCTCGGCGACGGCGCTGTGGGCGGTCTACTTCGACTGGCCGCCGAGTCTCCGTTCGCTTGCGTCCATGGCGCTACAGGTGATGTTCCTGTCGCTCGCCGCGGTGGGCGCTGCCGACGCGATCATCGACGGCCGGTTCGCCGATGGCGTTGAGCGCTCCCGATACTTCATCCTCGCCGACCAGTGCCCCGCGATCATCGCGACAGTGCTGCATTCATACGCCGTTATTGCCTATCACAACGCAGGTTTTCGACGTCCATGGAGGGATTAGGTGTCGCTGCCATCGTCTCCATCGCAACGCTCGTCCTCGCAGGTCTCAAGTTGTGGCGACAGAGTGAGACCGACTACACGACCAATCTGGAGCGGCGCATTGAGCTACTGCAAAAGGACAAGGACGAAATCGCCACGCACCTGGATGAGTGCGACGAAGAGAAGGAACTGATGAGGAAGGCCAACGCGAACCAGCAGAAGCAAATTTTCGACCTGATGCAAGAGAACCGGGCGCAGGCGCAGGAGATTCGCGATTTGCAGCGGCGGCTAAGAGAGGCTGGTAAAGAATGAACGAGAACACGCGGCTGATACTCGGCGCTCTCGGCGGTGCGGTGTTGATGGCGATTGGCGCCTTCGGCCTGAACGAGGCGAAGGTCGAGACGCCGATCTCACCTGACCCTCACGCTGAGACGCCCTCGGTTCACGCTCCCTGCCCTGACGGATGGGCCGACACGTCGAAGGAAGCCGACCACGCCATCGTCCTGTCCTGCGAGAAGGACGAGTGGCTGGTGATCTTGCACGGCGACGGGACGTTCTCGCACGCCCTCCAGAAGGACACCCCCGGCGCCGCGTTCGTCTATGACCCGAGGGAGGTGGACGGATGGCCAGAATAGTAGCTGCGGTCCTGATCGCGCTCCTGCTGTGGGCGCTACTCACGGGCGAGGTCAAGGTCGGTGCCCATCACAATGAGTACCTTCCCGGTGTGCCGGGGACGCCGGCAATCCAGAACCTTCTACAGGACGGCGAACGGACGTGGTGTACCAACTCAGCCCTCGCCAACTACCCCAACGCCCTCGCGCAGTTGCGGCAAACCTACGACGCGCAGGAGACGAAGCTCGGTAACACTGACCGCTTCATCGCGGGCACGTACGAGAGTGTTACCGCGGCTAAGAACGCAGGCTGCGAGGTGTGGTGGTTCGGCAGGTACGACAACTTCTGTACCGGCTGCGCCTGCTCGGTTCATTACGCCTCGTGGCCCGTCACCGTCAACGTGTCCCTGAGCCTCGGGTACTTCGATTACAAGAGCTGCTTCGGCCACGAAGAGGGCCACATCCACGGCCTCCACGAAGCTTATGTGGACCTTGGCACCATCGGCTGCACCGGCCGCACGGACACCGTTATGGACTGCGGCTCCGGTGTGTGGGAGCTCAAGCCGCGTGACGTGAACCTGATCTGCAACCTCTACGGCGTGCCTGGCGACAGGTTTCACGCCTGCGCGCCCACGGTCTATCCCTATTGGGATGGCGTCTATTGGAACTTCGAGGTGTGGCGCTATCGGCCTGTAGACGGTGCGTGGGTTAACTACCAGGGTCAGAGCGAATGGCAACCGTGGGTCAACGGGCAGGAGGTCAACATCCGCGTTGGTGGCTACCGCTGGACGAGCCTTACGACGTGGGCTTCTGACGGCGTGACCTGGACCTGCCAGATCTTCTGCTTCACGCCATGAGACGCCTGATGTTCGTTGGCCTCGTGCTCGGCGTCCTGATCTCCCATGCTCAGCCGGTGCACGGTCAGGAGCCCATCAACTGCATCCTCGACGGAGGCATCCTGACATGCGACCTGAGAACCCCGACACCCACATCCACCTCGACGCCAACGGCACTCCCTACGAGCACGCCCACGCCCCAGCCGACGCCCACCTCGACGCCGGTCCCGACGAACGTGAAGCCCCTACCAGCGAAGAGCGCGGACGGTACGTACTACATCCGCGAGCCGGGGACGTACTCGGGTAACGCCACATGCGGCAACATCGGCGGCGGCGCCCACTGCGTCCACATCTGGAACAGCAACGGCGTTACTCTCCAGGACTTCACTATCGTCTCAGGGCAGGGCTACGGACTCCAGTTCGATAACAACAACACCATCCAGCGCGGCACGATCACAGCTCCCCTCGGCGCGTCGGGCTTCCACAAAGTCAACGTTACCTTCGACAGCGTGGCCTTCAACGTGCAGACGGTAGCGTTGCAGCTCATCGGCTCCGGCTGCGAGAACACCTCGCCGAGACCGAACCGGAACATCACGGTCAGGGCCAGCGAGTTCAAGAACCAGTCAGGCCACGAGATGCTGTACATGAAGTGCGCTCAGGACGCGCGCATAGAGGGGAATGGGTTCACGCCTAAGAGTGATTGGGCCGTGAGCCTGCCCGATGGCGTGAACGTGAGCATCACCGGCAACACATTCGACCTCACCTCGGAGCCGGGTAACTGGCTAGGGATCGAACTGCCTAGAGTGTTCGGGGCGAAGGTCGCCGACAACACGGCGCAGGGTCCGGCCGGCGACTGGCTGGGCTGGCACTGCTGCGGCAGCACGAACCTGTCTTTCACGGGCAACGTGGTCGCAGGCGGGATGGGCGAGCTGTGCTGCATCCTGCCGCCTAGCACAGGCGACGGAGGGTTGCGCTGATGTGTTGTAAGACAGAGGTTGAACCGCTGGACCCGACGATTGCCCGCACCATCCTGCTCATTGGGCAGTTCAAGCCGCAGGGCGACCCCGACACGGCAATCTACTGGCGCCGCGACATTCCCGAGGAAGGGTGCACGGTCTCCGTTGACATCGCAGGGAGTGCGTTCAGGGCATCCATCAGCCCCGGCATCTCGTCCTACTACCAGCACGAAGGCAAGCGCATGACGGCGGGCGTCTACTTCGAAATCTGCGCCAAGTACGCGGAGAAGGTCGACGGGACGGTGACGCAGAAGGCAAACGTCACGGGCTGCTCTAACGGCGGTGTGTCGTCGCTGGTGATGGCCGTCTACCCCCACATCCCGTTGACGTACTAGCGGGCGTGCCACGGCTTCCAGGAGCTAATCATGGGCCACGACCATGACGCAGCCTGATGAGTGCCCACCGCACTGGTACGTCATCGAGCCGCCCCATGACGGCAAGCGGCTGCTCGACAGCAAGTGCAAGCGCTGCGGACACGAACGGCAGTTCCCGGCGTCAGGCGACGACGAGCGCACGCATTGGGTACCACATGTCCCCGGCCTACAGAGGGCACCGATCACCTACATCTACGAGGTCTAGTTCAAGGGAGGAAAAGCAATGAAGGGTGTATACATCGAGATCGCGTTCTGGTGCTCGCTGGTCGCGGGCATCGTCGCAGGCGCCACGCAGACGCTGACCAGCTACCCCGGTGACCTGGTATCGCAGGACACGCTGGTGGTGGTCGGTATCGTGGGCGCGTCTCTGAGCGTGGTGTCGGCGGCGCTGCTCAAGCGCGCGTCGGGGTAGGTGTTAGCAGATCGCGGACGGCTTCCGTCATCTCTCCCGCGTACCAGTGCCAGCCACTGTGTCCATGCGGGCGGTTGCAGAACACACCGGGCGCTGACAGCGGCAACATGCAGAGCACTCGTGGCGTGGGCTGATGGTCGACGTGGCCCCATGCTCGACTGTATCCGTCTGCGGTTTGAGTGGTCATAACTACCCCCGTTATGGATGGTTCGCACTATATAGTCTTATGGACGCTAGAAAGGCAGATGGGCTTGGATCTCCCAGCTAGAGAAATCACCAAGCCCATCGCAGATCGGAGGAACCCCCATGAGGAGGGTTCACTGGGTCTAAATAACCTCGCCAGTTCACCGTTGCCGGGTGGACGGCGGGGAAGATTCGTAGATAGCTTAGCATAAAGCCGATCTTCGCCAAGAATCCACCATCTGTACGCTGTCTCGCTCATCCCGCTCCTACCTTCGCACTACGATCATTATGAGGACTTGCCGGACATAACCGGTGCTGGAGAGGAGACGAATGTCAGGTCGCACGCAGCCCATTTCCTCACACGATCTGCTTGCGTACTGTCCACGAAGATCACTCGGTCGAAGTATTTGAACTGCGTCCGGATAAACGTGCGGTCGCCTAGCGCTGGTGGCGTTAGTGGCGTGTCTAAGGCAACGGCCAGCGCGGTCAGATTCGTTGCGTGCCTCGGCAGAACGCGCCATGAGTGAACGTCCTCGGGCACTTCGACAATGTTATCCACGAGCAGTCGGCCCATCTCGTACCAGTCGTGCGTGTGGATGTGGACGACAGTCTCCTCGGCCTCAATGAAACATAGGTAAGCTCGCTCCGCTTTCATACCGCCTCCAGCATCCTGCTCGCCACGTCGATCCTCGCCTGCGCGCTCAGCGCCCTACGTCTGCGACTCGCCCTTGCATAGTAGATCGACATGTCTACCCGTGAGTGCCCGAGTATCTGCTGAAGCTCATCGATACCGCCACCGGCCTCGAGGAACGCCGACGCGAAGTGCGCCCGGAACCGGTGAGGATGTACGCGGCCGGCAACCTCTGCCTTCTCCCCCAGCCGCTTGACCAGCTTCTCAACGTAGATGCTCCAAGCGTAGGGACACAGCCGATCATCGAACTCCAGCGCCTTCTCGAGCTCGCCCATCGCCAGCGGTCCCGGCGCGATGATCCGGTACTGGGCGCCCTTGCCCAACACCGTCACTGTACCCGTTTCGAAGTTCACGTCTGCCCTGGTGACGCCGAACACCTCCGACCGCCTCAGTCCCCCACCTAGCAGCAAGAGGAACACGGCCCTCTCGCGGTGGTTCTTGCAGGCGTCGTACATGCGTCGCAGTTCGCGGGTCGTGAACTCTTCCGAGGGTCTCGACTGAGCGCGAGGGTTCGGTAGGCCGCGGGCCGGGTTCTCGGTGCAGTAGCCCTGATAGACCGCGTAGTCGTAGAAGATGCGCATGGAGATCAGGCGGTTGCGGACCGTGTGCTGTCTCGCTGTGCGGCGCAGTTCCCCCATATAGACGGCGATGTCTTCCTGACACGCCTTGCGATAGTCGTATTCGTTTTCGTCGCACCACTTCACCCATTGCTTGACCTGGGAGTAGTAGTTCTGAACCGTTACCTGAGAAAGACGTCGTGGATAGCGCGTCTCTAGCCAGAATTGAAACGCGTGCAAGAGCCCTGCCCCATTTTCTAGGCGCATGGTTGCTCCTCATGGTTCCTCCTCCCGCGGAAGAACCACCCCGAATAGGACAACCATGCGCCGTGTGTAGGGCGGAATATACGCTTCCGTTATGCATATGCAATAACTTTAGTGTCACAGATAAGATTAAACCTTGATCAGTGAAACACTAAGTCAATTGCATTAATCAATAGACGGAAACGTAGCTTCTGTGTTCGATGGGCTACCCTACGGCGCGCGCTAGTTGCCTCGACGGGGTGGCAGGCTCTGGCTTCGTCTTCGAAGCACGTGCGAGCCGCTCCAGGGGGATGCCGGTTCCGTCAGATAGTGCGAGTAGGGTCGACGTACGCGGGTCCGA
>Ga0247825_10000958_pt1 | contig 18741 bp, 13 predicted proteins | sample 13C_Vanillin_Day_FD_194413 | JGI IMG/M metagenome (GOLD analysis project Ga0247825, IMG submission 194413) | Soil microbial communities from agricultural site in Penn Yan, New York, United States - 13C_Vanillin_Day48 | ecosystem: Environmental > Terrestrial > Soil > Agricultural land | place...
TTGTGGCTGGACAGCGCCGTGCCCCCACGGCTGACCTGGGCCGCGCCAAAGCGCATGGGGGATCCTTTCACGACCGCGTGGGAAGGAGCCTCTGTCCGCCCTGTGTTCTGTTCCTGCGAGGACCGCAGGCCTTCAGCTTCCTCGGGTTGACTCCGCAGGTGGTGGTAGGGAGTGACACTGAAGCCGTCTGCCCCTACTTGCACCTCATAGGTGCTGTGCCCTCCCTCCCAAGCCAGGCCTCGAGGCCGGAAGGCGAAGTGCACTTGGTCCATGACCTTCTGCACGTCGAAAGGTGCGCTCACCTGCCTGGGCTCTGCGGTGGGAGCAGGGGCTTCACCGGGCGCGGGCAGCAAGCGCTCTTCCTGCCCGCAGCCGGAGAACAGCCAGGCCATGAGAAATCCTACAGTCCATCGGATGGTCTGCCTTGTGTGCATATGCCCTTTTCCTGCGGCACGGAGAGCTCCGAGCCGGTGAAAGTTTCACTTGAGTGCACGCTGGGTATTGGCGAGGGTTTCAATGCCACATGCCAAGGGTGAAGCACATCACCCAGGTGGGTGATGGACTCTCCAGGCAGGGGGTGAATGGCCGGAAATTTGGTCCCGCGCTGAAGGCGGGTTCTCATGAGCGCCGCGACGGCGAGGACGCATGGGAACCCTGGTCTGCAAGATCGAGCTCGACAAGACGAAGGGCATCACCGTAACCGTCGAGAACGCCGATGGGCAGATCACCCAGACGCTGACGATGGACGGCACCAGCATCACCACCAAGGTGGCAGGCCAGTCCGATACCAGCACCATCGTCCAGAAGGCGGACAGCATCGTCGTCACGGTCAAGGACTTCACCCTGGACACGGAGACGATCACCCTCAAGTCGTCCAAGGCGTCCCAGTGGACCAGCCAGGACACGCTGAAGGTGACCAGCACCCAGGACATGACGCTCACCTCGAGCGCCAAGCTCACTCAGAGCGCCACCCAGGATGCCAAGCTCACCTCGAGCGCCAACGTCACGGTGGAGGCCACCAGCGCGTTCAAGGCCAGCGGCATGACGGCGGCCATGTCCGCGAGCGGAGGCGAGGCGAAGGTGGAGGGGATGACGCTCAAGCTGAGCGGCCAGACCAACGCGGAGATGGCGGGCGCCATGGCCAAGGTGTCCGCGCAGGGCAGTCTCACCCTCGAGTCCACGGGCCTCGCGAAGCTGCAGGGCAACATGACCACCGTCGGCGGCTCCCTGGTGAAGCTGGGGTGAGGACGCAGCACCGGAGGAGGGACCCGTGAGGGACGTGTCGGAGAGCATCTACCAGAGCTTCCTCAGCGAGCTGGATGGGCTGGACCGGTTCCGGCACCGCTTCCAGGAGCGCAACCCCGGCGTCCCGCTGGAGCGCGAGGACCCGGACGTGCGCCGTCTCCTCGAGGCGATGGCCTACTTCTCGATACGCACGCGGCACGCCATGACGCGCAACCTGCGCTCCACCTGGCGCCGACTGTTCGCCAGCTTCTTCGACTACCTGCTGGAGCCCATGCCCGCCACGGCCATGATTCAGGCCCTGCCCTCGCAGAAGATGACCGAGGCCACCGTCCTCGCTCGCGGCACCGAGGTGCGGCTGAAGCCCTCCGAGGAGGAGGTGGGCACGGGCTTCTTCCGCCTCCAGCGGGATCTCCGGGTGCTGCCCATCTACCTGGAGCGCTCGGAGGTGCTGGAGCGCACCGAGGGCGGCTGGCGGCTGGTGCTGGACTTCCGCTCGTACGGGCTGCGCAAGGATCCCGTGGACGTCCTCAGCCTCTACGTGCGCCACCTGGACGCCTACAGGCCCTCCCTGGCCGTGTTCCACGCCCTGCGCACGCACTTGGAGCAGGTGTCCGTGCTCTACAACACCAGCTCCCAGGCCAGCCCGGATCTGCCTGGGGACGTCTGCGAGGTCTCCTTCTCTCGCGAGCCTCCCGCACCGGATGACGCGACCCTCTACGACCATCCGCTCCAGAAGGTGCGCTCCTTCTTCCAGTTCCCCGAGCAGGATCTCTTCGTGCACGTGCAGGTGCCGCCGAGCCGCAGGGAGTGGGATCGCTTCTCGCTGTGCTTCGACTTCGACAAGGACTGGAGACTCGGCCGCTCCCGGTACCCGGAGTTCCTGCACCCCTTCGTCGTGCCGGTGGTCAACCTCAAGAAGGACTCCGCGCAGCTCATCACCGTGGATGGCACGCGCAGCGAGCACCCCATCCGCAGCATGAGCGCCGGACGCGAGTTCAGCCTGCACTCGGTGCTCGGGGTGTACGAGCTGACCAAGGCCGGTCCCACGCCGCTGCGCCCGGCCTTCCTGCCCGGGGAAGGGCCCTCCTACGAGATCGATGAGACGTTCGATGAGAGCCTGCGCTCCTACCAGAGCCTCATCGTGCGCATGCCCGGGGCCTTCTCCGCGCCCCGGAAGGTCCTCGTGGAGGCGCTCTGGTACCAGCCTCGCTTCACGCCGCATGGCACTGGCCGCATCGCCGTGACGCTGCCAGGCCGGCACATCGAAGGACTCCAGTGCCAGATGATGGGCGAGGTGCAGCGCCGCAGCGAGAGTCCGCTGGGGGACGACGTGGATGCGCTCACCCAGGTGCTGGCCTGGAAGACCAAGCCGACCCTGAAGCTGAACGAGCTGGTGGCGCTGCTGAACCACCTGGGGACTCCCGCGGAGAGCCCTCTGCGCCAGGTCATCCCCCTGCTGAGGGGGCTGGCAGTCTCTACCGTGCCGGATGGCGCGCTGAGGGGCTCGGGCGTTCAGCACTCCTATGAGGTGCAGCTGGCCGAGTTCGACCCCAGCCTGGACCCGCTGGTTGTCTGCTTTCTTGATCAGGTGAGAGAATTGCTCGATGTGTGGAACGGAGAGGCGACGGTAGCCCTGCAGGCGACCGTCGAAGGCCGCGGGGCGCTCTCTCTTTCGGTACCGCCATGAGTCTCGAACACTGGAAGATCATTCTCGAGACGTATGACCGGGTGCACGGGCTGCTCAAGAAGCACCTGCCCGTTCGTCCCGCTGGCTCCAAGGACAAAGACAAGGCGCCGCGCCGGGGACCGGAGGATCTGCAGGAGCTTCATGCCGCCATCGTGGAGGAGCTGGTCGAGCTCCAGCGGGAGCTGGTGCCGCGCACCGAGTCCTCGGAGCAGAACTGGACGTCGGAGCGCGTCGAGGACGTCATCCGGCCGCTCAGCTACCTGTTCGACGAGACCGTGCTGCTCCGGCTGTCCGAGGCCGAGCAGGCCATCTGGCCCCTGGTGCAGAAGCGGCTCTTCCTCATCGACGCGGGAGGGGACCACTTCTACGAGTTCGCCGACGAGAAGCTGTCGCGCTCCGACACCCCGTCCGTTGTCTTCGAGGTGCTCCACTTCTGCCTCTCCGCGGGCTTCCAGGGGAACCTGGAGCTTTGGCCCGCCCGCGTTGAGGAGTACAAGAAGAAGCTCGCCCAGCGCATCCCCCGGCCGGATCCGCCGCCTGAGCCGGCTCCGCAGCAGCCCACGGAGGCGCCGCAACCCTACGAGTTCCCCTTCCGGTACTACCTGGCGACTGGCCTCGTGATTGTCTCTCTGCCGGTGGCCCTGTGGGTGCTCTCGAACTGAGGGATGCCCCGTGGGCGCGGAGAGGTGAAGGGAGGGGAGCAACCCGTTCCTATGGGTCGCGAGGCTCGGGCGGGGAGGTCTTCCCTGGGTGGGGACAGATGTCCGAGGGCTCGTGCTCGGTTTCACAGAAGCCGGCCACGTTCTGGCAGTGCTTCTGGCTTCCCTGCTGGCAGGCCTCGTTCCAGCGCCGGGCCATGATCCGCACGCTCCGCGCGGGGCCCTGCCCCTCCCCCTTCTCCTGCAGCACCGGAGCCGCTTGGATCTGCTGTCTCAAGCGCGCCGCGGCCGGGGCATCTCCCAGGGCCTCGGCCAGCTCCGCGGCGCCCTCGCAGTACAGCTCTGCCTCCGAGCGGGCCACCACCTCCGCGCAGCTGCGCTCCATGCACCCGCGCATCTCCCCGTAGAAGCTCAGGTGGTTGCTGGGGCTCCAAGGTTGACCAGACCACCTCACCATGGCCAAAGGACACGCCAGGCGCACGGAGGTTGACGAGACTGTCAGCTCCCACTGCTCTCTCATCACGGAGGACAGCTCCTGGCAGACGGGCTGGAGCCTGCTGCTGGCTCCAGGGCTCTTTGCTTCGAGCTGCTCGGGGTGCTCGCAGATGAGCCCCAGGCACTCCACGCTTGCCAGCTCCCACGCTCGAGCGCTCGCGCTCCCGGCCTCTCCTTGGTGGAGCGCTGCGAAGCGCGGGCAGAGGGTGGAGGCCATGAGCTTCCACTGCTCCATCAACGCGGCCGCAAGCGCCTCGGCGCCCGCGCCAGAGCCGGAAGCACCCGCGGCTGCCAACCCAGGACCTCGCGCCTCCCGCGAAGAGCCCCCTCGCACGGCGCTGACCACTACCACCGTCGCTACGAACAGCCCCACCGCGAGCCATAGGAAGCGCCCACTGGAGCGTGGGGACGGAGGCTTTTGTGGTGGCCCTCGCTCGCGCTTGGGCTTCCTCCGCGCCGCGAGCGCTACGGGCACCAGGAGCGTCAGGGTCGGCCACCACCACCACCACGCATCGTGCGCTGAGAGCATCGCTGGCGATACTAGCGCAGTGGAGGGAGGGGGGGCCGGCTCCGGGGTGGCCGGTTTCGTGATTGTCTGTGTGCCGGTGGTAGTGTGGGTGCTCTCGAACTGAGGGCAGCACATGAAGGAGCTGAGTGAGCCCGCCCGCCGGGGAGGGCCCTCCAGAGTCAGGCAGGAATCCGCGCTGGTGAAGGAGCTGGCGGCGTCCATCTATGCCCGGCTCGACTCCCAGGGTGAGCCGGGCTCACCTCCGCTCAGCGCGGGCGTGGAGCCGCTGCTCGACAAGGTGCGTCAGGTCCGCCTGGAGCTCTTTCCCGAGGAGGGTGAGGTGGCTCCTCCTCCCCGTAAGCGCGAGGCCGTCCGCGAGGAGCTGACGAAGACGCTCGACGAGACAGAGGACGTGCTGGAGGCGCTCCTGCTGGGGGTGCGTGGTTCGCTGTCCGATGGAGGCGAAGAGGGCTGATGGCGGCGGAGGAGCTCCAGAAAGGCGCTACGGAGGCGCTCCCGAAGGACGCGGCGGCAGCGCAGCCGTACCTCGGATGGGGCCTGCTGGCGGTGGGGATTCTGCTCGTGGTGGGGCTGGGGGTTGCGGCGTGGTGGTGGTGGCGCAAGCGCTCCAAGACCGAGGCCGCCAGCGGCGAGAAGGTCCTGTCCCGCTACTCGCTGGCGCGGCTGCGCAAGCAGTTCCTGGATGCCCAGCCCCTGCGCTATCGCGCGTCTGTCGCTGACTTCCCCACGGTCGTGGTGCTTGGCCCGGATGACAACGGCCGGCCGAAGCTCATCGAGCAGGAGGTGGACTGGCGGCGGCAGCAGAACCAGTTCATGCCCAGCTACACCGACGGCGAGCTGGTGAAGTTCTATCTTGGGCCGGACTCGGTGGTGCAGGAGGTCTCCGAGCGGCTGCTCCGGGACGGCTCCCGGCAGACGCGCACCGCGCTCCGGCAGCTGTGGAAGGACAGCCTCGGTTGGCAGAAGCGGGTGCTGGTGATTATCGCCCTGGACGCCCGGTGGCTGCGAGAGACGCTGCCGGACGACGTGCGCTCGTTCACCCAGCTGCTGCGCGGCAAGATCAACATCCTGGCCGAGATCAGCAAGCGGCCCGTGGAGACGCGGATCTGCCTGACGAACATGGATCGGGTGGAGGGCTTCTCCCAGTTCGCCAGGCTGCTGAAGGAGAACCGCGTGCCGCCGGAGCTGACGGTGCCCGCGGCGGGGAAGGAGTCCCAGCTCGGTGACGCCCTGACGCCGATGGAGAAGTACCTGACGCTCGGGCTGGTGCAGTTCCCCTTGGAGGACTTCAAGCCCCTGGAGAAGTTCTTCGTGACGGGGCGCGACGTGATGATCGCGCTCAAGGACTTCATCATCGCGCTCAGGGAGGGCGGGACGCTGTCGATCCCTCCCCAGCTCGGGAAGGTGTACCTCACGCCCGACTCCGAGACGCGAGCAGTGGGTGCGTTCACCCTGGTGACCGGGAAGAAGGCCACGGATCTCCGCACGCATAACCGGTGGGTCCACTTGCGGCGCTGCGCCCTCCTGCTGGCAGTGGGGTGCCTGCCCGTGGTGGCCGCCTATGCCAACTTCTACCGGCACCTGAACGGGGCAGAGGCGGCGGTGGGGAGCTTCGAGCAGACGGTCTACCGCTTGGAGCAGCAGCGCGTCCCCATCTCCGGAGTGGTCATCAAGGAAGAATCCCTGAAGGCCTCGGACGCCATGTGGGCGCTCAAGGAGTCGATGCGCTTCTGGCCCCCTCTTCGCACCAGTTTCCGGGATGAGCAGGCCGCTCTGCGCCTGCGGATGGCGGCCACGCTACGGACTTCCTATTTCAAGCCCTACATGGAGGAATGTCAGCGGCAGTGCGCGCAATGCGAGAGCCAGCTGCCAGGTTGCCCAGCGTCGCAAGGGGGGCGGCTCTCCTGCCCCGGGAAGAAGTCCTCCGAGCCCGTGTACTACCACTACGAAGACGCCTGCCGTCCCGAGCAGATGCTCTACATGCGGGCGGTGCTCTATGCCTCACGCGATGACTCGCTCGGCCAGTTCATCCTTGCCAACGCCGACGAGGGACAGGAGAAGCGCCTGGCCTGGGCCGCTGACGCGCTCAGCCTGGAGCTGAATTCCACGGCGCACGGGGCCGAGACGACCTGGCTCGACTCCCTCGACTTCACAGAGGAGATCATTGGCGACTACGTCATCTACAGCGACAAGCGCTGGGAGCCCACCGCCCAGGATACGAAGACGTGGGCTCGCTGGCCCTACCATGGGTTGTCATTCGAGGGCCAGGTCTCGCCCTGGCGGGACCACTTCACGCGGCTGTCCAGCTGGCTCGAGAGTGAAAGCCTCGATCTGGAGACCTGGAAGAAACTTCAGGCCGAGCGCGATGAGCTCAAGAAGCTCCTGACCGCCTCGCTGTATCTCCATGATGCGCGGAGCATGTTGGATCATCTGAGCGCCGCTCCGGTGCAGCAGAGCGAGAGCACTCTGCCGGGGATCAACAGCACCCTGGATGCGCTCGAATGGATGCGCGCGAAGAGCGAGCTGCTGGCGGCGACGCTGGCCCTGGAGGAAGAGGCCGACGAAGCGCTCTATCAGGGCTTGCAGCTGGCGCCCGCGCAGCTGCTCACCCAGAGCACCTTGTTTGTCTCGAAGGCGGGAGAGGCGGAGATTGACATCCTTGTCCTCGACAAGCCCTTCTCCTTCATCCCGAGCAAGGTCTCCCATCAGATGCTCCAGAAGCTTGTGCGGCGCCTCAAGGAGTCGCCAGCGCTGGCGTTTGGCGGGACAGGCGTGGCCACGCAGGACGGAGCGGTGGTCTCGGTGGATGAGACGGCGGGCAGCGGAGACGTGGTGTTGACATCGGGCGGCGTGGTGACTTCGGGGACCTCTCAACCCACGGTCAACCGCTTCACCTTTGAGACCGAGCTCAAGCCGCTGGTGGATGAGTTCACGGCGCTGCTCGCGAAAGCCGGCATGCCGCAGGAGGAGGCCGCGGCGAGCGAGGCCTATGTGATCAAGAAGGTGGGCGAGTTCGCCACCCTCTATCGGGAAGGGCTTGTCACTGCCTTCAACAGCTATCAGTTCAACGCCAACCGCTCCTCGCTGCTCAGCGAGCTGGCCAGGCTCGTCCAGCCCTCCTCGCCGTTGTTCGGCATGCTCCGCGATGTGGCGATCCGGGCGGGTATCGGCCCACTCGAGGGGCGCTACTACGAGCCGATGCGCAACGTTGTTGACCCGTTCAGGCCCGTCACCCAGCTGATGACGCCGGACAAGGATGGCAACTACGCGGCGTTGGCGGAGTACATCGTGCTAGTGGCACAGCTTCAAGGCGAGCTGTCTGGCACCCGGGGGGCGTCGGAGAGGGCCTCCGCTCCGAAGGCGTCCGCCGGCAAGGCGGGTGACAGTGGGAAGTCCGAGGAGGCGAGCGCGTCTGCAATCCCGGCCGAGGCCGAGGAGCCGCAGCTCTATGAGCTCCTCACCCCTACAGGCCGCGTGGCGCTCTCCATGATGCTGGCGGATGACAGCTCGTACCTGAGGAAGGTGGATGCCTGGCTGGACAAGCAGGGCATCCTGGGCGAGTTCCGGACGCCCTTCCGTCAGCCCTTCCTCAAGGTGAGGGATCTCGGGCGGGAGGACATCGAGAAGCTCCTCAAGGAGCAGTGGACGGCGGAGCGCAAGCGGGTGCTGGATCCGCTGCTCAAGCGCTACCCGTTCGACCCGAATGCGCAGCTGGAGATCGATCCCGTCGAGCTCAGCGTGCTGAGCCGCAAGGACGGGGAGCTCTGGCAGTTCGTCGACCAGGTGCTGTCTCCCCTCATCGTGGAGCGCGGCACGGACTGGAGCTTGCGAAGCGCCCTGCGGAATCAGCTCACGTTGCCTTCGCGCATGCTGAGCACGCTCAACCACGTGTCCCGCCTGTCGCGCGCACTCTGGGACAACGAGGGCAAGCCGGTGGCGATGGCACTGCAGTTCAGGCCGCTCCCGCTGCCCCCCGCGCCCGCCCAGGGAGAGTTCGCGACGATGTCCTACGTGAAGTGCGGAGGGGCCTCGGTGTTCGGGTTCAACCAGAGCCCGGCCTGGCAGGACTTCCCGCTGAGTTGGTGGGATCAGCGGGCCGCCTCGCTCGGCGTGGAGCTGCGCTCTCCCAAGCGCCCGGCCAAGCGATACCGGACGGTGGAGATGCCGAGCTCCTCTTGGAGCTGCTTCCGCCTGCTCGAGGTGGGAACGCTCACTGCCGAGCAGAACATGGTCTGGGAGCTTCCTGGGCCCGAGGGGAAGGAGAACACGGACATCCTGGAGGTCAGCTTCGGGATGCGGGGCAACCCGTGGTCCTTGTTCCGAGGGGTGCCGAGATGAGCCCTCAGGTGTGTCGGGCTGGGAGCCTCGGAGGGTTGCTCGCGGTGCTGCTCGCGAGCGCCTGCGGGCCGGCCCACCTCACGGTCAATGTCCGGTCCCCAGCCGGGACCAACCAGGGGCGCCCCCTCTTTATGGTGGTGCGCGCGGTGGACTCCAAGAAGTACCTGTCCGAGACGTACTCGGAAGTCGCCGCGAAGGTGGTGGCGCCGGACGACTCGGTGATCGAGACGGCGGTGGTCTATCCCGGCGGTGAGAAGTCGCTTCGGGTGAAGATCCCCGACGAGACCTCCGTGGCGGTCTCCTTCCTCTTCACCTCGCCTGACGGCGCATGGCAGGCGCTGCTGGATACGCCCGTGCCCCGGAGCGTCGACTTCGATCTGCTCGAGAGTCGCATCCGCACCAACGCCAACACGGCGGCCAGGCCCTCTGGCCAGGCTGATGCGAAGGACGCGAAGGACGCGAAGGCGCCCGATACGAAGGGCCTGAAGCTGCCGGAGATGAAGGGCAAGGAATAAGCCGTCCGGCTCGCTTCAACCCCCGGACTGTAGCTGAGCGGAGAGCACGTCGAGCGCTGAGCGGATCTGGGTCTGCGCCGCCTCCACGGGCTGCTGGAACAGGGAGCCATCCTGGAGCTGGGAGTCGATACCGTCGAGCGGCGAGAGGAGCTGCTGTTTGGCGGAGTCGAGCGTGCCGGAGAAGCTGTCCAGCTGGGACATCGCGCCCTGCTTCAATGTCTCTGCCTGCTGCTTGAAGCCCGCCAGGAGCTGGTCCACCTGGGTGGTGATGGTCTGCTCGAGCTGGGCCTGGAGCTGCTTCACCCCATCCAGGGCCGAGCCCGTGGATTGGCTCGTCGTCTCCAGCCCTGCCGTCACCTGTCCGCGGGTGGAGGAGAGCTGGTCCTCGGCGGTCGAGCGCGCTGTCGATACCTGATCGACAGCCGATTGCGTGCCCGTGCTGATCTGCTCCTCCAGCGTCTGGAGCAGTTGCTGGATCTGAGTTTTCAGAGCATCGACGGCCTGGACGACGGGCTGCTTGAGAGAGTCCACCGTCTGCACGGCCTGGTCGCGGGCGGAGCCAATCCGCTGCACCACGGTCGCCACGGCCTCGTCGATCTGCGTGGAGGCCTGCTGGATGCCCTGCTGGATGCCCTGCACGAGGCTGCTGATCTGCTGGGTGATCGTCTGCGTCAGCGTCTCGATGGTCTGCTGGGCCTGTGACTGGACGGTCTCCACCTGGGTGACGAGCTGCTGCTGCACCGTCTGCATCTGCTTGGCGATCTGACCCACGAGGGTGTTGAGCTGGGTGGTGATCTGGCTCACCACGCTGCTGATCGCCTGGACGGCTGGGTTGACCAGCGGCTTGGGCAGGTCCGAGGCCGGGATCGCATCGAGGAGGGACATCGCGCGCTCGAGGAGCGCCTGAAGCGTGCCGACGATGGACTGGAACAGCGACTGGAGCTGCTCGAGGAGCTCTGGCAGTTGCTCGAAGGGCGGCATGATCCGTTCCTTCAGCGCGGAGATCTGCTCGAGGAAGGCATCGAGCGTCGAGAAGGCGGCGTCCACCGTGGCCTGGAGGGACTTCTGAATGGACTGGACGGCGGTGAGCCCGCCCTGGACCAGCGCATCGATGGCCTTGCTCGTCTGGTCGATGAAGGACTCGATCTGCTTCTGGACCTGATCGATGCGCTGCTCCATCGCCTCGATCTGGCTGCGCGCCGTGTCCACCTGGCTGCTGAGGGTCTGCTGGAGTGTGTCGAGCGCGGTTCCCGCTTGCGTGACGGCGTTCCCCAGGGTCTGGCCCACGCTGGTCTCCAGGGTGTCCACCAGCCCCGTGGCCGCCTCCGAGGCGCTCTGGAGCTGGGCCCGGATGGGCGCGAGCTGGGCGAGGAGCTGCTCGACCTGCTTCTTGGCCGCGGCCTTTGTGGAATCGCCCGTGGAGCGGATCTGCTCGCTGAGCTGCTCGAGGGAGTTGGAGGGCTCTGAGGCTGTGGAGTCGAGGGTTGTCTTGAGCTGGGCGCTCTGGGTCTCGGCGCTCTCCTTCGCCGTCTGGAGCGTGCCGAGCAGGGACTCAAGCGAAGTGGAGACCTGTGTGGAGACAGTCAGGAGACTCTGGGCCAGCTGCTTCCGGGTCTGATCGATGCGGGCCTTGCCCTGGGCCTTGCGGCTCTCCTCGAGGCCAGCTTCGAGGCTGGTGCAGCGCTGACTGACTTCCTGCTCCAACTCCTGGAGCTGTCCCTGGGAGGACTCTTCCGCGGACCTGGCCGACCCTTCGAGCGAATCGCAGCGCGCGGAGACATCGGACACGAGCGTCTCGACGTCGGATTGAACGCGGCCAGCGGCGGACTCCAGCTCCTGCTGGAGTCCCTGCACCTCCGACACCATCTCCTCGAATCGTGCCCACAGCTCCTTCATCTGGGTCAGGGCTCCAGCGCTTTCAGCTCTGACTCCAGCGCGTCAATCTGCCCGGAGAGCTTCGCCAGGGCTGACTCGATGTCGGGGCGGATGCTCGCGATGGTGTCCTGGATGCCGCTGGCGAGCGATTCGAGCTCGGATTTGGCGGAGCCGATGCGGGCCGTGACTCCCGAGCCAAAGGACTCCAGGTCCCCTCGAATCCCAGCCACTGTATTGCGCAGCTCCTCCATTGCTCTCCTCTCACCGGTGTCTGGGCTACAGCAACCCGTTCAGTGTCGCCTTCGCGTCCGTGGCGGCGCTCGAGAGCGCGGCCGTGCGGCCTGACAACCCATCCAGCGCTCCCTGGAGCGTGGACCTGGCGGTGGCCACCTGGGAGCTGACCTCCCCCTCCGCGGCCTCGAGCGCCGCGGCTGTCTCCGAGGTTGCGCTGGAGATCTTCGTGTTGACGGCCGTCGAGGACTTCCGGTACGCGGCGGTGGCCTCGCCGACGGCGCCCGTCACTCCTGCCGAGAGATCGCCCTTGGCCGTCTCCACCTGAGGGGTGACGTCATACGTGGGCGTAGTCGTGGGGGTGCCCTGCACCTCCTTCGTCTGGAGCAGGAGAGCGCCTTCCGACATGCGCACTGTCTCGGTGTCATTGCCCGAGACGCGCGCGAGCTGCCACACCGGCTTGTTGTCCTGATAGTCGTGGGTGAACGCCGTCTGGCTGGTCTTGTTCTTCCCGAGGAGGAGCTGATCGCCCTGGCCGTCCTGGGGCGTGCGCACGGTCTCGCCCCAGTCCAGGAAGCGGTGGATGTCGGCCCGATCGAAGTGGAGCGCCAGGAGCGCCCGCGAGTTCTTGTAGGGAGGGAAGTAGAACTCGCCGGGGAAGTGAATGGGCTCGGCGGGGACGCTCACGGTCTGGTTCCAGAGGGGCACCGTGACACGGTAGGTGGAGACGGAGTTCTTCTCGTCCTCGAGCGTCAGGTAGATGCGATCCGTGGCCTCGCCGCCGGGGCTGTGCATCTTGCCCTCGACGTAGATGGGATAGGCAGGCGGCTGGTAGGCCGGGAGGTTCGGCACGGGGTCCGATTTCTGCTCGAGCCGGGCGTCCAACTCGGCCTGATAGCCAGCGCCGGATTCCTGAAGGCCTTCCTGAGGACCCGGCGCCAGGGCGCTGCCCGTCAGGGACAGCTCGATCACCCGATAGTCGTCTCCGGCGCTCTTCAACGCGGGGTTCCAGAGCCCTCCTTTGTCCAGCTTGAGCAGCGCGCCAGGGTAGACAGCAACGGTGGGGAACTGGCCGAAGACCAGCCGGAGCTGCTGCTGCCGTACCCGCAGGCGCGTCTCCTCGATGGCCTTGCGCTCCTCCGCGTCCGCAGTGATGGGGGTTCGTAGGAGCACGTCATGCTGGACACCCGTCACGGCCTGGGACTGATCCACCGTATCCGTGGTGGCACCCTCAGCGAAGGAGTTGAGGACGCGGACGCTGTGGCGGATGACGGGCGGGAGCAGCACCTCCACCCGCTCGACCTGTGGGCGGCCGAGGCTCGCGGCCTGACCTCCCGCCGGCTTGCTGCCCGAGAAGGTGTACTCGTTCTGCTGGCTGTCGTAGGTCCAGAAGCCGCCGCGAGAGTCGACGTACCAGCAGACGAAGTCGTAGAAGCTGGCCGCCGCGTCGTCCTCGCCAACGCCGAGGCAGAGCAGAGGCTGCTGAGCCGTGAGCACATCCCAGTCGTAGTTGAGCTGGATGGCGTCCGCCTTGAAGCCCGTGAGCACGTCCGACATTGCCTTGTCGGTGTACAGCACAGTGGGGCGGTGCTGGCGCCAGAGCACCTGGGCGGCATCGGCGAACTCGATCGTGTAGCGGCGGAAGCGGCGGTCGGTCCCTTCGAGGGAACCGTGAGGCGTGCCACCGAGGCGACGGGCTCGTGCCAGTCCCTGGACGACGAGGGGGTCCGGAGGCGAGTCAGGCAAGTCATAGACGCCTGAGATGGACAGCTTCACCTTGACCAGATCGGGCTTCTGGAAGTGGGTGAAGAGGGAAGCGTCGTCCGTCTCCAAGCCTGTCCAGAAGGTCACCGACGCCGTAAACCCATGGCTGGAGAGCCGCACCGCGAAGTGCTTGATCTGCCCACCGGGGATGGTGAAGGACTGCCCGCCGAGCGTGAGCGTGAGCTCCAGCTTCAGCCTTTCCTGGAAGGACATCCGGACTCCGCGGCCCTCGAAGCGCCGGGGAGGAGTACAGACGGCAGGTGCGATCCCGTCAACTTCTGCTCAGGGGCCCGGCGCGTGGGTTGTCTGTGACATTTCACGCGTGGGCCGCATAATCAGCCGGCATGTCTCGCCTCTGCCTCCTCTCGCGGGCTGGTCTCGCGTCCACGCTGGTCCTCCTGCTCTCTTGCCGCATCGAGTCGGCCGCACCCTCGGACGGGCCCGCCACGGTGGCCCAGGAGGGTGAGCCCTCTGGGGACGTGTGGGTCTACACCTCCATGTACCAGCACATGATCGATGCGCTCGGGCCGTTGCTGAAGGAGAAGCTCCCGAACGTCCAGGTCCACTGGTACCAGGCGGGGAGCGAGAAGGTCGCCAGCCGGCTCGAAGCCGAGCGGGCCGCGGGCGCCGTCCGCGCGGATGTGCTCGCCACGTCCGATCCCTTCCTGTACGAGCGGCTCGCGCGGGAGGGGGACTTCCTGCGCTACGCCTCCCCGAACGTGCTCCGCGTCCCTCGTTCACTGCTCGAGCTCGACGCGCACTATGCGACGATGCGGCTGGCCACCATGGTGCTCGTGCACCGGCAAGGGGCTCCTCCTCCGCCGTCCTCCTTCGCCGATCTCGTGGGGGAGCGTTGGAAGGGAAGAGCCGCGGTTGGCGATCCGCTCACCTCGGGCACGGCGTTCACCTGGGCCGTGTTCATCCAGGCGAAGTATGGGGATACCTTCTTCGAGCAGCTACGGGCCAAGGGAGCGGTCGTCGCTGGCGGTAATGCCGCCGTGCTCCAGAAGGTGGAGAGCGGGGAGGTGGATGTTGGCGTCCTGCTGCTCGAGAACGCTCTGGCAGCGAAGGCACGCGGGAGCCCCATCGAGATCGTCTGGCCCGAGGATGGTGCTGTTGTCATCCCGGGTCCGGTCGCCATCTTCCGCACGACGCGCAACCCCGTGGCGGCCAAGGCTCTCGTGGACCTGTTCTTCTCTCCCGAGGGTCAGCGCATCGTCGTGGAGAAGGGGGACATGCATGCGGTGGATCCCCGGCTCCAGGGGCCTCGCGGAGAGCCTGGGCTGGAGACGCTGATGACGCGCTCCCAGCCGTGGACCCCCGAGCTCATCGAGCTGGGCCTCACGCGCGGCGGGGCGATCAAGGAAACGTTCAGCAAGGCGTTCTCGCGATGAGCGCCGGTGTTCCTGGCTTCCGGTGGCTTGGGCTCGGTGCCTGGCTGGGGCCTGTCCTGTTCTTCGCGATAGGCCCGGTCGCCATGCTGCTCCTGCGGAGCACAGGAGCGCTGAGCGGCCTCGCGATCTCCTCTCTGTCCAGTGAGGCGGGGGCGTTCGTGAACACGCTCATCACCTCTCTTGGGGCAGCGGGGTTTGCGTTCGTCCTGGGGGTGCCCTTGTCGCTCCTGCTGTTCCGCACGGACCTTCCGCTCCGCGGCGCGTTCGCCGTGCTCTTCACGCTCCCCTCGGCCATCCCGCCTTTCATCTGGGGCATGGGGTGGATATCGCTCGCCAGCCCTCGCGCGGGGTACCTCAACCGGCTCCTGGGTGAAGGGACCCTGGACATCTATGGCCCAGGGGGCATCGCGTTCGTCATGGGCCTCTCGGGGCTGCCGCTCGTGTTGCTCGCGGGGGCCGCCGCGCTCCGGCGCGTGGATCCGGCGCTGGAAGAGGCCGCCCGCGTGTGTGGTGCCTCACCCGTTCGGGCTCTGCTCGCGGCCACTGTGCCGCTCACAATGCCATCGCTGCTCTCGGGCGCCGTGATGGTCTTCCTCATGGCGGCCTCCGCGTTCGGCGTGCCGTACATCCTCGGCGTGTCCGCGACGCCTCCCACCCGGGTGCTCACCACGCGCATCTACGAGCTGGTGCTTCTGGGAGGGGAGGGGAGTCTCTCACGTGCCGTGTTGCTCGCCGCGGGGCTGCTAGTGCTCACGCCGATTGCGCTCTGGGCCACCTGGGCGCTGGGGCGCTCCGGCCGTGTCCGCCTGAGCGCGGGGAAGGGAATCTCTCCGCGTCTCTTCCCTCTGGGGCGGGCTCGGACTCCCGCTGCCCTGGCGGTGGGGGCGGCATGTTCGCTTCTTGTCCTGCTCCCGCTCGGTGCTGTCGCCCTGACCTCCGTTCAGCGCAGCTTCGGCGCCACGCTGGCCTGGGAGAGCTTGACGCTGAAGCATTGGTCGGGCGTGCTCTTCGACGCCAGGACACTTCAGGCCCTGGGGCGCAGCGTGATGCTCGCCACGGGCGCGGGTCTGCTGGTCTGCGCCTTCGGGCTCGCGAGCGCCGTGCTTCAGCGGCACTTCCGCCGCCTCGGAGCGGGGATCGAGGCGCTCGCCGTGTGGCCCTACGCCATTCCAGGGACGGTGCTGTCCATCGCGCTCCTCATCGCGTTCTCGCGAGATCTGCGCTTCATCCTCTTCGATCGAATCGCCTTCGTCCTGGCGCTCGCGCACACGCCCTGGCTCCTCCTCATTGCCTACTCGGCGAAGCACCTCGCGCTGGGGACGCGCAACAGCACGGAGGCGCTCGCTCAGATCGATCCGTCACTGGCAGAGGCCGCTCGGGTGAGTGGAGCGGGCCCGCTGCGAGCGTTCATCGATGCACCGCTGCCTCTGCTCCGCCCCGCGCTCTTCGCCGCGTTCGTGCTCGCATTCCTCTTGTGCGCCACGGAGATCACCATGTCCGTGCTCCTCGTCCCAGCGGGTTCGCAGGTGCTGGGCACGCTCCTGTTCGAGCTCCAGAGCTACGCGGATCCAGCCGCCGCCTCGGTGCTCGCCTGCGCGTTCGTGGCGCTCGTGCTGCTCGGGCAGGCGCTCCTCTCGCTGGCACGGCAACGCGCTCTGGAGGTACGGTGATGGCGGCCATCGCGCTCGAGAACCTGGTCAAGGCATTCGGCGCCACGCCCGTGGTCCGTGGCCTCACGCTCGATGTGCGCGAGGGAGAGCTCGTCTCGCTCCTGGGGCCTTCGGGCTGCGGGAAGACGACGACGCTCCGGATGCTGGCAGGCCTGGAGCATCCGGACTCGGGTGTCATCCGCATCGGCACCGAGACCGTCGTAGGCCCCGGCGTTCGTGTCCCGCCCGAGAAGCGCGGGCTGGGCATGGTGTTCCAGAGCTATGCCGTGTGGCCTCACCGCTCCGTGGAGGCGAACGTGGCCTATCCGCTGGCGCTGCGCCGCCTCTCCAAGGCGGAGCTCGCTGAGCGAGTGCGGCAGGCCCTGCGCTGGGTGAGACTCGAGGCGCTCGCCACACGCATGCCGCATGAGCTGTCCGGTGGCCAGCTCCAGCGCGTCGCGCTCGCACGGGCGCTTGTGTCCAGCCCGCGCGTGCTCCTGCTGGATGAGCCCCTGTCCAACCTCGATGCTGCGCTCCGCGAGGAGCTACGCGCCGAGATCGCCGCCCTGCGTGCGAGGCTGGGCACGACCATGGTCTTCGTCACGCACGATCAGGGAGAGGCGCTGGCGCTCTCGGATCGCATCGCGGTGATGAACCATGGCGTCATCGAGCAGGTGGATGCGCCCGAGCGCTTGTACCGTGAACCCTCGACACCGTTCGTCGCGGCATTCGTGGGGGGAGCCAACGTCTTCACCGGCGAGGCCCGCGAGGGGGCATTCCACTGCTCGGGATGTGAGCTCGCGTTCGGGCTGCCCGAGGAGCTTCGGAGCCGTACCGGTCCGGGCACTCTGGTGGTCCGCCCGGAGGATGTCGAGATTGGCACGGAGGGAACAGCACTGCCGCTCTCGGCGCGCCTGTTCCTCGGGCACGCGGCCGAGTACCGCTTCCCTGTGGGAGACACGCTCCTGCGCGCCGTGGGGGCGCCCCTCGACGTGCGTGCAGGGCAGGTGCTCCAGGTCCGTTTTCGGAAGGCGAAGCTGTTCCCGGCTCCTGGGCCGGGCTGAGCTCGCTTGCGTTCCAAGGCGCCCCCCGGCCCGCCGCGCCCCCCGGCCTCACATCGGAGCGCTGGGCTGGTGGTCGTGGCGGATGATGCCCTCCAGCCGGAGCTTTCCGGTGACCAGGTCGCGGATGTTCTCGTAAGCCATCGTGTAATCTCGCGCCTCGCTCTCTGGCTTGAAGAGCCCATCGGCCTCCCACTTTGAGGGATCGAGGCTCACCGCCCAGACGTTCACCCAGCGGGGCAGCGTGGCGAGCTGCTTCGGCAGCACGTCTTCGACCGCGATCCGGAAGAACGCTTGCGCGATCTCCTCCAGCCTCTCGAGGAACGTCGGCCACAGGCTGGTCGGATCGTTCGAGTTCAGCGTGGTCATGATCAGCTCGATCAACGGCTTGGCGCCCACGTATTGGAGATAATTCTTGAAGCTGCGCTCGCCTTTCGACAGCTCCCCCCAGTGGTTGATCATCGCGACCATCCGCTTGCCCAGGGCGATCAGCCGCTCGCGCTCGGGGCTGAAGACCCGCTTGGTCACCCGGCTGTTGTCCACGAAACCGCCCTTGAAGAAAGTACCGTGGAACAGCGGGAGATTGGTGGAGGCGGTGTAGCACCAGTCCCAGAGGGTGCGGCAGCTCATCACCATCGGGTTGTGCATGTAGGGATAGCTGGTGTGGATGTCGAAGGTGGTCTTGGCCAGCCAGTCCTGGAACAGCTGCTGCCAGCGTTGCACCATCTCCTCGGTGAGCTTCCCTTCGCGATCGACGCGGATCATGTCGACCACCATGCCGTTCATCATCGAGATGGAATCGGAGCCAGGCGAATAGAAGGGGTCGGCGAAGCCCGCCGCCTCGCCGACGCAGGCCCAGCGTTGGGCCGAGACCACCTGGGTGTTGCGATAGGCGAAGTCTTTGAGCACCTTGAAGTCGAGGGGCTTCTCAGGGAACTGGCGACGGAGATGATGGGCGAGGTGCGGCTCGTGCTCATCGAGCCAGGCCATCGCCTTCTCCAGGGTGTTGTAGGTGCTCGGAGGGTGAATGCTGTCGGTGGCGACGATGCCCACGGAGGTCACGCCCGACGACAGCGGGATCAGCCACACCCAGTAACCTTTGCCCATCATGTGGGTGGTGGAGTTGAAGCGGTTGTCGCCCGGCACGCAATCGTGCCAGGCGACGTTGTCCCGGGGGACCAGGTTGGCGACGTCGACCCGGCCTTTGACCCGCCACCAGGCGGCGCTCCGCGCCATGTTCACCCGCTCCGGCCCGGTGCCGAACTTCTGGCCGAGCAGGCACCGCCGGCCGGAGCGGGT
>Ga0247825_10000959_pt1 | contig 18734 bp, 17 predicted proteins | sample 13C_Vanillin_Day_FD_194413 | JGI IMG/M metagenome (GOLD analysis project Ga0247825, IMG submission 194413) | Soil microbial communities from agricultural site in Penn Yan, New York, United States - 13C_Vanillin_Day48 | ecosystem: Environmental > Terrestrial > Soil > Agricultural land | place...
GAGCAAGCGCGACTCGAAGCCGAGCTGGAAGCCCGCGCCCGCGCCGACGAGATGCTGCAGGGCGAGATCGAGCGCGCGCGACAAGCGGCCGATGCCCGTCTGCAAGACGAACTGGCGCGGCTGCGTGTGGAAGCAGAAGAGGCGCGCCACGCCAAACTGGAAACCGAGGTCGACGCCGCGACGGCCCGCGCGGTCGCCGCTCGCGAGGCCCGCGCCGAGGCCGAAGCGAATCTGGCACGCGAGCACGACGCCGAGATCGCACGTATCCAGCAGGAAGCTGAAGCCCGCCTACGAGCGGAGATGGAGCGAGCCCGCCAGGAGATCGAGCTCGCGCAGGTGGCCGGGCAGGCCCAGCTCGAACAAGCACGACTGGAAGCCGAGCTGGAGGCCCGCGCCCGCGCGGACGAAATGCTCCAGGCCGAGATCGAGCGCGCGCGAGTGGAGGCGAGCGCGCGCCTCGACGCTGAGATCGCAGTTGTGCGAGCCGATGCCGAGCGGCAGCGAGTCGCTGAGCTGGCAGAAATTCGCGCGCACCTGGCCGAAGCGGAAGAACATGCCGCCGCACAGGCTCGCTCGGCGGCAGCAGGAATGATCTCGACGCAGGTCGCGCGCGCCGAGGCGTCGATCCAGATGGCCACGCGGGTGGTCTCGCGCCCGGTTCGCCCCGCCACGGCGTCGACGAAGCGAGTCGCCGCGAAGGCCATCAGCAGGACCAGTTCTCTGCGACAGGCGTGGGACCGCATCCCCACCTACACACTCCCCACGGCAGCAGGCATTCTGCTGGCCGCGAGCGCGATGGGGTTTCTGAACCCACTCTCTTCGGCCAGCAGGGCGGTGCCAGTCGCACCGTCGGCATCGGATGCAGCCGCTCCCCCGGCCAAGAGCGTGCCGCAGCCCGCTCGGCCGACCCGAACCACCGGACCCAGGAGACCCGCCCCCGGCGCGGGAGCCTCGACCGCGGCGCCCGCAAGGAATATCGCGCCCGCCGCAGCCGAGGCGACCGGTGGGGTCGAGACAGTCGAAGCACCAGAGGCAGACGCCACGACGACCGCCCCTGGCTCGCTGATGGTCCTCTCGCGGGTCCCGCTGGAGATTCAGATCGGAGATCGCCGCATCGGGTCGTCAGAGGACGAGATGACGCTCCCGCCAGGTCGGCATCAGCTCCGCCTCGTCAACACACGCCTCGGGTATCAGACCGACATCGCCGTCGACATCCGATCGTCAGCCGTGACGACACACGCAGCGGTGCTGCCTGACGGTCAGGTTCAGGTCGTTGCGCCGCCAGGCAGCGAGATTTGGATCGAGGGAACGCTCGCGGGAGTCGCACCACTCGGTGTCGTGAACGTGCCGATCGGCACGCGAGCGATCGAGGTCAAGCATCCCCAGTACGGTGACCTGCGCGCGTTCGTCGAGGTTCGCTACGGCGGGGTCACGGAGACCAGGATCGATCCGCGCGACGCGCTCCGCCGGCGGTCGAACGATTTCCCTCTGCCTTCACTCTCGCAGCCGGGTGCGACGATTCGATAGCCAGCCGGCTACTACCTGAATGTAGAGCGCAGGCTTCAGCCTGCGCGTGGCGAACGGAGCCACTCACACCCCGAAGTAATTCGGCTCGCCACCCTTCCTCCACTTGATGTTGCAACCGAGGCTCGGCCGCTGATCGGAGAGCACTGGCTGCCCGTCAAGAAGCGCATCGACCGCGGCCCGCAGGTCGTTGCCCGTCACAGGCAGCTCTGAGCCGGGCCGACTCCCGTCGAACTGCCCTCGATACACGAGCTTCCCAGCGCCATCGAACAGGAAGAAGTCCGGAGTGCACGCGGCACGGAACGCTTTCGCGATCTCCTGCGACTCGTCCACGAGATACGGAAACGTATAGCCAGCCTCGCGGGCTTCCTGCCGCATGCCGTCCACGTCGTCATCGGGCACGGCCGTCGTGTCGTTCGAGTTCACCGCCACGACGCCGAGACCACGCCGCTGAAACTCCTGCGCGGCGCGCCCGAATTCACCGCGAACGTGCTTCACGTAGGGGCAATGCGGGCACAGGAACGCCACGAGCAGTCCCTGTGACGTTGCAACGTCGTGTGAGGAGATGACGGCGCCATCGAAATCGGGCAGACGAAACGGGGGGACACTGACCCCGAGCTCCAGCATGGTTGATACGGTGCGCACCATGTTTTCAGTCTACTTCGGCATCGGCGGAATCCACGCAACTCGCGATGCTCGGTTAGCCGCGGCCCTGCCAGCAAGGCGTTCGAACGTGACCTCGTCACCCGTCGGCTAAAAGCTGTACTTCAATCCGAGCTGGATGATCCGCGGCGCACCGGCCATGGTCGTGATCTGCCCGAACGTGCCGACGTCATAGTTGATCACGGGATCGCCCCAGTTGAAATTATTGAGAAGGTTGAACATTTCGAGACGGAATTCCAAGTTGTGCCGATCAGCGATGGACACCAGCCTCGAGAGCGCCAAGTCGATGGTCCAGAACCCGGGGCCTTCGATGCTACTCGGAGCCATGGTGCCGAGTTCGCCCGCGGCGGGGTATGCAAATGCAGATGCGCTCAGATAGTTCGCGAGAGTCTTGTCACCGTATGGGTCGTCTTTCACCTGATTGATGATATTGCCCTGAATACCTGTGCCGGCGACGTCCCGGCCCGTCGTCACGCCTAACCACGCGCCCGACCGCGCACTGAGGATGCCGGACACTCTCCAGTCGGACGCCAGGGCTCGCAAAGCACCACCGGCGAACTCCGGTGTCTGGTACCCGGTCGTGAGCGTGAAAACCTGGCGTCGGCTCTGGACGCAGTTCCCGCGATCGAATGCCGGATCCTCCGGTTTTCGATACCCCGCGCTGATCTGCGGAAAACCGGTGACGACTGTGTTGCCCACGCAGTGCGACACGGTGTAGTTGGCGCTGAGACTTAGGCCCTCGACGGTTCGACGTCGGACTGACAGCTTCAGTCCGGCGTAATCCTGCGTGCCGAGGTCGTCGAATCGATCCACAGGTCCGAGCAACCGAGAGGCTTGTGGGTTCTCCAGAGACAGCACGCGCCGCTGGTCGAGGTTGTTCGCCGCAGTGCAGACCGGATACGTTACCCCCTGGAGGGTGCAGGGACCGAGTCCCAGGAATACGCCGGGGTTAATCGCCACCTGGCCCCAGAGGCGATCACTGTAGCTGCCCAGATAACTCGCCGCCGCTTGCCAGGCGGTGCCGATTTGCTGTTCGACGGTGACGTTCCATGACTGAACCCTGGGCGAATTGATATCCGGGGACATCGAACCGAACGAGCCGTACACCGGGAACGGTGCGTCTGGCGGAGGAACCACGGGAATCGGATTGATGTCGCCTCCGGGCACACCCGCGTAGGGATCGTCGAACGTGACCCCCTCCAGCCGGAGGCGATTTGCATATGGCGCCGCCGAGGCCGCGATGTAGAGGTACGCCGCGGTCATGAAGTCGTAGGCCAGTCCGTACGAGGTGCGCACCGCCGTACGGCCGGTCCCGGTCACGTCCCAGGCGACACCCAGGCGGGGCGACAGGTTCCACCACTGCGGGTTCATGCCGGAGTTCCCGGATGGAAACCCGGGGTCACCGGGAAACATGAGACCAGCGGGTGCGTTCATGAACACCGTGCTCTTGACGCCGTTCCGGAAGTTGTCGAGGCTGAAATTGGAAATCGCGCCGTTCTTGATGTTCTGACCGAAGAACGGTTCCCAGCGAAGACCTGCGTTCACGGTCACGCGGTTCGTCGCTCTCCACGCATCCTGTGCGTAAAGACCGATGTACGTCTGATCCAGAGGCAGGATCCCGGGTGCTCCGTGCTCCAGACGAAACAGCTGCCCGCTCAGAAAGTCCGCCAGGGGTAAACCCGTTCTGGAACCGTTGAAGGTGAAGTTCCCCACGGAGCGTCCGTTGATCAACTGATCGGACGACCAGTACGAATAGGTACCCCCGATGCCGATCTCGTGGGATCCCCCCACCATCGTGAAGTCATCGCTGATCTGGTAGTACTCCTGATTGACGTACTGCTTCACTGACCCGCCGGTCCCCACACTGAATGCGCTGGTCACATCCAAGACGATCTGGCCAGGGATGTACGTGTAGACCTTGCTGCCCACCGACGGCGCATCCAGAAACGGCGCCAGGTCGATGTCAACGTGCGTCGGGTTCAGCGCCACACGCAGCGAATTGACCGTGTTGGAACCGAAGATGAGCGTGTCACCGAACGTGAGGGACTTGGCGGTGCTCACTTTGGGCCGGCCCCGCACGGACGTCGTCAGGATGTTGCTCGTTCTCGGCCAGGCCGCCTGTGCACTGAAATCGGTGTGTAGATATCGCCCAAAGACGGAGTGGTTGGCACTGAGCTGGTAGTCGATCTTGGCGACAACCTGCCACTCGTCGTCATCAGCTGGCGCACCGTAGGTGATTGCGCCGCATGGGTCAGTTGATTTCGGAAGCGTCTTGGCGACGTTGAGCGCAGCCGGACTGAACAGAGCGGGACTGAGCCGATTATTCACAAACGGGGCACGCAACGCGATCTGCCGACCACCGTTGCATGCAGGTGACGCGAATGCCGTGAAATCGCCGGCGAGCATGTCAGGGGTCGGCACCCACGCCTGGAGGTCGGCGGGAACTTGCCGCGTCCTGGTCCCCTGATAGGCGCCGAAGAAGAAGAGCCGGTTCAAAAGGATTGGCCCGCCCAGCGTGCCGCCGTACTGGTTGCGGCTCAGACCGTCGCCCTGTCTCTTGCCGTCCGGTCCCACAGCGGCGAACGGGTTGGTCGCGTTGAGCTGATGGTCACGGAGGAATTCGAACGCGTTGCCCGAAACACGATTGGTACCCGCCTTCGTTACGGCATTGACCGACGCTCCGGAGTGCACACCGTTCTGAGCCGTGAGGCCGCTCGTAGCCACCCTGAACTCCTGGAGTGCATCCGGAAACGGAAGCGGCAGGTTCAGGTTGTTGTACGAATCGTTGTGCAGCGCGCCGTCGAGGAAATAGCCGACGCCGAAGGAAAGTCCTCCCGCGACTGAGATCTGCGCCGACCCTGGGGTCGCCCGCGCAGCGGAATTGCCCAGATCCGTCGCGACCGCGGCGCCAGCGAGCACGATCAGGTCGGTCACCTGGCGGCCCTGCAACGGAAGCTCGACGATACGCTCGTTCTCGACGACATCGCTGATGCCAGAACTCCTTACGTCGACAAGCGGCGCGGCTGCCTCGACCGTGACTGTCTCGGCCAAATCGCCGAGGCCTAGCGCGACGTTGAGCGTCGGCGTACCGCCCACCTGCAGAACGATGCCCGTCTGCGCGTAGGTGCGAAACCCCTGGAGCGCGGCCTCCAAACGATATGGACCAGTCGGGAGGTTGGTGATCTGGTAAGACCCTTCTCCATCGGTCACGACGGTTCGCGTCACGCCGGTGTCTGTCTGAACCATCGTCACGCTGACCCCAGGCAAGACAGCACCGCTCTCATCGGTCACGCGGCCATTGATCTGTGCGGTCGCCTGCGCCCAGGCGACAGTGCACACCACGAGACTCAACACGCCGGTGGTGAAGGTCTGAAACAGCCGCTGCATGGTCTCCTCCTCTAGTACGTGACGGAACAACTAGTAGGTGACGAAACAACGCCGCCGAGGTACCGCGATGGGGGGCGAGTATAGTCGAAGCGTGGACGTTTGATGTGGCCGGCGTGCGTCGTCTACCGGGTGGGCGTCCCGGAAGCCCCGGTGAACGGACGACCATCCGCCAACGTGATGGCATCAGCGACGCTACGCGTCAGGACGACCCGGCCGCCGAACCCCTTGAACGAAATCTTGTCACCGGCCTTGAGATCGCTCCTGGTCCACCCACGCCTTAGAACGCTGTTGGGACTTCCCAGTTCCAGATTCCACGTGGTGACGACGCCCTGCGGATCAGTGACATCGACGTACACACGCATGTGGGGATTCGTCCACTCGACCTTGGACACGATTCCGGTCCCCTCCACGGGTTTCCTCGGGTCGTACTCCACCTCGAACGAATGGTGAGCCGGTACCGGCGCTACGACGAACAACACGCCGAAACACGTCGCGAGCAGACCGAGCTTCTTATTCATCACACGTTCTCCCTGGGGATCGCAGCGATGCTACTTCGGCGGCGCCTGCTCCAATCCGAATCCCTTGTCTTTGTAAACGTTGGGAAGGCCGGCGGCGATTCCGAACTGGTTGTTTTCGACGCAGATGAACTCGAGCAGATCCTCATCCGGAGGTAGCGCCTTGGCCGTGAATTTCAGATTGACCGGCCGGGAGAATACACCTGGGTCGTCCAGTGTCAGCTCGTTCGTCATCGTCCCGTAGTTGATCCGGGTCCAGCGTTCTATTGTGTGCAGCTGCTCGGTGTGTGGTGTACCACGACTGTCCATCCAGAACTTGTCGTTGATCCCGACGGTGTCAATAACGAGCGTGTCGCCATCCCAGCGCCCAATGGAATGGCCCCACCATGTCGGCAGAGGATCCGGTGGATGCTTGCGACCATCCATGAAAATCTGTCGGTGCCCGCCGCCGTCGCCATTCTCGTGCAGTACAAAGATGTGGGTATTCCCCTTGGCAGAGTACGACTGGACGAACCGCCATGGGTACGGATTCACCCGCGGGATCCCCATCGGTGTGCAGTAGAGATACGGCTCGTCCTCTTCCTTACGGGAGTCCCGGAGCGCCTTGGCCCAGGGTAAAAGCGGCAACTCACCAGGCTTCAGCCCACCGTTTGCTTCGAGATCGTTGTTCGATCCGCCACCCACCCAGGGGCCGGAGAGGTCGGGCTTGCCATCGTGCAGCCTCGGTGTCGGAAGGGCTGCGATCTCTGGTCGGGCGATCGGCGTGAATTCGGTTCCGAGCTTGCCGAAACGATCGTCGGCAACCGACGCGCCGCTGCCGACCCCGAACGTATTGTTCTGTCCCGTTCCCGTCTCCTGCGCGAGGAGCGACAACGACGCGGTCAATCCGACAAGAGCGACGCCGACGATAAGTGCTTTTCGCACGTAGGCCTCCTCAGACCGATCCGAAGCAACAAGAACCGCATCATACGGATCACGTTACCCGACCGCAAGTGCAATGGGCACACCGTTGAGGAGTCGCTCATGTCCGCGTTCTCGCGGCGGCGAATCTGACATTCCCGCGCGGTGGAGGATACCGTGGCAGCCATATAATCCGAGCATGGCGCAATGGCTGGTGAAAGAAGAGCCGGAACACTACGGGTTCGACCAGCTCGAACGTGACGGCAAATCGGCCTGGACCGGTGTCCGAAATCCCTTGGCTCAGAAGCACCTCCGCGGCATCCGCAAGGGCGATCGACTCTTCTACTACCACACGGGCAAGGAGAAAGCGGTCGTCGCTGTCGCGCAGGCCACATGCCACGCGTACCAGGACCCGTCGGACGCCTCGGGCAAGCTCTACGCCTTCGATATCGCGCCGGTACGAAAGCTCGCCAAGCCGGTCACGCTTGCCGCCATCAAGGCCGATCCCGCGTTCGCATCCTTCGCGCTCGTCAGGATGTCTCGACTCTCGGTCATGCCGGTCACCGACGCCGAGTGGAAACGGATCGAAGAAATGAGTCGGTTGTGATGTTCGAGCCGTTCGGGTCGTTCGAGTCGCTCGGGTCGTTCGGGTCGTTCTCGTTCAGATGAGGTCTGTGAGACCGCTCGTTTTTCTGGTCGCCCTGAGCGGCGTATGGTGCGGCTTGCTGCTACACGCTCAGGAGGGGCCGCTGCCTTCCATCTTGATTGCGCGCCAGCTCGCGGAGATCGAGGGGCTGGCGGTCGGCGACACGGTGGAGCTGGCGACCGACGCACAAGGCGGCATGGCACGCACGTTTCACGTCGCCGGCATCTACGAACCCACACCCGACCCGATGCGACTGGGGGAAACGCCCCGCGAAGTGCGCTTGCACCTCCCGGACCTCCTCGAGCTCACGCGGGACGAATCCACACCGGCAGGGACGGAATACGTCGAAGCCATCAACGTCGCGCTGGTGGACCCGTCGGACGCGCAGGCATTCTCCGAAAGGCTCAACGCGACGATCCCTGGTCTCGTTGCGCGCCCGACAAGCGGCGCCGCAGGATCCGGCAGCACCTTCGTGGTCCTCGAACGCTTCCACCTTGCCATTGCCGCAGTCACGATCCTGGCCTCAACAGTGTTCCTCCTGGCGCTCACGATCATGCTCGTGGACGAGCGGCGCGAAGCGGTTGGCATGCTCCGGCTCATCGGTCTCCCCGCACGCCGAATCCTCATGCAAGTCCTGCTCGAAGGACTGCTCATCGCCTCCTCCGGCGCGGTATTCGGGCTCGTGCTTGCGAGGGCATCGGAGTATCTGATCAACACGTTCTTCCAGTGGCGCTACGACACCGCGCTCATCTTCGTTCGCGTCACCCCTGAAGTAGCGGCGGTCTGCGTGGCCATTGCGGTGCCGCTCGGCGCGGCGGCCACGGTCACAGCATCGTGGGCGTTGCTACGACGCAGCGGCCTGAGGCTCGCCCGCCGATGAACGCCCTCGGCTTCGCCTGGCGCAGTCTGGTCCGCCAGCCGGCACGTGCGACGCTCGGCATCCTCGGCGTCGCAGCAGTGGGCGCACTGCTGTTCGACATGCTTCTTCTCTCGGAAGGGCTCGTCATCTCGATGCGTGAGCTGCTCGACAGAATGGGGTTCGAAATCAGAGTCACGGCCACCGATCAGCTTCCCGGTCGCGGCCCTGACATTCTCGATGCCGCCGCCGTTGCCTCGAGCATCGCGACCCTGCCATCGGTCCGCTCGGTCATGACAATGCGAACCGAGGATGCGACGATCGAGCAGTCGGACGGTACAGAGCTCCGAGCCTCGCTACTTGGCGCGGGCGGCGAGTCGCTCCGACCCTGGACGGTCCTCCGCGGGCGTGACGTCTCAGGCCAGCGCGAAATAGTCGTCAACGACTACGCGTCCCGCACGCTTGGTGTCGAGCCAGACGCCACGGTCACCCTTCGAGCCTCCTGCGCGGGCGGTGCCGAAGCACCGCCGCCCATGGAATTTCGCATCGTCGGGGTTGCCGAGTTCCCATTCGATACACCGGGTGCGTCGGAGTTGGGCACGACCGCGTCCGCTCTTGCCGCGGCATGCGGCGCCGAGGCCGAGTCGTCCGCCGACTTCATCGTCGTCCAGTCCACGGGCGACGCCGACGCCGCGGCTGGCGAAATCTCCGCGTTGCGGCCCGATCTTCGCCCCTTCACGAACGACCAGGCGATTGGCCAGATGGAACGAGGCGGTTTCACGTATTTCAGGCAGATCTCCTCGGTCCTGACGACCGTCACGCTATCGTTCGCCATGCTGCTCATCACCGTGCTCCTGACCGTGTCGGTGAATCAGCGGCTCGGTGAGGTGGCGGCGCTCCGCGCGCTGGGCTTCTCGCGGCGGCGTGTCGTGCTCGACGTGCTGTGCGAATCGGCGCTGATCGTCGGCATCGGCGGCATCCTGTCGCTTCCGCTCGGGATGCTGCTGGCGATGTGGCTCGACAAGATCCTCAAAGGAATGCCTGGCATTCCCACGAGCCTTCATTTCTTCGTCTTCGAGCCGCAGGCGCTCTGGATGCACGCCGCACTTCTGGCGGCGACCGCAATCCTCGCAGCCCTCTACCCCATGCGAATCGTCGCGCGGCTCCCGATCGCAGCGACATTGCGTAACGAAGTCATTGGATGAACCATGTCGTTCACACTTCTGGGTTCTCGCTTCTCAGTTCGTGTTCAAGTTCGATTCATGGTTCAAGTTCGCTGTTCGGGGTTCGGGGTCGGCGAACGTGAACACGAACCGAGAAGAAAGAACGTACAAGCGTGAACGACGATGTCCAGGTTCGAGTGAACGACGAGATCGTTAAAGCCCTTCGCGTGACGCGGAGTTTCGCGATGCCGGCTGGTCCGGTGTTCGCGGTACGCGATGTCACGGTCGCGATCGCGCCTGGTGAGCACACGGCCATCAGCGGACCGTCGGGATGCGGAAAGTCGACGCTGCTGCACATCCTCGGGTGCGTGGACGCACCCTCGTCGGGCACGTTGATGTTCGACGGCAAGGACGCTTCGACGCTGAACGATCGGGATCGCAGCCTGCTGCGACTCCGGCACGTCGGGTTCGTCTTCCAGCGATTCTTCCTGCTCCCGATGTTGACGGCCGCCGAGAACGTCGAGCTTCCGCAGGCCGAGGCCGGTGTGCCGCGAAACGAACGTCGACGGCGCAGCCTCGAACTGCTCGACTATGTGGGGCTCGCCGAGCGCGCCGATCACCGGCCGTCACAGCTCTCGGGCGGCGAGATGCAGCGCGTCGCCATCGCTCGAGCGCTCGCCAACCGTCCCCGCCTGCTGCTCGCGGACGAGCCGACTGGCGAGTTGGATCAGGCCACGGGCCAGCATGTCGCCTCGCTGCTCGATCGCGTCAATGCCGACGGCACGGCGCTGGTCATCGTCACACACGATCCAGCGCTGGCCAATCGCGCGAGACGTGTGCTCACGATGAGAGATGGCCGCGTTGAACAGGACACCATCCGATGATCGGACGGCTTGCGCTCCGCTCGCTCACGGCACATCCCGTTCGCAGCGCCGTGCTCGCCGCCGGGTTCGGGGTGGGCGTTGCCGTGATGGCGATCCTGCTCGGGGTCGCGCAGGTCGTCCTCGAACAATCGCGTGCGCCGGCGCTGGTTGGCGGAGGCGATGTCCTCATCCGCCTGGCGCCCGAAGTACCCGCACGTCTGGTGCTCGCGGGCGCGCTCCAGTCCGACGCGTTCAGACCTGGGATTGCGACGGCCGCACCGACACACACCGCAAGGCTGTACCTTCGGCACAATGGACGAAGCACCCGAATCGCCGCGCGCGGCGGCATTCCCAGTCTGGAACGCGTGCTCGGCGATGACGAAGTCGCTGAGATCCCGAACTGGAACGACTCCCCGAACGACATCGCGTGGACGCAGGACACGCCCGAGAAGGTGCTTCGTTACATCGACCGATTTCACGCCATTCCCGACGCACCCACATGGGGCGCCTCGTGGGCGGAATGGCTGTACTTCAACGGCCGCGCCTCCGGCGCCCGCTTCTATCTCACGTTTCTCGTCGGACCCTCCATGCCCGATGGCCGCCGGCGTGCCGGGGTCCGATTGCAGCTCGACCGCGGAGGGCAAGTCGAGACCTTCACGGCCAGCCAACCGGTAAGAGATACCGACGCTCAAGAGGCCCCGGACCTCGCCATCGGCGAGAGCTTCGTCCGTCTCGACGGTATGACCTACCGGGTACACCTCGATCTGCGCGACGAGAAAGGCCGCCGAGCGCGTGGTGACCTGACGATTGAGGCTTCACCCGGCCGGCTGGTGCCGCCGCTCGAAATCTCGGGCGCCCTCGGATGGCGATCGGGGTACGTGGTGCCGGTGATGTCAGGCCGGCTCGACGGATCGCTGGATGTCGGCGACGAACGCGTCTCGTTCGCGGGCGGCACCGGGTATCACGATCACAACTGGGGATTCTGGCAAGGTGTGTCGTGGCAGTGGGGCCAGGTGCAGCAGGGCGATCTGTCTTTGCTGTACGGGCGCGTCTTTCCACCCAGCGAAGCCGCCGATGCCGATCGTGTACCTGGATTCGTTGGCGTACTGGGGCCAGACGGTCCTCTTGGGTACGCGACTGACGTAACGATCGAGGAGACGAATGACGCCCGCGGCGCACCTCAGATGATCACCGTTCGCGCGCGGGGCTCCGACCTGAACGTCCAGATCCGATTCGACGTCGAGGCAGCGGTCACCACAAGGGGGACCGGATCACCGTCGGCGGCCGCCTCCGGTCCGCTCGGCAGCGGACTCGATTTTCTACAATTGCGCGGCACCTACACCGTGACCGGCCACGCGGGAGCACGCGCGCTGAAGTTCTCAGCGCCGGGAAGCGCGGAGACGTTCAGGGGCAGCCCTGAGCCACGCTGAGGCGCGGCCTGCCGCGCACGCTAACGCATGCGCTACATCTCGCTCCGTAAGGTACCGCTCGATACCTCGACCCGCGCGTCCAACGCGTGTCGGGCCGCGATCTGCGCTCTTCGCCTTCGCAGGCTCAGCGCCTCGAGGGTCTGCTCGAGCGGCAGCCTCACCTGCACCATCTGCGCAGCTTCCTGACGACGTCGAATCTCCACGCGGAAACACTCGAAACAGAGCGTCCGCGGACGATCCAACATGGGATCGTCCTCGTGGGGTCGAAAGCCGTAGCGGGCTTCTTTTGCCTGGCACGACGCGCACAGAAGCGGGGTGTGCGCGGGCCGCTCCACCTTCGGGCGCGGCGGGATGGTCCATCCCTGGTCGAGTGCGAGCTGTGCTGACATCTGTCCTCCTCCTTGGGTGCTGAGCCCAGTGTAGGGAGACGGTGTGACAGCCTAGGTCATACGCAAGAACGAAGCCAATATCGACGTCAGTCTTCCGGCCGGCTTCCTCCAACACCCATCTCACCCGTCCATCGCATGGCACCGGGGATCTCCACACCGAACTGGTCGAGGATCCGTTCGACGGTGTGATCGACGATGTCCGAGAGGGAGCGCGGATGGCTGTAGAAGGCCGGCATGGGCGGCAGAATGACTGCACCCATGCGGGACAGCTTCAACATGTTCTCGAGATGGATCTCGCTGAGCGGCGTCTCGCGCACGGCGAGCAATAGCTTCCGCCGTTCCTTGAGCACGACGTCCGCCGCACGATGAATGAGGCCGTCGCCGAAGCCGTGCGCGATGGCGCCGAGCGTCTTGGCGCTGCACGGCGCGATGATCATTCCCGCAGTCTGAAACGACCCGCTCGAGATCGCAGCGCCCATGTCGCCTGCGACATACGACGTGTGCGCGAGCGCTTCGACCTGCTCGCGTGAGTACGGTGTCTCGTGCACGAGGGTGCGCGCGCCCCAACGACTGATCACGAGATGCGTCTCGACTCCCGCGTCGCGGAGCCGCTCCAGCAACCGGATGCCGTAGATAACGCCGGTGGCGCCGGTGATGCCGACGATGAGACGCATGGGTTTCATTCGGGCTCTTGGCTCTTGGCTCTGGGCTTGGGTTCGCGGCCATGGGCCACGGGCCTTCGGCTGTTGGTCTGACCAATAAGGCTATCATCGAGATAGTGCTCAAGCGTCAAACAACTGGATCCGTCCTATGCACGTCGTGCGGCGTGCTCGTGGGTGTGAACGACAACCGATGCTACAACTGCGGCCGAGTCAACCCGGGGTTGTGGGGGTACGCGTCCCTCCTGCGCTCGCTCGGCCGCGATATGGGGTTCGTACCATTCGCCATCGGCACCTGCGCCGTCGTCTACGTGCTCACGCTGCTTGCGTCGGGCGGCAACATCGGCATGCGCGGCGCGCTGTCGTTCCTCTCTCCTAATCTCGAAGCCAGCTTTCTCTTCGGCGCGAGCGGCGCAGTGCCGATCTTCCAGTTCGGCCGGTGGTGGACCGTCCTTAGCGCCGGTTGGCTTCATGGTGGTGTGCTGCACATCCTCTTCAACATGATGGCCCTGCGGCAGTTGGCGCCTGCCACCGCCGAGCTGTACGGGCCCGGGAGGATGGTGATCGTCTACACGGCGGGCGCCGTCGCCGGATTCGCACTGAGCTCGTTTGCAGGAGCGTTCCTGCCTGGTTTCTTCTTTCTGCGCGGCAGCAGCTTCACGCTTGGAGCCTCGGCCTCCATCGCGGGGCTGATTGGGGCGATCCTGTACTACGGACATCGCAGCGGCAGCAGTATGGCGCGCACGTACGCGACCAACTACGTCCTGATGCTCGTCGTCATGGGATTTTTCATGCAAGGCATCGACAACTACGCGCACGCGGGCGGGTTCGGCGGGGGCTACCTGGCGGCACGGATCCTCGACCCTCTCAAGCCGGAACGGATCGACCACATCGCGATTGCGCTTGCCTGCCTCGCCGCATCCGTTCTCGCGATCGTCGCGTCCGTCCTGCACGGGATGAGTCTGCTTGGGTCGTGACCGGAGACTCGTGGCGGCGGTGCGGCGCTCAGCGATCGTGGCGACCGGGACAGGGTGTCTCGCCGTTGGTACGTTGACTTTGCTGTGGGTATGATTCGCAGCGTCGCCGCGGTTCTGGCCGGTTTGGGTCTCGTCTCAATCCTGGTGGACGTTCTCGAGTTCACGCTGATCAACGCCGTGACGGGCGGCGCCCTCACCGACATGGCGGGCTACTTGGCCGTGCGCAACCGGCCCGTCATGCTGGGCGCCCAGCTCGGGTACAACTCGATCGCGGCGGTGCTCGGCGGGTATCTGACGGCCAGGGTCGCGGGAACCCGGGAGATGCTGCACGGTGGAGTGGCGGCCCTCGCGAAGACGACGGCGTTGGTCTGGGGGTTCACCGCTGGTGAGTACGCGGAGTTCACGCCCGTCTGGATGCGGATCGCCCTGGTGCTGGTCACGGGGCCGGCGATGGTTGCGGGCGCTTCAATCCGCGCGCGCGCAGTGAGGAGTGAGTCATGAGACTGGCGTATCAAGGCGAACCGGGAGCCTACAGCGAAGCAGCGGCGCGGGTCTTCTCGCCGCACACCGAAACGCTTCCGTGCAAGACCTTCGACGAGGTCTTCGACGCGGTCGTCGAGAAACGCGCCACGCACGGCGTCGTGCCGATGGAGAACTCGGTCGGTGGCACGATCCATCGCAACTACGATCTGCTCGTCGACCACGAGATTCCGATCACCGGCGAGGTCGAACTCGATGTCGTGCACTGCCTTCAGGCGCTACCCGGCACCAAGATCGCGGACGTCAAGATCGTGTACTCGCACCCGCAGGCGCTGGCGCAGTGCGAGCGATATCTCAAGGATCTCGGCGTCACTGTGGAAGCGGTGTACGACACGGCCGGCGGCGCGAAACTGGTGGCGGAACAGCGTCTCACCGGCGCGGCCGCGCTCGCGTCACGGCGCGCGGCAGAGGTCTTCGGCCTCGAGGTCATCCAGGAAGCCGTTCAGGACTTCGAGTTCAATATCACCCGCTTCTTCGTCATCGGCGGCGCCCCCCCTGCCGACGCCAACAAGACGACGATCGTGTTTGCCCTGCCGAGCACGCCCGGGTCGCTCTTCAAGGCGTTGAGCGTGTTCGCCCTGCGCGATATCAACCTGAGCAAACTCGAGAGCCGGCCGATCCGCGGGAGACCCTGGGAGTACCTGTTCTACGTGGACATCGACACGCGTCGAGACGAGCTCCCCTGCGCCCGGGCGCTCACGCAGCTCGGCGAGTTCGCGAAGTGGGTCAGGGTCCTGGGGACCTATAAGGGTTGGGAACGAGCCAAGACGCAGATGTAGAAGTCGGAAGTGAGAAGTGCAAAGTGGAAAGTTACTTTGTACTTTTCACTTTGTACTTTTCACTTTAAGTACTTCCCCTGCGTGTTCTCTCGCGCGGTCCGTACCGAGGTTGCAAAGATCTTTGTTAGCGCTCACACCTCGTCGATTAGCTGGGGATCATGCTGGATGCAGCTGTCTCTGAAGTACTCGAGCCAGTCCAAGCACTCGTCAGCCTCCTCAGCGACGGTGCCCAGTTTGGCCTGACACTCGGCGCGAGAGCGTGCGCTCGACCAAATCATCAGGAGGCATGCGACACTGCCCCGTGCATGACCGCTGCCACGAGGACTACGAGCAGAAACGAGATGAGATCGGCGGCGCGCCGCACATTTTCCAACCACTTTCAACTTTAAACTGTGCACCTTCTACTGGTTGAAGATCCCCTAGATTCTCGCCTGGACGACTTTCGCAACGTCCCGGATGCTGAGCTCGTCAGGCGACGCAGCATTTTCGTGGCCGAGGGTCGCCTCGTAGTGCGTCGGCTCATGACTGAAAGTGCGTTCGTCACCAGATCGGTGATGCTGACCGACGTCGCGCGCGAGGGGATGGCGGATCTCATCGCCTCGCGGCCGGACGTACCTGCCTACGTCGTACCCCAAGCGGTGATGGACCGCGTTGCCGGCTTCCACATCCATCGCGGATGCCTGGCCATCGGCGAGTATCCGCGGCCGCGGCCCTGGGAGGACATCGTCACGGACGCCCGCGCGGTCCTCGTGCTCGAGCGCATCGCGAACGCCGATAACGTGGGCGGCATCTTTCGCTGCGCCGCCGCGTTTGCCGTTGACGCGGTGTTGCTCGACGCGGACACGACCGACCCGCTGTACCGAAAGGCGATTCGAACATCGATGGGCGCGACGCTGGTAGTGCCGTTCGCGCGCACGGAACGCTGGCCGGCCGCGCTCAGTGAACTACGCGCGCGCGGCTTTGCGGTTGTCGCGATGACCCCGGCACCCTCCGCGCCGGCGCTGCATGCGACGGCCACAGCCATCGCCGACCGCCCCGTGGCCCTCGTGCTCGGCCACGAAGGCGACGGGCTGAGCGGCCCGGCGCTCGTGGCCTGCGAGTTTCACGCGCGGATTCCGGTGACGTCGAGCGTCGATTCGCTCAACGTCGCCGCCGCTGCCGCGATTGCGCTGTACGACCTGCGGAGGTCAAGGACGTAAGGGACGTTCGCCTCTAGAATCGATAACTCACCCCACCGCCAAACTGCCCGAGATTGCGCCCCCGATCGAGCCGGAAGTACCGTGCATCCACATCCGCCGACAGCTGCTTGTAGATTCGGACGCTCGCGCCCACGCCAGCGCTGGCCGCCAGCCCCGTGTGCGATAGGCTCTCGTCGAAGTCCATGATCGGTCTTCCCGGGGCGATTATCCCAGGCCTCGTACCAGTCGCGGTGCCACTCGACAGCCTGAGACTCGACTCGGTACGCGAGATCCCGAGGCCCCCAGTCACATAGGGAACGAATCTTCCGACCTGCGATGGAAACTCGTAGCGCAAGCCGACCGTCGCCAGGCTGGTGTTCCCCTCGCGTTCGAGGCGAGCGTCCCCTGGCTGGAACAGTGCGCCGGCCGGCTGTCCTCCGGTAAACCCGCCACCGGGAGGTAACAGGGCGCCCAGCCCGTTGCGACCACCACCCAGCATCGAGCCCAAGCGAGCGATGCCGGTCTGGACCACGCGCTGGTCGAAGAACTGCAGGTCGGGGAATCGGTCGGCCGTACCATCGGCAAACGTGAACTCACCATCAAAGGACAGCCGCTCGGCAAAACGATATCCGACCGATCCCACGATCGCAGGCTGTCCATCAAGGGTGCCGGCGGTGGCCGCACCCCCAAACGACACCCGCAGGCGGTGATCCTGCGCATGGGCCAGGGCAGGTACCAGCATGGCTGCCACCGTCACTACGGCTAGAAACACTCTCGTCGACTTCAACATGGTCATCGCAACACTCATCGCACCCCTCGGAGCAAAAGGAAGAAAAGGAGACACAGGCCGCTCTCAGGTTGTCCGCTCATGGGGACACGAAAGCGCTTTGCGTGCGATATCAAGCAAGTCTGACGCCAGGTACCCTGGCCGCGATAGGCCAGAATATAGCGGCGTGAGCACCAATGCCCTTCGTTGTCGCGGCCTCGTCAAGCGGTACGCAGAGGTCACCGCGGTGGACGGCCTGGACCTGGAGGTTCGAGCCGGAGAATGTTTCGGCATGCTCGGCCCGAACGGCGCGGGCAAGACCACGACGGTCGAGATTTTCGAAGGTCTCAGGATCCCCGACTCGGGTGACGTCGAGGTCCTTGGCGACCGGTGGCAAGGAGACGGACATTCCCTCCGGATGCGTCTTGGCATCCAGCTTCAGGAAACGAAGTTCCCAGAGAAGCTGCGCGTGCACGAAGTCGTGCGCCTGTTCCGCAGCCTCTACCCACGCGGCCTCAGCGTAGACGAGGTCATGGATCGGGTGGGGCTCCAGGGCAAGGCGAACGCGCAGGTCCGCACGCTGTCCGGCGGTCAGAAGCAGCGGCTATCGCTCGGTTGTGCGCTGGCCGGCGACCCCGAGCTTCTGTTCCTGGACGAACCAACGACCGGACTCGACCCCCAATCCCGCCGCCAGACCTGGGACATCGTCGACGAGCTGAAGGGACGCGGGAGAACCGTCCTCCTCACGACACACTACATGGAGGAGGCTGAACGGTTGTGCGATCGGGTGGCGGTTGTGGACCACGGAAAGATCATCGCGTCTGGAACGCCACGGGATCTCATTTCCTCGCTCGGCGCCGAGCACGTCATTGCTTTCTCAGTCGACGGTCCAGGCACAGCGGCCATCGATGCGTCCACATTCCTGGGACTGCCAAGTGTGGAGAAGATCGCCCGCGACGAGAGCGGCTGGCGCTTGACGGTCCGCGAGGTGCATCGTGCCGTACCGGCGCTCCTGGCCGCGCTTGCCGAGCGCGACACCGCGCCCACGCATCTGACTACGCACCACGCCACGCTGGAGGATGTCTTCATGGAGCTCACCGGACGGACGCTTCGCGATGACTAGCCCACGGGCGGCACGTCCGGTCAGGAGCGCACTGAGCGAGCTGACGAGAGCGCGCGTGCTCGAGCTCGTTCGTGAGCCCGAGGCCGTGTTCTGGGTCTTCGTTTTCCCCATCCTGATGGCCGGCCTTCTCGGCGTGGCCTTTCGCAGTCGCCCGCCGGAGGCTCTCCCCGTGGCCGTCGTCGCGGGCGAACACGCCGAAGCCAGAGCCACAGCCCTGTCCGCCGGGGCGGAGGTGGCGCCGCGGATCCTCTCCGCCCCCGAGGCGAGGCTGGCGCTCACCCGAGGCCAGGTGCTGCTGGTCGTGTCGAACGACGAGGTGCCGTCGTATGGCTACGATCCAACAAACGGCGAAAGCCGCGCCGCGCGGCTTTCGCCG
>Ga0247825_10000960_pt1 | contig 18730 bp, 16 predicted proteins | sample 13C_Vanillin_Day_FD_194413 | JGI IMG/M metagenome (GOLD analysis project Ga0247825, IMG submission 194413) | Soil microbial communities from agricultural site in Penn Yan, New York, United States - 13C_Vanillin_Day48 | ecosystem: Environmental > Terrestrial > Soil > Agricultural land | place...
GGAAACCCGAGGGATCACACGCCGCGCGAACCGGGACAGGACGCGAGCGCCGCCGAGCACCCAGAAGGCCAGCAGCAGATAGATGGCCACACCCATCCAGGACCACCCCACGGTGGCCAGGGTGAGCACGGCATCCTGGGGGAGCACAAAGGCGAGCAGCCGGGAGCCCTGCATGAGAAGGAAGAGCGCTGCCATGGCCACCACTCCGGCCCTGCGCCAGCCCGGGTGGCCGGAGGTATCGCGGAAGATGCGCCGGTACAGGTAGATGTGGACCAGCACCGGGAGGATACCGGTGATGGCGAAGAAGAGGAGAAGGCGCAGGATGACGGCGGCGGGCATGGCGCTCCTATACTTACTGGATCCGCGCGCGGCGCAACCCGATCTGCTGTGAAGAAGCGTTAACCCATGCGTCTGGTCTCGGCTGAGGCCGAGGAGGGCTGCCTGCGCTCCGCCAGGAGGGCGCGCAGGCGGGTGCGCAGCGTCTCCGGCTCGAAGGGCTTCTCCAGCCAGGGAAGCTGGACGGTGTCCAGGAAGGTGCGAGCCGCCTCGGTAAATGCGCCGCCGGTGAGGAACACCATGCGCTCGGCCTGCCCTGGCACCTCGCGGGCGAGCGTCGCATGCAGCTCCATGCCCGTCATCTCCGGCATCATCAAGTCGCAGAGGATCAGCTCATAGCGCTCCCCAGCGCGCAGCCGCTCCAGCGCATGGTGCGCGTGGGTGAAGGCCACCACCTCGTGCTCGGGCGCCAGCGTGCGCGAGAGGGCGGCGATCAGCAGCGGCTCGTCGTCGATGATCAGCAGCCGGGCGCGGGGCGTGGGGGCTCCGTCCAAGGGGGCGAGGGCGGAGGACGCGCCGGAGGTGCGGGCCTCGGCCATGGGCAGCACCACCTCGAACGTGGTGCCCTTGCCCTGCTCGCTGCGCACGTGGATCTCTCCGCCCATGTTCTGCACATACGAGTGGCAGATGGACAGCCCCAGCCCCGTGCCGACTCCCACCGGCTTGGTGGTGAAGAAGGGCTCGAAGATGCGGGGCAGCACCTCGGGGGGGATGCCCGTGCCGGTGTCGCTCACCTCCACGGCGATCTGGCCCTGCGCGTTCCTGCGCGTGGTGACGCGGATCTCGTTCTGGTCCGCGTGGCCCTCGGGGATGGCCTGGGCCGCGTTGACGAGCAGGTTGAGGAACACCTGGCCTAGGCGTGTCTCGTCTCCAAGCACCGTGAGCGGCTCCCCATAGTCCTTCACCAGCCGGGCGCGGTGGCGGATCTCCGCGTCCGCGAAGGACAGCGCCAGGTCCAGCACCGCGTGCAGCTCCACGTGCCGCAGGCGCTCCGGCTGCATCCGGGAGAACGTCCGGAGATCCTGGACGATGCGGCGCACGCGATCGGCGCCCTGCAGCGCCTCGTCCAGCGCCTGCTCCACTTCCTTCCAGCGCTCACCGCCGGGCTCCCCTCGGGCGTCGTGCACCTCGACGGACGCGTAGTGGAGGTTGGAGATGATGAAGGCCAGCGGGTTGTTGATCTCGTGCCCCACGCCCGCGGCCAGGGTGCCCACCGCCGCCATCTTCTCCGCGTGGGTGAGCCGCTCGCGCGTGTCCTGCAATTCCTTGAGGCGGGCCTGCAGGTCGGCGTTGACGGTGGCCAGCTCGGCGGTGCGCTGGTCCACACGGGCCTGCAGCTCGTGCTCACGCCGGCGCACCCGGAGCAGGCGCAGCCACCCCAGCCCGGCCACAAGCAGCACGGCGGCCAGCACGCACGCGGCGCGGAACGCCCATGTCTGGTAGAAGCGGGGCTCCAGGTAGAACGCCAGCATCGCCTCGGACGGAGTCCCCCCATCCAGGGACTCCACGCGCACGCGGAAGTGGTAGTGGCCCGGCGCCAGGTGGGCATAGTGGGCGACGCGATCGGCGCTGCCCTCGACCCAGTTCTTGTCCACACCGTCGAGCTTGAAGCGGAAGCGCAGCCGCTGCGGGGCGCGCAGGCCCGCGACGGTGTAGCGGATGTCCACGCGGCCCTCGCCCAGGGGGATACGAGCCCACTGAGCGCGAGGCACGCCCTGGCTGTTCACGAGCAGCTCCTCGAAGAGCACGGGAGGGAGCGGTGGGGGGGGCTGCTCCTGAGGGCTCCCGGGATCGTAGATGGCCGCACCCCGGATGGTGGGGAACCACAGCCGGCCGTCGCGGGTCACGATCCCCGCGGGCGCTCCCACGCCGTTGCACTCCTCGGCGCGCATCCCGTCGTCCACGCCATACACGCGGGAGGTGACGCGGGCGAGCCGGCCTTCGGCCACCGCCTCCAGCTCCTCCAGGGACACGCGGAAGATGCCCTTGTTGCAGCTGATCAGCACGTGGCCGTGCCCGTCCGGCAGCAGCGTGAAGATGCGATCGTCGAACAAGCCCTGCTCGCGGCCGAAGCGCAGGAAGCTCCCGCTCCTCCAGCGGTAGAGCCCCTCATCCGTCCCAAGCCAGAGTGTGCCGTTGGGCTCCTCGTGGAGCGCCTGCACCTCGCTGTACATGGGCTGGCCCTCGGCAGCCATCAGGACGGGACGGCCGTGGACGAAGTAGGCCAGGCCGCCCCCGGCGGTCCCCACCCAGAAGCCCCCCGCGGACCGGCGCGTCAGCATCGTGACGGTGTTGCCGGGCAGCCCATGCTGCTTCGTGAAGAGCTGGAAGCGCTCCCCGGTCCACCGCGCGAGCCCCTCCGCGGTGCTGGCCCACAGCGTCCCCTCCTCGTCGAAGTAGATGACGCGCACCGCCCCGGGAGGCAGGCCCTGGGCAGAGCCCAGTGAGGTGGTGATGCGTCCGTTCTGCCAGCGGCTCACGCCTGTCTGTGAACTGATCCAGATGCTGCCATCGGGCGCCTCGGCGATGGAGCGCGTGCGGTTGTTGATGAGCCCCTCGCGCGCCGTGTACGTGCTCATCTTCCCGGCGTGCAGGCGGGTGACGCCGCTCTCGAGGCTGGCGAACCAGAGGCTCCCATCCCGTGCCTCGTAGATGGCGGAGAGCATGTTGTGGGGCAGCCCCTCGAGGTGCCCCAGGGGGGAGAAGCGCCCGTCCTTGAGGCGCTGCAGGCCTCCCTCCGCCGCGCCGATCCAGAGGCTGCCCTCGCGGTCCTCCAGGAAGGAGAGCACCGTACTGCTCTGCAGCCCCTGGTTGACGTCCATCGTGAAGCGCTTGCCGCCGGCCAGGCGGAGCATGCCCCGGCCCGTGCTCCCCACCCATAAGGTGTTCAGCCGATCCACCAGGAGGGCCTCGATGGGAGCCCCGGGCAGGCTTGCCTCGAGCACGGGCTGCATGCGGCCCTCTCGAAGCTGGTACACGGTGCCATTCTCGGCGCCCGCCCAGAGGATGCCGTCCTGGCTCATCGCGAGGGAGCGCACAGGCACGGGACCCTTCTCGAAGGGAGGGCCTTCGCGCAGCGCAGTGCCATCCCAGCGCTGCAGGCCACCGGTCGTGCCGATCCAGACGGTGCCATCCGCTGCCTCGACGAGCGCGTCCACCCGGTTGCTGTTCAGCCCAGCGTCCGTGGTCCAGGTCTGGAACTGGCCCTGGGAGAAGCGCGCGAGCCCATGGTCCTCGGTGGCAATCCACAGGGCGCCATCGCGTGTGGGCAGCAGGGCCTTGAGGTTGCGCACGGCGAGGTGCGGGGGGATCTCCACGCGGGAGAAGGTACCTCCGCTCATGCGGGTGAGCCCCGCCTCGGTGCCAATCCAGAGCGTCCCATCCCTGTCCGTGGCCAGACACTGGATGGAGCGGGACTGGAGCGCGGGCGTGTTGATGAAGTCGAAGGTGGTGAAGCGAACGCCGTCAAAGCGCACCATGCCTTCCCAGGTGCCCCCCCAGAGGTAGCCATCGGGTGTCTGCGCCAGAGTCATGACGGCGTTCTGGGGCAGCCCGTCCGGTGTCTGCCAGATGCGGTGGGGGAACTGGAGCAGGGACTTGTCCGGCGACAAGGCGGAGGCGCGCGGGGCTCCTATGAGCAGGGCCACGAGCACTCCGGCTGCGAGCACACGCAGGGCACTCCCGCCGAAGGAGGGGCCGGGATTCGGCTCTCGACTGGAGCGGGAGAAAGCAGCAAGCATGTGGGGACCCCGACAGCCCATCACGGTAGCGAGGCCCGAGGCGGGGAGCAAAGTGGGGAGGCGTGGGGGTATTCCCTGTAGGCGGGTGCCCCTCACGTCAGCAGGTGCCGCAAGGCCTCCGCGAGCCGGGGGAACTGGAAGGCGAAGCCGGCCTCGGTGAGGCGCCGAGGCAGCACGCGCTGGCCCTCGAGCGCCACCATCGCCATCTCCCCCAGCGCGGCCTTCAGCACGAAGCCCGGCACATGCATCACCGAGGGCCGCCCCAGCACCGCTCCCAGCGTGTGGGCGAACTCGACGTTGGGGAGTGGCTCGGGCGAGGTGACGTTGATGGGCCCCTCCAGCTCGGGGTGCTCCAGGAGGAAGCGCAGCGCCGCCACCGCATCCGCTCGGTGGATCCAGCTCACGTACTGCTTGCCCGAGCCCACTCTGCCGCCAGCGCCCATGCGGAACGGCGGCAGCATGGAGTGGAGCGCTCCTCCCTCCGGGTGCAGCACCACGCCCATCCGCGCCACCGCGGTGGAGAGACCTGCCTCGCGGGCCCGCAGCGCCTCTGCCTCCCAGTCCAGGCACACACGCGCCAGGAAGTCGCTGCCCGGAGCGCTCTCCTCCGTGAGGGGCTCGGCCCCGTGCGTGCCGCCGTAGTACCCCACCGCGGAGACAGACACGAAGCGCTGCACCGTGCCCACGGCGCTCATCGCCTCCACCACCGCCCGCGTGCCCAGCACCCGGCTGTCCCGGATGCGCGCCTTGCTCTCGTGGCTCCAGCGCTGGTTCAGCGGCTCCCCCGCAAGGTGGATGACCGCCTGCACTCCTGTCAGGGCCTCGGGCTCCAGCCTCTCTCCGGCCCGGAACATGGAGCCACTCACCCCCGCCGGGAGCCGGGAGAAGGCTTGTTCAAGGTTCCGTCCAAGGACGTGGACTTGGTGCCCGACCGCAAACAAGCCTTGGACAAGCGCTCTCCCCAGGAAGCCACTGGCTCCTGTGATCGCAACCCTCACGGCCCAGGCTCCGTCCCCAGGTCCACGCCAATGAGCTTGGACAAGACGGTGAAGAAGTTCTTCCGCTCCGCCTCGTCCAGCCGCCCCGAGTAGCTGTAGACGACCGCACCCGTGGCATCCATGAGCATCACGGTGGAGGTCTTCTTGGGCAGCTTCCAGGGGAGCCCTCCCAGCGTCCCCTCCAGATCCACGAGGATGGGCACGCCCACCTTCTTCTCCTCGTCCTTCACGTACGAGAGGGCGATCTGCCGGGCGGGGAAGAAGTTGAACTTCTCCAGGTTCGCCACCGCCACCACCCAGGCCGCCTCCAGCAGGCCGTGCTGCTTGCCGCGCTCGAAGAGCTGCTCCTTCAGCACCAGGTTCAGCTTCGTGGAGTCCTTGTCCTCGTAGAAGAGGATCACCGGCTTGCCCCGCCACTTCGACAGCGGCGCCTCCACCCCGTCAGAGCTGTGGAGTGTTGCGTCCAACGGAGTGGCCCTCGGTTCGTGGGCAGATACCCCGCTCGTAGCTAGGGTTATCGTCAGCGTGCCTGCCAGCCAGGCCTTCATGGGGGGGCTCCTTTGAAGAGGTTTCAGCCGAACGAGGCCTTGTCAAACCTTGAACAAACTATTGACAAACAATCTACGCTGACGCTACGAGTAGGGCAAGATGGCCACGAGATGCCGGAGGAAAAAGTGAAGGCTTCTCCCAGCTCGCTGGAGACGGCCCCCCCGTTGGTGGCGCCGCCCTCTCCGCTCGTGTCGGATCTGGACTGGCTGCAGGCGGTGCAGCTCCAGATCGAAGCCGCGATGGCGGAGCTGTTCGTGCTGCCGGACGAGGCCGCGCTGGGTGAGCGTTGGGAGCGGGCCATGGAGTACACGCGCCGCTACGCGCTGCGGCCGGCCAAGCGGGTGCGCCCCGCGCTGGTGGTGGCAGGGTACAGCCTGACGCGCGGCTCGCTGACGGTGCCGCCGGGGCTGTGGCGTTTCGCGGCGGGGCTGGAGCTGCTGCACACCTTCCTCCTCATTCATGATGATGTGGCCGATCAGGCGGAGCTGCGCCGGGGGGAACCTGCGCTGCACCACCTGCTGGGCCCCGGACGGGCAGGCGAGGATCTGGCCGTGGTGGTAGGCAACTACCTGTACTCCCGCTCGCTGGAGGCGATGCTCACTTCGGGGCTGCCGGGCGCCACGAAGGCCTCACTCTACTACCTGGGGGTTTGCCGGCACACGGCGGCAGGGCAGTACATGGATCTGGAGCTGTCGCGCGCGCCGCTCTCACAGGTGACGCTCTCACAGGCGCTGCAGGTGGCCCACCTGAAGACGTCGCGCTACGGCTTCTGCGCGCCGCTGGTGTGCGGGGCGATGCTGGCGGGCGCGGCCGCGGAGCTGCGCGACGTGCTGGAGCGCGTGGGACGCCACGTGGGCCTGGCCTTCCAGCTGCGCGACGATCTGATCGGCCTGTTCGGGGACGAGAGCGTGGCGGGCAAGGCCGCGGACGGGGACTTCATGCAGGGCAAGCGCACCTTCCCGGTGCTGGCGGCGTACCTGCGCGCTCCAGCCAGCGCCCGCGAGGAGCTGGAGCGCCTGTGGACGTTGCCGCCGGAGGCCAAGGACGTGGCGGCGCTGATCCGGGCTCGTGCGCTGGTGGAGGAGCACGGCGGCCGGGCTGCATGCGAGCGGCTGGTGGAGCGGGCCTCACGAGCGGGGCGGAAGGCGCTGCTCGCGCTGCCGGCGAAGGGCGGCGTGCGGGACTTGCTGGACGCCCTCATCACCCGGCTGGCGCGGCGCGCGGCCTAGGAAACGAGCACGGCCATGGAGCAGGGCAGGCCCAAGGCAGTGGTGGTGGGAGCGGGAGTGGGTGGGCTCGCGGCCGCGGCGCGCCTGGCGAGGCAGGGCTTCGAGGTTCACCTCTTCGAGAAGACAGATGGGCCGGGGGGCCGTTGCAACCAGCTCCGGGTGGACGGCTTCACGTGGGACATGGGCCCCACCATCGTGCTGATGCCGGAGGTGTTCGAGGAGACGTTCGCCGCGCTGGGCCGCCGCGTGGAGGACTACCTGACGCTGCAGCGGTGCGAGCCCAACTACCGCATCCACTTCCGGGACGGCTCGGCCATCACCTTCACCTCCGAGCTGACGGCCATGGGGCGCGAGCTGGAGCGCATCGAGCCCGGCAGCTTCGCGCGCTTCCTGGCCTTCCTGGCGCAGGGGCGTGAGCAGTACCGCACGAGCCTGGACCACCTGGTGGGGCGCAACTACGCGGGCATCTTCGACTACTTCTCGCCGAGGGTGCTGGCGAAGATCTTCAAGGTCCGTGCGCACCGGCGCATGTACGCGGACGTCAGCCGCTTCTTCCAGGACGAGCGGCTGCGCGCGGCGATGACGTTCCAGACGATGTATCTGGGCGTGTCGCCGTTCGCCTCGCCGGCGGTGTACGGGTTGCTGCCGTTCACCGAGCTGGGCGTGGGCATCTGGTTCCCGAAGGGGGGCCTGTACTCCATCCCCCTGGCGCTGGAGCGGGTGGCGCGCGAGGAGGGGGTGCTGCTGCACTACGGCGAGCCGGTGGAGCGCATCCTCACGCAAGGGGTGAAGGCCACGGGGGTGCAGCTGGCCAGCGGGCGCAGGGTGACGGCGGACGCGGTGGTGTGCAACGCGGACCTGCCGTACGCGTACGAGAAGCTGCTGGAGGGCGCGCCCACCTCGCTGCCGCGCAAGGAGAAGCTGCGCTACACCTCGAGCGGCTACATGCTCTACCTGGGGCTGCGGACGAGGTACCCGGGGCTGGGGCACCACAACGTGGTGTTCGGGAGGGACTACAAGGGCTCGTTCGACGACATCTTCGAGCGCTTCCGCGTGCCGGAGGATCCGAGCTTCTACGTGAATGTGCCCACGCGCACGGACGCGAGCCTGGCGCCGGAGGGGCAAGACGCGATCTACATCCTGGTGCCAGTGCCCCGTCAGCACCCGAACATGGCCTGGAAGGAGGAGGGCCCGAAGGTGCGGACCAAGGTGTTCCAGCGGCTGGCGGAGCTGGGCTTCCCGAAGCTGGAGCAGGACATCCTCGTGGAGCGCGTGTTCACGCCGGATGACTGGGCGGCCTCGTACAACCTGATGCACGGCAGCGCGTTCGGGCTGGCGCAGAACTTCCTGCAGATCGGCCCCTTCCGGCCGTCGAACCAGGACGCGCGGGTGAAGAACCTGTTCTTCGTGGGGGCCTCCACGCAGCCGGGCACGGGGCTACCCACGGTGCTCATCTCCGCGCGGCTGGTGGTGGAGCGCGTGCGGACGTGGACGGAGCAGGCGGGGCTGGCGTACAGGCTGGACACCCGGCCTCCGTCGATCGCGGAGGGGGTGACGGCATGAGGCCACACGAGGATCCGCGCCTGGTGGCCCAGGGCTACCGGCTGGCGAAGCAGGTGACGCGCCAGCACGCGAAGAGCTTCTTCTTCGCCTCGTACCTGCTCTTCGGGGCGCGGCGGCGAGCGGCCTTCGCGCTGTATGCCTTCTGCCGGCGGCTGGATGACATGGTGGACGAGGGCGGCCAGGGCATGGCATCCCCGGAGCTTCAGGCGCGGCTGCAGCGGGCGCGGCGGAGGGTGGCCGAGGTGTACCTGCCCATTCCGGAGCTGGCGGCCTCGGAGCTGGGGCCTCCCTCCGAGCGGTTGTCGGGCGCGCAGGAGCAGTCCCCGTGGGATCCGGGTGAGTTCGCCGCGCTCAGGCATGCCATCCTCCGCTTCCGCATCCCGGAGCTCCCCTTCCAGGAGCTCATCTCCGGTATGGAGATGGACCTGACGAAGAATCGCTACGCCACCTTCGAGGAGCTGGACTTGTACTGCTACCGGGTGGCGGGCGTGGTGGGGCTGATGCTGACGCCGGTGCTGGGGTGCTCGGATGCACGGGCGGCCTCGCACGCGGCGGACCTGGGCCGGGCCATGCAGCTCACCAACATCCTGCGCGATGTGCGCGAGGACCTGGAGCGCGGCCGGGTGTACCTGCCCGCGGACGAGCTGAAGTCCTTCGGGCTGAGCGAGGACGATCTGCGCCGGGGCCAGGTGGATGATCGGTGGCGGGACTTCATGCGCTTCCAGATCGCTCGGGCCCGCCGCCTGTATGCCAGCGCGGGAGCGGGAGTGCCCTACCTCCAGGGCTTCGGCAGCCAGCGGATGGTGCGGCTGATGGGCGGCATCTACGGTGACATCCTGCGCGTCATCGAGGCGCGGGACTACGATGTCTTCAGCGCTCGGGCCTGGGTGCCGGGCAGGAGGAAGCTGGCACTGGCGGCGGCGGCCATGGCGCGGCCCGCCACGGTGCTGCCAGCGGCGGTGGCGGAGGCGCAGCTGATGGAGGGCCGACGATGAGGCGCTCCAGGGTCGCGGTCATCGGTGGCGGCATTGGCGGGCTGACTGCGGCGGGGCTGTTGGCCAAGGAGGGCCACGAGGTGACCCTGTTCGAGCAGGGGAGCACGCTGGGCGGCAAGGCGCAGGCCGTCACGGTGGATGGCATCACCCTGGACACGGGGCCCACGCTGCTGACGATGCCGGAGCTGGTGCGCGGCACCTTCGAGCGGCTGGGGGCGCTGGATCTGCTCCCGCCCTTCACGGAGCTGGAGCCGCAGTGCACGTATCGCTTCGCGGATGGGTGCGGCTTCACGGCGTACAAGGACGTGGAGCGCACGGCGGACAGCGCGGCCGAGCTGCGCCGCAGCGAGCGCCGAGGTGTGTTCTCCTTCTATGAGGAGGCGGAGGCCATCTACAAGGCGGCGGGCGAGCCGTACCTGGAGGCACCCTTCGAGGGGATGGCGGGCTTCATGGCGCGAGTGGCGCGGCGCGGGGTGGGGGCGGTGCTGGCGGGCATGCGGCTCACCACGCTGCACGAGTTGGCGGTGCGGCACTTCAAGACGGACCACATGTGGCAGTTCGTGGGGCGCTTCGCCACGTACACGGGGGCCTCGCCGTACGAGGCGAGCGCGGCCTTCGCGCTCATTCCTCATATCGAGCGGGCGTATGGCACGCACCACGTGCAGGGGGGGATTGGCGCGCTGGTCGAGGCGCTGGGCCAGGCGGTCAGGCGGCTGGGGGTCATGGTGAGGCTGAATGCGCATGCGCGCTACGAGCGCGAGGCGCGAGGCGGCCACCGTGTGGGGCCGCGGGGCGAGGCGGAGGCGTTCGACAGCGTCGTGGTGAACGCCGATCCGTTGGGAATGTTGCAGCGCGAGGGGGAGCCGTTGGCGCTGTCCGGCTACGTCCTGCTGCTGGAGGCGGAGGGACGTCCGCAGGTGCCGCACCACGCGGTGCTCTTCGGCGAGGACTACCGCCGCGAGTTCGACGAGCTGTTCGGCGGCCTGCTGGCGAGCGATCCGACCGTGTACGTCTGCAACCCCTCGGCGACGGACGGCTCGATGTCGCCGCCCGGGCGCACGGGGCTGTTCGCGATGGTGAACGCGCCAGCGCTGCCACGGGGCAAGGCGGGGGCCGAGCATACGGCCGCGGCCTGGGAGCTGAACGCCGAGCGGGCCAAGGCGCAGATCCTCGAGCGGCTGGGCACGCACTTCCCGGAGCTGAAGGGACGGGTGCGGGTGCTCGGGCAGCGGACACCGGCGGACCTTGCGGCGCAGGGAGCGCCCGGGGGCTCCATCTACGGCTTCCTGCCGCACGGGAAGTTCGGTCCGTTCCGTCGGCCCCGGATCCGCGGCAACACGCCGGGCCTGTTCTTCGCGGGCGGGGGGACACACCCGGGCGGTGGGGTGCCATTGGTGATGCTCTCGGGGTGCTTCGCGGCGGAGATGGCGTCCGCGCACCTGAAGGAAGTGCCGGCATGAGCGCGCTGCCGGAGCTGCCGCCTCCTTCCTCGGCACCAGGCTCGTACCGCTGGTACTACGCGGACGTCACCGCGGGCGAGCACAGCGCTGTCTTCATCTTCATGGTGGGCTCGCTCTTCTCGCCGCGCTACTCGGTGGCGGCCCGGCGAGGAGGGCTGCCGCGGGAGCACTGCGCGGTGAACTTCGCGCTGTATCACCGAGGCACCCGGCGGCACTGGGTGCTGAGCGAGTACGCGGTGATGGAGCAGGAGTCCCCGCACCGGCTGCGCATCGGCCGCTCCACGCTGAGCTACAGCGGCGAGACGGTGCGCATGGAGGTGGACGAGCGCACGGCACCCTGGGGCCGCCCGGTGAGGGCACGCCTGGTGCTGGAGCCGGTGACGCCGCTGGGGGACGAGGTCCAGCTGGTGCCGGAGCTGCCGCACTGGTGGCAGCCGATGGCGCCGCGGGCCCGGGCACTCCTGGAGGTGGACACGGAGGGAGTGCGGGCCGAGGGAATGGGCTACCACGACACGAACCATGGCGCGGAGCAGCTCGGGAAGCGCCTGAGCGGGTGGCACTGGTCGCGCACGCACGGGGAACATGAGACGGTGGTGGACTACGTGCTGCCGGATGGAACCTCGCCGGTGCGGGTGACGGCAGCGCCGGGACGGATGCGGTGCGAGCGAGGCGCCAGCGGCGAGGTGCTGCCCACGGAGCGCACAGGCTGGGGGCTGCGGGTGCCGCGGCACCTGCGTGCGGGCACCACGGTGGTGGGCGCGCCTCGGCTGTTGGAGTCCTCGCCCTTCTACGCGCGGGTGGAGGCGCGCCAGCATGGGCTGGACACGCTGGGCGAGGTGGCGGACTTCCGCCGCTTCCACTCGCCCCTCATCCGGTGGATGGCACACTTCCGCACGCGAGTGGAGGGACGGCCATGAGTCCGCTCGTGATGCTGGGATTGGGGTGGGCCGCGATGGCCGCGGGCTTCAGCGCGGTAGCGCTGGTGAGGCTGCTGCGTCCTCGACGTGCACCCGTGACGGAAGCGGCGGTGCCCGTGTTGCTGCTCAGGCCCGTGGATGCTCCCACAGAGCGGGAGCTGGACAACCTGTCTCAGCCGGTGGACTACGCAGGCGAGCTGGAGCAGATGGTGGTGTCCCCGTACCGGCCTCGGCTGGGGCCGGGGGTGCGGTGGCTGCCGAGCGATCCGCCCACGCCGAACCGGAAGGTGGGGCACCTGCTGTACGCGCTGGAGGTGCTGCCCACGAAGGGGCGGGTGGTGCTGGTGGTGGATGCGGACGTGGCGGTGACGGGCGCCTTGGTGGAGCAGCTGGCCGCGCCCATCGCAGCGGGGGCGGCGCTGAGCACCGCGGCGCCCACGCCCGTGGAGGTGCATGGCATGGTGGGGTGGGCCGTGGCGGGTCTGCTGCGGCACAGCCACCACAGCTTCCGTGCGCTGCATGCGATGAGCGCGGGGGCCAAGGCGGTGTGTGGCAAGGCGCTGGGGCTCTCGCCGGTAGCCATGGAGGAGCTGCGAGGGCTGGCGGACCACATCGGCGAGGACCTCGAGCTGGCGAAGCGGCTGCACGCGCGGGGCGCGGAGGTGGCGCTGGCAGAGGAGCCGGCACTGGTGCCCCTGGAGCCGATGCGCTCATGGCGGCCCGCGGTGGAGCGCTTCACCCGATGGATGCAGGTGCTGGCGAGCCACCGCCCGGGGCTCTACCCCACGGTGCCGCTGCTCTTCACCCCGACGCTGCCGCTGGCGGTGCTGGCGGGGGTGCTCGCTTCGTCGGAGCTGGGCGTGGCGGTCGGAGCGCTGGCACTGGTGCGGACGCTGCTGTCCTGGCGGCTGTCCACGCTCACGAAGTCAGAGGGAAGGCGCGGAGAGGCCGTGCTCACTCCGTTCCTCGCGGTGACGACCTGGTGGCTGCTGGGCGAAGCGCTCCTGTTGGTGGCGTTCATTCGCTCCACGTGGCGGGCGGGGGTGGTGACGTGGCGAGGGCGCACCTACGTGCTGGAGCCGGGTGGACGGATGGCGCCCGTGTGGCCCGAGCTCAGTGGAGGCCCCGGATGACCTACGCGCGCTTTCTTGGGTTGTTCGTGGTGCTGCCCATCCTCTTCCTGGTGGTGCGGTACCGGAAGACGTTCACGGCCCGGAGCCTCGCGCCGCTGGGCCTGGTGATGATCGTCGCCTACGTGGCGACGACGCCATGGGACAACCTGGCGGTGAAGTGGGGCCTGTGGGGGTTCGACCCCCAGCGCATCTGGGGCATCAAGCTCGGGTACCTGCCATTGGAGGAGTACCTCTTCTTCGGGCTCCAGACGATCCTGGTAGGGCTGTGGGCGAGGGCGCGGCTGGCCCGGGTGGTGTCCCATGGGTGAGCTGATGGAATCGCGCTGGGCCTACCTCATCCACCTCATGGCGTGGGCGCTGCCGATCATCCTGCTGCAGCTCGCGCTCCTCGCACGTCATTACAAGAAGCGCACGGGGGCGGTGCTGCGAGCCGTGCTGCCGCCAGCGCTCCTCATCGGCGCCTATCTCTCGGTGGCCGATCACCTGGCCATCTCGGCGGGCATCTGGAACTTCGGCGAGGGCAAGCACCTGGGCGTGTACCTCGGGGTGGTGCCGCTCGAGGAGGTGCTCTTCTTCGTGATGACAAGCCTCCTCGTCTCACTCGGGCTGGCGCTGTTCACGGCGCTGCTGGAGCCCAAGGAGGTACGAGCGCCGTGATTCACGCAGCCAAGAGAGGGCCCTTCAGCTGGCTGCTGGATCGGTATGTGGGCTGGAAGTTCCGGTCCTCCTTCCGCGGCCTGTGGGTGCGCGGCGAGCTGCCCTCGGGCGAGGGGGCCCGGCTCGTCTACCTGAATCACTCCAACTGGTGGGATGGCTTCGTGCTGCACCAGCTCGGGCAGGTGGCGGGCTGGGACGCGTACTGCCTGATGGAGGAGAAGAACCTGCGCCGCTACCAGTTCCTGTCCTGGATTGGCGCCTTCAGCATCCGGCCGGGAGATGCGGCCTCCGCGCTGGAGTCCCTGCGCTATGCGCGCGAGCTGATGCGCCGGCCCCGGGCGGCGGTGTGCCTCTTCCCGGAGGGAGAGCATCGGCCCTTTGGAGTGCTGCCGCTGCGGCTCCAGCGAGGCGTGGAGCTGCTGGCGCGGGCCGGGGGAGTGGAGTGTGTGCCGGTGGCGCTGCGCTACGCCTTCTTCGAGCACGAGCGGCCCGACGTGCTGGTGGAGGTAGGCGCGCCACACCCGCCCGGGCCGCTGGAGCTGTTCCACGAGCGTCTGGAGGCAGTGGTGCGGCAGGTGGCGGGAGTCACGAGCCTGGAGGGCTTCACCCAGCGGGTGAAGGGGGGCACCGGAGTGGCGGAGCGCTGGGACGCGGCGCGAGGGGTGCGAGCATGATGCTGCGCATCCGCACCATCGCCCGGCTGACGGGCATCCGGGAGGCCACGCTCCGAGCCTGGGAGCGCCGCTATGGCTTCCCTCGTCCCCACCGCAGCGAGCACAACAACTACCGCGCCTACTCGAGCGAGGAGGTGGAGAACATCCGCCGCGTGGCGAAGCTCATCGGCAGCGGCCTCTCCGTCAGCGAGGCCATCGCCCAGGTGAAGCTCTCTCCCGTGCAGTCCCTGTCCACCAGCGAGCGGCTCTCCGAGCACTTCTGGTCCGCGGTGATGATGATGGACGGGGACAGTGTGCTGCGCGTGTTGGACGAGGCGCAGTCCTCCATGGAGGTGGAGGTGTACTGCAGTGGCTTCCTCCTGCCGCTGCTGCGCGAGATGGGGACGCGGCTGGACATCGCCCGAGAGCACCTGGCCTCGGCGCTGATCCGCCAGCGGCTCCGGGCCCTGCTGGACATGGAGGAGCAGCGGGAAGGTGGGCCCCGCGTGGTGCTGGCCTGCCCCGCCGGGGATCAGCACGAGGGTGGGTTGCTCGCATTGGGGCTGCAGCTCAAGCGCCGAGGCTGGCGGGTGACGATGCTGGGGGCCGAGACCCCGGCCGAGGCACTTCACAGTACGTGCGTCCAAATTTCGCCGACGATGGTAGCGCTCTCCTTCGTTCGCCGCCGCGAGCCGGACGAGCTGAGGGCCGTGCTGTCCGAAGCGGTACAGGCCTGTGCTCCAGTCCCTGTCGTCGTGGGGGGCGTGGGGGCTCGTGAACAGTTGAAGGCCATTTTTTCCGTGGGTGCGCAGTATGCTGAGTCCGCTGACGAGCTCGTTGCCTTGTGGCAGCAAGCGCGAGTGCCCCGGACCTGAGCGCGATGAATGCCTGAGCGCACCTATCGCATCCATATTGCCTCGGAGCTCTCCGGAGTCCGGGTGGAGCTGATCCGCGCGTGGGAGCGCCGCTATGGCTTCCCTCATCCTCAACGCACACCCTCGGGCTACCGGGTGTACACCCAGCGGGACGTGGAGCTGCTCAAGCGGCTCAAGCAGCTCACCGAGGAGGGGGTGGCCATCCGCGAGGCGGTGAAGATGCTGCCTCAGCTCCAGCTGACGATGACCGAGAAGGGCGAGGAGCAGGTGGGCGAGGTGAGCACCTCGAGCCTGCAGGCGTGGTTCAGCTCGGTGCTCGCCGCGGCCGAGGGGCATGATCAGGCGCGGGTGTCCGCCATTGTCGATGAGGTGCTGAGCGCGCTGCCTCCGCTCAAGGCCTTCGACGAGGTGCTGGTCCCGGTGCAGCGTGAGGTGGGAGAGCGCTGGCACGCGGGCCGGCTGACCGTGGCGCAGGAGCACCTGGTCTCCCAGGTGGTGCGGGCGCGCGTGGTGAGCCTGCTGCACGCCGCGCCAGCGAATGAGCGGGCTCGGCATGCGGTCCTCGCGTGCCTCCCTGACGAGCAGCATGAGATCGGCCTGCTGGGAGCGGCGCTGCGGCTGCGCCACGCGGGCGTGCAGGTGACGCTGCTGGGGCAAAGCGTACCGGCCGGGGACCTGGGCCGAGCGGTGGACGCGCTGCGGCCGGACCTGGTGGGACTCTCCGCCGTGGTGGATCCGGGAGAGCCCGTCTTCGAAGTCATGCTGAAGCCAGTGCTCGAGGCGCTCCCTCAGGGTACCACCGTCTGGGTGGGCGGCTCGGCGGCGCAAGTGCACTCCAACGTGTGTGAGCGCCTGGGAGCCCGCGTCTTCCGCTCCGCTGAGGATTGGTCGACCCTGCTGGGGTAGCTCCTGGCGTCAGGGCTTCATGCCCTCAGGGATGGTGAGCAGCTCTCGCGCCTCGGCGGCGGTGTCTGGCAGGGTGGTGGGATCGGCGAGGATCTCCCGGAGCAGCTTGCGGGCCGCATCGGCCTCTCCGCGCCTCCACATGAGCGTGGCCTTGGCGACGAGCAGCATGCCTCGGGAATCGGCGTCCGGCTCCAGGGACAGCGCCTTGGCGATCAGCTTCTCTGCCTCCTCGGGCTTCTCCTCGGCCATGGCCAGCTCCTGCCACGCGGGCACGAAGCCAGGCGCTTTCTGGGTGAGCTCCTTCATCCGCCGCCGTACGTCTTGGAGGTTCTTCAGCTGCTTGATCTGGAGGAACTCGCGCAGCGTTCCGGCGGGGACTCGGCCGTCCTTCTCTCGGCGGAGGCTGTCGAGCATCCGCTTGCTGCCGGGCAGGCCTTGAGGGGCCACCGCATCCAGCTTCGTGAACGTCTCCAGCGCCCTGTCATCCGCCTTGATGTAGAGGAACGTGAGGCCCATGTCATAGAGAGGCAGCGGCCAGCTGGGCGCGGCCTTCTCCGCCTCATGGAAGTAGCGCAGGGCCAGCTCGAACTCGCCCGCCTCTCCATGCTTGCGGCCCTGGGCGTGCAAGTGTCTGGCGCGCTCGGGAATGGACGGCTGCTGCTGGGCGGTGCCCGCATCCGTGGCCGAGGGGGCTGGCGGGGAGCCTCCCTGACAGGTGCAGCCCGCCAGGCTTGCCAGGGTGGCCGAGAGGACAAGGAGACGAGGCATGCTTGGGGGTCTCATGCTCGCGTCACTATACTCAAGCCCGGCTCAACACCCCTTCCCCCTTCCGACATGACCGACTTCATCGAGGTCCACGACGGTGTCCTGGAGCCGCAGATCTGCCAGGACATCATCCAGCGCTTCAACCAGAGCCCCCACGTGGTCCGGGGACGCACCGGCCACGGCGTGGACGTGAGCAAGAAGGACAGCTACGACCTGTCGCTCAACCACCATCAGGAGTGGGAGCCCACGCTCCGGATGCTCCTGGACAAGTCCTTCCCCCCGCTGAAGAGCTACCTGCGCAAGTACCTTTACACGCTGATCGGCGCGGTCTCACCCTCGGTGAAGGACCCGAAGACGGGGCAGCTGGTGACGCTGAACGAGCAGAACTTCGCCCAGCTGGGGGATCCCATCCTCGGCATGCTCGCCGGGAAGTTCTACCGCTACGGCTTCCTCACCATCCAGAAGTACCTGAAGGGCTCGGGGGGCTATCCGCACTGGCACTCGGAGATCTACCCCAGGGACGCCAACTGCGATCAGCTGCACCGGGTGCTGGCCTTCCAGTTCTACCTGAACGATGTGACCGAGGGCGGCGAGACGGAGTTCTACTACCAGCCGCGCAAGGTGGAGTCGAAGGCGGGCCGGATGGTCATCTTCCCCGCCGGCTTCACCCATACGCACCGTGGCAACGTGCCGCGCTCCAACGACAAGTACATCATCACCTCGTGGGTGCTCTTCCACCGCGCCGAGCAGATCTACGGCAACGCGCCTCCCGGCTGATCCGGGCCTGATTTAGGTGGAAGGATGTATTAAACATGCTCCATATGGGACGAGGATGGAGCGGAGTGCTTGGGCTCCTGGCGCTGGCGTGGGTCGCGTGTGCACCAGCGCCGCGTGCGCCGTTGCCGGTGGGAGAGCTGGGGCTGTTGCTGGTGATTGCCGGAGTGCTGGGGCTGGTCGTCTATGTCCTGCTCGGGCGGCGGATCCAGCGGCTGAGGGCAGCCACCGAGGGCATGGCCGAGCAGATCGGCCGCAGCCGCGAGCAGCTCCGGGAGAACGAGGAGCGCTTCCAGACGCTGGTGGATCGCTCGCCGGATGCCATCTTCATCCACCGGGAGGGGAGCATCGTGTTCGCCAACCCCGCGGCCGCCGCGGTGGTGGGCTACGAGCGCGCGGAGGAGCTGCAGGGCCGGAAGCTGACGGAGCTCGTGCAGCACGCCGACGAGGAGGCGCTCGCCGGATCGGCGGACGAGCAGGGGATGCGGGAGGTCCACTGGGTGCACCGCTCGGGGCGGCAGGTGCTGGGTGAGGTGGTGACGTTCCCGATGGTGTTCGAGGGCCAGCCGGCCCGGGTGTCCATCGTGCGGGACGTCACCGAGCGCAAGCACCTGCGCGAGAAGCTGCAAACGGCGGATCGCATGGCCTCCATTGGAGCGCTGGCGGCCGGGGTGGCGCACGAGATCAACAACCCTCTGTCCTTCACGCTGAGCAACCTGCGGTTCATCCGCGATGAGTTCAAGGTCCTGCCGGAGGGCTGGGACGCGCTCGCGAAGGAGCAGCTCAAGGAGATCCGGGAAGCGCTGGGTGAGGCGGTGGAGGGCGGGGAGCGCGTCAACGAGATCGTCCAGGATCTGCGGCGCTTCGCGCGAGGAGACGACGGCAAGCGGGTGCCCGTGAACCTGCACGCGGTGCTGGATCTGTGCGGGAACATCGCGCGGAGCCAGCTCCGCCACCGCGCGCAGCTGGTGAAGGCGTACGGCGAGCTGCCGCCGGTGCACGCCAGCGAGTCCCGGCTCGGGCAGCTCTTCCTGAACCTGATCGTCAACGCCGCGCAGGCCATCCCCGAGGGGGGAGACGCCAAGGCCCACGAGGTGCGGATCACCACGTGGTGCGAGGGAGCGGATCAGGTGGCGGTGGAGGTGAAGGACACGGGGGTGGGCATTCCTCAGGAGAACCT
>Ga0247825_10000961_pt1 | contig 18729 bp, 13 predicted proteins | sample 13C_Vanillin_Day_FD_194413 | JGI IMG/M metagenome (GOLD analysis project Ga0247825, IMG submission 194413) | Soil microbial communities from agricultural site in Penn Yan, New York, United States - 13C_Vanillin_Day48 | ecosystem: Environmental > Terrestrial > Soil > Agricultural land | place...
GTTCCGGCCCATCGGGTATGGGTATGCCTCGGTGAGGGAGAAAATTGACCCAGAGCATATTGATTATGATGCGCTTCTGGCTTACTACGATGAATTGCGAACCATCATGGTTGCCAGCCGAGCCGAGCGCGATTTCATCATCATCGCCCCGGCCAGGAAAGATGCTTCTCCCTACGGTGGTTACATCTCTTGGGACGCATCTCCAAAGGCGGCGGCAAAGGCCCAATGGCAAACAGCGCATCTGAGGCAGATCACAGAAATCATGCAACTGGTGGATTCCCCTCTGGCTCAGGCCGGGATAAACGAGGACCTCGATCGCAAGAAGTGGCGGCTTGTGCCGAACCCAGATGGTTTTGGTCAGCGGGAAGTCTACACGGTGCGTGACTACTCAGAGGGGCTCACGGGGGTGTTCTGGCGCAACTTCTTCGGGCCTCCCTTTGTCCGCATGTTCGGCGAGCGGCTCAAGGACCTGCCTACGGGCTGCACGAAGGAGGATCTCCCCGGCGGCATCGTGCTCGTGCAGCCGTATGAAGATCCGTCGATGGCGGGCACCGAGGAAGGCATCGCGCGCGAGCGTGAGCTCATCGAACACCTGGGCCCCGAGTGCTTCTACGACCACGAGCGCCACATCAAGCCGGCCCGCTTCCCTGAGCTACCCCCCTCCCCCACGAGCTTTGGAATGCCTGGCGCGTGAGAGCCCAGAGGTAGACACCTGCCCTCGGGGCTGGCTGGAGCACTTGGCCCCCACCCCTATCATGTCTCTTCGAGGCTCCATGTCCGAGCGCTCCTCCTCTCGCCCCGTCCAACTGCTGCGGACAGCGCTGGCCATGAGCTGGTCCATGCTCTCGCTGGTGGTGTTCATCCCGCTGGCCCTGCTGGCCTTGCCCTTCGATCGCCAGCAGCGAGTGCATGACGCCTGCTCCATTCTCTGGGCGCGCGGGATCCTCGCGCTGGTGGGCGCGCGGCTGGTGGTGCGAGGCGCTGAGCATGTCTCCCGGGACGAGCACTACATCATTGTCGCCAATCACCAGAGCGTCCTCGACGCGATGGCGATGGTGGCGGCGCTCCAGCCGCTCACGTCCGTGCGCATGGTGGCCCGGCGCAGCGCCTTCAACATTCCGCTTATCGGGTGGGCCATGCGGCTGTTCGGTCATATCTCCGTGGATCCGCGCAGCATCCGCGCCTCGCTCCCTGGCCTTCAGCGGGCGCAGCAGGGGGTGGCGCGGCGCTGGTCCACCATCTTCTTCCCAGAGGGTACCCGGAGCGCTGACGGGAAGATGCGCCCGTTCCACAACAGCGCCTTCCACATCGCCGCGCGTGCGGGTGTGCGGGTGCTGCCTGTCACCGTCTCTGGCTCCTTCGAGATCCTCCCGCGGCACCTCAACGCGGCCGTCAGGGGTGGGGAGATCCAGGTCCTCATTCATCCACCCGTGGGCCCGCTGGAGCAGACGCATGACGCGGCGCTCGCTGCCTCCGAGGCCTGCCATCGGATCATCGAGTCCGCGCTCTCCTTCTCGCGCACTGTCGCTCCGATGCAGGCTCAGGCCTGAGGAGCGGGCCTGAGTGGATGAGCCCTCAGCGCGCCCGCATCAGGCCGATGGCATCGTGCCATGGCCCGCATGGCTTGTTCTCTGGTTTGAGCAGCAAAAGTTCTTCGACTTGTCCATTGTCACGCCAGCGTACCGGTGAGCTGCCCCGCGGCGATGGCCTCGGAGATGGCCCGGCGCTTGATCTTCCCGCTCGTCGTCTTCGGCAGCGTGCCCGGTGCCACGAGCAGCACGTGGTCGATCGCGATGCCGTGGGCCCTCAGCCGCTCGCGGATCCGCTCACCCAGCAAGCCTCGCGCATCCGGCTCCAGCTTCGTCTCGGCGAGCACGTACGCCGTCTCCGTCTGCCGCTGCTCGGAGCGCACCCCCACCGCCGCTACGCACCCGGCCCTCACTCCCTCCACGTCGGAGGCGATCTCCTCGAGGATGGAGGGGATCAGGTTGTGCCCACCTTTGATGATGAGCTCCTTCTTCCGCCCCGTGATGAAGAGCGCCCCGTTCGCCTGGTAGCCGAGATCTCCCGTCCGCAGCCAGCCCTCCTGCACGGCGGCCTCCGTCAGCTCCGGCTCGCGGTAGTACCCGTCCATCAGCGTCGCAGAGCGTACGAGGATCTCCCCCTGCGTCCGCTCTGGCACGGGCCGATCCTGCTCATCCACCAGCCGCACCTCGGTGTGGGGGATGGGACGGCCGGTCCCTGTCAGCTCCAGCGCTGCCGGGCCCTCGGGGCATGGGACGGCACGGCCCTCGCTCTCCAGCACGGCGCGATCCACTCGATCCACCACCGTGGGCGCCAGCTTCTCCGGGAACGTCACCGCCACCGTGGCCTCGGCCAGCCCGTACACCGGGAAGAAGGCCTCGGGCCGGAAGCCACACGGCGCGAACTTGTCCGAGAAGCGCCGCAGCAGCTCCGGCGAGATCGGCTCTGCGCCGATCATCGCCACCTCCCACGCGCTCAGATCCAGCCCCGCCTCCCGCGCCCGGTTCGCCAGCCCCAGGCAGATGGCATACGCCGAGGGCGGCGCCGCGCAGATCGTCCCGCGGAACCGGCTCATGGCCTCCAGCCAGGAGAACGGCCGCTGGCGGAAGTCCAGGGGCGAGAGCATGTGCGCCGGGAAGTTGTTGAAGAAGGGGAACAGCAGCCCGCCCAGCAGCCCCATGTCGTGGTGCAGCGGCAGCCAGGAGACCGCCATCGCATGCTCGGGCGAGGGCAGGGCCCGGCTCATGCTCTCCATGTGCAGCATCACCTTCTCGTGGGAGAGCAGCACCCCACGCGGTTGGCTCGTGCTCCCGCTGGTGAGCTGCACGATGCACGGGCCCGGCGCCGCGTCGGGCTCTGGCTGATACGGGTGCGCCCGCCCTTCCTCCACCAGCGTGTCGGCGACAATGAGCGAGGGCCCCGCACCGCTGTTCTCCCCCGCCATTCCCGCCAGCATGCTCGAGAGCACCAGGGCCTTGGCGTCCAGCTTCTTCGCCGTGCTCCGGAGCTGCTCGAGGTACGCATCCAGATCCGAAAGCCGGTAGGGCACGCCAAGGATGCTCGGCACCGCGCCCAGCGCCCACACGCCGAACAGCGTGCTCACGGAGGGACGCAACTCGGGGATGAGCAGCAGCACTCCGTCCCCCGGGCGCACACCCCGCGCGTAGAGCGCTGCGGCCACCGCCCGGGCCTCCTCCCACGTCTCACCCCAGGTGCGAGGCAGCCACTCTTCGCCCTCCTTGTAGCGGAGGGCGAGCTTGTCCCCTTGCGCCTGCGCCCGCTTCCGCAGCAGGCCCGCCAGCGTCCGCGACCCTGTCACTTCGCGTTCCCGGGGATCGGCCAGCCCGCCACGTGCACCTTCGGCGGACCCTTGGTGGCCAGGATCATGTACTCCAGCGCCGTGCGCTTCGCGAACGACAGCTTCGCCACCGTCATGTAGCCCTGCAACACCTTGGCGAAGCCCGGCGCCATGGACTCGATGCGCTCGCGGTTGGTGCGCACGTTGTTGATCCAGTGCCCCAGCGTCTGCACGTATGAGCTCGTCAGATCCTCCACGTGCAGCAGATCCAGCCCCGCGCGCTCGATGAGGCTCAGCTCCTCCGAGAGGCTCAGCAGCCGGCAGTAGCCCAGCGCCGTGACGAAGATGTAGCGCGTGGCGCTGCTGTCCCGGTCCCCGCGCTGCTCCGCCGGAAAGTAGCAGTCCGAGATGAACAGGCGGCCGCCCGGCTTCAGCGTGCGCCCCACCAACTGGTGGATCACCTCGCGGTTGTGCATGTGGACGATGCTGCCGGAGAAGAGCACCACGTCATAGCTCTCCGGCGCCGGGTTCAGCTGCTCCACGTGCGTCAGGTCCACCCGCACCCGGTCCGCCACGCCCCAGTCCTTCGCGCGCTGCAGCGCCACCTCGCGCTGCTTGCTGCTCAGAGTGATGCCCTGGAAGGTGCCCTGGGTGTGCTGCGCCAGATACAGCAGCAGGCTCCCCCAGCCGCAGCCCACGTCCAGCACCTTCTCCCCGGCTTGGATGTTCAGCTTGGCCGCCACCCGCGCGAACTTCCGCTCCTGGCCCGTCTCCAGATCCTCGTCCGGCGACAGGAACACCCCCGTCGAGTACGCCAGACGCTTGTCCAGCACGAGGCTGAAGATCTCCGGGTTGTGCTCGTAGTGCTGCGCCACTTCCCGGGCCTCGTGCGCCCGCTGCTCCTCCGGGGTGCGCTGGGCAGCGACCCGCTCGTCGGGGTGCCTCAGCTCCAGGTTCAGTGCCGTCATACGACCCTTCCCTTCTGGCGGGTGAGCTGCGCCGCCACGAAGCGCGCCAGATCCTCCACCGTCTTGAGGTTGGCATCGGCTGGCGACGCCATGTCCGGCATCGCGAAACGGAAGCGCTCCTCCAGGGCGATGTTGATCTCGATCATCGCCAGGGAGTCGATCCCCAGCCCGCTCTCCAGGCTGGCCTGCAGAGGGACCTGATCCACGGGGCGCTTCAGGGCACTGGCGATGATGTTCCGTACCTCCCGGCCGATCTCCTCGATCGGGATGTTGTCTGCCACGGGCTCTCCTGGGTTGGGGTTGCTCGCCTCAGCGGAAGGTGGGCAAGAGGACCGGGTCTTGCACGCCCCTAAGTCTCAAGCCACCCAGCCGAGCGGACGTTAGGCTGGCAGTCAAGGGCTGGCAACGAAAGAACCAGAAGGGTCCCAGTCGCTTCATACCCCTCAAGGTGGCATGCTTGGGGTTTTCCAGATCGATGGCCCACTCGCCTCCGGAGAGAACGGACGTGAAGGGCGTCCCTGCCGCGCTCACGCCGGGGACGCAGGTGGGGAAGTACGTCATCGAAGACATGCTGAGCTCGGGAGGCTTCGGGGTGGTGTACCGCGCTCGCGATCCGGAGCAGCGGCAGGTCGCCATCAAGGTCAGCAAGAACTCCGCGCGCTCCATCACGGCGCAGCAGCTCGTCTGGCAGCAGAACGAGATCGAGGCGCTCACCCGCCTGCGGCACCCCTCGCTGGTGGAGGTGCTGGGCTTCGACTTCCTGGAGGATGGGCGGCTCTATCTGGTGATGGAGATGGTGAACGGGATGGTGCTGGGCCAGTACCTCCAGGAGCGCGGGCCCCTGGAGGTGCTGGAGGCGCTCCAGCTCACCCGCCGCATCGCCGAGGCGCTGGCGTACTGCCACGAGTCGAAGGTCCTCCACCTGGACCTCAAGCCAGCCAACATCATCATCACCGACCCGGTGGAGCCGAAGGTGAAGGTGCTGGACTTCGGCTTGGCGCGCTTGTCCAACGGCTTCCGGACGCACGAGGGGGGCCCGGTGGCCGGGACGCTGGCCTATATGGCGCCGGAGTGCTTCTTCGGATCAGTGGACTTCACCGAGAAGGCGGACATCTACTCCGTGGGGACGCTGCTGTACGAGATGCTCTCCTGCATCCTCCCGTTCCCCAGCAACTCCTCGTACGCGGCGCTGGGCTCGCTCAAGCGCGCGGGGAAGATGACGCCGCTGGAGCAGGCCGCGCCCCTGGTGCCCCCGCCGGTGGTGACGCTGGTGCGCTCTTTGTTGGAGCCAGACCTTCACCAGCGCTTCGCAGGGGCCAGCCAGCTGGCCAGCCGCCTCAAGGGGCTCTACTTCGATCTGCTGCATGGCAACACCGGCGAGGAGGTGCAGGACCGGCCCGCGATTCCCCTGGACCTGGTCTCCTCGGATGACGTGCCCTTCGTGGGCCGCCAGCGCGAGGTGGCGCTGCTGCGCGAGGCCGTGGACGCCGTAGGAGATCGGCAGGGCCGCGTGCTCATGCTGGTGGGCGAGACGGGCATGGGCAAGAGCCGCCTCGTCTCCGAGGTGCTGCTCTCGCAGGAGGTGAGCGCTCGGGTGCTGGTGGGCTACGGCCGCTGCCGGCAGTTGGGCGAGCTGGTACCCTACTCGCCGCTGCGCGAGGCCCTGGGGCGGCTGGTGGAGGTGCTGCTGGGCATCCGCAGTGAGCCGGGACACCGGGTGCGCCATGTCGCGGGCCAGGCGCTGACGGGCGAGGCCCAGGAGCTGCGGCGGCTGGTGCCAGAGCTGAGCCGACTGCTGCCCGATGGCGCCGAGCGCGGCAACGAGGGCGTCATCGTCCAGGGGCTTGGCGCGGAGCGGGTGAGCAAGGCGCTGGTGCACCTGCTCACCGCCATTGGGGCCGCGCGGCCGCTGGTGCTGGTGCTGGAGGACGTGCACTCGGCGGATGAGGGCACGCTGGCCGTGCTCTCCCGGCTGACGGTCTCCGCGCCACCGGGCGTGCTGCTGCTGTGTACCAGCCGGCCGCCGCCGCGCCTGGCGCGCACCGGTGAGCTGGAGATGCTCACCCTGGAGCCCTTGAGCCCAGCAGACAACGAGCGCCTGCTGGCGATGCTGGCCGGTGGGGCCAGCCCGCCCGTGGTGAAGGCCATGGTGCAGGCCGTGCCGTTCCTGGCCAGCGGCAACCCGCTGGTCTCCGCGCAGATCGTCCGGGATCTGCAACTCGGAGGGTATCTGAGCCGGGAGGCGGATGGCCGCATCCGTCTGTCCGATCGACTGCGAGGGGAGTACCGGCCTCCGGACTCCGTCTCCACGGTGATGGGCCGCGTCCTGGAGCGGCTGGAGGAGGAAGCCCTCAAGGTGCTCCGGGTGGCCGCGCTCTTCGACCGGCGGTTCCGGATCTCGGACCTGGAGTCGCTGGGCCTGTTCTCCACCCAGGAGGTGCGCACCGCCATCACCAGGGCGGAGGAGCAGCGCCTGTGCATCGTCGCGGGAGACCGGGTCACCTTCGCGCACGACGTGCTGCGTGAGCGGCTGGCCGCGGACTACCGGCAGGCGGACACCGCCGACATCCACCGGCGCATCGGCGAGCGGCTGCAACAGCGCGGGGCCCCTCCGGGGACGCTGGGCTACCACTGGGAGAAGGCGGGCCAGCCGCTGCGGTCCGCCAGCGCGTACCTGGAGGCAGGGCTGGATGCGGATCGGCTGTTGGATCCCATCGGCGCCGGCCAGCACCTGCGCAAGGCCTTCACGGTGGCCAGCTCCCAGCCCGTCTCGGAGCAGCGGGATGAGCTGCTGGTGCGCTCGCTGTATGGGCTGGTGCGCATCGGCTGTCTGCTGGGCAGCGCGTCGGAGATGCTGCGGTACCTGGAGATGGGGCAGGCGCTGCTCGAGCACCCCACCCCCGAGCAGAAGCTGGCGCTCAACAGCTCCTGGGCGCGCGCGTACTACGCCCAAGGCACCTTCCCCAAGGCGCTGGAGTACAGCGAGCGGTGCCTGGATGAGGCCACGGAGCCGCACCTGCGCCCCTACCTCTATGCCCCCTTGAGCATCATGGGCCGGGCGCTGAGTGGCTCAGGGCGGTTCGGGCCCGCCATCTCCATGCTCACCGAGGTGGCGGCCCAGGCGGCCGAGGCCGGGGAGCATGTGGAGCAGACGCACTCGGAGGGCATCCTGGCGCTGTCCTTGGCGTACAGCGGCCAGTACAAGAAGGCCCGGGAGTACGCGGCCTCGTCGGCGCGCATCGCCCTGCGGCTGGGCAACCCGGTGCGGATGGCGGCCTCCACCTTCTATTACGCCGTCATGGCCGAGGCCGGGTTCCGGTGGGATGAAGGAGTGCAGCGCAGCGCGGAGCTGCTCGCCTTCACCGAGGCGCATGGCATCACCGGGCTGTACCTGTGCTTCGGGCACTTCTATGCGGGCCGGCACCAGTTCCACATTGGCCGGCTGGATCGTGCGCGGCACCTGTTGAACCACGCGCTGGGGCTGGCGAAGCAGCAGGGCTCTTCGTATGGCCTCTCCCTGGCGTACGCGTACCTGGGAGACGTGGAGTTCGTGGCGGGCCGCCAGGTGGAGGCCAAGGCCGCCTATGAGAAGGGCCTGGAGCTGGCCAACGCCGGGGCGACGGATGAGCAGGCCGCGCCGCTGTGTCTCATCGGGCTTGCGCACCTGCACGCGCTCCAGCAGGGCTCCTTGGAGGAGGTGAAGGCGTGGGGGGACGAGGCGCTGTTGCGGCTGCGGACGGTGGAGAACGTGAGCAACCAGATCCCCACGCTCCAGCGGTACGCGGAGGCGCTGGAGGAGCTGGGTGACGTGGCGGGCGCCGCCCGGCTCTATGAGGAGCGGCAGGTGCTGGTGAAGAAGCTGGGGTTGACCGAGTGCGACTTCTGGCCTCGGCAGAGCCCGAAGATGGAGCCGCTGCCGCCGCGCGAGTACTGGCGCAAGGCCACCTCGCGCCTGTCGTCCTCCAGCATCAAGCCGGTGACCCCGGAGGACTTCAACGCGGAGACGGTGGTGCGCGCCGCAGCCGCGGATGCCCCGGGCGACGGAGAGAAGAAGGACTGATCCTGGCCGTGCGCTGAGTGGCTGTCCCGTTACCTGGTGCCCGGGGCGCCTGGCTGCGGCTGAGCACCCGGGTCCGAGCGGTTCGCGAGGATGAAGCGGACCAGGAGCTCGCTCTCCGCCTCCTTGAGATCCACCTTCTCTGCCATCCTCCGCGTGATGCCCGGCCACTCGGCCTCGGTGTAGGCGGCGCGATCCGGGTAGGAGTGGCAGGAGTTGCAGTGCTCCAGGAACAACTGGCGTCCCCGCTCAAGCTCCTCGGCCGAGGTGCCAGGCCACTTCGCCTGAGCGTTCTCGAGGGCCATCGAGGACAGAGGGCCGGGCACGGTGCCCGCTTTTGGGAAGCACGCCGCGAGGAAGAGACATGCAACGGTGGAGCCGATCAGTCGACGGTTCATGGCTCTACCCTCTTACTTCCACTTCTGCGTGTCGAGGATTACCGCCCGGCCCGGCTCCCGGTAGAACTTGAGCAGATCCTGCGGCGTCGTCTCCTTGGGCGGGAACTTCTGCGCATCCGGGTGCCCGGACCACTGCATGCACCGGGCAATGGACTCGCTGCAGAACATGGAGCGCGAGGACCGGAAGGGGTTGCGCCACTTGCGCTGCAGGAAGCGCCCGAACTGGACCACGGCCTGCCCGATCAGCCCGCCGAAGTCGTATGCACTGCCCACCCACTCGCCCAGCCGAGTGAAGCCCTTGTCCAGCGAGTGCGCGGGCTCCACCAGCGCGACGATGCGGTTCTTCTTCACGAACCGCTTCCAGGTGATGAGCCGGAAGCCCAGCTCGTGGGCCTCGATCACCATGTCGCACTCGAAGTCATCGTCCCAGTAGACGAAGAAGCTGTGGCTGACCTCGCTCTTGGTGAAGTTCCGCACCAACCACGAGACGGGGTTGAAGGAGCGCGGTGTGGAGAACCCGAGGAGCGTCGTCCGGCCTTTCGAGATACCCGTGCTCTCACTCGGCGGGGTCTGCTCATTCGTGATGGGGGCGGCCTGGGTCATCGGGTACTCCTCCTGGGCAGCGGAGTCTAACGCCGTTGGCGCGGACCCGGACAGCGCCCGGACCTACATGGGTCTTTGCTCCCTTGGGGAATAGCGTGGCAGGGGGGGCTGTCATGCTGCTGTTTGTTCTGGGGGAGGGCTGTGCTGGACACTGGGTGCTCCATGAGGACACGGAGACATCGGCATCGCGGAGCCCGAGCGCTCATCGGGCTCTGCTTTCTTGCCATGCTAGGCCTGGGCACACCTGCGCTCACCCTTGAGCCAAGCCGGCGCCTCTCCCAGTACAACCACGAAGCCTATCGCAGCGAGCACGGGCTGCCGCAGAACTCGGTCCTCTCCAGCGCGCAGACGGCCGACGGCTACTTGTGGTTCGGCACCTACGAGGGGCTCGCCCGGTTCGATGGCGTGCGCTTCACCGTCTTCGATCGGCGGACCTCCCCGGAGCTGAGAGAGCAGGACATCCTCTCCCTGGTGGAGGATGCCTCGGGGCTGCTCTGGGCCGGCACTTCACAGGGGATCCTCGTCTACGAGTCAGGCCAGCTCCGCCGCCCGGCTGAGGGGAGGGCGCTGGCGGAGGCCCGCATCACGTCCTTGGCGGTGGACGGCAAGTACGTGTGGATCGGCTCTGGCCAGGGGTTGGTGCGGGCGCCCGCCTCGGGAAAGGGGAGCTGGCGGCGCTATACCTCCCAGGACGGAATGCCGGAGGGCGTCACAGATTCAGTCGCTGTGGATGGAGTGGGAGGGGTGTGGGTGAGGACGAAGCAGGGCCTGGCGCGGGTCTCCGGAGAGAAGGTGGAGCTCGTCCCCTTGCCCCAGGGGATGGCCGCCAAGCTCCTCGCCCTGAAGATGACGCGGGATGGCACGCTGTGGATGGGCATGCGCGATGGGCTTGTCTCTCTGCGCGATGGGCTCCTCACTGCGCATGGCCCCGAGCAGGGGATGCCCAAGGTGCCGGTGACAGTGCTGCTCGAGGACCGGGATGGCAACCTATGGGTGGGGACCGAGCGCGGGCTGCTGCGCCGCAACGCTTCGGGGTTCAGCGCCTTCACCCACTCCAGGGAGTTGGCGGAGAACCGCGTAGGCAGCTTGCTCGAGGACCGGGAGGGGCACCTCTGGGCCGGGCTCTTGGGGGCGGGCCTGCATCGCCTGAGCAATGGCCCCTTCCTCTCCTTTGGAGAGCCGGAGGGCTTCGGCTTGGGCTGGGCCAACCTGGTGTTGGAGACGCATGACGGTACGTTGTGGCTGGGGCTGGGAGGCCGGGGGGTGGAGCGGGTCAAGGACGGTGTCGTCACGAGGATGGGGCCGGCGCAAGGGCTGACCGACGAGCGGATCGGCACATTCGCCGAAGGCTCGGATGGCGCGCTCTGGGTCGGGACACGCACGGGCGCCTACCGCTATGACGGCCAGCGCTTCGTCGCCCTGGGACCCGAGACAGGGATGCCCCCCAAGGTCACCGTGTGGGCCATGGTTGCGGAGCCGGGCGGTGGAATGTGGTTGGCCACCTCCGCGGGGCTGGCCTGGCTGAGCGGCGGGCGCGTCACCCTGTATGGCAAGGAGGATGGCCCGCTCTCCCCTCAGGTCGAGGCCCTGGCCATGGTGCGGGAGGTCTCAGGGACGATCTGGATGGCCTCCTCCAAGGGCCTGGTTCGCTTCTCCCAGGGTACCTTCACCACCTTCACCAGCAAGGACGGGCTCGCATCGGATGTGGTGTACAGCCTGTACACGGACTCGCAGGGCACGCTGTGGGTGGGCACCTCCGGTGGCCTGACGCGCCTGAAGGATGGCCGCTTCACACGCATCACCGCGGCTCACGGGCTACCGGACGACACCGTCTACACCCTCCTGCTGGATTCGGAGGGCTTCTTCTGGATGAGCAACAACAAGGGCGTGGCCCGGGTGAGCCGGCGCGAGCTGGAGGAGGTGGCCGACGGCAGGCGCCAGCGGGTGAACGGCTGGTTCTTCGACGATCGAGATGGGATGCGGGTGGGGGAGTGCAATGGAGGCGATCAGCCCGCTGGGTGGAAGACGCGGGATGGCAGGATGTGGTTCGCCAACCTGCAGGGCGCGGTGATGGTGAACCCGAAGGACGCGCGGCTTCAGCCCGCTCAGCCCTGGGTGCGCATCGAGGATGTCCGGGTCCAGGGCCAGCCTGTGCCCCTGACGGAGCGGCTGGAGCTGGCGCCCGGGCAGCAGGATCTGGACATCCGCTTCACCGCGTTCGTGGCGGAAGGCGCCAGGCGCGTGCCGTTCCGCTACAGGCTGGAGGGGCACGACACGGGCTGGGTGGACGCCGAGGGCCGGCGGGTGGCCACGTACACGCGTCTGCCGCCAGGCACCTATCAGTTTCGAGTGGAAGCGCAGGATCGGATGGGCAACTGGCTGGGGCCCGGCGCGATGCTGGAGGTGAAGCTTCAGCCGTGGTTCTACCAGGAGGCCTGGTTCTACGTGCTGTGCGCGCTGGGTGCGGTGGGCGTGGTGGCGAGCGGTTACGCCTGGCGCGTGGGGAGGCTCAAGCAGCGCGAGCGCTGGCTGCAGGCCCGCGTGGAGGAGCGCACCCAGGAGCTGGCCCGGGCCAACTCAGAGCTGGACGCCCACCTGCGCACGCTGCGCGCCACCCAGTCCCAGCTCGTCCAGGCCGGGAAGATGGCGGCGGTGGGCACGCTCGCCGCGGGCGTGGGACATGAGATCAACAACCCGCTCTCGTACATCATCTCCAACCTGGAGCACTCCTGCGAGGAGGCGGAGATGTTGGTGCGGATGGCGGAGAGCTCGGAGCCGCTGCGCGAGCGGCTGCGCGACATGCAGCAGGTGCTGCGCGAGGCGCTGATGGGGGCGGATCGGGTGCGGCGCATCGTCCGGGACTTGAAGACGTTCTCGCGCCAGGACGAGGACACGCGCGGGCCGGTGGATCTGCGGGCGGTGCTGGACTCGGCGGCGAAGATGGCGGCCGGGGAGCTGCGCCCGCGTGCCCAGCTCGTCCGCGACTACTCGCCCGATGTGCCGTCCGTGGAGGGCAACGAGGCGCGGCTGGCGCAGGTGTTCCTCAACCTCCTCATCAACGCGGCCCAGGCGCTGCCCGAGGGCAGGCCTGAGCAGAACGAGGTCCGGCTCGTGCTGATGCGTAGCGGGGAGGGCCAGGTGGTGGCGGAGGTGCGTGACACGGGCAGCGGCATTCCGCCCGACGTGCTTGGCCGCATCTTCGATCCGTTCTTCACCACCAAGCCGGTGGGAGTGGGCACAGGGCTGGGGTTGGCGCTGTGTCAGGCGTTCGTCGCCTCGATGGGCGGGCGCATCGAGGTGGAGAGCCAGATGGGGAAGGGCTCCGTGTTCCGGGTGACGCTGCCGATGGCGAGCGGCCAGCAGGAGCGAGCGCCACGGAGCATCTCGATGCAGGCCGGTGAGGTGGAGCGAGGCAGGGTGCTGGTGGTGGATGATGATCCGCTGGTGAGCTCGGCGCTGCGGCGGACGCTCGCGCGCGATCACGAGGTGGAGGTGGTGGTGAGCTCGCGGCGGGCGCTGGAGCTGCTCAGCTCGCCCCAGGGCAGCTTCGACGTCATCCTCTGCGATCTGATGATGCCGGAGATGACGGGCATGGAGCTGCACGCGCAGCTCGCGGCGTCCTCCCCGGAGCAGGCGCGGCGGATGGTGTTCATCACCGGTGGGGCGTACACCCCCGCGGCCAGGGAGTTCCTGGAGCACGTGAGCAACCCGCGGGTGGAGAAGCCCTTCGACCCCGAGAAGCTGCGGCAGCAGGTGCGCGAGTGGGTGAAGCGGGCGCACTCGCGTATCACCGGTCAGGCGGCCTGAGCTGCCTGTGCCTGGCAGGCCGCGCTCCGGCCATGCGCCACCGCAATGGCGTCATCACACCCAGCAGGGAGCCACTCCGTCTCTCCAACCGCGCACTGACCTGGCGCGGTCCAACCTGAGAGACGAGGAACTTCCATGGATACAGCCATTGAGCAGAAGCCCGCCGTTGTCCGCCCAATCATCGCCGCCAACACGTTCACGCTCCGCAACCGGCGCATCGCGGTGAGCTACTCGGCCACCAGCTTCACGGGCCAGCCACTGATGCAGTTCAAGGATCGCCAGCACGAGGTGAACGTGGGGGGCGACGAGATCCGCCAGGTGGAGACGGAGATCGGCACGCTGGTCACCATCACGCTCGAGCCAGACGCGGACGCGGGCGGGCTGCTCTTCACCCTCGTGGTCCCGCGAGTGGTCCTCGCGTCGCCCAATGGCGAGCAGACCACCGTCACGCAGGGCTTCTACACGCGGAGCCGGCTCATCCCGCGCCTCCCCGCCAACGTCCAGCTGCAGACGTATGACGCCGAGGAGCTGAGGGGTAGCGCCTCGTTCGTCGTGTCCTGAGGCCTGAGGATGCCAGGAGGCTCCCACAGGAGTGGGAGCCTCTTCGGCGGATGCATCACCAGAACGGGTTCAGATCCACCTCGTCGCCGAAGACGCTGACCTCGCCATGGGTGGCGCTCTTCGCGGCATCCACGCCCGCCTTGGCCAGGTCGCCCAGGTAGCCCACGACGGTGCCGAGGACCTTCTTCGCCTCCGCGGCGATCTCTCCGCCCTTCTCCATGGCGGCGTTGAATGCGTCGCGCGCCTTACCAGTGGATCCCACTCTCGGCGAGCTTGGGATCCTTCTTCAGCGCATCAAGCCACTTGGGATGGGGAGCGTAGGCACGCCCTCGGATCAGCCCAGGGAGACGTGCAGGGACTTGAAGCCGCGGAAGGCCACGTTCTCCAGGCGCTCGGGTTCCTCCAGCAGCTTCATCTTCGGGAAGCGGCGCAGCAGGGTGCTCAGGGCGATCTGCCCCTCCAGCCGGCCGAGTGCGGCGCCCAGGCAGTAGTGGAGGCCGAAGCCGAAGGCGATGTGCCGGTTCTCCTGGCGCCGCAGATCCAACCGGTCCCCCTCGGGGAACTGGCGCGAGTCCCGGTTGGCCGCGCCGATCATCAGGAAGGCCTTCTGGCCCTTGCGCAGCGTCTGCCCGTGCAGCTCGAAGTCCTCGGTGATGACGCGGCTGAGCCGTTGGATGGGGCTCTCGTAGCGCAGCACCTCCTCCACCGCGGCCTCGAGCTGCTCGGGGGAGCCGAGCATCACCTCACGCTGCTCCGGGTTCTTGAGCAGCAGGTACAGGCCATTGGAGAGCAGGTGCGTGGTCGTCTCGTGGCCGGCGAACAGCACCAGCGAGCACGTGGCCAGCACCTCCTGCTCGGAGAGGAAGCGGCCCTGGTCCTCGGCCGCCATCATGGTGCTGAGCAGATCATTGCCCACGGTGCTGCTCTTGCGGCGCTGGGCGACGACGCCGCGGAAGTACTCCTCCATCTCCACGATGCCGGTGCGCATCATGTTCAGCACGTCCACCGTGTACTTGGTGGTGCCGAAGAAGGTGGCGAAGGCGTTGGCCCAGACGCGCAGCTTCAGGCCGTCCTCGCGGGGGATGCCGAGCATGTCGCCGATCACCGCCACCGGCAGCAGGTTGGCCACATCCTGCACCATGTCCATCTTCCCCGTGGCCTCGGCCTTGTCGAGCAGCAGGTTCACCTGCTCCTGGATGAGGGGCCGCAGGTACTCCACCAGGCGCGGGGTGAAGGCCTTGTTCACGAGCGAGCGGATGCGCGTGTGGTCAGGCGGATCGATGAGCAGCGCCCAGGAGCTGAGGCTGCGCACCATGGGGGCCATCTGCTCCTTGAGGGCGGCGGGGAGCATGGCGCCGAACGCGCCTGCGCGGTTGGAGGAGAGGCGCGGATCCTTGAACCCCGACTGCACGTCCTGGTAGCGCGTGAGGAGCCAGCCACCCCAGGCTTCGCTGAAGTAGGCGGGCGCCTCGTCTCGCAGCCGCGCGTAGGTGGGGTAGGGGTCCACCTGGAACTGGCGCGTCATCAAACCGTGGGGATCAGACACCTCTTGAGTCGCGGACATGCAGGCTCCTGTTGCGCTTTCAAGAGGGGAGCCTACGCCGATCCCTAGCCCAACCCAATGGCTGCTTTACGTGGGCTGGCGCGCGAGCCAGGCCTTCCACTGCTCGGAGGTCTCATACGACTCCCCCGAGAGCAGCTTGAGCACCTCGATCGCTGGCTCCCGGTTGATGGGTTGCTGCATGGCGCTCAGGGCCACCAGCTGCGCACCGATCTGCCGGATGAGCGCGGGCTGCTGGGCCTTCAGCTCCTCGGGCTTCAGATCTGCCAGGAGCATCGTGAGCAGGTAGAGCGCCTTGTTGCGGTCCGTCGTCTCCGGCAGGGACAGCGCGTCAACCACGGTCGCGACCTCCACGAGCGGATGATCCGCCGCCTCCTGGTTGGCCGTCAGCACCCGGAGCACGCTGTTGCGCACATCGCCAGCGGGGTCGCGGATGAACGGCACGAGCCGTTCGGCGGCCTGCTCCAGGGTGGAGGTGTAGGCCAGCAGCTTGGCGGCAGCCGCGCGCTTCTCGGGAGCTGTCTCCTCGCGCAGCACCTTCACCAGCGCGCCCTGTGCCTTGGGGACCTTTTCCAAGAAGACGGGCTCATAGCCGGCAAGGTCCGGGTGGCCAAAGCCAAAGGCACAGTGAGGGACGCGGCAGACGGAGCCCTTCTCCATGTCCATCATCCCCTTCTGGATGAGCTGAATGGCCTTGGCGTCGTACTCCATCCACTGGGCGACGAGCCCCTCAGGATCCTCGGGGTGGCCCGAGGGCTCGGGGAGGAACCGCAGCCGCTGGCTGTCCTCGGCATCCACGAGATCGACGGTGAGGTAGGCATTGCCGGCCTCCTCGCTGGCGAAGAAGTAGCTGTACGAGAGATGGGCGAAGGCGAGGTTGTACTGCTTGCGCAGCGCCTCCTCTTTCTGCCGGAAGATCACCTTGCTGTGCACCAGGGGCTTGCCCAGCTCGAAGCCGAGAAGCTTGCGGACGCCTTCAGCGTCCGCGCGGCGTGAGCCGTACACGTCGAGGCCAGAGAGCACCCCGACGGGGAGGGGCGGATGCGGCGCCTTCGCCAGGTTGGCCTGGGCGCTGGCGACGACTTCCTGCCAGCTGGCGGCGGAGTGGAGCGAGGCCAGCTCCATGTCGTACCGCAGGGTGTCCGCGTCGTAGTAGCCGCTCTGGATGGCAAGCTTCAGCAGCTCGATGCTCTGGGCGGCATCGTTCGCGAGCGCGGCGCAGCGTGCGGCGCTGTAGAAGGACCCGGAGCGGGAGTCCGCATCCATGCTGGCCTCCGCGGCCTGGCGGTACTGACTGGCGCAAGCGGGGAAGTTGAGCGCGTCATATGACTTCTCTGCCTGGGACCGCAGTTGCTGCGCGTGCCTGTCCTGCGTGGCCGGCTCCGCGGTCTTCCCGGCAGAGTGGGCACAACCCACCAGCCAGACTGCCAGACAAGCTCCCAGGGGGATCCTCATGGATGACTCCTCGTTGGATGTGGCGATGTAGAGCCGCCGTAGCCGGAGATCCGACAGGATGGCAAGGAACGGATGGCAGCAGTCTCCCGGGTGGGTTAGCAATCCGCGCTGCTCAACCGCCTTTCCTACCCAAGGAGTGTCAGTGCTCTCGACCCGCTTCACCGAACGCGTGGGATGCCGTGTGCCGCTTCAGCTCGCAGGAATGGGAGGAGTCGCCACGCCCGAACTTGCGGGGGCCGTATCGGGAGCGGGTGGCCTGGGAATGATCGGTGGGCCGCTGCTCAGCCCTGCCGAGATCGCTCAGGCGTTGGAGGGTCTGCACGCCCGGAAGGTGGGCCCCGTGGGGATCACCTTCATCATCTCCTTTCTGGAAGACCGGGAGTGCGTCGTGGCAGCGGCCTCGCGCGCGAAGGTGGTGGAGTTCTCCTTTGGTCCGCCGGACCGGAGCCTCGTGGACCTCGTCCACAAGGGTGGGGCGCTAGCGTCCTGGCAGGTGGGCTCACGGGAGGAAGCGCTGGCCGCCGTCGAGGCGGGGTGTGACTTCATCATCGCCCAGGGCATCGAGGGGGGAGGACACCTGACGGGCCGGATTGGCCTGTTCACCCTGCTGGACGAGGTGCTCGACGTGGTGAAGATCCCTGTGCTGGCCGCGGGAGGTATCGGCTCGGGACGGACGATGGCCGCCGCGCTGGCCGCGGGTGCCTCCGGGGTGCGGCTCGGCACACGCTTCCTGGCCACACCGGAGGCCAACGTTCATCCGGGCTATGCCGAGAAGCTCCTCCCTGCGCGCGCGAAGGACACCGTCTTCACCCATGCCTTCGACTTGATGATGCCGGGCATCCCGCACCGCGTGCTCCGCTCGTGCATCGAAGCGGCCCAGGCCTTCCAGGGGGAGTTCACGGGCGAGCTGGTGCTGGGCAGCCAGCGAATGCCCCTGCCGCGCTGGTCCGTGCCGAGCCCTACGCGGCAGACCACGGGGGCCATCGAGGCCATGGCTCTCTACGCGGGCGAGTCGGTGAGCGCGGTGAAGTCCATGCAGCCCGCTGCAGAGATCGTGAAGGAGCTGGCCGAGCAGGCCGAGCAACACCTGCGCCAGTGGGCCACGCCTCTGGGAGGCGCGGGCGCGCGTTAAGTAGATCCGAAGCAGCTGTTCCGAAATGTCGGGGGTTTTGAGCGCGAAAAGTCCCGACATTTCCGAACAGGCATGTCTGTGGACTACCGATCGGAGGGGGTGTCTTGAGGGTCACCCATGAGGTAGGGTCCTGCTCCGCTCCTACCTTCCTGCGGAGAGCCCCTCATGAGCGATGCAGTGACGGCCTTCGATCCCCATGCTTCCTTGGTCGGCTCCACCGTGGGCCCCTGGCTCATCCTCGAGCGACTGGATTCGGGGAGCTTCGGCATCGTCTACCGGGCGCGCCGTGCCGACCATCCGGACAGCCCACCCGTGGTGGTGAAGATGGCCAGGCGCCCCCAGGATCCGCGCTTCGAGCGGGAGGTGGCATTGCTCCAGCACAGCCCTCACCCGAGTATTCCACGCTTCGAGGATTCCGGGCTGTGGACTGCTCCCGACGGTCAGCGCTACCCCTACGTGGTGATGGAGCTGGTGGAGGGCTTCACCCTCTATGACTGGTTCCGAGCCAGACAGCGCACCTCTCGTGAGGTGCTGCAGGTGCTCGCCCAGGTGGCGGGGGCGCTGGCTGCTACGCATGGCCGCGGCGCCGTGCACCGAGATGTGAAAGGAGACAATATCCGTGTCACCTCCGAGGGCCGGGCGGTGCTCGTGGATTGGGGCAGTGGCTGGTTCGCGGAGGCCCGGCCGCTCACGGACACCACCGCTCCTCCAGGCACCAGCGCCTACCGGCCGCCCGAGCAGCGCTTCTTTGCGTGGACCTCCAGGAAGGACGTGGGCGCACGCTGGCAAGCCCAGCCCACCGATGACCTCTACTCGCTGGGAGTGGCCTTCTTTCGGATGGTGACGGCAGGTACAGGCCCGTCAC
>Ga0247825_10000962_pt1 | contig 18704 bp, 19 predicted proteins | sample 13C_Vanillin_Day_FD_194413 | JGI IMG/M metagenome (GOLD analysis project Ga0247825, IMG submission 194413) | Soil microbial communities from agricultural site in Penn Yan, New York, United States - 13C_Vanillin_Day48 | ecosystem: Environmental > Terrestrial > Soil > Agricultural land | place...
GCCTGCACAGGGACGCGGGCCTGATCGGAGGGGGGTGCCACCGGGGCGGGCGGTTCCGATCGTTCGTCGCCGGATCTCGCCGCACTGACCGACGCAGAGGGCGGGCGCGGCGGGTCCACCTGCGCACTGCCGGCGGTGTAGAGATACCAGCCGCCGGCCCCTGCGACCAGCCAGCCGGCGGACCCGATGACCAGGACCGCCATCAGCCCTGCGATGCTGATCCAAACGCCTTTGGCCACTGGCGCTGCGTCCTGGAGGCCTGCTGCCGGGGGCGGGTTCGAGGCCTTCGACCAGTGGGCTTTCAATGCAAGGGCCCGATCCAGATAGGAGGTCCTTGGCGTCGCAAGCAGGGTCGGCGCGAAATCGGTGTCCGCACAGCCCGTGGGCAGTGACGTGATGCATTCGATGCAGAACTTGGCGATGGAACGATTCCTCGCCTGGCAGTTGGGACAGATCAGGGCCATGCCGTTGCCACCTTCAGCCCGGACAGGCTGCAGCGCGTGCGGCCCTCGCAAACGAAGGGCGTGAATCCGGCATCGGCCAGGTCCGCAAGCGGTGGTCGCAAGCGCTGGCGACGAAGTACTGCGTCGGATGGCCGTCGGTCATGCGCCGAGAGTGACAGACGGATGCGCTTTTGCAGCGTGCACAAGTTCACACGAGACGCAAAAAGTCACATACTGTCGGAACGACACGGTCTGGATTTCTTTCCGGATCACCCATCGTTGCAGGAACCTGTTGGCCGGCATCCGGTCGAATCAACAGGCAGAGGCAGGGTTGCAAGTGCGCCGATTTCGAACGTCGGCGCGTCTCCAGAGCCATTGGAGTGGACCACCCACCGATGGCTCTCTTTTTGTCCGCCTCGTGCGGCTTTCTGCCCGGATCTGAGACATGTCGCCGCTGCGCGCCGGCAACTATGCGCAGGTTAGCGCACGACTGTTGCTCTCCACCTCGGCGCCCGGCTCGGCGTACGTTGCCGAAGGCCGGGTCCTGGACATCGAGAAGACCACCGTGGCGCCGGTCCTCCAGTACGAGCACAACGGCGGCTTGATCCGTTTCCAATCCGGTCGGCACGTTCCGGGCGCGTACAGTGGTCACTCGTTCACGGGGACGGCGTTCCAGATGGCGCGCCCGTTGGGGCGCCCAGCATCCGGCCGAACAGGCGTGCCGCGTTGGCGTTGAACGCCATGCCGTGGTCGAGCTGCACGTTCATCGCGAAGCCGTCGAAGGCCATCAGCACGATCCCAGCGATGACCTTGCTCTCGGCCTTCGTGACGGCGAGGCAGTCGGCCAGCCAGAGGGCGACGCGATCCTGGAACAGCTCGCGCAGGTGCGGGCTGTAGTCGTCGCCGCCGCGGGTCGTCGAGAGCGCCTGCATGATGTTCTTGGCGAAGCCGTTGTTCTCGCGCGGCAGGTCACGCCACAGGATGACGAGCAGACGCTCGAGCCGCTCTTGCGGCGAGCCGACCCGCTTCAGGGAACGGTCCAGCCGGTCGAGGCGCTCCTTGAGCCAGGGCTCGTACAGCGTGTAGAGGATGTCGAGCTTCGAGCGGAAGTAGACATAGACGTTCGCGGTCGAGATGCCGGCCTCGCGCGCGATCGCGGGGATCGAGCTGTCGCTGTAGCCCTGCGCGGCGAACAGCCTGAAGGACGCTGCAAGGATCGCTTCGCGCACATCCTTCTTCTTCGTCTGTGACATGGGATCCGGTCCTGTTCCATGGGTGGTGAACGATTCTCTCAAAAATGAATGGTATTCGCTATTGACATCCATTTGCTTGATTCCTAAAGTAGTTCTCAATCCGCCGATTGGCTGGCGGGCACCAGAGGATTCCACCGATGCAAGCAGCGATCCGTACCCAGGAGCTCAACCCGGCGAAGCTCATATCCCTCTTTCGCAAGCAGTTCGAGTTGTGCCGGGTCGCCCCCGGGCAGACGGTCGCGATCGTCAGCGACCTCGGGACGCGGCGCGAGTACATCGAGGCAGCCTTCGCTGCCGCGCAGGACATCGGCTTCGACATCTACGAGATGTGCGTCAACGCGATTCCCGGATGGACCAGCGTGGGCGTGGCGACCATCGGGAAGTGCAAGGGCACGCTCGAGGCGTTGATGGCGGTCGACATGGTGCTGATCTTCCACGTGCCGCTGTTCTCCAAGTGGCTGCGCGACGTCCAGGCCAAGGGCGTGCGCGTCCAGATGATCATCGACGCGCCCGACGATCTCTATCAGCTGCAATCGCCGCCCGGCCTGAAGGAGGCCGTGCTGCATGCGCAGTCGCTCTACCAGAAGACGCGTGAAGTGCGCGTGACGAGCCGGGCCGGGACCGACCTCACGTATCGTTGCGGCGAGTACCCGGTCATGAGCCAGTACGGCATGGCGGACGAGCCCGGGCGCTTCGATCACTGGGGCGTGGGGCTGCTGCACACCTTTCCGAACGAGGGCAGCGCCCAGGGCCGCGTGGTGATCGCGCCGGGCGACATCGTGATCCTTCCGTACTGCCGCTATGTGCAGGACGCGATCGAGCTCGAGATCCGCGATGGCCACATTGTGAGCATCGAGGGCGGGCTCGACGCCGCGCTGATGCGCGAGTGGCTGGGCGAAGGCAAGGTGAGCGAAGGCGACCGCGACCCCTACGCACTCTCTCACCTGGGCTGGGGACTCAACCCGCAGTGCCGCTGGGATTCGCTCGCGCTGCATGGCGATGCGCCCGAGCGCAGCCGCGCCGCGGCGCGCAGCTTCCCGGGCAACTTCCTGTTCTCGACCGGGCCCAACACGCAAGGCGGCGGCAAGCGCACGACGCGCGGCCACTACGACGTGCCGATGCGCACCTGCACCATTGCGCTCGACGGCAACGTCGTCGTGAAGGATGGCCGCGTGGTCGATCCGAAGATGATCGTCGAGCGCGTGGCTCGCTGATGCGCACCGAATCCATGTCCCTGCGGAGCCCCACTTCATGCTGATCGAAGGTCAATTCCCCATCGCGGCGGCGCCGCAGACATTGCTGGTCCACCTGTTCGACGCGGGCCTGATGGCCTCCTGCCTGCCGGGCTGCGAGAAGCTGGAGGCGATCGACGCGGACCGCTACCGCGCGGTCGTCGTGATCGCCATGGCGGGCATCAAGGCACGCTTCGACCTGCAGGTGCAGATCACGAAGCGCGACGCGCAGAACGTCTGGGCCGTCACGCGCGGCGACGAGGGCGGCCACGCCAGCAGCCTGCAGGCGGACAGCCGCGTGACCCTGGAGCCGACGCCCGAGGGCACGCTGGTGCACTACCGGTCCGAGGTCTCGGTGACCGGCCGGCTCGGCCGCTTCGCGCTGGGCATGATGAAGAAGAAGGCGCAGAGCATGGGCGACGAATTCGCCGCGAACCTGCAGCGCAAGCTCGAGCAACTCGGCGCGGCCGCCACGCAGGCTGCGGCGCCAGCGAGCCACTGAGCATGACGACCTTGCAGGGGCTCTATCGCCCGAAGACCGTCGACGAGGCCACGGCACTGCTGGCCCAGGACGCGGAGGCCAAGCCGCTGGCCGGCGGCGCCACCCTGGTGGCCATGCTCAACGCGCGCGTGATCGAACCCGCTGCGCTGGTCAGCCTGGCGGACATCGACGAGATCAAGGGCATCACGGTGCAGGACGACGGCCGCGTGCGCATCGGCGCCTTCACGCGGCACCGCGAGACGGCCGCCTGCACGCTGCCGCTGGGGAGCGCTGCGGTCGTCGCGCATGCGGCCTCGCAGATCGCCAACGCCACGGTGCGCAACATGGGAACGATCGGCGGCTCGATCTCATTCGCCGATCCGGGCCTGGACTATCCGCCCGCGCTGGTCGCGGCGGGGGCCGTCATCGAGATCGCTTCGGTGCAGGGCCGGCGCACGCTGCCGGCCGCCGAGTTCTTCGTCGACTGGTACCTGACCGCGCTCGAGCCGGGCGAACTGGTGACCGCGGTGCTGCTGCCCGCGGCCGACCGCGGCGCGGGCGTGTACATCAAGCACGCGCGCGTGGCGGGCGATTACGCCACCGCATCGGTCGCGGCGTGCCTGCACGCCGACGCCCGCATGAGCGTGGCAGTCGGCGCCTGTGGGCCGACCCCGCTGGCCGATCCCGAGGCCGATGCGCTGCTGTCCACCGACCGCAGCGATGCCGCGATCGCGCGTGCGGCGCAGTGGCTCGTGGCACGCGCCGACCCGCTCGACGATGTCCGTGGCAGCGCGGACTACCGGCTTCTCTTGATTCCCAGGCTTCTGCTGCGCGCGGTGCGTGCCGTCGAAACCGCTCACCGGAGTGCTGCATGAGTCATCCGTCACCCGTGTCCCTGCAAGGCGTCGTGACCCTGCACGTGAACGGCGAAGGCGCGCAGGTCGGCGCGGCCTTGCACGACACGCTGCTCACCGTGCTGCGAGATCGCCTGCAGCTGACTGCCGCCAAGCGCGGATGCAACCAGGGCGTCTGCGGCGCCTGCACCGTCAGCGTCGACGGCATGCCGATGCGGGCCTGCCTGAGCCTGGCGCACAACTGCGAAAGCGTCGAGGTGCGCACGCTCGAAGGCTTGCTGGACTGCCCGCACCTGCAGGCCCTGCAGGCCGCGTTCGCGAGCTCCGGCGCCTTCCAGTGCGGCTTCTGCACGCCGGGCATGCTGGTCAGTGCCCGGTCGCTGCTGCAGCGCGATCCGGACCCGGACGAGCGGGCCATCCGCAGCGCGCTCTCGGGCAACCTGTGCCGCTGCACCGGCTACGTGAAGATCGTCCAGGCCGTGCAGGCGGCCGCCCGGTCGCTGCTGCCCGAGGGAGCCGCATCGTGAGCGGCGCAGTCATCGAAGCCGCTGCCTGCGCGGGCGGCGTGGGGCAAGGCATCCCCCAGCTCGAAGCCAACGAGAAGCTCACGGGCAGCGCGCAGTACATCGCCGACATGGCCCGACCGGGCATGCTCCATGGCGCCATCCTGCAAAGCCATCTGCCGCACGCGCGCATCCGGGGCTACGAGCTGAGCCAGGCGCTGGCGTTGCCCGGCGTTCGCGCGATCGTCACGGGCGACGACCTTCCCGATGGTCACCGCATGGGCGCCTTCATCAAGGACGAGCCGGCCTTCGCGAAGGGCAAGGTGCGCTACGTCGGCGAGATCGTCGCGGCCGTGGCGGCCGACACCGAGGCCATCGCGCGACAGGCCACCCGCCTGATCCGCGTCGACTACGAGGAGCTCCCCGCGGTGCTCGATCCGGCCGAGTCGCTGGCACCGGGCGCGGCCGTGATCCATGAGGAGGCGTCCTCCTATGTGAAGGTCTTCGATGCCGGCACCGAAGGCAACCTCTGTTCGCGCACGTCCTTCCGTGCGGGCGATGCCGACAAGGCCTGGGCCGAGTGCGATCTGGTCGTGGAAGGCAGCTACCAGACCCAGGCCCAGGCCCACCTCTCGCTGGAGCCCTGCGGCGCGCTCGCGGAGATCGACGCGACCGGCCGGGTGACCTTGTGGTCGGCCAACCAGTCGGTGTTCCGTGTCCAGGCGAGCGTGTGCGAGTCGCTGGGCCTGCCGATGACGCGGCTGCGCTGTCTCACGCCGCGCATCGGCGCGGGCTTCGGCAACAAGATGGAGGCGCACGTGCAGCCCGCGGTCGTGCTGCTCGCGATGAAGGCGCGCAAGCCGGTCAAGCTGATCCTGAGCCGCGAAGAAGACTTCGAGTCGGTCCGTGCCCGTCATCCCGCGACGATCCGCATGAAGACGGGCGTGAAGCGTGACGGCACGATCGTGGCGCGCGAGACCGAACTGCTGCTCGACGGCGGCGCCTATGGCGACGACAGCCCGGGCGTGCTCGGCTACGCGTTGCTGATGAACTGCGGCCCGTACCGCATTCCGAACGTGCATGCGCACGGACGGGTGGCGTACACGAACAAGCTGCGTTTCGGCGCCTTCCGCGGCTTCGGCGTGCCGCAGGTGACCTTCGCCTCGGAGACGCAGCTCGACGAGATCGCGCATCAGCTTGGGATGGATCCGATCGCGCTGCGGCGCCGCAACATGCTGGCCGGCAGCGACCCCTGGTTCGGCGGCCAGCCGATTTTGTCCAATGGTCTCGCGCAGTGCGTCGACATCGTCGAGAAGGCGTCGGGCTGGCCCCAGCCGTCAGCGCAAGGCGCGTCGGACCGCCAGCGCGGTCTCGGCGTGGCGCTGACCGCGCACATCAGCGGACTGCTCGCCTCGGGGGCGATCGTGCGCGTGCTCGAAGACGGCACGGTGCTGCTCAACACGGGCGCGGTCGACATCGGCCAGGGCTCGAACACCGTGCTCACGCAGATGTGTGCGGAAGCCCTCAAGCTGCCGGTGGACCGGGTCGCGATCGCGAGCCCCGACACGGATGGCTCGCCCTACAACTGGGGGACGACCGCCAGTCGCGTGACCTACGTCGCCGGCCGCTCGGTGGTCGGTGCCGCGGCCGAGGTCGAAGGCAAGCTGAAGCAGCACGCGAGCGAGATGCTCGAGTGCTCGGTCGAAGACCTCGAGCTGCTGGCCGGCGGCCGTGTCGCGATCAAGGGCGTGGCGCAGCGCTCGGTGAGCTTCGCCGAGATCTCCGGCCGCGCGCACTGGGCGGCGGGCGGGCCGATCATCGGGACGCACAGCTGGGTGTTCGACCAGAAGACCGTGGACCCGAAGCGGGCGGTGGTCGAAGGGCTGCCGTTCCCGCAGATCGGCATCTACAGCTTCAACGCGCTGGTGGTCGAGGTCGAGGTCGACGAGCTCACCGGCAAGGTGCGCATCGTGAACGCGTGGTCCGCCTGCGACATCGGCCGCGCCATCAATCCGACCATGGCGACCGGCCAGATCGAGGGCGCCTTCGTGCAGGGCATGGGCTACGCGCTCACCGAGGAGATGGTGTGGGACGGTGCGCGGCTCGCCAACCCAAGCCTGATGGACTACAAGATCCCGACCTTCGCCGAGCTGCCCGACAGCATCCATGCCTACCTCGTGGAATCGAACGAGCCGAGCGGGCCGTTCGGCGCCAAGAGCGTGGGCGAGATCGGCATCAATGGCGTGGCCGCGGCCATCGCCAACGGCATCGCGCAGGCGACCGGCGTGCGTCTCCACCAGTTGCCGTTGAGCGCCGAGCGGGTGCTCAACGGCCTGCTGGCGAAAGACGATGGGGAGGGCGCTGCGTGAAGCTCGACCACTACCCGCCACAGGAGCCCTTGTCGCCGCTCGGCGTCGCCTATCAGGAGCGCATCCTCGCGCTCGGCGAAGGCGTCGCGGGCCATGAGGCGGCCTACGGCGACGACCCCTATCAGACGCTCGCGGTGTTCCGTCCGCCGCAGCCCAGCGGCGACGTGCTCGTCTTCTTCCACGGGGGCGGCTGGACCAGCGGCTACAAGGAATGGATGTACTTCATGGCGCCTGCACTCATCGCGCAGGGCGTGGTGCTGGTCAGCGCGGGATACCGGCTCGCGCCGCGCCATGGGTTCCCGGCCGGTCTCGACGATGCGGCAGACGCTGTCGCGTGGACCTGGCGGCACATCGGGTCGCACGGCGGTGATCCGCGCCGGATCTTCGTGGGCGGGCATTCCGCGGGAGGTCACTATGCCGCGCTGCTGGCGGCGTCGCCCGCCTGGCGCGCGCCAAGGGCATTGCCCGCCGACGTGCTTCGCGGCTGCCTGCCGGTCTCCGGTGTGTACCGCTTCGGGCCGGGCAGCGGCCTGTCGGTGCGCCCGCGCTTCCTCGGCACCGGGGACGAAGCGCGCGTCGATGCCGACGCCTCCCCGCTGCACCGGCTGGAGGCTGCGGCCTGTCCGCCGTTCCTGATCACCCACGGCAGCCGCGACTTTCCCCATCTCGTCGCGCAGGCGCAGCAGATGGAAGCGGCGCTGCGCGCCGCCGGCGTTCCCGTGCAAGTCCAGATCCTCGAAGGGGCAGACCACTTCGAGGCCAGCGTCGCCTGTGGCGAACACCCCGCGGGGTGGCCGGCACTCGCAGCAGCGTGGATGCGGCAGACCGCCGCATCGCCCATCCCGTCGACAGGAGAACGTCAATGAAAAGCCCCACATCGAATCGCAGGTTGGTCATGAGCGGCATCGCCGCGCTCGCCGTGATGGCAACGGTGCCCGCCGCTCTCGCGCAGGCCGACAAGCCGATCCGCATCGGCTACTCGATGGCGCGAACCGGCATGCTCGCGAATGCGACGCCCTCGCAATCCAACACCTACGAACTGTGGAAGGAGCAGGTCAATGCGCGCGGCGGGATGGTCGTGGGCGGCCAGAAGCGCAAGGTCGAGTTCGTGACCTATGACGACCAGTCCAAGCCCGAGCAGGCCGTGCGCATCTACGAGAAGCTCATCACCGACGACAAGGTCGACCTGTTGCTGGCGCCCTGGGGCACGCCGTTCCAGATCGCGATCGCGCCGGTGCTGGAGAAGTTCAAGTTCCCGATGGTCGGCAACACCGCGGCATCGGTCGCGCTGCGCCAGGTCAAGCCGGGCTACATCTGGTTCCCGACCTCGGCCATCCCGGACCGCATCGGCGTGGAGCTCACGGCCATGCTGAAGGCCAACAACGTGAAGACGGCGGTCGTGATCGCCAACGTGCTGCCGTTCACCAAGGAGATCAAGAACTACCTCGAGCCGGAGCTGAAGAAGGCCGGCATCGAGGTCAAGTTCTCGACCGAGTATCCGCCGGACATCAAGGACATGACCTCGATCCTCACGCAGGTCAAGCAAGCCAATCCGGACGCCGTGCTCGCGCTCGCGTACCCCGGTGACTCGGTGCTCTACGCCAAGCAGGCCAAGGAGCTCGGGCTGTCGAGCCCGGTGCAGTTCATCGCGATCGGCCCGAGCGATGCCTTCTTCGCCAAGGCGGTCGGTGCCGCCTCGGCCGAGGATGTGATCACGATCGCGCACTGGTCGCCGCGTCCCGAGTGGAAGGGCTCGCAGGCCTTTCACGACGCCTACGTCAAGAAGTTCGGCGAAGACCCGGACTACCTGAACTCGGCACTCGCCTGGATGTCGCTCGAGATCCTCGAGTCCGCGGTCGCCAAGGGCGGCCTCGACAAGTCGAAGATCCGCGAAGTGATCAGCAAGGACACCTTCGAGACGATCAACGGCCCGGTGCGCTTCGACGGCGTGCAGAACGCGATCACGCCGACGGCCTTCGTGCAGACGCAGAAGGGCAAGCTCCAGATCGTGTGGCCGAAGTCCATCGCGACCGGCCAGTACGAAGCCAAGAAGTCCTGGTAGATGCCGGTCTTTGACGTGCTGTCGTCGGGGCAGCTGCTGTTCGCGGCCCTCGTGACGGGCTCGCTCTATGCGCTGGTCGCGCTGGGCCTCAACCTGGTCTACGGGACCATGCGGATGCTCAATGTCGCGCACGGCGATCTCGTGATGCTCGGCGCCTACGCGGGCTACTGGGCCTTCAGCATCGCGGGCATCTCGCCGCTGGTGGCGGCGCCGGCGGTGGCGGGCCTCGGCGCCTTGCTCGGCTACGCGCTCTACAAGGGATTGTTCCGCCGCCTGCTGGCCGTGGCACCTGCGGACGCGGGACGGATGGAGGGCAACTCGCTGCTGCTGTTCTTCGGGCTGTCGATCATCCTGCAGAACGCCGCGGCGATGCTGTTCACGCCCAACAACCGGGCGTACCAGTACCTCGATGAGGTCTGGCGCGTCGGCAACGTGGCGATGACGGGCAACCGCATCGCGGCCCTCGTGGTGGCGGGCGCGACCTGCATCGGCGTCGCGCTGTTCCTCGGGCGCAGCATGGCCGGGCTCGCAATGCGCTCGGTGATCGAGCGGCGGGAGGCCGCCTACATCGTCGGGGTCGACGTCGATCGCGTGCAGTGGTCCAGCTTCGCTCTCGGCTTCGCCAGCGCCGCGCTGGCCGGCGTGCTGATGTCGATGCTCGAGCAGTTCTCGCCGTTCTCGGGCTTCCCGTTCACGATCGCGGGCTTCATCGTCATCATCCTGGGCGGCCTCGGCAACGTGATGGCGGGGCTGGTGGCGGCGCTGCTGCTGGGCGTGATCGAGACCTATGGCGTGGCCCTGACGTCGGCGAACCTGCGCTCGGTGCTGCTCTACGGCTGCTTCGTCGGCGCGCTGCTGCTCTTTCCCAACGGCCTGCTCGCCAGGCGCTCGACCCGAAAGTGACATGAACAATCTCTGGGGCGATCGCGCCTGGCTGGCCGCTGTGACGATCGGAGTGATCGCGATGTCGGCGCTTCCGTTCGTGGCGAACGACTACCTCGTGGGCACCGGGCTCACCTTGCTGATGTGGCTGGCCCTCACGCAGAGCTGGTGCGTGCTGTCGAAGATGACGGGCTACGTGTCGCTGGGTCACGTGGTCTTCTATGGTCTCGGCGCCTACTTGATGGTGGTGACGTGGCAGCAGCTGCCCTTCGTGGTCGTGATCCTCGCGGCAGGGGTCCTGGCGGCGCTCTTCGCGGCGCTCGTCGGGCTGCCGGTGCTGCGGGTGCGCGGACCCTATTTCGTGATCCTGACTTTCGGCCTGGCGGAACTCGTGAAGTTCAGCATCATGGCGGCCGAGTCGGCCAGCGGCACCGCGAGCCGGATCCTGTTCGGCACGCCGGACCTGGTGGTCGTCTATTTCTCGATGTTCGCGCTGGCGCTGCTTGCCACCGGCTTGCTCACGTGGGTCAGCCGCTCGCGCTTCGGGCACGGCCTGCGTTCGCTGCGCGAGAACGAGGAGGCGGCCGAGACGCTGGGGGTGCCGGTGGTGCGCTTCAAGCTCATCGCGTTCGTCCTGTCGGCGGCGATTCCGGGCATGGTCGGCGCGGTCATGGCCTTGCGCTCGACCTACTTCGTGGTCGGCGGGGTCTTCGATCCGATGATCTCGATCACCGTGATCGCGATGGCGATCCTGGGCGGCGGCGACAACGCCAAGGGGCCGGTGCTCGGCGTGGTGTTCCTGTTCCTGATCCAGGAGCTGCTGTGGGCCAACGCGCCGCTGCTCTACATGATCATCCTCGGTGCGATCCTGATCACCTTCGTGCTGTTGCTGCCGAACGGGCTGGTCGGCCTGGCCGGCGCACGCACCCGCCGGCGCGAGGCACGCGCTGTAGAGGCCAGGCCATGAGCGCGCTGCTTTCCGTGCGCGGTCTGGGCAAGCGCTTCGGCGGCCTGACGGCACTCCACGACGTGTCCTTCGCGGTGGGTGCTGGCGAGATCGTCGGCGTGATGGGCGCCAACGGCGCGGGCAAGACCACGCTGTTCAGCCTGATCGCCGGCAATTCCCGGCCTTCCGCGGGGACCATCGAGTTCGACGGCGCGCCCGTCGTCGGGCTTCGGCCCGACCAGATCTGCCGGCGCGGCGTCGCGCGCACGTTCCAGATCGTCAAGCCCTTCCCGTCGCTGACCGTGCTGGAGAACCTGCGCACCGGCGCCATGTTCGGGCACGCGCAACTGCGGCGCCGGGCCGACGCCGATGCCGCGTCCCTGCAGGTGCTCGAGGAAGTGGGCCTCGCGAGCTTTGCCGAGCGTCTCGCATCGTCCTTGACGCTGTCGGGGCAGAAGCGCCTCGAGATCGCGCGCTGCGTCGCCACGGGCGCCCGGCTCCTGCTGCTGGACGAGGTCATGGCCGGCCTGACGCCGACGGAAGTCGGGCAGATGCTCACGACCCTGCGCCATCTCCAGGCATCGCGGGGATTGACGCTGCTGGTGATCGAGCACGTCATGCGCGCGCTGATGGAACTGTGCGGCCGCATCGTCGTGCTGCACCACGGCGAACTGATCGCCGAGGGAACGCCGGCGCAGATCGGCGACAACGAGAAGGTGCTGTCGGTGTACTTCGGAGCGCATGCATGAGCAACACGGCGATGCTGGAAGTCGACGGCCTGGTCACCGGCTACGGGTCGACGCGCGTGGTCCACGGCCTGTCGCTGCAGGTCCGCGAAGGGGGCGTGACCGCGCTGCTCGGTGCGAATGGGGCCGGCAAGACGACGCTGATGAAGACCCTGTGCGGCCTGCTGCCGGTGCAGGGCGGTGCGCTTCGGTTCCTCGGCGAAGACATCGGCCACGCGGCCGCGGACCGCAGGGTCCTGGCGGGCCTGGTCCTGGTGCCCGAGGGCCGCATGGTGTTCCCCTCGCTGACCGTGCATGAGAACCTGCGCCTGGGCGGCGTCAACGTGCGTGCGCGCCCGCGCTGGAAGCACAACGTCGAGCGCGTGTTCGACATCTTTCCGCGCCTGCGCGAGCGCAGTTCGCAGCAGGCCATGACGCTGTCGGGCGGCGAGCAGCAGATGCTCGCGATCGGCCGCGGCCTGATGGCCGAGCCGCGGCTGATGCTGCTGGACGAGCCGACGCTGGGCCTCGCGCCGGTGATGGCGCTCGAGATCTTTGCGCTGGTGCGCCGGCTGACTTCGGAAGGCCTCACGCTGCTGCTGGCCGAGCAGGACGTGCACCGCACGCTGGAAGTCGCCACCCATGCCTACGTCGTCGAGAACGGACGAGTGGCCGCCGAAGGGCCGGCCGCCGAGATCGCCGGCGATCCTCGCATCCGACAGGCCTATTTGGGACTTTGAAATGCCCGTGACCTACCGCATTCCCGGCGCCCCGTCGCTGGCCGTCGACGTCGCGGGCCAAGGCCCGTTCGCCCTGTTCCTGCATGGCATCGGCGGCAATCGGAGCAACTGGCGCGCGCAACTGCCGGCCTTTGCACCGCACTTCGCCTGCGCCGCCTGGGATGCGCGCGGCTATGGCGGCAGCGACGACTACGAGGGAGCGCTGGCCTTCGACGATTTCGTCGGCGATGTGCTGCGCGTGCTCGATCACTTCGGCGTCGAGCGGGGGCACCTCGTCGGCCTGTCCATGGGCGGGCGCATCGCGATGCGCACCGCGCTGCTGCATCCGGACCGCATCGCGACGCTCACGCTGCTCGACACGCACGAGGGCTTCGAAGCCTTCACGCCGGCGCAGCGCCAGGCCTTCGTCGACAGCCGTCGTGCGCCGCTCCTCGCCGGCAAGGAGCCGGCCGACATCGCCGATGCGGTGGCCCGGTCGCTGGTCGGGCCGAAGGCGACGCCCGCGCAATTGCAGCAACTGATGGACAGCATCGCGGCCCTGCACAAGGCGTCGTACATCAAGTCGCTGCAGGCCACGGTCGACCAGGTGGTGCTCGGTGACATTTCTCGGATCGCGGCGCCGGCCCACTTCGTGGTCGGTGCGGACGACCGCCTGACGCCGCCGGCCATGCATCACGAGATGGCGGCCAAGATGGGCGGCGCGCCGGTCAGCGTCCTGCCCGACGCCGGGCACCTGAGCAATATCGAGAACGCCGAAGCGTTCAACCAGGCGGCGCTCGAATGGCTGACGCCGCGCGCAGCACTGGGCTCCGCGCCCGCGCACTGGCCGATCTAGCGCCGACGTGCACGCAGTGGCCGACGAGGCGGGTCACCGCGAGGCCGCATGCGATCCTGGAAGCGAACCGGACCCTCCTTCGGGCGGGTCGCAGGCAAGGTCCGACGTCAATGGCGGGCAGCGCTACCGGCCGGGCCGGCGATACAGGTACTCGGTGGGCAAGCCCAGCCGGCGGCAGGCCTGCACCGCCGGACTTTCGCGCAGCACGATCCTGTCGGCGAGCCGGCCGGCCCATCGGACGAGGCGCTGTTCGACGGCGCCCGCGCCGTACCTGCGCGTGAGGCCCAGGCGTTCGCGCACCCACAGCGGCGTGATCTCCACGGCCGCGCGAACCAGCAGCCGCTGCACGGGGCGCCATGGTGCAGGGAGGATGGGCGCCTGGCTCATGATGTCCAGGAATTCGAACACGATGGCCGAGGCCTCGAGGCGCCCGCGCATGCGGTCGAACAACGCGCGGACCTCGTCTTGCGAAGTCGGCGCGTCGAGGGCGCCGTAGAGCCGGGCCGCCGGTGCCCCCTCGAGGTAGAGACGGTCGAACTCGTCCTGCCGCAGCGGACGCACGTACGCATGGTAGGCCTGCACGAATCCGAAGGCCGCCGTCGCCTGGACCCACGTCAGCAGGGCGCGATCGTTGGCGGCGTAGGGCTCGCCCGCGGGCGTGCGCCCGGCGACTTCGCCGTGCCGGCGGACCACGCCGGCGATCATTTGCTCGGCCACGCTGCGAGCCCCGTACACCGTCACCATCGCGGCGAGCCCCGTGCGCTGCAGGCGCTGCATCGGCCGCGTGCGAAAGGTGGAGTGCTCCCAGACGCCGGTGCGCACCCGTGGCTCTGCCAGTTCGAGGATCACGGCGGCCACGCCGCCGACGAACATCGCGACCGGGTTCTTGAAGATCTGCCACGACACCGAGTCGTGGGGCGCCAGTGCCGGCTCTCCGGCCGGTTGGGTGAAGTCCATCGGGAAGGCGCCCGGCGGACGCAACAGGTCTTGCGCCAGGCGGTCGAGCGCGCGCTGGACGAACGAAGGAAGTGGCCGGGGCATGGCGGTGGGGTCGGGCAGAGAACGCGGCATCGGTTCATTCTGGCCACCGGCAGGGTGTTCACTGTAGGACGCAGGCCGATCCGTTGACTTCAACAGATGGCAAGGACCCGGCAGCAGGTGCGAAGATGTGCGCACCGACGCAGAAACGAGCCCACGCGGATCTTCGCGGTTTCGCTTCGGTGACCGAAGGCTGTACGCCGGAGAATCATGTTCAGAATCGCAGGCGCGTTGGTGTGGTGTGTCCTGGCCGGGTGCGCAGGCACGGACCCGCGTCCGCGGCAGTTCGGACCCTGTCAGACCGAACCTGGCTCGTTTGCGTGCCAGGTCGACCGATATTCGCGCGCCGGCATGGGACGGCGCCCGTGCCGATGGGGTCGAGTGCGGCCGGCCTCTCGGGTGCCGGGCGGCGCCTCAACTCTGGATGTAAGTGCGCAGCTGATCGATCGTCTGCTCGTGGTCGGCGATGATGTCGTCCATCAGGTCGCGGATGGAGATCATGCCGACGATCTGGGCGCCCTCGACCACCGGCAGGTGCCGGATGCGCTTCTGGCTCATCATCGTCATGCACTCGCGCGTGTGGGTGCTCGGCGTCACGGTCATCACGTCGGGCGTCATGATGTCGGCAACGCGCATCTCTTTCGAATTCTTGCCCTGGAGCGCTACCTTGCGCGTGTAGTCGCGCTCGGAGACCACGCCCACGAGCCTGTCGTCCTCGACCACCATGAGGGCCCCGACCTCGTAGTCGGCCAGGCGTTGGAGCGCTTCCAGCACGGTGGCATTCGGACCGATCCGCCACGGTGCGGAGTTGCGGCGCTTGAGAATTTCAGAGACGGGTTTCATGGGCACTCCATGGAAGTGATGAAGATCGCTTGCAAGAGCCGCGCCCGTCAGCGTGCTTTGCGCGAAGAATCGCGCTCAGTCTTTCGTCTTATGGCCTCGGATCGAGCGCAGCGAACATGGCGGCGGCCAGCAGGATGACCAACGCAGTGATGATGACCTTGAGCATGCTCACCGGCCGTCTCCTGTTGTTGGACTTCTGGTTCCCCTTGTAGCCCAGGATGGCGCTGAGACCGTGGCCGGTAGTCCACACATCACGTGGTGCAAACCCTGAGCGCCTGCGTAGCGGGGCCTCTGGCTGCTGTTCCTCAGGCTGCGTGTCTCGTGGTTTCGAGACAGGCACGGCAACCGGCGGCGCGACGCGTGCTCTTGGCCAGCCCCTCGTGGTCCAGATGCCGAGGGTGTTGACACACCTCGCGTCGCACCGTTCGGCGCACGCTACCGCGCAATCCTGCGAATCGGCGCTGTGGCGGCGCGCTTGACGACTGACTTCGCAGCGGCTGCGGGCTTGGCCGTGCCCGTCGAAGTCCGTATGGCGCGCTTGGCCGGCTTCCTGGGCGCACCACTCAACGCATCAAGGAGGTGCCGTTTGGCGACCTCGTACGAGACCGTTTTTTCACGCATAGAGACCCCGACCTGGTAGGTACTTGCGCTGATCTGCCAGGGCTGTGTCAAACGCCCCGACGGGAGCCTCGGTCGACCACTTCGCGCCGCCGCGATGCCGTGCCGAAGGCTTGAACCGAGGGACTCCATCCTATGGGCCTTGCTTCAGACACGAAAGCCCATGCGCAAAACACACGAACGCCTCATGGGCATCGACGGGCGGGGCCACGCCCATGGTCGAATTGGTGCGCGACGCGCTCGGCGGGTCGCCACCTCGCGCCGAGGGGTACGCTAAAGCCGCGCTGACGAGAACCTGTGAACTTGATCGCCGCCGAAGTGCTCGGGCCGGGCGAAGGCCTGCAGTTGGCGCATCAGGCGCACCAGTTGCGCGGCCTCGGGCGCTGCGGCTTTCAGTGGCGCAAGCGCGGGATCGTGATTCATCTTCCAGGACGGCAGGTCATTCCAGCAGCTTGCGATGAACGCGACGAGGTTGCGACCGCGCAGCACCCCCATCGAGCGCTTCAGCGATCCGTCCATCTTCGACTGGCAGTGCACTGCGAGCAGTGCGGTCTCGGCCAGCGCCTTCGGGCCGCCTTCGACGAGGATCTGTCGACCTGCTTCGCGCAGTGCCTCGGGCGCACGCTGGTTGCCTTCCCATGCCGAGGCTGCAAGCAGCAAAAGATCGTGAATGTGAACGGGCAGCTGGTCGTCCATCTTGTCGGTCTCCTTGGACCCGGTTGAAATTTCTGAATGGATTGTCTGGTGCGCTGTGGAAGCCTCCAACAGATTCGTCGCAGCCGCGCATCATGTTTTTGCGTAACAGCGCAAGTTTTTGAGGTGCCTTCGCCCAGATGAATGCTTTTGCGGTAGTCGTTGGACCGCGGCGCAACAGCGGGGGCGGAAAACGGGCCCCGCCTCGGAGAGGCCGATGCTTCTTCTGCCGGTCCGAGCGACAAGGAGAGCGTGAGGCGCGAAGGTGCCTGTTTGGTAGGCATCGCGCTCGGACACACTGCTGGAGCCCATTCCCCGAGTTCCACATGCAGTTGTCCACAGGTCTGTCCACGGTCGGCGTGGAGAAGTTTCGGCGTTGACGCGGCCCTGCCGACGAAGGACGAACGTTCGGCTATTTCACGCTGATCACCGTGGCGCGAAGGCTGCCGTCGGTCCGAAGAATCGTCAGCGCGCCGGCGCGCTTGACGAACTTCGCGCATGCCTCGGCGCGCGGCTGCTTGTTCCAGTTGATGCAATAGCCGCCGGGTCCTTCGACGCGCCATGTGCCAACGTCGTTGTAGGGTCCTGATACGGTCGCCTTGCCGCCACCGGCCAGTTCCAGTTCGTAGGTTTTTCCATCTTCGGCGATGGTCATTCGCACGGTCTTGTCGACGATGGTGGATTGGAACTCCTCCGCGGTCAGCGGCGCTTCCTGGGCCCAGGTGGAGCCCGCGCCGATGCTCGATGCAACGGCGAACAAGCTTGCGAGCAGTTTCATGGCATCTCCCGTATGGACGAATCGAGGGCGGCGGTCCGGGCGAAAGACGCCCGGATGGCCTGGCTCAGTACTTGTACATGGCGATCCCGGAGTAGATGTCCATGCCGTGCTTGGTGCCCGCTCGGAGCTGCACGTAGTTCCAGGTGGTGCCGAGGGCGTACTGGGTCACTCCGGTGCTGGTGTCGCAGTGGGCGTCGGTGTTGGTGGCCTTCGTGCACGTGACAAAGGCGGTCCTTGCAGCGCTCGACAGGGTCACGCCATCGTCAAATGCCGATCCCGGCACACCGTTGACGGTCGGCGCGGACCCGAAGGCAGAGAAGGCGATGGGTGCGGCGGCAAGCGGTGGCACCTCCCACGCATCGACCGTGGGTGTGCCGAACGCGATGACATTCGGAGTCGCCGCGTTGGGGGGCGTGGTGTAGGTGAACCGTCCGTTCGCCGAGGTCAGTCCCTGAAGGAAGGTTCGCATGGTGGGTGTCAGCCTGGCGAAGGTGACCTGTGAGGCTTCGGCCAGGGTGTACGCCCGTGTCATGGTGCGGTATGACTGGATGACATTCGGCTTGGTCGTGTCGACATGGAAGAACTCGAGCTTCCAAACGGCCTGGTCCGGGATCGCCCCGATCTGCGCGTCGGTCAAGAGGGGGGAGACGTAGACGAGTTGCGTCTCGAGGGTCACCGGGGATCCGGCGGTGGAAGGATTCCGATAGGCCCCGTTGAGACGGATGATCGACGTGCCGGTGACGGTTCCGTCCGCCTTCTTCAGACGCAGGCCGTTGTTGCCGGCCGTCGGGACCATCGTATAGATCGCGTTGTCCGGGGCCGTGACCACGACCTGGCTGAAGATCGGCGCGCCGTTGCTGTCGGTGAGGTTCGCGATGCTGATGTCGTAGCCAACGTTGTAGTACGTGAACTGGGGGGTATTGATGAAGTCGCGTTCTTGCGTGGCCGCGCGAACCCCGGCGGGGTAGGCGTACTGGTTTCCGACGATCTTCAGTGTCCCGCCGACCTCCCTGGCGACAAACTGGTCGAAGGAGAGGGTCTTGCCGGTCGAGTCCAGGAGTCGGTGGGTGATCACCATATCGCCGTTGGAGCGGAAGAACTCCAGCGTGCCATCCCCAAAGACAACGCCGGTCGCGTTCGGTCGGAAGAGGCCGGTGAAGTTGCCGTTGCCAGCAGCGTCCCGGGCAATCCTGGCGCCGCCATTCAAGTAGGTGGCGGGATCATCGTTCACGAACAGCGTGCGACATGCGGGCGCCTTGACATCGTCTGGGCCACCTGTCACTGGGGTCACGTCGTCGGGTGCGTTGACGCGTTGCGAGAGCGGGAGGGCATAGCAGGCGGTGAGCCGCGCCAGCAGTGCGGCGACGGCCTGTGACGATCCGGGAGAGGGGAGCGCATCGGCCGTGACC
>Ga0247825_10000963_pt1 | contig 18691 bp, 16 predicted proteins | sample 13C_Vanillin_Day_FD_194413 | JGI IMG/M metagenome (GOLD analysis project Ga0247825, IMG submission 194413) | Soil microbial communities from agricultural site in Penn Yan, New York, United States - 13C_Vanillin_Day48 | ecosystem: Environmental > Terrestrial > Soil > Agricultural land | place...
GGTGTGCAGCGGGCGCTCCACTGGACATTGCCCTACGGGGTGGCGGTGACGGCGCTCGACGGGCTCAGCTCCTTTCCCAGCGACCATGCGACCCTGTTCTTCGCGCTGGCCGTGGGACTGGCCTTCGTGAGCCGGCGGCTGGGGATGCTCGTGTTCGGCTACGCGACGGTGGCCATCGCCTTGCCCCGCCTCTACCTGGGGTTGCACTTCATGAGCGATCTCGTGGTCGGCGGCCTGATCGGCGGTGCGATGAGCGCGGCAGGGAACCGGCTGCTCGTGGGCGGACGCCTGGCGGCCCGCGTTCGAGGCTGGGCGGAATCCGCGCCGCAGTATTTCTATCCGGCGCTCTTCCTCGTCACCTACCAGATCGCGGAGCTGTTCGGGAACTCGCGCGCCTTGCTCTCCGGTCTCGGCAAGCTGGGCAAGGCGCTCACCGGCCTGTAGCCGCGGCGGACGGCGCGGAATGGCCCGAAGCTCATCGCTGGGCAGGCTGGCCGAGGCCGTGGCAGCTGGACCAGGAAGACGCTGCCCTGCGTTCGACACGGCCCGGTTGCTGACCTCGCAGGAGTGGTCGCGCATCGTGTCGTCGATCTCGCACGAGGTGCAGAAGGACGCGAAGGGCCGGCGACCGCGGTGCGGTTAGTCTTTCCGGCATGACCGAGAACTTCTCCGCCCAGGCCATCGCCGCCGCTCTGTTCGTGGCGCCTCGATTCGACGCCGCCGCCGAGGCTGAGCGCCGCATCGGCTTCATCGCCGACTACCTCGGCGGGTCCGGACTGGAGAGCCTGGTGCTGGGCATCAGCGGCGGCGTGGATTCGACGGTGGCGGGGCGCCTGTGCCAGCTGGCGGTGGAGCGCCTGCGCGCGGCCGGGCGGCCGGCCCGCTTCATCGCGATGCGGTTGCCGTACGGCGCGCAACTCGACGAGGCGGACGCGCAGGCGGCGCTGCGCTTCATCCGCCCCGACGAGACGCTGACCGCCGACATCCGTCCCGCCGCGCAAGGCATGCTGGCCGCCCTGAAGAGCGGCCTGGCGTTCGAGAGCGCGGCCCAGCAGGACTTCGTGTTCGGCAACATCAAGGCCCGCCAGCGGATGATCGCGCAGTACGCGGTGGCGGGCGCCCGCCGCGGACTGGTCGTGGGCACGGACCACGCCGCGGAGGCGGTGATGGGGTTCTTCACCAAGTTCGGCGACGGCGCCTGCGACCTGGCGCCCCTGGCCGGCCTGGTCAAGCGCCGGGTGCGGGCGATCGGAGCCCACCTGGGCGCGCCGCCGGAGCTCGTCCGCAAGGTTCCGACCGCCGACCTCGAGGAGTTGCGGCCGCAGCTGCCGGACGAGGCGGCCTACGGCGTCACGTACGAGCAGATCGACGACTTCCTCGAGGGCAAGCCCGTCGCGCCGGAAGCGGTGGAGGTGATCCGGCGCTTCTACGCGGCGAGCCATCACAAGCGGGAGCTTCCGGCGCATCCCGGCTGAGCTGCCGCGCGGGCACCGCGCTCAGCCGAGCTCGGGTAGCATCGATTCGCAACCGCTGGCCCAGGCCGACGCGGCTTGAACGTGTCGTGAGGAGCAGCGCATGTCCCCGTCGTCGCGATCGGAATCCGCCCAGCTGCGCTACCGGAACCTGCAGCCGGGCGATGCGGCGCCCTGGTTCCAGCAGGCTTGCACCAGCAACCCCCGGTACACGTTCGACACGGCGGCGGGCCGCTACCTCCTGTTGTGCTTCTACGGAACCGCTCGCGACGCCGCGGGCCGCGCCGCCCTCGAAGCCGTCCAGGCCCATCGCGAATGGTTCGACGACACGCGCGCGTCCTTCTTCGGCGTCAGTGCCGATCCGGAGGACCGGACCGCGGGACGGGCCGTGGGAGAACTTCCGGGCGTCCGCCATTTCTGGGACTTCAAGTTCCATGTCGCCCGGCTCTTCGGTGCCGTGCCCGAAGATGTCGACAACCCGCGGTTGCACTTCCGGCGTCTCTGGTTCGTGCTCGATCCGAACCTGCGCGTGCGGGCGGTGTTTCCTTTCGAGGACGACGGCGCCGATCGGGCCAGGGTCTTCGATTACCTGCGCGCCCTGCCGCCCGTCTCGGCCTACCTCGGCTTCGAGGCGCCGCCACCGATCCTCACCATCGCCAATGTGCTCGAACCGGAGCTGTGCCGGAACCTGATCGAGCTCTACGAGCGCAACGGGGGCGAGGACAGCGGATTCATGCGCAACGTGCAGGGCCGGACGGTGGTGGTCAACGATCACCGCCACAAGGTCCGCAGGGACTGCGTCATCGAGGACCGGAGCGTGATGGAGGCCGTGCAGGGCCGGTTCTTCCGCCGCGTCAGGCCGGAGATCGAGCGCGTCCACTACTTCCGGGCGACTCGCATGGAGCGCTACATCGTCTCCTGCTACTCCGAGGAAGAGGGCGGCCATTTCCGGCCGCACCGGGACAACACCACGCCGGGCACGGCGCACCGCCGGTTCGCCGTGACGATCAACCTCAATGACGCGTTCGAGGGCGGCGAGCTCGTGTTCCCGGAGTACGGGCCGCGCGGCTACAAGCCGCCGCCGGGCGCCGCGATCGTCTTCTCCTGCTCGTTGCTGCACGCGGTCTCGCGTGTCACGGCAGGACGCCGCTATGCGTTCCTGCCGTTCATGTACGACGACGAGGCGGCGGCGCTGCGCGAAAAAAACAGCGGCTCCCTGGAGGGAGCCGGAAGCGACTACCGGGCCGAGACGCCGTGAGACCGGCGTCCCGCCGCGACGGTCAGGTGTCCGCGGTGAAGCCCACCTGCTTGACGATCGGCGCCCACTTGGCGCGGTCCTTGGCCAGCAGGTCGCTGAATTCCGCCGGCGAGCTCGACATCGCTTCCAGGCCGAAGGTGGCCAGGCCGTCCACGACGTCCTTCGAGGCCAGCGCGGTCTTCAGCGCCGCGTTGAGGCGGGTGACCAGCTCCGGCGCGGCCTTGGGCGGCAGGAAGAAGCCGAACCACTCGCTGTGCTGCAGCTCGGGGAAGCCCTGCTCGGTGTAGGTCGGCACGTTCGGCGCGAAGCGGCTGCGCTTGGCGCCGGACGTCGCCAGGATGCGCACGCGGCCGCTGGCCAGGTGCTGCGTGATGTCGCCGATCGGGCCGCTCACCGCCGCGATCTGGCCGCCCAGCAGGTCCTGCATGGCCGGCTGCGTGCCGCGGTACGGCGCGTGCTTGATGTCCACGTGCTGCGTCACGCCCATCAGCGCCGGGATGAAGTGCGGCGTCGAGCCGGCGGCGGGCGAACCGTAGTTGGCCTGCTGCGGGTTGGCCTTGGCCCAGGCGAGGAACGACTTCACGTCCGTCACGCTGGCGGGGACCATCGGTCCGACGGCGAAGCCGAAGTCGAACACGCAGGCCAGCGTCACCGGCGTCACGTCGGCCACCGGGTCGTACGGCAGGCGCTTGTAGATGTGCGGGTAGATCGTGAACATCGACGTGGGCGACTGCAGCAGCGTGGCTCCGTCGGGCGGCAGCGCCTTCACCGACTGGATGGCGATCTGGCCGCCGGCGCCGGTGCGGTTCTCCACCACGGCGGTGCGCGCGTAGGTGCCGGTCACGGCCTGCGCCACGCGGCGGCAGGTGGTGTCGGACGTGCCGCCGGCCGCGAAGCCGGTGATGATCTTCAGGTTGTCGACCATGCCGGCCTGGGCGAAGGCGTCGCGGCCGAGCGTGGCGAGCAGCGCCGAGGCCGAGCCGGCCTGGACGAAAGTGCGGCGGGAAAGCGCCATGGAAAGTCTCCTGCGGGTTTTCTGGGAAGCCCGCCGATTCTGTCAGGCGCCGAGTGCCTCGGCCCCCGTGGAAAACCATCAGGAGCCGCGCGAAGCTCAGGCAGGGGCGGTCGCTAGGCTGCGACGACTTCCTGCCGCTGCTGTCCCAGTCCTTCGATCCCGAGCGTCATCACGTCGCCCGGCTTCAGGAACACGGGCGGCTTCAGGCCCAGGCCGACACCGGGCGGCGTTCCGGTGGAGATGATGTCGCCGGGGCGCAGGCTCATGAACTGCGAGAGGTAGGACACGAGCTTCGCGACGCCGAACACCATGGTGGCCGTCGATCCGTTCTGGCGGCGCACGCCGTTGACCTCGAGCCACATGGGCAGGTGCTGCGGATCCGGGATCTCGTCGCGCGTCACCAGCCAGGGGCCGGTCGGCCCGAAGGTGTCGGCCGACTTGCCCTTGGTCCACTGGCCCTGGCGCTCCAGCTGGAACTCGCGCTCGGACAGGTCGTTGATGACGCAGTAGCCGGCCACGTGCTGCAGGGCGTCCTGCTCGCCCACGTACTTGGCGGTCTTGCCGATGACCACGCCCAGTTCCACTTCCCAGTCGGTCTTGACCGACTTGCGCGGGATCTCCACCACGTCGTTCGGCCCGACGATCGCCGACGTCGCCTTCATGAAGATGATCGGCTCGCTGGGCACCTGGGCGCCCGTTTCCGCCGCGTGGTCGGAGTAGTTCAGGCCGATGCAGATGAACTTGCCGGTGCCCGCCACGCAGGCGCCCAGGCGCGGGTTGCCGGTCACCACGGGCAGGCCTTGCAGGTCGAGCGCGGCGATGCGCGCCAGCCCCTCGGGCAGCAGCGCGTCGCCGGCGATGTCGCCCACGTGGGCGGACAGGTCGCGGATGCGGCCCTGCGCATCCAGCAGGCCCGGTTTTTCCTGGCCCACCGGGCCGTATCGCAGCAGCTACAGTCCTGTTCCTCTCGAAGTTCTCTCGTTCAGTTCGCCCAGCCGCCGTCGATGACGTGGATCTGGCCGGTGGTGTAGGTGGCGCCGGCCAGGTAGACCACCAGGTCGGCGATCTCCTCGGGCGCGCCGATGCGGCCCATGGGCTGGCGCGCGATGAATTCGGAGCGCGCCTTCTCGAAATCGCCGGTGGCCCGCAGCCGGTCCTGCAGCGAAGGCGACTCCACGGTGCCGGGGCAGATCGCGTTGCAGCGCACGCCCTGGGTGACGTGGTCGGCCGCCACCGACTTGGTCAGGCCGATCACGGCGGCCTTGGTGACGCCGTAGGCGAAGCGGTTGGGCACGCCCTTCACGCTGCTGGCCACCGAGGCCATGTTGATGATGGAGCCGTCGCGCCGCTCCAGCATGCCCGGCAGCACGGCGCGGATGGTGCGCACCATGGCCTTGACGTTGAGGTCCCAGGCGAAGTCCAGGTCCTTGTCGCTGGCCTGCAGCACGCCGCCGGCGTGCACCACGCCCGCGCAGTTGAACAGCACGTCCACGGCGCCGATCTCCTTCACGAGATCACGCACCGCCGATTCGTCCAGCACGTCGAGGCGGCGCGCGGCCACGCCGGGCAGCTCGCGCACGGCGGCCAGCGCCGGCTCGTTGATGTCGGTGGCCCACACGCGGGCGCCGGCGCGCGAGAAGGCTTCGACGCTGGCGCGGCCGATGCCTTGCGCGGCGGCGGTGATGAGGACGGTCTTGCCGGCGAGGTTCATGCGGCGGTTTCTCCAGTCGGGATGGGATCGAGTTCGAATTCGGCGCGCAGCGCCGCGCTGTGTTCGCCCACGCGCGGGGCGGCGCGGGCGGTGCGGGCGCGCCGGCCGTCGATGCGCAGCGGGCCGCGCGTCGTGTGCACCGAGGTGCCGTCGCCGCGCCGCACGGTCTGCAGCATCTCCAGGCGGCGGAAGGCCTCGGTCTCCAGCAGGCGCGGCCAGTCCAGCACTTCGGCGCACCAGATGTCCTCGGGCTGCAGGCGGGCCAGCCAGTGCGCGCTGTCGTGCCGCGCGAGCGTCGCGGCGATGAGGCGCTTGATCTCGTCGCGCTTGCCGAAGGCGTCGGCGGGCGAGTAGCGGCGCAGTTCGGGCAGCGGCAGGGTGTCGGCCAGGCGCGCAAGCGGCATCATGGCCAGCGCGAGGTAGCCGTCGCGCGTGGGGTAGATGCCGTACGGCGCGGCCAGGTAGGCGTTGGCGTTGCGGAATCCCGCGCGTTGTGGCTTGCGGCCGCCGTCGTTGAGGTGCGTGGTGAGCAGCTCGAACTGCAGGTCGATCATGGCTTCGAGCAGGCTGGTCTGGACCAGCGCGCCCCGGCCGGTGATGCCGCGCCGAACCAGCGCGGCCAGGATGCCTTCCGTGAGCACGTGGCCGGCCAGCATGTCGGCCACCGACAGGCCCAGCGGCACCGGGCCGTCGCCTTCATGGCCGTTGAGCCAGGTCACGCCGGAGACCGACTGCGCCAGCAGGTCCTGCCCGGGCAGCCCGGCCCAGGGCCCGCCTTCGCCGTAGCCCGAGACGCCGGCGTACACCAGCCGCGGATTGAGGGCATGCACGGCGTCCCAGCCCAGGCCCAGGCGCTCGATCACGCCGGGGCGGAAGTTCTGGATCAGCACGTCGGCGCGCTGCAGCAGGCGCCGCAGCACCGCGAGGTCGCGCTCGTCCTTGAGGTCCAGCGCCAGGCTTTCCTTGCTGCGGTTGATCGCATGGAACAGCGTGGAGTCGCCGCCGACGTCGGTGTCGGTCAGGTACAGGCTGCGGCAGATGTCGCCGCTGCCCGCGCGTTCCACCTTGATCACGCGGGCGCCCAGGTCGGCCAGGCGGAGCGCGGCCGAGGGGCCGGAGAGGAACTGGCTCAGGTCGACGACCAGCAGACCCTGCAGGGGCAGGCCGTCGGCGGGGGAGGGGACCGTCATCGCGGCAGGCTCTCCCGGAACATCCGGTTGAGGTCGTCCACGATGGCGCGCGCCGGTTCGTCGCCGCGCAGGCCGGCCAGCAGGCGTTGCGAGCCCGCCTCCTGGTAGGCCATGTAGCCGTCATGGCGCGGACGCACCCAGGCGCCTTCCAGCGTGCGGCGCGTCGCGCGGTAGAAGTCATGCGTGGCGGCGTTCACCTTGCCGTGCTCCCATGCGGTGGCGTGGCCGGGCTGGCCGCCGGAAGCGGCGTACGGGCCGGCCTGCGCTTCGGGACCGGCGACCCACAGCGCGAAATCCAGCGCCTGTTGCGGATGCGCGCTGCGCGCCGACACGGCGATGCCGGTCCCGCCAAGAGCCGACCCCACGGGACCGCGACCCTGGAGCGACGGCATGTCGGCGAATCCGATGCGAGCGGGACGGAAGCCGTCCATCGCGTAGCTCACGTAGCCGTAGATCAGCGGCACGCAGTGGATCTTCGAGTCGGGCTGCGCCATGCGCTCGAACACCGCGATCGGGTCTTCCTCGAAATCGCGTGCGTCCAGGTAGGGGAGCAGGGAGCGCAGCAGCCCGATGGCCTCGGCGGCCACGGCGGGTTCGAACAGCTCCGGTCCCTGCACCCGCCCCGGCGCGCCGAGCTGGGCGGAGAGCGTGTAGAGGCACATCAGCGAATGCGGCGGACGCAGGGGCAGCGCGACGCGGCCGGCCTTCGCCAGGGCCATCACTTCGTTCCAGTCCTGCGCGGGCGCGCCCAGCCGGTCGGGCCGCGAGGCCTGCACCTGGGTGGCGGCATCGATCGGCAGCGCCCACTGGTGCCCCTGCCAGTGGTAGCTGGGATAGGAGGCGCCCACGCTGGCTTCGGCGATGGCGGCGAGCCGCGCGTCCTGCAGCGGCAGCAGGCAGTTCTCGCGCGCGACCTGGCCCACGTGGGGATGGTCGATCACGATCAGGTCGTACTCGCGCGCCAGCTCGTCCACCGGAAAGGACTCGAAGTCCTGCAGCGAGCGGCGGTCCCAGGTGATCGAGACGCCGGTGCGCTCGCGCCAGAGCGCCGAGCAGGCTTCCAGCGGCTGCCAGCCGCGCGGATGGTTCCAGGTCATGCCGCGCAGGGTCGGCCCAGTCTTGTCGGTCATTGGACGGCTCCGGTGCCGTAGATCAGGTTGGGCAGCCAGAGGGACAGCTGCGGGAACAGGGAGAGCACCACCAGCAGGCCCATCATCACGGCCAGGTAGGGCGCGACCTCGCGCGAGTAGTCCGCCATCGACACCCTGAGGGTCTGCGAGGAGATGTACATCAACCCGCCGACCGGCGGCGTGACGCCGGCGATGGTGAGGTTGGTGATCAGCACGATGCCGAAGTGCACCTTGTCGATGTGCGCGCCTTCCACCAGCGGCAGCAGCATCGGCGTGAGGATGATGAGCGCGGCCGAGCCTTCGATCGCCGTGCCCAGCACGATCAGCACCAGGTTGATCAGCAGCAGCAGCATGACCGGGTTGGAGGTCGAACCCTGCAGCCAGCCCGACATCGCCTGCGGCACCTGCATCCACGACAGGTAGAAGCCGAACGCGGCGGCGGCGCAGATCATCATCATCACGCTGGCGGAATCGCGCACCGACTCGGCCAGCACTTCCGGCAGGTCGCGCCAGCGCATGTCGCGGTAGCCGAAGATGGCGATGGCCAGCACGTAGAGCACGACGATGGCGCCCGACTCGGTGGTGGTGAACACCCCGTAGCGGGTGCCGGCCAGGATCACGACCGGGATCGACAGCGCCCACAGGCCGTCCACCAGCGCCTTGCCGATCTCGCCCGCGCCGGCGCGGCGTTCGCGCTGCGGCTTGTAGTCGCGCTTGATCGCCAGCACGTGCGTGGTCAGCATCAGCGCCACCGCGAGCAGCAGGCCCGGCACGATGCCGGCGGCGAACAGGCGGCCGATCGACGCCTCGGCCAGGAAGCCGTAGACGATGAGGCCGATCGACGGCGGGATGAGCGCCGTGATGATCGCCGCCGACGAGGTGATCACCGCGGCGAAAGGCCGGCCGTAGCCGCGCTCCACCATCTGGTTGCCGATGGTCTTGGCGAGCATGGCCGCGTCGGCGTTGGCCGAGGCCGTCAGGCCGCCGAGCAGGGTGGCGAGCACCGTGCACATCTGCGCCAGGGCGCCGCTCACGTGGCCCACCAGCACCTCGGCCAGGTGCAGCAGCCGGCGCGTGATGCCCGCTGCATTCATCACGCAGCCGGCCAGCACGAACAGCGGCAGGGCGAGCAGCGACACCGACTCGGTGCCCTCGGCCATCTGCTGGGCGAAGTTGGCCAGCGGGATCTCGCCGGTGTTCATGAGGAAGAAGCCGAGCGCCGCGATGGCCATGGACCAGGTCACCGGCGTCTGCAGCGCGAGCAAGGCCACCATCAGCAGCGAGGGCAGCCACAACTGGACCATGCTCATGCCGTCAGCTCCGCGGAAGGACGCCACTGCCAGCCGCCGCGCCACGGCGCGAGCAGCACGTGCTGCAGCAGCATCATGAGAGAGGCCACGGCCATGGGCGCGTAGACCACCGAGCGCGGGATGTCGAGCGACACCACCCGGATCTCGTGGGCCAGCACCGCCTGCCAGGCGAACATCGCCGCCAGCACGACGAAGAGGCCGGCCAGCAGGAACCAGTTGAAGATGAAGACGGCGCGGCGCACGGGCGGCGGGAACATCGCGACGAGCGCGTCCACGTCGGCGTGCATGCGCCAGCGGATGCAGGCCGCGGAGCCGAAGAACACCAGCCAGCCGAAGGCGATGACGGCGGCCTCGAAGGTCCAGGCGGCGGGTTGCGGCAACAGGTAGCGCGTGACCACGCCCCAGGCGATGGAGAAGACGATCGCCAGCATGCAGGCGACGGCGATCGCCTCGTCGATGCGGCGCAGGCTCAGCAGGCCGGCGCGCGGGGCGCCGGGATCGAGGTCGGCCGGCCCGGCATCCGGCCGGGCCGCGCCCGCGGGCGCGGCCATGGGTCGCGTGGAATCCACTCGTGCCCCGGTGCTTCAGTGCGCCATGGTGGCGCGGGCCTTCTCGTAGATGCCGGGCGTGAGGCCGGGCACCTTGGAGTAGGCGACCTTGGCCTTCTCGGCGAAGGCCTTGACGTCCACGTTCTCGACGATCTGGACGCCGTTCTTCTTCAGCTCCTCGGCGTACGCCTTGTCGGAAGCCACGGTCGCGGCGGTCAGTTCCTCGCCCGCCTTGCGGCCTTCCTCGAGCAGGATGGTCTTGAGGTCGGCCGGCAGGCTGTTGAAGAAGCTGGTGCTGGTGACGAAGGCGGCGAACATCATCTGGTGCGCGGTGTTGGAGACCACTTTGCGCACCTCGTACAGCTTGGAGCCGGCCAGCGAGCCGTAGTTGGCTTCGGCGGCATCGACCACGCCGGTCTGCAGCGCGTTGTAGACCTCGCCCCAGGGCAGCGCCTGCGGGCGGGCGCCGAGGGCGGTGAACGTCTCCAGCATGATGGGCGACGGCGGCACGCGCAGCGTCACGCCGGCGATATCGGCGGGGGTGCGAACCGGCTTGCCGGACAGCAGGTGGCGAACGCCGAACAGGCCGTCGGCCATGATCAGCTTCAGGCCCTGCTGCTCCAGGCGCGTGGAGAGATCCTTGAACACCGGCGAGGCGAACAGCTTCTTCGCTTCGTCGGGGCTGGCGAACATGTAGGGGCCGGCGACCACCGCCATGTCCGGCACGAACTGCGACAGCTGGCCGTAGTCGGTGACGCTGAGCATGCGGGCGCCGCTCTTGATCATCTCGTTGACCTTCTTCTGCGGGCCGAGCTGGTCGCCGGTGAAGATGGTCACGGCCAGGCGGCCCTTGGAGCGCTCCTTCACGCGGTCGGCGAAGCTGTGCATCACCTTCACAACCGGCTCATTGGGGTTGGCCTGCGAGGTCGAGAAGCGCAGGGCATAGGTCTCCTGCGCCTGCGCGGGAGCGAGGGCGGCGGAGCCGAGGAGGCCGGCCAGGGCGGCGGCGGCGAGAAGGTGGCGACGGAAGCTCATGCTGTCTCCTGGTTGTCGGCGGACGGTTCTTTGGCAAACGGCGTGTTCGCAAATGAATGGTACGAACGGATGTAATCCGATGCCCTAGGGGTTTACCCGTGACATTCCGCATTGCGCAGACCGGACAATCACTCGTTAATGAATCATGAATTTATCTATGAGTGAAAGATCCGATTCCGGCGCCGACCTGCCGCTGGCCGGGCTGCGGGTGCTGGACTTCAGCCAGTTCCTGGCCGGCCCCTCCTGCGCGCTGCGCATGGCCGACCTCGGCGCCGACGTGATCAAGGTGGAGCGGCCGCAAGGCGGCGACCTGTGCCGGCAGCTGGTCGTGGCCGACCAGCGCGTGGGCGAGGACAGCGCGCTCTTCCATACGATCAATCGCAACAAGCGCAGCTTCGCCGCCGACCTCAAGCGCCCGCAAGACCTCGCTCTCGTGAAGCAACTGGTGGCGCGGGCCGACGTGATGATCCACAACTTCCGCCCGGGGGTGATGGAGCGCATCGGCCTCGACTTCGAGGCCGTGCAGGCGCTGAACCCGCGCATCGTCTACGCCGCCGTCACCGGCTACGGCGACGAAGGCCCGTGGCGCGACAAGCCGGGGCAGGACCTGCTGGTGCAATCGCTCTCCGGCATGGCCTGGCTGAGCGGGCCGGGCGGCGAGGACGCCGCACCGGTGCCGGCCGGGCTATCCATCGTGGACATGATGACCGGCGCCCACCTGCTGCAGGGCATCCTCGCGCTGCTGCTGCGGCGCGGCGTCACGGGCCGCGGCGGCCGGGTCGATGCCAGCCTGCTCGAGTCGGCGATGGACCTGCAGTTCGAGCCGTTCACCGCTTACCTGAACGGGGCCGGCGCGCCCCGGCGCAGCGCCGTCAACCATGCCAACGTGCACGCCGCCGCGCCTTACGGCATCTACCGCACCGCCGACGGCTTCCTCGCGCTGGCGATGGGCGCGATGGACGAACTGGCCCGCCTGGTGCAGTGCGAACCGCTGGCCCGCCTGGCCGCGGACCGTACGGCCTGGTACCGCGACCGCGACGAACTCAAGCGCGTGCTGCAGGAGCATCTGCCGTCCCAAAGCACCGCCCACTGGCTGCAGGTGCTGGAGCCGGCCGGCGTCTGGTGCGCGGACGTGCTGACCTGGCCGCGCCTGATGGAGCATCCGGGCTTCGCCGCCATCGGCATGGTGCAGTCGCTGGACAACGGCGGCACCCCCATGAAGACCACCCGCTGCCCGCTGCGCATCGACCGCCAGGTGCTGCGCCACGCGCGCCCCGCGCCGGCCATCGGCGAGCACACCCAGGAGATCGTGCGGGAGCTGGGCCTGCAACCCACGAAGGAGACCGCATGACCGAGGAACGCTATTTCGAAGAGTACGTGCTGGGCTCGCGCCGCCGCACCACCGGCCGCACCATCACCGAGGCCGACATCGTGCTGCACGCGGGCCAGACCGGCGACTTCTTCCCGCACCACATGGACGCCGCGTGGTGCGCCACGCAGGACTTCAAGCAGCGCATCGCGCACGGCACGCTGGTGTTCAGCGTCGGCATCGGCCTGACCGCCTCGACCATCAATCCCCGCGCGATGTCGTACGGCTACGACCGGATGCGGTTCGTCAAGCCGGTGTTCATCGGCGACACGATCTACTCGCAGGTGGAGATCACCGATGCCCGGCCGCATCCCAAGCGCAACGGCCACGGCATCGTGGTGGAGACGGTGACGATCACCAACCAGCGCGAGGAGACGGTGCTGGTCTGCGATCATCTGCATCTCGTGGAGCGCCGCCAGCCGCTGTAGGCGGTCGCTCCGATCCCGATGCCCGCCCGAACCATGAACGCCGCCGAACCCGAGTCCACGCCGCGCAGCAAGTACGCCGTCCCCGCGCTGGAGAAGGCGCTGGACGTGCTGGAGCACCTGTCCGAGCAGGCCGTGCCGCTCACCCAGGCGCAGCTGGCGCGCGCGCTGGGACGCGAGCCCGGCGAGCTGTTCCGGATGCTCACCTGCCTGGAGTCGCGCGGCTATTTGCGACGCGACGACGCCGGCGGCTACCAGCTGACGCTCAAGCTCTTCGAGTTGAGCCGCACGCATTCGCCGCACGAGCAGCTGATCGAGGTGGCCATGCCGCTGATGCGCGACCTCGTGGATCGCGTGCGCCAGTCCTGCCACCTCTCGGTGCTGCACCGCGACGAGGTGCTGGTGCTGGCGCAGGTCGAGAGCCCGCAGCCCGTTCGCCTGTCGGTGCAGGTCGGATCGCTCCATTCGCCGGTGGCCACCGTTTCCGGCCAGCTGCTGCTGGCGCACCTGGAAAGCGCCGAGCGCACCGAAGTGCTGGCGCGCCAGGCCGACTATCTGCGCCTCAGCGCGGGCGAGCGCCAGGAGTTCCAGGCCCGCCTGGCCCGCGTGCGCGAGGACGGCTGGGCCTACGCGGAAGGCGCGCGCTTCGTCGGCGGACTGGACCTGGGCGTGCCGCTGGGACGCGCCGGCGGCCGCACCCGCGCGGCCTTGACGATCGCCGCGTTGAAGGGGCCGCAGGGGCCCGACCTGTTCGAGCTGCTTCCGCGGCTGCAGCAGTGCGCCGGCGAGATCGCGCGCGCTTGCGGCCTGGGCTGAGACGGCGCTCAACAACCTCCCAATGCCCACAGGCTGGGCGTCCATTCCGGCGGGCTGTTCACGTTCCACGTGTTGTTCGACGCCGGTGTCGCCACATAGATCTTGCCGAGGCGCGTGACGCGGTTGCCGCTGAAGTAGCGCGTGGTGCCGTTCCACAGCGGCGGGTTGCACGTGGCCGGCGGCGGAGCGGGTGCCGGTGCGGGCGCCGGTGCCGGCGCGGGCGCCGGGGCGGGCACGGGCGCAGGGGCAGGTGCCGGAGCCGGAGCCGGAGCCGGAGCAGGGCAACTCGTCGTCTTCGTCCACAGGCTCGGCGTCCATTCCGGCGGGCTGTTCACGTTCCACGTGCTGTTCGATGCGATCGTCGCCACGTAGACCGACCCGTTGCGCGTGACGCGGTCGCCGCCGAAGTAGCGCGTGGTGCCGTTCCACAGCGGCGGAGGAACGCAGGGCGCCGGAGCGGGGGCCGGTGCCGGCGCTGGCGCGGGGGCCGGTGCCGGTGCCGGGGCAGGAGCCGGGGCCGTTCCGACGGTGAACGTCACGGCCGCGGTCGGCGCGGCCGCGCCCGGGTTGAGCACGGTCACCTGCGCCGAGCCGGAGGACGCGATGTCGGCTGCCGCGATCGCGGCGGTCAGTCGCGTCGCGCTGACGAAAGTGGTCGCGCGGGCGGCGCCGTTCCAGCGCGCCACCGCCCCGGAGACGAAGTTGCTGCCGTTGATGGTGAGCGTGAAGGCCGGACCTCCCGCCGCCGTCGAAGCCGGCGACAGCGAGCTGATGGCCGCCGCAGGCGGGGGTTGCGGCGCGGCCGTGCCGCCCAGCCGCACGATGCTGCCGACCGAGGGCACGCCCGTGCCGTCGACCACGAACACCATGTACATGCCCGGAGGCGCCACGTTCGGGCTGGCGGGCGCGGTGATGTCCAGCGTTCCCGCGCCGGCGGTGAACGTCAGGACGTTCAGGCGCTGGTCCATGTTGAAGGCGTGCGTGACCGACGACAGCCGGATCAGCGTCACCTTGCGGATGCCCGCGGCTTCCGCGCTCTGCACCGTGAACCGCTGGCCGTACGCGACCTGGGCCGGGACGCCGCCCAGCGTGGGCCGGACGCCCTTGAACAGGTAGGGCGGCGAAAAGATCTCCGGCACCGGCTGGTCGTCGCCGCCGGTGACCGCCACCCGCCCGTCGGCGAGCAGCAGCGCGCCCGAGTGGTACAGGCGCGGCACCGTCGCGCTGGCCATCGTGGTCCAGGTCTCGGTGTCGGCGTTCCAGAGTTCGGCGGAGAAGACGGCGCCGGAGGCGGTGTTGAAGCCCGGTGCCGAAGTCCCGCCGGTCACGAGGACGTTGCCGTCCGGCAGGATCGTGGCGTTGAGCTGCCGGCGCGCGACGGCCATCGAGCCGACGGTGCGCCAGGCCGGCGTCGCGGCGTTCAGGTCGATCACCTCGGCCGAGGCCGTCGGCGGATCGCCGCCGCCCACGACGAGGACCTTGCCGGCCGCATACATGGCGGCCGTGCCGTAGTCGCGGTAGACGCCGTTGCGCGTGGCCACGAACGACCAGCTGCCGGCGCCGCTGGTGTCGAGCGAGCGCGTGACCCGGTCCGGACCGACGTCGACCACGCGGCCGTTGGGCGCGACGAGCATCCGGGGGTAGTAATCCTGGCCCAGCTGCGCGCCGGTGAGGCTGCGCCAGCTGTTGGTCGCCGGCTGGTAGACCTGCGGCAGCGTGTTCACGCCGACGGTCAGGTCGATCGAGCCCGACACCACCAGCGCATCGCCGTTGGGCAGGGTCGTCAGCGTGGGATACCAGCGGCCGGCGTTCATGTCGGGCGCGGCCGACCAGCTGTTGGTCGCTGGGTCGTAGACGGCCGCGCGCGGCAGGCCGACGTCGTTGACGATGTGCCCGCCGGCCAGGAGGACCCGGCCGTCCGGCAGCACGGTGTGGCCGGAGCAGAACTGGTCGTAGCCGGCGCCGGGGAGGAGGCTCACCTGTCCGGTGACCGGATCCCAGAGCGTGTGCCCGCCGCCCGGAGCCCAGAGCATCACCTTCTGGCTGGGCAGGTAGACGTTGTGGACGGGCGCGAACGGGAGCGCCTGGGACCGGGTCCATTGACCCACGCTGCTCGCCTGCGCGAAGGCCTCGTTCGCGGCCAGCAGGGAAGCGGCACCGAGCAGCCCGAACAGCCCGGTGCGCAGTGCGCGGGCGGCGTTCATGGCGCCCCCACCGGTCGCAGCAGGAACACGCGCAGCGGCTGGTCGTGGAACGCGTGGTCGTCGTTGGGACCTTGCGCGGCGGCGCCGCCGGGCGGCATCGAATGCCCGACGGCCACGATGGCGCCCGCGTTGTTGATGCCCACCGCCTTGGTCAGCATGACGTGCAGGGGCGGGATGAGCGTGTTGAGGTCCTGCATGCCGCCGGTGCGGGTCCAGAGGAATGCGCGGTTGCCGGCGCTGCTGCTCGTCGTCCCGACGACCGCGCCGGAATCGTTGATGCTGAAAGCCTCGCTGAACTCTCCGCCCGGCAGCGCGCCGAGCGCGGTCACGACACCGGCGGGCGTCCAGCGGGCCGCGTGGCGCACCGCCCCCGACGTGCCCCCGGTGTAGCCCACCGTTTCGCCGCCGGCGTTCACCGCGCGCGCTTCACCGGTCGCGTCGCCGGGGATCAGTTGAAGTTCGGTGGCGGCCTGGCCCGCCGGCCACAGCACCGGCCGGTCGCCGGCGTCGCCGTTCACCAGTCCCGCGACGTCGCCGCGCGCCGAGATGTCGTTGCCCCGGCTGGCGCGGGCGCCGGCCACGGCCGGCAGGGCGGAAGGCGCGCCGCCTGCGTCCCAGACGACGGCGCGCTGGCCGCCCGGGCCGCTGGAGAAGCCGACCGCCTGGCCGGCGCCGTTGATCCCGAACGCCACGCTGGCCGAGTCGCCCGGCAGCGGCGGCAGTTCGCGCGAGGGGCCGCCGCGCGAACTCGCGAAGCCGCGCAGCCCGTTCTCCCGGTTCTCGCTGCCGACGAAGATGCCGTTGTCGTTGATGCGATAGATCGTGGAGTTCTCGCCGCCCACAGCGCCCGCGACCTGCTGCGTGGCGGCGCCGCCTTCGAACAGCAGTCCCTTGCGTCCGCCGCGATCGTCGACGAGCCGGCCGCCTCCGGTCGCGCGGCCCTGGTTGTTGGGGCCGCGAACCACGTTCGCATGGCCGGGCTGGAGCGCGGCGAGGTCGGTGACGGTGTAGGAGGGCGCGGCGGCGGTGGCCGCCGCGACCGCCGACAACAAGCCTGCGGCAAGCGCGCGAGCGCGAGGTCCGCGTCCGGGGGGCGCAGATGTCGTCATGGTGTCCCTCCTCTCCCAAGAAGGCCGGGAAGTTCCCCGCACGTTCATTGAATGCCGTTCATGCCGCCATGCAAGTCGACCGATGTACCAAGGTGTGCGTCGAAGCATTTGCGCCACTGGGCCGTGGCGCGGCCGAGATGGGCGCGCTTCCCGGCCGCTAGGCCTCCACGACCTGCGGCACCGCCTTGCGCATGGCGTCCACGAATCGAAGCAGGCGCGACGGGTAATGGCGCGCGTGGGGGTAGGTGATCCAGATCGGCAGCGGCGCCGGTTGCCACTGCGGCGCGAGATGCATGAGATCGCCCCGCGCGACGTCGTCGGCCAGCAGCCAGGCGGAAGCCGCGCACGCGCCCAGGCCGCGCAGCGCGGCGCTGCGCAACGCGTACAGGCTGTCGGTGCCGAAGCGCGATCGCAACTGCACCGTCCGGCTCTCGCCCGTCACGGCATGCGTCAGGACGAGTTGATCGCGGTAGTAGGTGCGCAGCGCCAGCCAGGGCAGCGCGGCCAGAGCCTCGGGATCCTGCGGAACCGGGTGGGTGGCGAGCAGGGCCGGCGCCGCCACCACGATGCGCGGGACGGCCGCCAGCCGGATCGCCACCAGCGCGGGATCGGTCGGCTGGCCGACCTGGATCACGCAGTCGATGCCGCGCGCCCGCGCATCGTCGACCACGTCCTCCAGCAGCCACTCGACCGTCACGCGCGGCCAGGCGCGCAGGAAGTCGGCGAGCGGCGCGACGAACCTGTCCTGTCCGAACGCGTGCGGCACCGCCACGCGCAACAGTCCTTCCGGCTCAGCGCCGGCGCCGCCCATGTCCGCCTCGAAGGCCGCCCAGTCGGCCAGGAGCGTGCGTGCCCGCTCGTAGCAGCGTTCGCCATCCGGCGTCAGCCGCATCCCGTGCGTCGAGCGCTGCAACAGCGGAACGCCCAGCGCCTGCTCGAGGGCGCGCAGGCGCCGGCTGACGGTCGGCTGGGTGGTCTGCAGGAGCGGTGCGGCCGCCGACAAGCTGCCGGCCTCGACGATGCGCACGAAGGTTTCCAGCAGGGCCAGGCGGTCGGCGGGGACGCCGGGCACGACTTCATGTCGATCGGTCATTCGTCAAGCGTATATCGGTTGTGTCGCGCATCCAACTTCCATCGAGAGTTGGCGCCCGGCACAGTCCTGTCCCTAGAGGTTTCTACCGATGAACGATATTTGTCTGACGAATAGACCCGCGGCCGCCGACACGGGGCCGGGGATGGGATTGATGGCCCTGCTGGCCGCGGGCGCCGGCCTGTCGGCCGCCTCTCTCTACTACAGCCAGCCGCTGCTGGGCGTGGTGGGCGCCGACCTGCAGGCGCCGGCCTGGCTGGTGGGCTGGATCCCGACGACCACGCAGCTCGGCTACGCGGCGGGCCTGCTGCTGCTCGGCCCGCTGGCGGACCGCTTCGACCGGCGCCGCGTGATCCTCGTCAAGCTGGTCGCGCTGACGCTCGCGCTGCTGCTCGCCGCCGTGGTCCCGTCGGTCGAGGGCCTGCTGCTGGCGAGCGCCGCCATCGGCATCGCCGCCACCGCGGCCCAGGACTTCGTGCCCGCCGCGGCCACGCTGTCGCCACCGGAGGAGCGCGGCCGGCGGGTCGGCGTGGTGATGACGGGCCTGCTGCTCGGCATCCTGCTGTCGCGCGTGCTGAGCGGCGCCGTCGCCGCGCAGTTCGGCTGGCGCTCGATGTTCGTGCTGGCCGCGGTCGCGGTCGCCGGCATCGGCGTGGCGACGATCCGCACGCTGCCTGTCTTCACGCCTCATGCCGGACTGGGCTATGCCGCGCTGATGCGATCACTGGGCGCCCTGTGGCGCGCGCATCCCGCGCTGCGCCGCGCGGCGCTCGCGCAGGGCCTGCTCGGGCTGGGATTCAGCGCGTTCTGGTCGACGCTGGCGGTGATGCTGCACGAGGCGCCGTTCCACCTGGGCAGCGCCGCGGCCGGCGCGTTCGGCCTGGCCGGCGCGGCGGGCGCGCTCGCGGCTCCGTTCGCGGGACGCCTCGCCGACCGGCGCGGTCCGCTTCGGGTCGTTCGGCTGGGCGCGGCGATCTCCGCCGCCGCCTTTCTCGCGATGGCCCTGGGA
>Ga0247825_10000964_pt1 | contig 18674 bp, 20 predicted proteins | sample 13C_Vanillin_Day_FD_194413 | JGI IMG/M metagenome (GOLD analysis project Ga0247825, IMG submission 194413) | Soil microbial communities from agricultural site in Penn Yan, New York, United States - 13C_Vanillin_Day48 | ecosystem: Environmental > Terrestrial > Soil > Agricultural land | place...
GCGAGGGATGTCCTCCGATTGCCTGATGGCGGAGCTCTACGGCAAGGCGACGGGTTGTAGCCGGGGCCGCGGCGGCTCAATGCACTTTTTCGACGTCTCAAAGCGCTTTTACGGAGGCTACGCCATTGTCGGAGGTGGTCTGCCGATCGCTGTCGGGTTAGCGCTGGCTGACAAGATGCAGGGGCTTCAACGGGTCACGGCATGCTTCTTTGGAGACGGTGCCGTGGTCGAAGGCGAATTCCACGAGTCGATGAACCTGGCGAAACTGTGGGAACTGCCTGTGCTGTTCATCTGCGAGAACAACCTCTATGCGATGGGCACGGCGCTCGAGGTCTCTCACTCAGTAACCGACATTGCCGCCAAGGCACAGGCCTACGACATACCGGGTTCTGCGGTGGACGGCATGGACGTACTCGGAGTGGAGGCTGCGACAAGGGAAGCTGCCGAGCGTGTCCGGAGGGGAGACGGGCCGGAGCTGCTGGAGATGCGAACCTACCGTTTCCGCGGGCACTCCCTGGCCGACCCCGAACTGTACAGGTCCAAGGAAGAAGTGCAGCGCTGGCAAAGCTTCGATCCGATTGCAAAATTCAAAGACCGGCTCATCGGCGACGGGACGCTGACGGACCAAGATCTAACTTCCATTGAGGCGGAGATTCAGAGAGAGGTCGCCGCCAGCGAAGCTTTCGCAGAAGCAAGTCCATGGGAGTCCTTCGAAGACCTTGAGAAGGATGTCTACACCCGATGACGGTCATGACCTACCGGGAGGCAATCCGGTCAGCACTCCGGGACGCGATGCGCCGCGACCCGAGGGTGTTTCTTATGGGGGAGGACGTGGGGCGTTACGGAGGCGCCTTCGCAGTCAGTCACGGACTTCTAGAAGAGTTCGGCCCTGAACGCGTTCGCGATACGCCGCTGATGGAGTCGACTTTCATGGGCGCGGGCATCGGCGCAGCCATCGGCGGCATGCGTCCAATCGTCGAAATCATGACGATCAACTTCAGCATGCTCTCAATGGATCAAGTGCTGAACAACGCCGCGACGTTGCGGTACATGTCCGGCGGTCAGCTCAGCGTGCCTCTTGTCGTCCGAATGGCGACAGGTGGTGGCCGCCAGATGGCAGCGCAGCATTCGCACAGCCTTGAGGGCTGGTACGCACATATCCCCGGCACCTCAGTGCTGACTCCCGCGACTGTTTCCGACGCGCGCGGCATGCTGCTTGCGGCGCTGGAACATCCCGATCCCGTGTTCATCATGGAGCACGCAACGCTATATCCGTTGGAGGGCGAGGTCGACGATTCAAGCGGTGCGGCAGACATCAGCAAGGCCTCAGTGAGGCGGGAGGGCAAGCACGTCTCGCTGATCACCTACGGAGCATGCCTTTGGAAAGCACTCACTGCTGCAGAACGTCTCGCTGAGAAGGGAATCGAAGCGGAGGTCGTGGACCTCAGGACGCTGCGGCCACTGGACAGCGAGACCGTTGTCGACTCCGTGGCCAAGACGCGCGGCGCCGTCATCGTCGAGGAGGCCTGGAAGACTGGCGGCTTCGCGGCAGAGGTATCAGCTCAGCTGATGGAGAGGGCATTCGACCATCTGGACTGGCCGGTGCAACGTGTCTGTGGCGTCGAGGTTCCGGCGCCATACGCCAAGCACATGGAAGACGCTTCGTTGCCTCAAGTCGAGGACATCGTGGAAGCCGTGGAGGCGCAGCTGCTCTAATGGCTGACTTCATCATGCCCGTGCTGGGCGCCGACATGAAGGCGGGTGAGCTCGTGTCCTGGCTGAAGCAGCCGGGGGATGCGGTTCAGCGTGGCGAGGTCATCGCTGAGGTTGAAACGGACAAGGCCGTCATCGAGATCGAATCGATGTTCACCGGAACGGTCGAGAATCTGCTTCTGCAGCCGGGCGACAAGGTGCCCGTCGGGACGGTGATGGCAACCATTCAAGTCGAGGGCGAGGGGCCGATTGTGGCGCCATCGGCAGTGCCACCCACGGCCGAAAGTCCGCAGAGGGTAGGCAGACGACGCGAAACTGGTGTGCCATCGGCAGCGGGAGGGCGTCTCCGCATCTCCCCCGTAGCCCAACAGCTCGCGGCCGAGAAGGGTGTCGATCTATCAGCAATCACAGGCAGTGGACCGGGCGGTCGAATCATGGAGCGGGACGTCGAAGAGGCGCTTACGGCTAGGGTTCCGCAGCCACCTCGCCCGCCGCCAGCAGATCGGGCAACACGTATGCGTCAGAGCATTGCTGCCGCTATGAGCAGATCTCACGGCGAAATACCGCATTTTCACGTCCAGAGCGTAATCGACATGAGTCGGGCCATCGAATGGCTCACCGTCGAGAACTCCCGGCGGCCGGTAGCCAAGCGAATGATTTACGGGGTGCTTCTGGTCAAGGCGGCCGCCGTTGCCTTGAGGAAGGTGCCCGAACTCAACGCCGTCTGGGCGGAAGATCACGTCGAGCCCAAGCCCTCGATTCACGTCGGCGTGGCAATTTCCCTGCCCGGCGGGGGTTTGATTTCCCCGGCAATCCACGACACAGACCTGCTTTCGTTGGCCGACCTGATGACCCAATTCCGGGACCTCGTGCAACGTGCGCGCAGTGGCCACCTCCGGGCCTCGGAAATTTCAGACCCCACCGTCACGGTGACCAGCCTCGGCGAGCAGGGTGCCGAGACTGTCCTGGGTCTCATCAATCCTCCGCAGGTGGCATTGGTGGGCTTCGGGCGGCTCACCGAGCGTCCCTGGGTCGTGGAGGGACGCATCGAGCCGCGAAAGGTGATTCATGTCACGCTGGCTGGCGATCACCGCGCCGTGGATGGGTATCGCGGAAGTATCTACCTCGCGGAGCTTGAGCGGTTGTTGCAGGAGCCGGAGGAGCTATGAGCGATGAAGAACTCAGGGAAACGGTGTTGAGCATCCTATCGCGGCTTGCTCCGGAGATGGATGTCCACACGCTGAAGTCCGATGTCCGGCTTCGGGATCAGATGGACATCGATTCCATGGACTTCTTGAACTTCCTCATCGAGGTAGACGCCGAACTCGGTGTCGATATCCCCGAATCCGACTACCCAAAGCTAGCGACGCTCGATTCGATCTATGCCTATTTACGAGAGCAGCCGCGCAGGCAGGCTTAGCTCGAGAACCACCTCAAACTGCCACGAGGAGCGCTAATCCTCGATCAGGAACACCTGCCCATCGCTCGCAAACTCAAGGTCCTGCGTCCCGCCGGAGTCAATGGCACAGATTGTAGGCCGGCCGATGTGAACGAACACTGTACGACGTACTCCTGCATCGCTTGCCTCCTGCGCCGTCCGTTGGACGGAGGCGTGTCCTCCCACACCGCCTCGGAACCGGATCGGTCTTGTCCAGGCAGCAGCCTCCAGGAAGGCAAGGTCAGCGCCGGCCACCCAGTGGGGGAAGGTCCAGAACTCAGGCGCCCATGCGACGCGACTTCGCCCGTAAGTGATTTCATATCCAAAGACCGGATGGTTCGTGTGTTGGACCGGTCGCGGCTCGATGAGGAGACCCTCGCCGATGAACTCATCCACCCTTGTTTCAGTCCTCGGTCACCGGCGAGCTGGCGAAGCACCGGCATCAGCCCGGCGTGTTCGTCCGTCACGAGCCAGGCATCGAGCTCCCCCTCCGGCTCGCTCCCTTGCCACCGTCGATCATGACGCGGCGTCCGGCGGCCTCGACCAGGAGGCCCGCGGGCGCATAACGAGGACTCGCCATGGCGCCAACACCGAGGATGGTGAGCTGGAGAGTCCGTCTCTTGCCGGACTGCGTAACTGCCCCTTGCATCATTGAATGGCGCACGGAGCCAGAGTCACTCAGGCCCAGCGCTCAGGCTTCGAATCTCTTCTGCCAGAATCCCGGCTACGCTGACGGTTTCGACAGCCAGGCCGGGCACGGCGCCGCTCGGGACGCTGTCAGTGGTCAGGAGACGTTTTATTTCGAGGCCGCGCAGGCGGTTCACACAGCTGCCGACGAAGAGCCCGTGGGTGGCTGCAACTATGATGCCCTCGCGTTCCGCTCCGGCAGCGGTCACAGCCATGACAGCAGCCTCGATTGTGCCGCCGGTGCTGATCATGTCGTCGATGATGATCGGCGTCCGTCCGCGCACGTCGCCGGTCACCCGAGAAGCCGTTACCGCCTCCGGACCGGTGCGTGTCTTATGGACGATCGCGACGGGCAGGTTAAGAAGCTCCGCGTATCTCTCGGCTAGCTTGGCCGCACCCAGGTCGGGTGATACGACCACGCCGTTATCCGGTCGAACCTTCCCGATCGCATCAGCGAGCAGCGAGACAGCACTCAGGCGATGGACCGGCACGGTGAAGAAGCCCTCGACGGCATCGGTGTGCAGGTCCAGCGTAATTACCCTCTGAACGCCGGCCGCAACCATCAGGTCAGCGACGAGCCTTGCCGCCACGGCTTCGAGGCCGCTGGCTCGACGGTCCTGGCGCGCATAACCGAAGTACGGGATCACGGCCGTGATACGCTCGGCGCCGGCTCGCCGGCAGGCGTCCGCCAGTGCCAGCAACTCGAAGAGGTGCTCGTCCGGTGGCGGGCTTGTCGGTTGCAGCAGGAACACATCCCGGCCCAACGGACTCTCCAGCAACTCGACATGCATCTCTCGATCCGGGAAGCGCTCTATCACGAGGGATGCAAGGGGTCTACTCAGCTTTTGTGCGACCCTCTCAGCCAGAGCTGGATTCGCACTGCCGGCGATCAAATGCGGTCCTCGAGGGGCCATCATTCCTTGACCCCCAGGCCGCATGTCTCGATCTCGCCGGTATCCTGCAGCGCCTGGACGCCACTGGGAAGGCGCGTGAACCTCTCCCGCAGGGCATCCGGGCGCTGCTGTTGGCAGCCACGGTGGCAGCGCTTACGCGGGAGGCCGATCAGGTGGTCCAGCGCCCACCAGTGAAAGATGTACGCGGGGTGACCGCAGCCAGGTTGGATATGCGTCTTCCGTTCAGGATCAGGTCGGTCTTTGAGAAGCACTGTCGCTGCTCTGCGCGCATCCATGCCAGCTATTGTCTCTCTCCGGTGCCAGTCGGTACCGGCTGCAGAAGCCTCGACTGGAACCAGTCCACGGTCCGCTGCGTGGCTTCCTCCAGTGTCCCGGGTTCCCCGAAGAGGTGACTGGCTCCTTCGACCACGGATAGAGTCAGTTGAGATTGTCCGGCAACGCCCGCCTCCACCTGCCGGTGCAGTGGGTCACGCGAGCCGACGAGCACCAGGGAAGGGACCGTTATAGCGCGAAGCTCAGCCGCCTCCATAGGAGGCGCACGAAGAACCATCGTCCGTGGCCTGACCTTGCGCTCAGCCAGAGCGTACGCGGCCACGACGGCGCCGAGACTCGAGCCGGCAATGCCGATCCTGCTGTTGTCGATCCCGTCTTGTTCTAGCGACCAGGCGAACGCGGCCTCGAGGTCTGCAACATAAGCGTCGACTCCATCACGCGGGTCCGACGATGACCCGCCGTGACCGCTCAGGTCGAAAAGCAGGGTCGCAATGCCGGCATCCACCAGACGGTTGGCGATGACGAGATTGCGCGGCGACTCTTTGCTGCTTCCGAGACCGTGTACAAAAATGACGAGCGAAAACGGACCTTTCCCCGCGGGTACCATCAGGATTCCGGCCAACGTGAGACCATCACGCTTGAATTCGACCTCGCGGGTTAGGTTGATCGTGGTTGGGGCAGCGAATATTTCGAGTATCCTCAGCACTTCTTCATCGCTGACCTGACTGAAGTCTTCGTAGTAGTTGCCCACGGCCCAGAAGTCAGGATCCTCCAGCAGACAGACGACCTCGTCTGCCTCGCCGCGCAGCAGCTCCAGTGTTTCGGTGGGCCCGACCGGCACCGCCAGAACCACAAGCTGGGCCCCCTCTGCCTTGATCGAGCGCACAGCGGCAATAGCCGTAGCCCCCGTCGCGATACCGTCATCGACGATGACGACATTGCGGCCGGCAACGGGGGGCCTCCGGTGGCTGTCGAAGAGCTGTTCGCGACGATGCGCTTCAGCGACCTGGCTTGCCTTCACAGCTTCGATATAGTGCTGATCGGCCCCGACCGCGACTGCAACTGCCGTGTTGATATAAGAAGCGCCCGTCTCTGTCGTGGCGCCAATCGCCAGCTCAGGGTTTCCAGGCGCCCCCAGCTTCCGTGCCACAACGACCGCAAGATCGCGTGCGAGCGCCCTGGCTACTTCAGCGGCGACAGGCACGCCACCCCTGGGAATTCCCAGAACGACTGGACTATCGAGGCCCCTTTCTTGGAGGAGCCGGGCCAGCCGTTGGCCTGCATCCTGTCGGTCATGGAACTTCATGATTCCACCTCCACTCCGCCTGCGGCCATCAAATGCGACAGAGCGCCGTCACCACATCGAGAGCCAGATGGTTCGAAGATCGGGGACGGCAGGCCTTCTCGCGCGCCTGGCCGACAGCGCTATCGTCCATGAGGACGAAGCCCGGGAACCGCGTTGTGAGCTTGTAGATTTCCCAATCCTCCTCGTGCGAGGCGACTTCCCTGCTCTCATTGACGCAGGTCCGCCAGTGAAGCATGGGCGTCTTCTCGCCGCACTCCGGGCAGGAGACTCCGCCGACGCGATGGCGGTCGCGCCGCCAGGAGTAGAGCTGAAACTCAAGGCCACAACGCCGGCACTTAAATGCGTGGACGAAGACTCCTTCCCGGTTTTCCGGCCGCACCGTTCGAGTCTCAGCTGTCACGATACGCTCGGATGGCCGTGATCATGAATGTGGGCCTCGCCCAGGTGTTCATGCTCCGCGTTCTCGTGTGGAAGATGAGAGTGTGTGATCGCTGCATGGTTGTGCTCGTGTTCGTGCAGCGCCGTCATGTGCTCCCATTCCCCCACCAGCTCATCCGCACCCTCGCGCCGGTTATGGGTCACGTGTGGGTGCTCATGAGTGTGGGCTACCGCCTCATGTGAATGCTGGACGTAGTCAGCCAGATGCGTTCGCTTCCGCACCTCGTTCATAATCCGCTGGGGTGGCGATAACGTTCGCGCAGCCAGAACCGCAACGTAACCCATGATGCCGACAAACAGCAGCCTCGTTAACGTTCCTTTCACGTCAGCCTCCTATCTCTTGGGTTTACAGGGTTCGTCCCCGTCGAGCATCACCTTTTCTAGGAAGATAAGCTTCGATGGATCCAGCCGAAGATGTGGCCGTGAGATGCGGAGCCGCGTCACCTCGTAGACGGCTCAGCCCTGGGTCGCGATCACGGGACTTTGAAGCCAGACCGTGAGCAGGGGTGCAAGCCACCGGCTCTCGAGCCGTCCAGAACGTGGAAGGCAGAAGAAAGATGGAAACACGAAGACCTGCGACCGAAGCAGAGGGCCCCATTTGACTCTGGAGGACGAGCCGTGTCAGACCATGGGCGGAGAGCATCTACGACTGCACACACCCTGCCTCTCATACGTAGCGGCGATACCGCTGGTTTCTGGCTCTCTTCTTGGTGAACCCACCAGCAAGTAGGCAGCGCTCATCCGTCGCGACCGGCCAGCGGTAGCAGCCGATCGCCAACGTGCGAAGAAGGCCGGAGAACCAAGACAGGGACCGGCCCGCGGATCAATCTGTCCGTTACGCTGCCCAAGGCCCACTTAATGAAGCCTGTGTGACCATGTGAGGTCATGATCACTAGGTCAGAGCGGTTTTCCTTCAGATCGGTCAGGAGAGCCTGCGACGGTGGGCCGCTGAGAACGGCTGTCTCCACGGGTTGCGACGTCTCGAGTTCGAGCGTTGCTTCGGAGAGATACATCGACGCCGTGAGTTCTATGGAACCCAAAACGTCAGCCGCCATGCTACCAATCGTATCGCTGTCTAGCGATGACGGATACTGGACGGCGCGTACAAGCCGAAGCCGGGCGCCGAGTTTCTCTGCGAAGAACCGGGCGACTGGTAGGGCTTCTGCCGCCAGGGCCGAGCCGTCTAGCGGCACGGTTATGCGCTCAATCGTGAGTGGTACCGAGGCATGGGATCCGACCAGGAGGGTGGGGCATGAGGAGCCCCGCACAACCTTGTCAGCGACGCTACCCAGGCGCTCCGGGTCGAAGCTAGTACGGCCGTGGGTGCTCATGAGAAGCAGATTCACCTCGAAGCGATCAGCTTCCTCAATTATCTCCTTGTAGGCCATGCCAACGCGGCGCACACACTCGACGGTCACCTTTTGCTGTGCCTCGAGTCGCTGCCGGACTTCCTCGAGGTACTGCGACGCGAGCTCATCCCGCCGCCGTTCTTCGTTAGCCGCGACGTGAACGCCAGACTCAACGACCGTCAACAATCTCACCTTCATGTCGCCGAGTGGCCCGAGAGCCCCGACAAACGAGAGGGCAAGCTCGGCGGGACGTGAGCCGTCGAGTGGAACGAGGACGGTTAGATTAGCCATTGATGCCTCCCGGATTGTCAGGACAGAAATCGATTCCCGGACTCTCCGCTCTGGCCTCAAAAGGGATCGGCAGAGCTTCATCGATCACTACTAGGGAAGCCCGGCGTTCGCATGCAGCGATCCCTCGGCTCCAGATGGGAGTCTTCTGCGAGGCCATCCTCTTGATTGTGATGATGCCGAGCGTCTTTGAGATCACTGCAATCTGGCCCTGTCAATCGCTGCAGATTCGGGAATACCTTGAAGGATGGATCTGCGAACCGGAGGAGATGACATGCCGAAGGCGTTTTCTATCAGCTATGGACTGGACATTGATGCTGAGTCGTGAGCTTCTGGGCCTGGGTACATGATGTGCGCGACGCGATGAACGGAACTGGTGATGCGGGCCAGCAAGTGAAGGAGTTGGTTGAATCTCAGCGAGAGGAGATCGACCGCTTCATCTCCGACGCACCTGATTCTGCTGGGCCGAAGCAAATCCTGACGCTCGCTCTTGCAGCCGTCGGCTTCCGTTACGCGTCCAACCAGAAGCTGCTCAATGGCCTCAAGGATTACGGCCTTCTGGAAGCACCGAACCAGCCTGGACCAGGGATATTTGGCACCGTCACAGAGCCGACTCTCGAGGGCCCAGAACCGCCTCGCTAAGCCAGTTGGACAAGAGCTTCGCCGACGCGGCTGGTGGTGTTAGGCGCCAATTCCGCGAGTGGGAGACCAGTGGGAGAGCGTATTACCCCTTGATGCAGATTACAGGCGTCAACTTCGCGACGCGTCGTGAGAGCCCTGAAGCGTGCGCCGCCTCAGCCACGGCGTCCACGTCCTTGTACGCGCCCGGCGCCTCCTCCGCCACGCCACGATATGAGCGCGTGCGGATGAGGATGCCTTGGGAAGCCAGGCTGTCGACCAGCGACCTGCCCTGCCAGTGCTTCAGCGCCTCATGGCGGCTCATGCTCCGGCCCGCGCCGTGACAGGAGGAGCTGAAGGACAGGGCCTCGCCCCGGTTGGTGCCCACCAAAATGTGAGATGCGGTGCCCATCGTGCCGCCGATAATCACCGGCTGGCCCGTTGCCTGATAGACATCCGGTAGCGCTGGATGGCCGGGGCCGAATGCCCTGGTTGCCCCCTTTCGGTGGACGTAGAGCTCTTGCAGCTCGCCATCGACCTTGTGCGGTTCGACTTTGCAGGTGTTATGCGATACGTCGTAGATGAGCGGCAACTCTGGGCTGGAGAAGACGCTGGCAAACGCCTGCCTCACCAGGTGGGTAATGATCTGCCGGTTGGCGAGGGCACAGTTGATCGCGGCCCGCATGGCGCCGAGATAGGACCGCCCAACCTCCGAAAAAATTGGTGCGCAGGCAAGCTCACGGTCGGGAAGCTCAATGCCATGGCCTGCGGCTGTGGTTGCCATCTTTTTCAGGTACTCGGTACCTATCTGGTGGCCTAGGCCGCGGGAACCACAGTGGATGCTGACCACTACTTCATCACGCTCAAGACCGAAGGCGCGCGCGGTCTCGGCATCGAGGATCTCGGCGATCCGCTGCACTTCGAGATAGTGGTTACCGGACCCAAGAGTGCCCATTTCGTCCTGCTGCCGTTTCAGGGCCTGTTCTGAAACTTCACCGGGCTCCGCGCCGGCCATGCAGCCCCCTTCTTCGACGAACTCAAGGTCTTCCTGCCGACCATATCCCTGCTCGACCGCCCAGCGGGCGCCGCCGCGCAGCATGGCCCTCATCGCCTCGTTGTCGAGGTGGATCTTGCCGCGGCTGCCAAGGCCCGCCGGTACGGCCTGGAACAGGGCGTCCGCCAACTGCTCCTTCATCGCCTCGACATCGGCAACCTTCAAGCCCGTGTGGAGTGTCCGCACGCCGCAAGAAACGTCGAAACCCACGCCTCCGGCCGAAATGATGCCTCCTTCTGCCGGGTCAAAGGCCGCAACGCCGCCTATGGGGAATCCGTAGCCCCAGTGCGCGTCCGGCATGCAGTAAGCCGCCTTGATGATGCCTGGCAGCTTGGCAACGTTGGTGATCTGCTCACGAACCTTCTCGTCCATGTCTGCGATCAGCGACTCGGTGGCGTAGATGATCGCGGGTACCCGCATCTTGCCTTGCGGCGCAATCATCCATTCGCACTCTGACCATCGTTCGAGTGTCGCGATATCCATCGCCCACCTCCGTAAGGTTCTAGAGATCGATTATCTAGACATCGACGACGCATTGGGCTACCCAGTGGCCGTCAGGCCTCTGTCCAACGTGCAACGCCGTGTACGTCGCTCCCTTTGGTTCCACGGCCAGTTCGATGCCTGGGGATTCTATCGACTGACCCCAAGCCATCGCTCGTAGCTGCCCGCCGTCGAGTCGCACCTCGAAGCGCCTGAACACGAGCCGGCGGGTAACCATCTCGTAGATGAGCGCATTGAGCCAGTCGACGAGCAGCAATTCTAAGTCTGGCGCCTCGCACGCGACCTCAACCAGTTCGTCGTGGTTCAGGCCTGCGGGCTCCGTCACGACCGCGGTAAGCGCCAGCGCTGCCTGTTCGAAGGCTCCAGCGAGTGACGGCGCGACTCCGCGAACGCCGATATCGGCACCGTGAGCGAAGTGTTCCCAGTACTGCAGCCTCGAGTTCTCCATGGTTGCCGGCGCGGGCATTCGTGCCCGTCTCTGACAGGGTATTAGGACTGAATGAAGATGTGCAGAGCCAGTCGGCACTTACACGGGCAAGGTCGGTCACAACGGAGGTTGCCTTGAGGAATAGAAGCCGCGTTAATGAGACGTGATGGAGGGTCGGACCTGGCCATGCCAGAGATGAACAAAGGGGAGCTGGAGGCTTTTCTACAACGGCCGTTGATCGCGGTCCTGACCACGGTGCGTCCTGACGGGTCGCTGCACTCGACCCCCGTTTGGTTCGAGTACGAGCAAGGCGTTTTCTACTTTTGGGTTGGATACGACTCCGTGAAGGCCAGGAACATCCGTCTAAACTCCGAGTTGTCTGCCTGCATTGCTACACAAGGGGAGCCCTACCAGTACGTGAGCCTGGACGGAGCGTGTGAAGTCAGAACGACCGGTATCCGCGAGCGGTGCCTATCGATCTGCCGCCGGTATTACAGCGAGGAGTCGGCCCAGGCGTTTGTCGATGCTGACCTACTTGCCGGCGACTCCGCAATACTGGCCATGATTCCTCGAAGGCTCATATCGGAACGAAGCGCCTGAGGTTGATGGCCTGTACACGATCCCACTCTTTGGCTGTCATCTCGAGCAGGCCTTAACGGGTAAATGCCGGCATTATTAATGAGTATGTCCACAGTGCCGTGCCTCTCCACGGCGCTGGCGACGAGTTCGCCAACATCCTCCTCAGAAGACATGTCGGCGCGGACGAAATCGGCACCGACCTCAGTGCTAGCCTTGCGGCCAGCCTCTTCGTCGATATCGGAGATGATCACGGCTGCGCCAGCCTCGCGCAGGTACTCGGCAATGCCACGGCCGATGCCCTTCGCTCCACCATTCACGATGGCAGTCTTGCCGTCCAGTTGCAGGATGTGAGCCAGGGGAATCTTCGCCATTCTGGAGCCGCCTACCTGGTTGATTGGAGCGCAGGTCTGTTCACCTCAAGCAAACTCGTCATGAGGTGCCTCTTCCACCCCTTCTTCCTTCCTCTCCGTCAGTGTCGCTTCCGCGAGCAGGAGAGTGCCGGCGACGGAAACCGCATTCTGCAGCGCCACCCGCACAACCTTTGTCGGGTCAATGATGCCGGCTTCTACTAGGTCCACATACTGGCCTCGAGCAGCGTCGAATCCGTAGGCGCCGGAGGCGCAGCGGATACGATCAACAACGACGCCTGGGTCAGCGCCTGAGTTCTCGGCGATCTGGCGGGCGGGCGCCTCCAGGGAACGTGCGAGGATGCGCATGCCTGTACGCTCGTCACCGTCCGCAGCTTCGGCTCCCTGGTCGACAGCTGTCGCTGCGCGTAAGAAGGCTACGCCACCACCCGGCACGATACCTTCCGCCATCGCTGCCTGTGTTGCGCTGATGGCGTCCTCGAAAGCTTCCTTTCGTGACTTCAGCTCTGCCTCGGACGGGGCGCCCACACGGATTACAGCTACACCTCCCGCGAGCTTCGCCAGTCGCTCTTGAAGCTTCTCCTTGTCGTAGTCGGACGAGGTTTCGGCGATTCTAAGACGCAGCTCTTTGCAGCGAGCCTGAATGTCCTCCCGCTTGCCGGCACCGCCGACGATCGTCGTCGTGTCCTTGTCGACGATCACACGCTCGGCGTTTCCGAGGTCTTCGAGCACCACGCCTGCCAGCGTCTTGCCAAGCTGCTCCGAAATGAGCTCAGCGCCGCTGACCAGGGCGATATCCTGCAGCATCTCCTGCCGCCGGTCCCCAAAGCCCGGCGCCTTGACAGCTACGCAGAGGAAAGCTCCGCGCAACTTGTTCAGGACCATGGTGGCGAGGGCTTCACCTTCGACCTCCTCGGCAACAACGAGGAGCGGCCTGCCCTGCTGAATGATCTGCTCAAGCAAAGGCACGATGTCCTTAATCGCTCCAATCCGCCTGTCGTGCACGAGGATCAGCGGCGACTCCAGTACGGTCTCCATTTTCTCGGCATCGGTAATGAAGTAGGGCGAGAGGTAACCGCGGTCGAACTGCATGCCCTCGACCACGTCGAGCGTGGTTTCGATGCCCTTCGCCTCTTCTACAGAGACGACTCCTTCCACGCCGACGCGTTCGACCGCGTCCGCCACCAACTCGCCGATCTCTGGGTCGTTGTGGGCGGACACACTGGCGACCTGCGCTTTCTCGGTCTTGCTTGCGATCGGCCGGGACATCTCCCGGATGGCGACAGTTGCAGCCTCCATACCGCGGTCAAGGCCACGTTTGAGGTCGATTCCACTCGCTCCCGCTACAACGTTACGCAGGCCCTCGGAGAACATGGCATGAGCAAGTAACGTCGATGTTGTTGTTCCATCACCAAGGACATCGCTAGTGCGTTCCGCGGCCTGGCGGAGCAGCTGAGCGCCCAGATCTTCGTCGGGGTCCTTCATTTTGATCCGCTTCGCGATGGTGACGCCATCGTTGCAGACAAGAGGCGTGCCCCAAGGCTGCTGGATGATCACGCTCTTGGACTTCGGTCCAAGAGTCACTCGAACGGCATCCGCAAGAGCGGTCGCTCCTTCCAAAATGCGCTGGCGTGCCTGATCTCGAAAGAGTAGATGCGAATACGGCATGGCTTCCCCCGTTCCACCTCTCGCTCGCCGCAGCACCCTGCACTCAAGCTGGACCGAAGGTGGAGCCTCGACAGGCTTCGTGCGGATCCGCGGAGGCTAGCGCCGTTGGCTCACAGCTACAGGGCCATATGGCAATGTCGCTTGACTCGAAGCCCTTGCACAGGTGAGAACCAGTACTGCCGAAGATCAAACCTCGGATACTAAGTTTAAGTAGAGTTCTCAAGTATTAGCCGGACATTTTAGCTGGCGATTTCGGCACGGAAGTGCAGTTGTTGACGATTTAGGAGACGTATTTTCGTGCGGCACGCAGCCTCAATTCACACGGAGCCGGACTCTGGGACAGGCCTATCCCACCAGGAGGCTGCACGCCGTTTGGTCGACGAAGGCCCAAATGAGTTGCCGTCGTCACGCCAGCGAAGTCTTGCCAGGATGGCCTTCGATGTGCTCCGTGAGCCGATGATTGGGCTGCTCGTGGCCGCTGGCGGCCTCTATCTGCTACTCGGTGACCTGGCTGAGGCCGCCTTGCTCCTTGCATCCATAGTTATCGTTGTCGGAATCAGTCTGTTCCAGGAGCGACGAACCGAGCGCGCTCTTGAGGCACTTCGCGACCTTTCAAGTCCACGGGCCTTGGTTGTTCGAGATGGTACCCAGGTACGCATCGCGGGTCGTGAGGTTGTGAGAGGCGATCTGCTCGTGCTCTCTGAGGGGGACCGCGTAGCGGCAGACGCCGCCCTCCTGTCATCCATGAACCTCTCCCTGGACGAGTCGTTGTTAACCGGCGAGTCCCTGCCTGTAGGAAAAGCCGCGAGAGGAGCAGGCGTCGAAAGTCGGCCCCAAGACGCCGCGAACCAAGCATTGGTTTATGCAGGGACGATGGTTGTGAGCGGGCAGGGCGTCGCGGAAGTCGAGACCACCGGAGCCAACACCGAACTTGGCCGGATCGGTAAACAGCTTCAGACTATCGAACCACAGCAGACCCGGCTGCAGTCCGAGACAAGGCGCCTGGTCCAAATCCTTGCCATAGGAGCTTTGGCACTTTGCGCGCTCACCTCCACTCTCTACGCTCTCTCGCATTCGTTGGAGAGTGGTCTCCTTACCGGCATTACGCTCGCAATGTCACTGATCCCCGAGGAGTTTCCCTTGGTCCTCACGATCTTTCTTGGGCTTGGTGCCTGGCGTTTGTCTCACCAGCAGGTTCTTACTCGGTCCACTCCAGCGATCGAGACCCTGGGTTCGGCGACGGTGTTGTGCGTCGATAAGACGGGGACTCTCACACTGAACCAGATGGCGGTGAGGCGCTTATCCAGGCAGGAGGAATCCATCGACCCAGCCGGTGTGACAGCCCCAGTGTCGCCCGGCCTTCAAGAACTCATAAGGATCAGCATCCTTGCTAGTCAACCGAGTCCGTTCGACCCGATGGAGCGCGCCATTCATGAATTGGCCTCGCTGGAAGAGGATGGTGGCAAGCACATGCGCGGGACGAGCAAAATCGAGAGGCAGTATCCTTTATCACCTCAACTGCTCGCCGTATCAAACGTCTGGGTATTGCCCGAAGGCCATCGCCTCGTTGCAGCTAAAGGGGCGCCGGAAGCTTTAGCCAGCCTGTGTAGCCTGGATGTAGATCAAACGCGGAAGCTCGAAGCTGAAGTCCTTGCGTTGGCATCGGACGGGCTACGCGTCCTTGGTGTCGCCCAGGCTAATGTCCCTCCGGGCCCTCTACCTGAGACGCAAGAAGACTTCGACTTCAAGTTCACAGGCCTAATTGGCCTGCTTGACCCAGTTCGTCCTGCAGTCCCTCGAGCCATTGTTGAGTGCGCTACCGCTGGTATACGTGTGGTCATGGTTACGGGCGATCATGCTGTGACGGCCAGGCGAATTGCGAGGGACGTCGGCCTAATAAACATCGACGTCATAATCACTGGTCGCGAGATAGACATGCTTGATGATGCCGAGCTTCAGGAAACAGTCAGGAGGGTGGATGTCTTCGCGCGTGTAGTCCCAGAGCAAAAGCTGAGAATCGTCAGGGCGTTTCAGGCAAACGGCGACGTTGTCGGAATGACTGGCGATGGTGTGAACGATGCGGCGGCACTGCGTGCGGCTGACATAGGGATCGCGATGGGCCGGCGTGGCACCGATGTGGCTCGGGAATCAGCAGACCTGGTTTTGCTTGACGATGATTTCACGTCGATCGTTCGAGCAGCTCGAACAGGAAGGGGGATTTACGACAACCTGACGAAGGCAATCGCATACCTGCTGGCGGTGCATGTACCTATTGCAGGATTGTCGTTGCTGCCTGTCCTGTTGGGAACCCCGCTAGTCCTGTTTCCCGCGCACGTAGTCTTTCTCGAGCTAATCATCGACCCGGCGTGCTCAATGGCCTTCGAGGCTGAGCCTACGCGATCGGACATAATGAGACATCCTCCTCGACCAGTTGGCCAGCCCCTTTTGAACACCGAGACCCTTGTACTCAGCCTCCTTCAAGGTGCCTCGGTCTTGATCGCTGTACTCGTGGTTTACGCCGTCACATGGCGTGACACGGAGAACGAGTCCGAGGCGCGCGGACTAACCTTCACAACGCTGGTCGTCGCCAATCTTCTGCTGATTCTGGTCAATCGCTCATGGTCCCGGAGTGTCATCACTACACTGCGTATAAAGAACGTCCCATTCGGTGTCGTGGTTCTGGGCGCTCTGATACTTTTAGCGCTAACGTTGTATCTTCCCTGGCTCAGAGACCTTTTTAAGTTGGAAAGCCCGACCTTGGCGCAGTTAGCGTTCTGCTTTGGCGTTAGCATCGCTGGTGTGCTCTGGTTTGAAGTTTATAAATTGGCAGCCGGCCGAAGCGCGAGTACCGCTAGCAGTGAGTAGATTGAGGTACCCAGAATGATGTCTGGACAGTGAGTCGTAGCCCTGCCGGTGAGCTCGACTCGCGTTTGTAAATAATCCTCACGAGAATCACAGCGAGTTGCCTCGATCCCCGACACAATGTCCTGACAGTGCCTGTCTCCGGCTGAGCTATAAAGCCAAAATCCTCAATACAGTCGAGCATCGTCAGGAAGTTACAGCGCAGCCCGTCTCGATCGGACTGCCTCTAGGGCCGCCGTTCTACATCATTCTGCGGCAATGGCCCTAATGCGCATCCTGCTTTCTGCCGACCAGCCGGCGAAGCTGGTCGAGGGCTAGGAAAGCGGTGGCGCCGGCTGGTAGCACGAGGAGCCACAGCGGCTCGACCGCCGCCATCGAAAACAAGTGGTTAAGGCCAGGAGTGTAGACGAGAAAAAGGGCCAATGTTATTTCAAAGGCCAACCCCCAGAACACCCAGGGGTTCGCTGTTAGGGAGAGGCGCTGCAGAAAGTTGCCGTCACGTTGGGCAAAGAGGCATCCCACTTGGCCGCCAACGATGGCAAGGAAGGTGACCGTGGTGGCGTCGTGAGCAACGGCCGCAAACGGTACGAAAGAATCGCCAGCTTCCCAGCCTTGGATCACGTAGAACGTGAAGAAGGCGGCCAGCCCCAGAGCAGCCTCGGTAGCGCCAAAGAACAGGAACGTCCGCATCCCGAGCGTTCGAGTTAGTAGAGGCCGCGACGGAGGTTCCGGTGGCGCGCGCATGATCCCAGGCGACGGCGATTCCACCCCAAGGGCCAGAGCAGGCAGAAGATCCGTCCCGATATCGATTGCCAGTGCCTGGATCACAGCGAGCGGCAAGGGTATCGGCAGGAAGATATACAGGAGGAAGGGAGTCATCTCCGCGACGTTGCTTGTGAAGACATAGCTGATGAACCGACGGATGTTGGCTCGAATCGAGCGTCCTTCTTCGATCGCAGCGACAATGGTGGCGAAATTGTCGTCGGCCAGGACCATGTCAGCGGCTTGTTTCGCGACCTCAGTGCCTCGCAGTCCCATCGCCACGCCCACATCGGCTGCTCGGAGCGCGGGTGCGTCGTTCACGCCATCGCCTGTCACCACAACGATCTCGCCCCCCGCTTGCAGCATGCGAACGACACGCAACTTCTGTTCGGGGTCGACTCGCGCAATCACCGCGTCGCGTGACAGGAACTGACGCAGCTCGACGTCGCTCATCGTGTCGGTATCGCTGCCTAAGGCGACTGGCAAACCGTCGCCCCCGAGACTGACGGCGCGCGCCACCGCGCGAGCAGTCTCCGGGTGGTCCCCGGTCAGCATCACGACACGCACACCCGCGGCCCGGCACGCAGCAATGGCGGCCGGAACGCCCCGGCGCGGTGGATCATGGAAGCTCACCAAGCCCGCCAGACGGAGTGGCCCTCCCTCGTCGCCGGTGGCGAGTAGGAGTACCCGATTGCCCCGACTCGTCGCCTGCTCGATTCCTTCCACGATTGAAGCCGGCAAAACCGCCTCGTCTGTGAGCGCAAGTACGGCTTCAGGCGCACCCTTAACGAAGCGCCGGAGCCTACCATCGACGCTGCAGGTAACCGCCATGTACCTTCTGTGCGCGTCGAACGCGACCTCAGCCTGGCGCGGATAGGAATCGCGCGCTGCCCGAGGGTCGAGTCCAGCCTGCTCGACCCATCGTATGAGCGCGACATCAAGGGAGTCCCCGGTCGGGACAGTATTCTCGTTTTGAACGTCGTTGCAGAGCGCCCCTGTCAGGAGGGCATCGGGGGCGGGGCTCGTGGAGCCGTCTGGCCCGAGGATACTCTCAACGATCAGGACGTTCTCTGTCAGGGTGCCGGTTTTGTCGGTGCAGATGACAGTAACGGAACCTATCACTTCAACCGCCGAGAGACGGCGCACGGCCGCACCACGTTTAGCCATGCGCTGGGCTCCAATAGCTAGCGAGACGCTCAGCGTCGGCAACAGCCCCTCCGGCACGAGGGCGACGAGGACACCGGTACCGAAGGTCAGCGCCGACAAGAACGAGGTTTCGGTCAAGACCGCGGCAAGGCAGAGGGCCGCCGATCCTGCAAGAACTGCAATCACCGCTGTCAGCCTCGAAAGGTCTGCGACCTGTTTTTCCAGGATGGATTTGTCCTGCTCGATGCCCTCCATCGAGGCGGCAATCAAGCCAATGCTGCTG
>Ga0247825_10000965_pt1 | contig 18670 bp, 18 predicted proteins | sample 13C_Vanillin_Day_FD_194413 | JGI IMG/M metagenome (GOLD analysis project Ga0247825, IMG submission 194413) | Soil microbial communities from agricultural site in Penn Yan, New York, United States - 13C_Vanillin_Day48 | ecosystem: Environmental > Terrestrial > Soil > Agricultural land | place...
GGACACGCTGGCCGCGGCGGTGTTCGCCGCGGCCAGCGTGTCCGCGTTCGCGCAGGACAAGAAAGCGGATCCGACGGAAAAGAAGGCCATGAAGGACGACAAGGCCAAGAAGCCGGCCAAGGCGAAGGCGGCGAAGGCCAAGCAGACGAAGAAGAAGTCCGACGACATGAAGAAGTAACGACGTTGGCAGCAAGGAAAAGGCAGGGCGCGTCCCTGCCTTTTTTATTTGCGGCGCTGCTCTACGGCGCCGCGGCGCTCGCGCAGCTGCCCACGCTGGAGCTGAAGGCGGGCATGTACCTGATCCGCGCCGAGGTCGCCGCCGACTACGCCTCGCGCTCGCGCGGCCTCATGCACCGCGAAGCGCTTGCGCCGAACGCCGGCATGCTGTTCGTCTTCGACGAGCCCGCGGCGCACTGCATGTGGATGAAGAACACCCTCGTCCCGCTGTCGGTCGCCTTCCTGGACGACGGCGGCGGCATCATCAACATCGCCGACATGACGCCCCACAGCGAGCAGGCGCATTGCGCCGCCCGGCCGGCGCGCTACGCACTCGAGATGAACCGCGGCTGGTTCGCCGCGCGCGGGATCAAGCCAGGGATGCGCCTCGGCGGCATCCCCGGCCGCTAGGATCCGCTACAGCCCGCCGTTCTGCTGCGCCACCATCAGGTAGAGCATCGGGATCGACAGCATCGTGTTGAAGCGCGAGGTCATGCCCGCCATGCGCGCCGCGGCCGCCTTTTGCTCCGGTGGCACCTGCACGATCCCGAGCGCCATTTTCTGCTTCGGCCAGATGATGAACCAGACGTTGAACCACATGATCAGGCCGAAGTACATGCCCCAGCCGATCGCGGTGAACGGCGCCTTGAGGCTGAGCGCCTGGCCGATGTAGCCGTTCATCCATGCGAGCAGCAGGCCGGTGACGATGGTCGACATCGCTGCCCAGCGGAACCAGAAGAGCGCGGCCGGCGCGATCACCTTGCTCACCGCGGGCTTGTGCTCGTCCGGGATCTTGGGCATGGACGGCGTCTGCACGAAGTTGAAGTACCAGAGCAGGCCGATCCACATCACGCCCGAGAGCACGTGCAGCCAGCGCATGAAGAAGCGCCACCAGTTCATGTCGCCGGTCTTGGCGAAGCTGCCGGCGATGGCCATGATGACGAGGAGGATGACGACGCCCGCGACGATCGTGCGCCCGAGGGACTGGAAGATCGCACCCATGGCTTTCTCCTATTTAGTAGTGATGGGTTCGAAGCCGAAAAAGTCTAGCACGCGTCAATGGCCTCCCGCCAACAGCCCCGAGGCGGCCAGCAGCAGCACCAGCACCTGCGCGGCGACGATGGCCGCCTGCAGCCGCTCCCGGCGCGCCAGCAGCAGGGGCAGTACGCGCAGATAACAAACGACGGTGACCAAGCCGAGCAGCGCCACCCCGACCAGGTTCTGGTACTCGCCCTTGTCGAGCATCGCAACCCATCCCCAGCCGGTGGGCGACCCGCTGAGGGCGAGATAGTGCTCCAGCGGCAGCCTCCAGAAGCGAGGCATTTCGGCGAGCGGCAGCGCTGCCGGCGTCAGACCGAAGACGTAGGCGAGGAAGGCGGCGACGAGAACGGCGAGCGACAGGCGCGTGCCCCAGTCCAGCCAGCGTGCGTAGACCTGCTGGTCGTTCATCGGCTCAGTTCCACCATCCCAGGCCCTTGAGCAGGGCACGGGCGCCGGCCGCGAGGAGCAGCACGATGACGATGCGCCGCACGGTCGCCGCCGGCGCGACGCGCAGCAGCCGCGCGCCGATCTTGGCCCCGAGCATCACGCCGATGATGGACGGGGCGACGATGATCGGCAGCACGGCGCCGCGGTTGACGTAGATCCAGGCCGCGGAAGTGTCGATCACCGAGAGCAGGAACCCGGAGGTGCCGACCGACAGCTTGAGCGGCACGCCCATCAGCAGGTTGAACACTGGCACGTTCGCCCAGCCCGCGCCGAGGCCGAACATGCCGGCGAGCACGCCGATTCCGGCGAAAGCGAAGAACCCGGCGGCGGTGCGGTGCACGCGCCAGTCGACGTCGCGCCCGCTCGCCGGGTCGTGATAGACGCCGTGCATGTGCAGCGCCTCGCCGAGGGCGTCGGGGCGCACCCCGCCGGGGTGCTCCGATTTCTTCGACCGCCACATCAGGGTGGCGATGGCGAGGATGGTGACGCCCAGCGCCGCCTGCACGAACGACGTGGGCAGCGCCAGGCCGAGCAGCGCGCCGCCGATCGAGGTGATGGAGCCCACCACCGCGAGCGGCATTGCGAGGCGCAGGCTGGCGAGGCCGCCGCGCAGCAGCGCCGGCCCGGCGGACAGGGCGCCCGAGAGGGCGAGCAGCAGCCCCGCGCCGCGCACGAAGTCGAGATGGAAGGGAAAGAAGCCGCCGACGATGGGCACGAACAGCACGCCGCCGCCGACGCCGGCGAGCACGGCGACGATGCCGAGCAGGAAGGTCACCGCGAACAGCGCGAGCGGCCAGATCCACCAGGGGAATGCGGCGGCTTCCATCAGTCTTTCAAGTTATGCTCGCATTATGCCGAAGCTCGCGGCGAACGTTTCCACGCTCTTTCCCCAGCTCGAGTTCCTCGATCGCTTTGCCGCCGCGGCGCGCGCCGGCTTTCGCTGCGTCGAATACCAGTTCCCCTACGCATGGCCGGCCGGGGAGGTGGCGCGGCGCGCGCGCGAGGCGGGCGTCGCAGTGGTGCTGCACAACCTGCCCGCCGGCGACATGGCGAAGGGCGAGCGCGGCATCGCCTGCCTGCCCGGCCGTGCGCACGAGTTCCGCGAGGGCGTCGAGCGCGCCATCGAGTACGCCAGGGCGGCCTCCTGCCCGCGGCTGAACTGCATCGCCGGCCTCGCGCCCCAGGATGCGGCGCATTTCGCGCAGCTCGTCGAGAACGTGCGCTACGCCGCCCGGCGCCTCGGCGAAGTCGGCATGCAGCTGCTCATCGAGCCCATCAATACGCGCACCGTGCCCGGCTTCTTCCTCACCGGCTCGCGCCAGGCGATCGACGTCCTCAACGCCGCCGGCGAAGGCAACGCTTTCCTGCAGTACGACGTCTTCCACATGCAGATCATGGAAGGCGATCTCGCGCAGACGATCGAGCGGCTGCTGCCGCGCATCGGCCACATGCAGCTCGCCGACGTGCCGGGGCGGCACGAGCCCGGCACTGGCGAGATCAACTTCGAATTCCTGCTCGCGCACATCGACGCCCTCGGGTACGCCGGCTGGATGGGTTGCGAATACAATCCGCGGGGTGACACCGTCGAGGGACTGAAGTGGGCTCGCGCCTATCTGTCGTGAGCGCGCTGCGCGCCTTTCTCCCGGCGCGCGCGGTGCTGCACGAAGAGGAAGACACCCGCCCGTACGAGTGCGACGGCCTGACGGCCTACCGGCAGCTGCCGATGGTGGTCGCGCTTCCCGAGACCGAAGAGCAGGTACGGCGCGTGCTCGAGTTATGTTTTTCCATGAAGATTCCCGTGGTACCGCGCGGCGCGGGAACGGGCCTTTCCGGCGGCGCCCTGCCGCCCGGCGATGGCGTGCTGCTGTCGATGGCGAAGTTCATGCGCGTGCTGCGGCTCGACCCGCGCGCGGGCATCGCCGTCGTGCAGCCGGGGGTGCGCAACGCCGCGATCTCGGAGGCGGCGGCGCCGTTCGGCCTTTTCTACGCCCCGGATCCTTCCAGCCAGATTGCCTGCACCATCGGCGGCAACGTGTCCGAGAATTCCGGCGGCGTGCACTGCCTCAAGTACGGCCTGACGCTGCACAACGTGCTGCGCCTGCGCGGCTACACCATCGAGGGCGAGCCGATCGAGATCGGCAGCGAGGCGCCCGACGCGCCGGGCTACGACCTGCTCGCGCTGGCGGTCGGCTCCGAGGGGATGCTGATGGTGGTGACCGAAGTGACGGTGAAGCTGCTGCCGCTGCCGCAATGCGCGCGCGTGATCATGGCCTCCTTCGACGACGTGGAGAAGGCGGGGCAGGCGGTGGCCGCGGTGATCGCCGCCGGCATCATCCCCGCCGGCCTGGAGATGATGGACCGGCCGGCGACGCACGCGGTGGAGCAGTTCGTCGCCGCCGGCTACGACCTGCAGGCCGCGGCGATCCTGCTGTGCGAGTCCGACGGCACTGCGGAAGAAGTGGACGACGAGATCGCGCGCATGAAAGCGGTGCTGTCGCAGGCAGGCGCGACGCGCATGACGGTGTCGCGGGACGAGCCCGAGCGGCTGCGCTTCTGGTCGGGCCGCAAGGCCGCATTCCCCGCGGTCGGCCGCATCTCGCCGGACTACTACTGCATGGACGGCACGATCCCGCGCAAGCGCCTGGGCGAGGTGCTGCGCTTCATCGCGGCGATGGAGAAGAAGTACGCGCTGCGCTGCCCGAACGTGTTCCACGCCGGCGACGGCAACCTGCATCCGCTCATCCTGTTCGACGCGAACGACGCCGGCGAGCTGCACCGCACCGAGCTGTTCGCCGCCGAGGTGCTGGAGAAATGCGTGGAAGTCGGGGGCACCATCACGGGCGAGCACGGCGTGGGCGTCGAGAAGATCAACCAGATGTGCGTGCAGTTCCGCCCCGACGAGCTGGAGCTCTTCCAGTCCATCAAGCGCGTGTTCGATGCGCGCGGGCTGCTCAATCCTGGCAAGGCGGTGCCGACGCTTGCGCGCTGAGCCGAGTACGGGCGCCTGCGCGGACGCGGCGGCGTCGCCGCCGCGCACCCCGACCTGCCGCGGTTTTGACGCTCGAACCTTTCCAGGAACGCATCCGCGATGCGGCAGCGCGCGGGGTCGCGCTGCGGCTGCGCGGCGGCGGCACCAAGGACTTCTACGGCAACGAGCCGCGCGGCGAGATGCTCGACACGCGCACCTACGCCGGCATCGTCAGCTACGAGCCCACCGAGCTCGTCATCACGGCGCGTTGCGGCACGCCGCTTTCCGAGGCGGAAAGGCTTCTCGGAGAGAACGGGCAATGCCTGCCGTTCGAGCCGCCGCACTTCGGCGCCGGCGCGACCTTCGGCGGCTGCGTCGCCGCCGGCCTGTCCGGCCCGCGCCGGGCGAGCGCGGGCGCGTTGCGCGACTTCGTGCTCGGCGCTCGCATCGTCGACGGCCGCGGACGCGCGCTCGCCTTCGGCGGCCAGGTGATGAAGAACGTCGCGGGCTACGATGTGTCGCGCCTGCTCGCCGGCTCGCTCGGCACGCTCGGCCTGATTGCCGAGGCCTCGCTCAAGGTGCTGCCGCGTCCGGCGGCGGAGCGCAGCCTGCGGCTGGAGATGCCGCAGGAGCGCGCGCTCGAGACGATGCAGCGATGGGCGGCCCAGCCGCTGCCGATCTCGGCCACCACGTGGCACGACGGCGAGCTGCTGGTGCGTCTGTCGGGTTCCACGCCGGCGGTGGCCGCCGCCGCGGCGAAGATCGGCGGCGAGCCGCTCGAGCCATCGCCCTGGGCCGCCATCCGGGAGCACGCCCACCCTTTCTTCGCCGCTTCCCCGTTGTGGCGCGTTGCCGTGCCCCCGGTAGCGCCGCCGCTGGCGTTGCCCGGCGCGCAGCTGCTCGAATGGGGAGGTGCGTTGCGCTGGCTGGCCGGGGCGGGCGACGGCGCAGCGGTGCGCGAGGCGGCGCAGCGCGTCGGCGGCCATGCGACGCTTTTCCGCGCGCGGGAGAAGAGCGGCGGGGCTTTCGCGCCGCTCGGCCCCGCGGCGATGCGCCTGCATCGCGGGCTCAAGGCGGTCTTCGACCCCGCCGGGATCCTCAATCCCGGGCGCCTGTACGCGGAGCTCTAGCCCTTGGCGAGCCTCTTCTTCTGCACCTCGACCGCGGCGCGCACCTGCCCGGCGAAGCCGCTGTCGGGATACCGCGCGAGCAGGCGGGCGTACAGCTGGATCGAAAGCACCGGCTCGCCGGCCTCGGCGGTCTTGGCCGCCGCCTCGAAGAGGAGCTTCTGCTGCGGCAGCGAACCCGGGTCCTTGCGTAGCGCCGCCGCAGGCGCCGCCGCCTGCGCTGCTCCCGGCGGCACGGGCGCGAGCTGCGCCACGAACTTGGCTTCGCGTGCTTCAGCCGCCCGGCTGCGCTCGACCCATCGTTTGCGCGCGAGCCAGCCCCCGAACGCCAGCGCCGCGATGATGGCCACGAGGATGATCCACGCCATGATCTGCATGCGAAAAGTATAGCCGCCGTGCAGACCGAGCTCGCCGACTTCATCCGCGACACCGCCGACGGCCGGGAGGCCGAGGCGATCCTGCGCAAGTGCGTGCACTGCGGCTTCTGCACCGCCACCTGCCCTACCTACCAGCTGCTGGGAGACGATCTCGACAGCCCGCGCGGGCGCATCTACCTCGTGAAGCGCGTGCTCGAAGGCGCCCCGGTGAGCGGCAGGACGCGGCTGCACCTCGACCGCTGCCTGACCTGCCGCGCGTGCGAGACCACCTGCCCTTCGGGCGTGCGCTATGGCCGGCTGGTGGACATCGGCCGCGCGGTCGTCGAGGCGCGCACCCGCCGCCCCGCGTGGGATCGCGCCAGGCGCGCCTTCCTGTCCTTCTTCCTGCCGCGCACCCGGCTCTTTGCCGCCGCGCTGGGCCTGGGCCGCCTCGTGCGGCCATTTCTCGTCGGCAAGCTGAAGCAGTCCGTCCTTGCAGCGACGCCGCAGGGCGCATGGCCGGCGCCGCGGCACGCGCGCAAGATGCTCGTGCTCGCCGGCTGCGTGCAGCCTGCGCTTGCGCCTTCGATCAACGCGGCGGCGGCGCGCGTGCTCGACCGGCTCGGCATCTCGCTGGTCGAAGCGCCCGCGGCCGGCTGCTGCGGCGCCGTGCGCTTCCATCTCAACCGCCAGGAGGCGGGGCGCGACGACATGCGCGCCCTGATCGATTCCTGGTGGCCGCTCGTGGAAAGCGGCGCGGTGGAAGCGATCGTCATGACGGCGAGCGGCTGCGGCGCGACGGTCAAGGAATACGCGCACTTCCTGCGCGAGGATCCCGGCTATCGCGCCAAGGCCGAGCGCATCGCCTCCCTCACGCGCGACTTGTGCGAGGTGGTCGACCCGGCAGAGCTACCGGCGCTCGGAAGCCTCGGGCGGGTCGCGTTCCAGTCGCCCTGCAGCCTGCAGCACGGCCAGCAGATCCGCGGCAGGGTGGAGGCGCTGCTCGCGCGCGCCGGGTTCGAGCTCACGCCGGTCGACGACGCGCATCTGTGCTGCGGCTCCGCGGGCACCTACTCGCTGCTGCAGCCCGAGCTCTCCGGGGAGCTGCGCCTGCGCAAGCTCGAGGCCCTGGAGCGCGGCGAGCCGGCGCGCATTGCCACTGCCAATATCGGCTGCCTGGCGCATCTCCAGGCCGGCACGACCACCCCTGTCATGCACTGGATAGAGCTGTTGGACGAGACCCTGCGGCGTAAAATGGCCGCATGAGCACCGAGGTCGTCCGCGCCGCCTGTCCGCACGACTGTCCGGATACCTGCGGCATGCTGGTCACCGTCACGGACGGCGTCGCCGTGAAGATCCAGGGCGACCCCTCGATGCCTTTCACCGAGGGGACGCTGTGCACCAAGGTTGCGCACTACCTCGAGCGCACGTATTCGCCTGACCGGGTGCTGCACCCGCTGAAGCGCACCGGAAAGAAGGGCGCCGGCGCCTTCCGACGCGTGAGCTGGGACGAGGCGCTCGACGAGATCGCGACGCGACTGAAGCGCATCGCCGCCGAGGACCCGCAGATGATCCTGCCCTGCAGCTACGCCGGCACCATGGGCATGCTGCAGTACAGCTCGATCGACCGGCGCTTCTTCCACCGCCTCGGCGCCTCGCTCCTCGACCGCACGCTGTGCTCCTCGGCGGGCAAGGCCGGGCTCAAGGCGACGCTCGGCGGCAATTACGGCATGGACCCCGAGCAGTTCGTCGACTCGCGCCTGATCGTCATCTGGGGCTCCAACCCGATCGTCTCCAACCTGCATTTCTGGTCGCGCGCCCAGGAGGCGAAGCGCCGCGGCGCGAAGCTGATTGCCATCGACCCCTACCGCAGCCTGACCGCGGAGAAGTGCAGCCAGCACATCGCGCCTTACCCCGGCACAGATGCGGCGCTCGCGCTGGGCATGATGCACGTGCTCATCGCGGAGGACCTGCTCGACCGCGACTACATCGCGAGCTACACCATCGGCTTCGACGCGCTGAAGAAGCGCGTGCTCGCCGACTATGCCCCCGGTCGCGTCGCCGAGATCTGCGGCGTGCGCGTCGAGGAGGTGGTGCAGCTCGCCCGGGACTACGGCCGGATCAAGCCCGCAGGGATCCGGCTCAACTACGGCATGCAGCGCCATGCCGGGGGCGGCATGGCCGCGCGCACGATCGCCTGCCTGCCTGCGCTCACCGGCGCCTGGCGCGACCCGGCGGGCGGCATCGTTCTCACCACCGCGGACTTCTACGGCTTCGACCACGCGGCGCTCGAGCGCCCCGACCTGATCCCCGCCGGCAGGCGGCCGCGCGTCATCAACCAGGCGGCGCTCGGCGATGCGCTCACGCGCGCCTCGCCGCCGATCAAGGCGACCATCGTCTACAACAACAATCCGGTCGCCGTGTGCCCGGATTCGAGCAAGGTGATTGCCGGGTTCTCGCGCGAGGATCTGTTCACGGTGGTGATGGACTCGTTCCTCACCGACACCGCCGACTACGCCGACATCGTGCTGCCGGCGACGACGCAGCTCGAGCACCTCGACGTGCACAAGTCCTACGGCCACCTGTACGTGCTTGCCAACAACGCCGCGATCGCGCCGGTGGGCGAGTCCCTGCCGAACATCGAGGTGTTCCGGCGGCTGGCCGCGCGCATGGGCTTCGACGACGCCTGCTTCGCCGACAGCGACGAGGCGGTGGCCGAGCAGGCCCTCGCCTCCGGGCACCCCAACCTCGCCGGCATCGACTGGACCAAGCTGCGCGAGCGGGGCTGGATGCGCCTTGCCGTGCCGGAGAAGTTCGCGCCGTTCGCCCAAGGCAACTTCGCCACCCCGTCGGGGAAGTGCGAGCTCTACAGCGAAGCGCTGGAGAAGGAGGGCGTCGATCCGCTGCCCTTCTACAACCCGCCCGCCGAGCTTGCCTCGAGCAACCCGTCGCTCGCGCGCAAATACCCGCTCAGCTTCCTTTCGCCGCCGCGGCGCAACTTCCTGAATTCCACCTTCGCCAATCTGCCGCGCTTCCGCGACGACGACCGGCCGCCCGAGCTCGAGCTGCATGCCGAGGACGCCGCGTCGCGCGGCATCCGCGACGGCGACCGCGTGCGCGTGTTCAACGACCGCGGCTGGTTCGGCGCCGTCGCCCGCATCAACGGCAAGCCGCGCCGCGGCGTGGTGGTCGCCCTCTCGGTGTGGTGGAAGAAGTTCTCGCCCGACGGGCGCAACGCCAACGAAGTCACCTCGCAGCGCATCGCCGACCTCGGCGGGGCGGCCACCTTCTACGACTGTCTCGTCGAGGTCGAGAAGGCCGCTTGAGCGCCGACGAGGACCTGCGCCTCTACCGCGCCGTGCTCGAGACCTCGGGCGAGCTCATCTGGTCGCTCGATCGCGAGGGGCGATGGACCTCGCTCAACGCGCCCGCGGCGCGGCGCATCTATGGGCGCGAGGCCGCCGATCTCCTCGGCCGGTCGTTCACCGAGCTGGTGGCGCGCGAGCTGCGCGAGCGCGACTACGCGGTGTTCCAGCGCCTCCTCGACGGCCAGGCGCTCTTCGACCACGAGACGCGGCACATGCGCAGCGACGGCGCGCTCGTCGATCTGTCCTTCAACGCGGTCGCGCTGCGCGACGCCGGCGGGCGGGTGCTCGGCGCGGCGGGCACCGCGCGCGACATCGGCGAGCGCAAGAACGCCGCGGCGGCGCTGCACGAGACCGTGGCAAAGCTGCGCCTCGCGGTCGACGCGGCGGACCTGCACTACTGGGAATGGGAGGCCGCCACAGGCCGCGTGCAATGGGGTCGCAACCCGAGCTTCGCGCCCGACGATGCGGAGGGAACCCTGCGCGCGAGCATCGAGCGCGGCGAGCCCTTCGAGATCGAGTACCGCGTCACCGCGCCGGACGGGCAACCGCAGTGGCTCGCGGCGCGCGGCGTGCCGATGCACGACGCCGCGGGCCGCGTGTACCGGGTGATCGGCGTCTCGCAGGACATCAGCGCGCGCAAGGCGCGCGAGGAGGCGGTGCGCTTCCTCGCCTACCACGACTCGCTCACCGGCCTGCCCAACCGGCGCCTGCTCGACGACCGCCTGGCGCAGGCGATCCATCTCGCGCAGCGGCGCGACCGCAAGCTCGCCGTGATGCTGATCGACCTCGACGACTTCAAGCAGGTCAACGACTCCCTCGGGCACCGCGCCGGCGACGCCGTGCTGCGCGAGGCGGCGCAGCGGCTCGCGCTGTGCGTGCGCAAGGCCGATACGCTGGCGCGTCACGGCGGCGACGAGTTCGTGGTCGTGATCTCCGACGTGCAGGCCGAATCGGACTGCAAGCTGGTCGCCGAGAAAGTGCTGCGCAGCCTGGCGGCGGCGTTCCATCTCGAGGGCCGCGCGCTGGCGCTCGGCGCGAGCATCGGCATCTCGCTCTTTCCGACCGACGCCGGCGACGGCGATGGCTTGCTGCGCAATGCCGATGCCGCGATGTACCGCGCCAAGCAGCTGGGGCGCAACCAGTACCGCTTCTATGGAAGATGAGCGGAAGACGAGCGGAAAATGAGGGGGGAGCCTTGCGCTACGTACTCATCGCAGCCGTCGGCGCGCTGCTGACGGCCTTTGCCGCCGATTCGTCCGCCCAGGTCTACCGCTGGGTCGACGCCAACGAGCGGGTGCACTATACCGAGAAGCCGCCGCCCGGCGTGGCGTCCAGCGTCGTGCAGCCGCGCATCAATTCGTACGGCGGCGGCGCGCCTGCCGCCGACAGCGCGCGCGCCGCTGCTGCGTCGCAGCCCGAGGTGATCATGTATGCCACCGACTGGTGCCCGTACTGCCGGCAGGCCCGGGAACACTTCGCGCGCCAGCGCATTGCCTATCGCGAGGTCGACATCGAGAAGTCCGCGGCCGGGCGCGCCGAATACGACCGCCTGGGCGGGCGGGGGGTGCCGCTGATCCTGGTCGGCAGCCAGCGCCTGCAGGGATTTCGCGCGGAGAGCTTCGACCGCCTGCTGAGATCCGCGGGACGCTAGCGGTGCGCTGGCTGGCGCTCCTCGCGGCGGCCGTCGCCTGCGCCGCGCACGCCGAGACCCTCACCGTCGGGTCGAAGCGATTCACCGAGTCCTACATCCTCGGCGAGCTGCTCGCCAGGGTGGCCGATGCGCGCCACCAGCCCGGCCTGGGCAGCACCGGCATCGTGTTCGCCGCGCTCAAGGCGGGGTCGATCGACCTCTATCCCGAGTACACCGGGACGATCGCAAGCGAGATCCTCAGGCTCGACGGCCGGCCGACGATCGGGGAGCTCGACCGGGCGCTGGCGCCGCTCGGCCTGGGCGTCGGCGTGCCGCTCGGGTTCAGCAACAGCTACGCGCTCGCCATGCGCGAGGACCGGGCGCAGGCGCTCGGCATCCGCGCGCTTTCGGACCTGGCGCGGCATCCCCGGCTGAAGCTGGGGTTGTCCCAGGAATTCATCGGCCGCGCCGACGGCTGGCCCGGCCTGAAGGCCGCGTACGGCCTGCCGCACGATGCGCCGGGCGGCCTCGACCACGGCCTCGCGTACGAGGCGATCGGCGCCGGCAGGATCGACGTCATCGACGTCTATGCGACGGACGCCAAGATCGCCCGCTATGGCCTGCGCGTGCTCGCCGACGACCGGGCCTTCTTTCCGCGCTACGACGCGGTGCTCCTTTACCGGCGCGATGCGCCGGCGCGCTTTCCGAGGGAATTTTCCCGGCTGAAGACTCTCGAGGGGCGCATCGACGAGCGCCAGATGATCCGCATGAACGCGGCAGCGGAGCTGGAAGGCAGGACTTTTGCCCAGGCAGCTGCGCTCTTCGGCGCCGCGGGAGGCGCCGAGCCGGCGCGCGAGCGCCGTTTGCTCGCCACGTTGCTCGGCCCGGATTTCTGGCGGCTCACGCGCGAGCACCTGCTGCTGGTGTGCGCCTCGCTCGCGGCGAGCATCGCAGTCGGTGTGCCGCTCGGCCTCGCCGCCGCGAAGCTCTCGCGCGTCGCGCCGCTGATCATGGCGGCCGTCGGCGTAATCCAGACCATCCCGTCGCTTGCCCTTTTCGCTTTCCTAATCGCGCTGGTCGGCGCGATCGGCACGGTCCCGGCGCTGATCGCGCTTTTTCTCTACGCGCTGCTGCCGATCGTGCGCAACACGCAGGCGGGCCTCGCGCAGGCCGGCCGGGGGCTGGTGCAGGCCGGCATGGCCATCGGCCTGTCGCCGCTGCAGGTGCTGCGCAGGGTCGAGCTGCCGCTCGCGCTGCCCTCCATCCTCGCCGGCATCAAGACCTCGGCGGTGATCAACGTCGGCACCGCCACGATTGCCGCCTTCATCGGCGCCGGCGGCTACGGCGAGCGCATCGCCGCCGGCCTGGCGCTGAACGACCATGTCACCTTGCTCGCCGGTGCCATCCCGGCCGCCGTCCTGGCACTCCTCGTGCAGGGCGCCTTCGAGCTCGGCGAGCGGCGTTTCGCCTGGATGGCGCGCAGCCGCAGGGAACGCTAGTAAAATTTCAGGTTCGGCAGACAGGGGAAGAACACAGTCCATGAGAATCGGCGTTCCTGCCGAAACCCGGCCGGGCGAGACGCGCGTCGCGGCCACTCCCGAGACCGTCAAGAAGCTCGCCGCGAAGAACGAGGTGCGCGTGCAGGCCGGGGCGGGCGTCGCGGCCAGCATCCGCGACCAGGACTACGAGGCGGCCGGCGCGAAGATGGTCGCCTCGGCCGCCGAGGCCTACGACGCGGACATCGTGCTGAAGGTGCGCGCGCCGACCGAAAGCGAAACCGGTCTGCTCAAAGAGAAATCCATCCTGGTCGGGCTGCTCGACCCCTACAACGCCGCCGCTTTCGAAGCGATCGCGAGGCGCGGTGTCAGCGGCTTCGCGATGGAGCTGCTGCCGCGGACCATCTCGCGCGGCCAGGCGATGGATGTGCTCTCCTCGCAGGCGAACATCGCCGGCTACAAGGCGGTGATCCTCGCCGCGGCCGAGATCGGCCGCTTCTTTCCGATGCTGATGACCGCAGCGGGCACGGTGAAGGCGGCGCGCGTGCTGGTGCTCGGCGCGGGCGTGGCCGGCCTGCAGGCCATTGCCACGGCGAAGCGCCTGGGGGCAATGATCGAGGCCTCCGACGTGCGCCCGGCGGTCAAGGAGCAGGTCGAATCGCTCGGCGCGAAGTACGTCGACGTGCCTTTCCTCACCGACGAGGAGCGCAGCATCGCCGAGGGCAGGGGCGGCTATGCGCGGCCGATGCCCGCCGACTGGATGCGCCGCCAGGCCGAAGCCGTGCACCAGCGCGCCACCCAGGCCGACGTCGTCATCACCACCGCCTTGATTCCCGGAAGGCCCGCCCCGAGGCTCATTTCGGAAAATACATTGAGAGCGATGAAGCCCGGCGCGGTGGTCGTCGACCTGGCGGTGGAGCAGGGCGGCAACGTCGAAGGCATCGAGCGCGGCCGCATCGCCGTCAAGCACGGCGTCAAGCTGATCGGGCTGGAGAACCTTCCCGCGACGGTGCCGGCGGACGCCTCGGCGCTGTACTCGCGCAACCTGTTCAACATGGTCGCCCTGATGCTCGACCTGAAGACCGGCGAGGCGAAGATGGACCGCGCCGACGACATCATCGCCGCCACGCTCGCCTGCGAGGGCGGAGCCGTCGTGAAGAAAGGCTGACATGACCGGAACCGTCGACCCCACCGTCATCAACCTCGTGGTGTTCGTCCTCGCGGTGTTCGTCGGCTATCACGTCATCTGGAACGTGACGCCCGCGCTGCACACGCCGCTGATGAGCGTCACCAACGCCATCTCCAGCGTCATCATCGTCGGCGCCATCCTCGCCGCGGCGCCCGCCGAGACCGACTTCGGCGCCGTGCTGGGCGTGATCGCGGTGGCGCTCGCCGCGGTCAACGTGGCGGGCGGGTTCCTGGTCACCCAGCGCATGCTGGCGATGTTCCGCAGCAAGAAGGCGAAATGACCGCCAACCAGCTCACGCTGTGGTACCTCGTGGCGTCGGTGTGCTTCATCCTGGCGCTGAAGGGCCTTTCCTCGCCCACCACGGCGCGCCGCGGCAACTACTTCGGCATTGCCGGCATGGCGATCGCGATCGTCGTCACCGTTGCCTTGATCGCGAAAGGAAGGATGGAGCTGATTGCCATGGCGATGCTGGTCGGCGGCATGCTCGGGGCCCTCGTCGCGCGCCGGGTGCAGATGACGCAGATGCCCGAGCTCGTCGCGGCGATGCACTCCCTCGTCGGCATGGCGGCGGTGCTGATCGCGATCGCCGCGGTCAACAACCCCGCCTCCTTCGGCATCGTCCGGAGCGCCGGGGAGCCGATGCCGATGGGCAACAAGCTGGAGCTGTTCATCGGCACTTTCGTCGGCGCCGTCACCTTTTCCGGCTCGGTCATCGCCTTCGGCAAGCTCGCCGGGCTGGGCAAGCATTTCCGCCTCTTCTCCTCCGCGCCGGTGGTGTTTCCCGGCCAGCACTGGCTCAACCTGGCGCTGGGGCTCGCGATGATCGGCTTCGGCGCCGCCTTCTTCCTCGCCGAGGGCCAGGCCTGGACGCCCTTCGCCGTCATGACCGCGATCGCCTTCCTCCTCGGCGTGCTGATCATCATCCCGATCGGCGGCGCCGACATGCCGGTGGTGATCTCCATGCTGAACAGCTACTCGGGCTGGGCCGCCGCCGGCATCGGCTTCTCGCTCAACAACTCGATGCTGATCGTCGCCGGCTCGCTGGTCGGCTCCTCGGGCGCGATCCTCTCGTACATCATGTGCAAGGCGATGAACCGCTCGTTCATCTCCGTCATCCTCGGCGGCTTCGGCGCGGCCGAAGGCACCGCCGCCGCGGGCGGCGAGCAGAAGACCGTCCGCTCGGGATCCGCGGAGGACGCCGCCTTCCTCATGGCGAACGCCGAGACCGTGGTCATCGTTCCGGGCTACGGCCTCGCCGTGGCCCGCGCGCAGCACGCGGTCAAGGAGATGGCCGCCAAGCTGACCGAGAAGGGCGTCAACGTGCGCTATGCCATCCACCCGGTCGCCGGGCGCATGCCGGGCCACATGAACGTGCTGCTCGCAGAGGCCGAGGTGCCCTACGAGCAGGTGCTCGAGATGGAGGACATCAATGCGGACTTCGGCACCACCGACGTCGTGCTCGTGCTCGGCGCGAACGACGTCGTCAATCCCCTCGCCTACCAGAAAGGCAGCCCCATCTACGGCATGCCGGTGCTCGACGTGCACAAGGCGCGCACCGTGCTGGTGAACAAGCGCAGCATGGCGGTGGGCTATGCCGGCCTCGACAATCCGCTCTTCTACATGGACAAGACCATGATGGTGTTCGGCGACGCGAAGAAAGTGGTCGAGGACATGCTCAAGGCCCTGCACTGACGCGCGCGCGCCGCGCGAGGGCGCATGAAGCTGGATTTCCTTCCCGAGCTGCCGTTCGCGCTGTCGCAGCCGGTGCTGTTCGGGGCGCTGCTGGTGCTGGGGCTCGCCGCCGGCGAGGCGGCGCGGCGCTACGCCGCGCTGCCGCGCATCACCGGCTACGTGCTCGCCGGCGTGCTGCTCGGCCCCGAGGCGACCAACCTGCTTTCCGCCGATGCGCTGCTCGACGCGCGGCTCCTCGTCGACCTTTCCATCGGCCTGATCGTGTTCGAGCTCGGCTTCCGCCTCGACTTCGCCTGGCTGCGGCGCAACCGCTGGCTCCTCGTCACGGCGCTCGCCGAGAGCGCGTTCTGCTTCGCCGCCCTCTACGCCACGCTCTCGTGGTTCGGCTTCCGGCCGCTGCTCGCGGCCGCGGCCGCCGCCATCGGCACCGCCACCTCTCCCGCGGTCGTGATGGTGGTGGCCCACGAGCTGCGCGCGGAAGGGCAGGTCACGGAGCGGATGCTGCTGTTCACCGCCGTGAACAGCATGGCCGCCTACCTCGCGCTGACCCTGCTGCTGCCGTTCCTTTACTTCGAGCAGGCCTCGGCCTGGCAGGACGCGCTGCTGCATCCGCTGTACCTCCTCGCCGGCTCGGTGCTCGCCGGCCTGGTCGGCTGCCTGCTGCTGCTGCGCCTCGCCGCATGGATCGGCCAGCGCGAGGAGGGCCAGTTCGTCCTGCTGGTGGCTGCGGTGGTGCTGACGGTTGGCGCCGCGCACAGCCTGAACCTCTCGGTGCTGCTCGCGCTACTCACCCTGGGGATGCTGGCGCGCAACCTCGACCGCGCGCACGTGCTGCTGCCGCTGCGCTTCGGGCACGGCGGGCAGCTCTTCTTCGTGGTGCTGTTCGTGCTCACCGGCGCGAGCCTCGAGTTCGCGTCCCTGGCCACGGCCGCCGCAGTGGCGGTGGCGTTCATCGTCATGCGCTTCCTCGGCAAGGCGCTGGCGCTGCTCGCGTTCGGCCGCCTCTCGGGTATCCGGCCGGGCGGCGCCGGCCTGCTCGCGATCGCGCTGCTGCCGATGTCGGGCCTGGCGGTAGTGATGGTGCAGGACACGGCGCTCTTCTACCCGTCCTTCGGCCGCGAGCTTGCCGACGTCGTGCTCGCCGCCGTGGTGGTGCTGGAGCTCGCCGGGCCGCTCGCCACGCAGTTCGCGCTGCGGCGCGCAGGAGAGGCCCGCCCCGATGGATGAGATGAGCTTCAGCCGCTCCGCCGGCCTGAGCGTGGGCGTCGAGCTCGAGCTGCAGCTGGTGCGGCCGCACGACCTCGACCTGTCGCGCGACGCCGCCGACCTGCTCTCGCGCCTGGGCCGGCGCAAGCTGCCGGGCGCGGTGAAGCCCGAGATCACCGAAAGCATGATCGAGCTGAACAGCTCCGTGCACACCGGCTGCTCTGCGCTCCTCGCCGAGCTCGAGGCGATGCGCGCGGCGGTGGTCCAGGAGGCGGGGGTGCTCAACCTGCGCATCTCCGGCGGCGGCTCGCACCCCTTCCACGACTGGGCCGAGCGCCGCATCTTCCCGAACGAGCGCTTCCGGTTCATCGTCGAGCGCTACGGCTATCTCGCCAAGCAGTTCACCGTGTTCGGCCAGCACATCCACGTCGGCTGCCCCGGCGGCGACGAGGCGGTGTACCTGACGCACATGCTGACGCGCTACGTGCCGCATTTCATCGCGCTATCGGCCGCCTCGCCCTTCTACCAGGGCGAGGACACCTCGTTCCAGTCCTCGCGCCTTACGGCGGTGAGCGCGTTCCCGCTGGCCGGCCACATGCCGTTCGTCGCCGACTGGGCGCAGTTCACCGACTACTTCGCGCGCATGCGGCAGTTCGGCATCGTCGCCAGCATGAAGGACTTCTACTGGGACATCCGCCCCAAGCCCGAGTACGGCACGATCGAGATCCGCGTGTGCGACACGCCGCTCACCGTGCGGCGCGCGGCGCTGCTGGCGGGGTACGCCCAGGCGCTCGCCGCGCACCACCTCGCCGAGCGCAGCCTGCAGCCCGCGCGCGCGGTGTACCTCGTCAACAGCTACAATCGATTCGAGGCCTGCCGCTTCGGCATCGGCGGCGACCTGGTCGAGCCCTACTCGGGCGTGCGCAAGAAGATCGGCCAGGACATTCTCGAGTCGATCGCGAAGGTCGCGCCGCACGCCGCGCAGCTCGATTGCCGCGAGGCGCTGGAGGAGCTCGCCGCGGCCGTGCGCGTCGGGCAGACCGACGCAGGCTGGCTGCGCGGCCGCCATGCCGCGCGCGGCTCGCTCGCCGACGTCGTGCGCGACGCCTGCGCGCGCTGGGAGAAGGACGCTTGAGGGGGGAGTCGGTATGAAATCGGTGCTGCTTTTCGCAGGTGCCGTGGTGATCGCCGCCGTCTGCGCGGCGCTCGGGGTGCCGCTCGAGTTCGCGCTGTTCGGCCTGACGCTGGCGGGCGTGGCGCTCTTCCACCATCACACCCTGCAGGTCGCGCTCACCGGGCTCGCGGCGATTACGCTGTACAAGCTCGCGTTTACCGGCTTCAAGGCCGGGACGGGCTTCAGCGGGCTGGCCCTGCACATGGCGCACGAATGGGTGATCCTCGCGAACCTGCTCGGCCTGCTGCTCGGCTTTGCGCTGCTCTCCAAGCACTTCGAGGACAGCAACATTCCCGCGGAGCTGCCGAAGTTCCTGCCCAACGACTGGAAGGGAGGCTTCCTGCTGCTCGTCATGGTGTTCGTGCTGTCTTCGTTCCTCGACAACATCGCCGCGGCGCTGATCGGCGGCACGATGGCGGCAGCGGTGTTCCACAAGAAGGTGCACATCGGCTACCTCGCCGCCATCGTCGCCGCGTCGAACGCCGGCGGCGCCGGCAGCGTCGTCGGCGACACGACGACCACCATGATGTGGATTGACGGCGTGAGCCCGCTCGCGGTGTTCGACGCCTACGTCGCAGCGACGGTGGCGCTGGCGGTGTGCGGGATCCCGGCCGCGATCCAGCAGCAGCGCTACGCGCCGATCGTCCGGGATGCGGCAACTGGCGTGGCGGTGGACTGGGCGCGCGTCGTGATCGTCGCGGTGATCCTGGTTTCGGCGATCGGCGCCAACGTGGTGGCGAACCTTGCCTTCCCGGCGGTG
>Ga0247825_10000966_pt1 | contig 18663 bp, 20 predicted proteins | sample 13C_Vanillin_Day_FD_194413 | JGI IMG/M metagenome (GOLD analysis project Ga0247825, IMG submission 194413) | Soil microbial communities from agricultural site in Penn Yan, New York, United States - 13C_Vanillin_Day48 | ecosystem: Environmental > Terrestrial > Soil > Agricultural land | place...
GGCTCGATGCCCGGCAAGAAGCTCGTCTGGACCTACTTCGAGGCGATGGCGCCGGCGGCGATTCCAAAGTCACTGCTGGTGATCGGATCGGGGGCGATCGGCATCGAGTTCGCCTCGTTCTTCCGCGCGCTGGGCTCCGAGGTGACGGTGGTGGAGGTGCTGGCGCAGATCCTGCCCGTCGAGGACGAGGAGATCGCGGCCTTCGCGCGCAAGCGCTTCGAGCGCGAGGCGGGCATCAAGATCATGACAGGTGCCAAGGTCGCCAAGCTCGACAAGAAGGCCGACGGCGTCACGGCGACGATCGACGACGGCAAGGGCGGCACGACCACGCTCAACGTCGAGCGCGTCATCTCCGCGGTCGGCGTGGTCGGCAACATCGAGAACCTCGGGCTCGAGAAGCTCGGCGTGAAGACCGAGCGCGGGACGGTTCTCACGGACGGCCTGGGGCGAACCAACGTGCCCGGCATCTACGCCATCGGCGACGTCGCGGGGCCGCCGATGCTGGCGCACAAGGCCGAGCACGAGGGCGTGGTGTGCATCGAGGCCATCAAGGGGCTCAACCCGCATCCCCTAGACAAGCTCAGGATACCCGGGTGCACCTACTGCAATCCGCAGATCGCCAGCGTCGGCCTGACCGAGGCGGCGGCGAAGGCAAAGGGCTACGAGCTCAAGGTCGGGCGGTTTCCGTTCGCGGGCAACGGCAAGGCGATCGCGCTCGGCGAGGACCAGGGGCTGGTCAAGACCATCTTCGATGCCAAGACCGGCCAGCTCATCGGTGCGCACATGGTGGGCGCCGAGGTCACGGAGCTGATCCAGGGGTTCGTCATTGCCATGCAGCTCGAGACCACCGAGGAAGACCTGATGCACACGGTGTTCCCGCACCCCACGCTCAGCGAGATGATGCACGAGAGCGTGCTCGACGCCTTCGGGCGGGCGATCCATGTGTAGGGCGTGCGCTCCAGGTGTGCTCGTGGCTGAAGCTCACGCTAGGCAATATCGTCGATCATGGTGCGCAGAGCCGCCGCGAGCTTCTTGAGCGTCTCGATCGTGCCCTCGCGAGCCCCGGTCTCGATCTGGGAGAGATAGGCGGGCGTGACGCCGGCCGCCTCGGCCAGGGCCTTGACGGTCAGTCCTCGATACTCGCGCCAAACCCTGATCTTGTTCTCGCCGTCGATCATGCGGTTGACGTACTCCGCGGGGATCAACTCCTCCTCACCGCGCGCGAGCCCGGCGTCGAACTCGCGGACGGCCGCAAGATCGTCGTTCTCCTCCTTGGCCTCGATGAGGGCGCGATAGTCCGCCTCGGGCAGAACCGCGAGCCGCTTGCCGCCGTCGGTCTCGATGAATTGCACGCTCATTTCGTCACCTCAGTCGTAGGCCGCGCCCCGCGGGGCAATGCGGATGATCGCAAGGACCACACCGTCCTCACGGAAGATCACGCGCCAATCGCCGACGCGCAGCCTCATCTCGTTCCCACCTCGAAGGCGCCTGACGTTGTTCGCCAAGCCTGCCGGATCGGCTGCGTATTGCTCAATCTTGGCCCGAATGCGCATTGCCGTGTTGGCCGGCATGTGCATCAAGGCCCTTACGGCAGCCTTGGAGTATCTGATCTCCATGCGCGCAGACATAACATATTGCTATTTTCTGAGCGATCTATAGATAGCAGATCGCTATTCCGAAGCAAGAGGCAATCCGTGGCTGGGAACATCGTAGAGCTTTGCCGACGCGCCGAGTCGCGGGGGGCAGTGCGGCGGTGAGCAGGACGGCCCTCATCGCCTTCTGCGGGCTGCTGCTGTCGGTCAGCGCGTTTTCCTGCGACATCACGCTGCCGGCGTTCTTCTCGATGCAGCGCGAGCTTGGCACCTCGATCGAGCTGGTGCAGGCGGTGGTGCCGATCTTCCTGATGGCGCAGGCGATCGGGCAGATGGCGTTCGGGCCGGTGTCGGACCGGTTCGGGCGCAGGCCCGTGATCGTCGGCGGGCTCGGCCTATACCTGGCGGGCACGGTCATCGCGCTCCTCGCGCAGAGCATCGGCGCGGTGCACGTGGGCCGGGCCGCGCAGGGTTTCGGCAGCGCCTGCGGCATCGCGGTCGGGCGGGCGGTGCTGCGCGACATCAGTCATGGGCCGGCGCTGGCGCAGGCCATGGCGCTGGCGATGGCGATCTTCGCGCTGGGGCCGATCTCGGCGCCGCTCGTGGGGTATGGGCTGGTGGCGTTGGGCGGCTGGCGCGCGATCTTCTTGGGGATGGCGCTGTTTGCAAGCTGCCTGCTGGCGTTCGCGCTGCTGCGCTTCAAGGAGACCAACGAGAAGCCCGACCCGGACGCGCTGCGGCCCGCCCGGCTGCTGCACTCGCTCGGCCGCATCGCGAGCAACCGGCAGTCGCGCTACTTCCTGCTGGTGGCGGCGGCGACGCAGTTCGGCATCATCTCGTTCGTCTCCAACGCGCCCCGCTTCTTCAAGTCGGCGTTTGGCATCGAGGGGCTGCAGTTCGCGCTGCTGTTCGCGGCGACGGGGCTCGGCATCATATTGGGGCAGATCGCCAACAACCGGGTGATCGCGGAGCTGGGCGTGCTGGCGACGACCCGCGTGGCGGCCCTGGTGCTGCTGGTGGTGACGGGGCTGATGGCGGCGCTGTCGCTCGCGGGCGCGCTGCCGGGGTGGCTGTTCGTGTGCCTGATGTTCTCCTTCAATACCAGCTTCCTTGTCGTGATGGCCAATGCGGCGAGCCTGGTGATCGACCCGCACCGGGAGATCGCGGGCTTTGCCTCCTCGGCCTACGGGTTCTTCACCCAGATCACGGCTTCGGCCGTGGCGATCCTCACCGTGCCGCTCTACGACGGCGCGCTGCTGCCCTGGGCGCTGAGCATGCTGGGCGTGACGGCGGTGGTGTTTGCGGCGCTGATGGCCTACCGGCCGGCGCCCGTGGGATTGCCGGCGGGCTGAGCGGCCTGCGCCGATGCAACTCGGGCCTCGTGCGCGCCTGCACACTGCCCACCTCGACGTGATCTGACGAGTCGGTCAGAATCAAGCGACGGCCGAGGCCGGGACTGGAGCGGGATCGCTTCGGATCGAGGAGGACCCTCATGAACTTGGACGCTCAAAAGCTCATCATCTGGGCAATCATCGGCATCGTTGCGGGTTGGCTTGCCAGTGTCATCGTCGGCGGCGGGGGCGGCCTGGTCCGCTACCTGATCACCGGTCTCATCGGCGCGTTCGTCGGCGGCTTCGTGCTGAGCGCGGCGGGCTGGAAGCCCAACCTCGGCAATGCGTATCTCGACGAGGTCGTGATCGCCGCCATCGGCGCCATCATCGTCGTCATCATCGCGCGGCTGGTGGTTTAGACGCGCGCGCCTTCCCTCTCCCCGTCTTCACGGGGAGAGGGTCATGGCCAAGCCAGACAGCACCAATATCCCCGCGGCGGCTTCCGCCCGGGGTATTGGGTTGGAAGCGAAGCGTAGGGCGGGAAGCCAGCGGTGGAGTTGATCGAGACGCGCATGGGTGCCGGCCTGTACCCGCGAGCGCCCTGACGGGCACTCGCGGCGCTGGCATGACGGCAATTGCTGGACGCGAGCGCAACCACGCTCGTCATCCCGGCGAAGGCCGGGACCCAGTACACTACGCCCGGCCGAAGACGCGTTTGAAGATCGTGTCGACGTGGGCGAGGTGGTAGTCGAGGTCGAACAGGGCCTCGAGCTCGGTGGGCGTGAGCGCCTTGGCGACGTCGGGGTCGGCCTTCAAGAGCGCCAGGAACTCGCCCTTGCCTTCCCATACCGGCATGGCGTTGCGCTGCACGAGGCGGTAGGCGTCCTCGCGCGCGACGCCCTTCTGGGTGAGGGCGATCAGCACGCGCTGGGAGTGGATGAGGCCGCCGAGGCGGTCGAGGTTCCTGGCCATGTTCTCGGGGTAGACGACGAGCCTGTCGATCAGCCCGGTCATGCGCGCGAGCGCGAAGTCGAGGGTGACGGTGGCGTCGGGGCCGATGATGCGCTCGACCGAGGAGTGGGAGATGTCGCGCTCGTGCCAGAGCGCCACGTTCTCCATGGCGGGCAGGCAGTAGCCGCGCACGAGGCGGGCGAGGCCGGTGATGTTCTCGCTCAGCACCGGGTTGCGCTTGTGCGGCATGGCCGAGGAGCCCTTCTGGCCGGCCGAGAAGAATTCCTCGGCCTCAAGGACCTCGGTTCGCTGCAGGTGGCGGACCTCGGTCGCGAGCCGCTCGAGCGAGGAGGCGACGACGGCAAGCGTGGCGAAGTACATGGCGTGCCGGTCGCGCGGGATCACCTGCGTCGAGATCGGCTCGGGGGTGAGGCCCATCTTCTCGGCGACGTAGGCCTCCACGCGCGGGTCGACGTTGGCGAAGGTGCCGACGGCGCCGGAGATGGCGCAGGTCGCGACCTCGGCGCGGGCGCGGACCAGGCGCTCCCGGCTGCGCGCGAACTCGGCGTAGGCCTGGGCGAGCTTGAGGCCGAAGGTGGTGGGCTCGGCGTGGATGCCGTGGCTGCGGCCGACGGTGGGGGTCAGCTTGTGCTCGAAGGCGCGCTTCTCGAGCGCGGCGAGCAGCGCATCGATGTCGGCGATCAGCAGGTCGGCGGCCCGCACCAGCTGCACGTTGAAGCAGGTGTCGAGGATGTCGGAGGAGGTCAGCCCTGAGTGCACGAAGCGGGCGTCGGGGCCGACGTGCTCGGCAAGGTGGGTGAGGAAGGCGATGACGTCGTGCTTGACCTCGCGCTCGATGGCGTCGATGCGCTCGGTGTCGAACCTGGCCTTGGAGCCCTTGTCCCAGATGGCCTTGGCGGCGCTGTCGGGGATCAGGCCGAGCTCGGCCATGGCGGAGGCGGCGTGCGCCTCGATCTCGAACCAGATGCGAAAGCGGGTCTCGGGCGCCCAGATCTGGGCCATCTGGGCCCTTGTGTAGCGGGGGATCATGGCCGCCTCTTGGATGTGCTCGGGCAAAGGCGAGGCCTAGCAGAGGCGCTCCTGCGCTTCAACTGGCGCTTCCGCGCGGGTTGCGCGATATAGTGGGCAAAGCCCCCAAGACACCAACCACTCCTACCGCTCCTTCCGCTTCCATCCACGAAAACCTGCGAGACCCAGCTTGAGCGATCCTCTCAACGCCGACGTCATCGTGCTCGGCGCCGGCATGGTCGGCGCGTCCACGGCCCTCCATCTCCTCAAACGCGGCCGATCGGTCGTGCTCGTCGACCGGCGCGGGGCCGGCGAGGAGACGAGCTACGGCAACACCGGCATCATCCAGCGCGAGGGCGTGGTGCCCTACCCGTTCCCGCGCGACATCGGGCTGATGGCGCAGTACGCGCTCAACAGGCGGCCCGAGGCCAACCTGCACTGGAGCGCGCTGCCCAGGATCGCGCCGTGGCTCTACCGCTACTGGCAGGCCTCCACGCCCGCCGGGCTCGCCGCCTCCTCGCGCGCGGCGCGGCCGCTGGTGGAGCGCTGCATCGTCGAGCACGAGGCGCTGATGGCGGATGCGGGCATCCTCGGCATGCTGCGGCGCACGGGCTACCTGCGCTTCCATCGCTCGGCGGCGACGCTCGCGGCCGAGCTCGCCGAGGACCAGGGCAACCTGCAGGCCTACGGCGTCCACTACCGAGCGCTGAGCCCGGCCGAGCTGGCGGAGGTCGAGCCGCACCTGCGGGGCCCCAAGGTCGGCGGCATCCTGATGCCCGAGCCCGTCAGCGTGGCCGACCCGGGCGCGGTCGTGAAGGCTTATGCGCGGCTGTTCGAGGAGCGCGGCGGGCGGTTCGTGGAGGGCGACGCGCGCACGCTGTCGAAGCTGCGCGACGGCTGGCAGGTGCGCACCGCCAAGGGCCCGGTCACGGCCGGCGCGGTGGTGGTGGCGCTGGGGCCGTGGTCGGACGATCTCTTCCGCACGCTCGGGCTGTCGTTCCCGTTCGGCGTCAAGCGCGGCTATCACATGCACTTCACGGCGCAAGGCAATGCGACGCTGAACCGGCCCATCATCGATGTCGCCAACGGCTATGCGCTCACCCCCATGGTGAAGGGCATCCGGCTGACGACGGGCGCCGAGTTCGCGCTGCGCGACGCGCCGGCGACGCCGGTGCAGCTCTCCCGCGTCGAGCCCCTGGCGCGCGAGATATTCCCGCTGGGCGAGCGCGTCGATGCCGAGCCGTGGCTGGGGCGCCGGCCGTGCCTGCCGGACATGCTGCCCGTGGTCGGCCGCGCGCCGGGGCAGGACGGGGTGTGGCTAAACTTCGGGCATCATCACCTGGGCTTCACGCTGGGGCCGGTGACGGGGCGGCTGCTGGCCGAGCTGATGACGGGCGAGGCGCCGTTCACCGATCCGGCACCGTATCGCGCGGATCGGTTCTGAGGGGCGTCTTGGCAGGGCCGATCTGCTCCGAGACCTCCGTGGCTCGGCGGATACGACGATGCGCTGCGCCTCCGGGCGGGGTCTGTTGACTCCGTGCGAATTGTCTTTCAGCCTTCACGAGGAACTTTTCGGCTTCGGACCACGCGCGCACCATGAGCCCCTCGGACGCTGGGTGGCAGCAACTGATCTCCGCGGTGCACGCGTCCGGCCGCAAGGCTGCGCTCGCGATCACCGGGGGCGGCAGCGGCGCGGTCGGCGAGCTGCTGCGCGTCCCCGGTGGCTCTCGGCTGCTGATCGAGGCGCAGGTGCCCTACGACGAGCTGGCGCTGGCGAGGTTCCTGGGCTTCACGCCGGCACAGGCCTGCAGCGCCGACACCGCCATCGCCATGGCGCGGAGCGCACGGGCGCGCGCGGCCAAGCTGGTGGCGGCGGGCACCGACCTGGTCGGGCTCGGCGCGACGGCGGCCCTGGTGAGCGATCGCCCGCGCAAAGGCGAGCATCGCTTTCACATCGCGTTTGCCAGCTCCGCCGGCATCGCCCACTGCACGGGCGTGATGGCCAAGGGCCGCCGCGACCGCGCCGCCGAGGAAGACCTCGTCTCGCGCGCGATTGTGCTGTGGCTGGCGCGGGCATGCGGGGTTGCCGTGCCGTCGCCGGGGAGCCTGCTCGAGGCGGACGAGCATTTCGCGGAGACGAGCGTGGCGACCGCGGACAGCATCGATCGGCTGCTGGCGGGCGGGCTCGATCGCGTCACCGCCCAGCCCGACGGCCAATTGATCCTGGCGGCGCCTCGGCCCCTGGTGCTGATGCCGGGCTCCTTCAACCCGGTGCACGACGGGCATGTGCTGCTGGCGCGGATCGCCGAGGAGCTGAGGCAGCAGCCGCTGGCGTTCGAGATCTCCGTCACCAACGTCGACAAGCCGCCGCTGGCGGGCGAGACGGTGCGACGCCGACTCGCGCAATTTGCCTGGAAGTCGCCGGTCGAGCTCACGCGAGCGCCCACCTTCCTGGAGAAGTCGCGCCTGTTTCCGAGGACGACGTTCGTGATCGGGGCGGATACGGCGGAGCGGCTGTTTGCGGCGAAATACTACGGCGACGACGAGGACCGCATGCACGGCGCGCTGGAGGAGATCGGCACCTCCGGGGCGAGCTTCCTGGTGGCGGTGCGCATCGACGCCGCCGGGCGCGTGCGCGCGCTGAGCGACATCGCCGTGCCGCGGCGCTATGTCGATCTCTTCAGCGAGATCCCCGAGCACCGCTTCCGCCTCGACACCTCTTCGTCGCAGATCCGCGCGCGGGGAGGCGCCGGCGGCAGGTCGTAGCGAGGGCGCGCACTCGATTGCCGCGGCGCGCGATGGGCAAGCCTGCGACCGGGCAGGGCGTCGTGTCTGTTGCCGGGTCTGCGGCGGAAATTTTGTGCTCGGCGAGTGTGTTGCCGAGTTTGGCCCTTGAGAGAAGTCGCGCCCTTCTTATCGAGCCCTGTCTTCGCTGAGTATCCGCAGGAACAGTGCGACAAGCTCCTGTCGTTCGCTCTGATTGGCACGGCCGTGCCTGACTAGAAAATCATCGAGCAGCGCGCCGGACCGGTTGAGCATGACGCGGGAACCATCGAGCATGAGTGCTCGACGGGCTTGCACCACCGCATCCTGTCCATGACAGCTCGCACATTGTTCGCGATAGGGGACGACACCTGGAAGGTCGATGCTTTGGGCATAGCCGTGAACCGGCGACACCAGGAGCATAACGAGAGACCAATGGAAAATGCGCAAGGATCGGCCCCAGGTCTTGGCAGCCGCCGGCCGCTCATCGCGGCCGGCTTCCGTCTCCTCGACAACCAAAGCCGGCATCAGCTGCGGCCATCGCGTGTGACGACATCGGCAGTGGCCGGATCGACGTACATCTCGACCCTGACGCCCTTGCTATCGGTAGCCTTGACCTCATAACAGCCGTGGCTGGTTTCGATCTTGCGCACCGTGTAGCCCTGCTCCTTGAGCTTCTGGGAAACCTGATCCACGGAGAGCCACTCCGCGGCCGGACGGGCAGAGCAGCGGCCGCGATCGCCGCCATGTTCGGAACGTCCGTGCTCGTAACGCTCCCGGTGGCCGCGTTCGCCGTCGTCGGAGGCGAGGACCGGAACGGCGATCGCTGCGAGGATGGCGGCAAGGGTCATGGTCTTCTTCAGCATGGTATGCTCCTTTCGGGTTGGAACGTAACGGGGCAGACCATAGGAAGGCCGAACTGAAATCGACCTGAGCCCGGATGTCAGCTGTTTGTAAGCTTCGGCTAGCGAGACTGCGGCAATCGCATTCCTTGCCACGAGCAGACCATGACCAGAGCTGCGTGCAGCATCGCCCTACTCGTCGGGTTACTGACCGGCACAGCCGCATTCGGCGACAGCCTAAGCCCCGACCGCGTCCGCGCGCTTGTCGAGCGCGGAGAAATCCTGCCGCTTGAAGAGATCTTGAAGCGAAACGAGCTCAACACGGGCGGGCGCATCATCGAGATCGAGCTTGAGCGCAAGCGCGGGGCCTACGTGTACGAGATCAAGGTGCTGCGACCCGATGGACGTTACCGGGAGCTCAAGATCGACGCCCGCACCGGGGCGATCGTGGGTCGGGAGTGATTGGACGTCACGGCATGCGGATCCTGGTGGTCGAGGACGAGAAGAAGCTTGCAGCGGACCTCGGCAGAGCGCTGGAGGGCTCGGGTCACGTCATCGAGCACGCCGGCGATGGCGAGAATGCCTGGTTCCTCGGCGACACGGAGGACTATGATCTCGTCGTGCTCGACCTCGGCTTGCCCAAGCTCGACGGCCTGCAGGTCCTCAAGCGATGGCGTGCCAACAGCCGAACCATGCCCATTCTCGTGCTCACCGCGCGTGACAGCTGGTCGGAGAAGGTCGATGCGATTGATGCCGGCGCCGACGACTACCTGACCAAACCCTTCCGCATGGAGGAACTGCTGGCGCGCGTGCGCGCCCTCCTGCGGCGTCAGACGAAGCATGCGAGCGCCGTGCTGACCGTCGGGGATATCACGCTCGACACACGCCACGGTCGTGCGACAAAGGACGGAATACCAATTGATTTGTCGCCTCTGGAATACCGCCTCCTAGACTACCTCATGCATCATGCCGGCCGGCCGGTGTCGCAGCTTGAACTGACCGAGCACGTCTACAGCCAGGACTTCGAGCGTGAGAGCAACGCGATCGAGGCGCTGGTTGCGCGGCTGAGGCGCAAGCTCGGCAGCGACGCGATCAAGACACGGCGGGGCTACGGATACTATGCCGGCGAGCTCGACGAGGACCTTGCATGAGGTCGCTCCGCTTGCGCTTGCTGCTCGGGGCTGTAGTGGGCGTGAGCGTGGCGCTTACGGTGGCAGGCATCGTCCTGGTCACGATCTTCGAAACGCACGTCCGCCAGCGCTATGTCAAGGAACTCGACGATCACCTGCTCCAGCTGGCGGCCATCGTCCAGGTCGATGCCGCGGGGGTGGTAACGCTCAAGCACGAGCTCTCTGACCCCGCCTTCCAACGCCCTCTCTCCGGGCTGTACTGGCAGGTGAAGGATGCCGCGCGTGTCGTGCTGAGATCGCGCTCGCTCTGGGACGACACTTTGGCGCTGCCGTCGGCCGCAGCCAGACCTGGGGAACTGCAGGAGCGCGAGATCATTGGCCCTCGAAAACAGCGGCTCATTGCGGTCGAGCGACTGGTGCTTGTTCAAGCCAACGGCGAACGTCTTCTTCAATTGGTGGTCGCCAGCGAGCGCGGTGTCATCGAGGAGGCCCGCGCCGGATTTGCCAAGGTGGTAGGAATTTCGCTGGTCGTCCTTGGCGTGCTTCTCGCTGGGGCCTCATGGGTGCAGGTCGGCGCCGGTTTGGCCCCGCTGGATGCTTTGCGCCAACAGCTGAATAAGTTGCGTCAAGGACGCGCCGAGCGACTCGAGGGAGCTTATCCGGACGAGCTTTCGGGACTGGTCGGAGATCTCAACCGCCTGCTCGCGACACAAGCGCGAGAAGTCGAGCGGGCCCGAGCCAACGCCGGCAAGCTGGGACATGGGCTGAAGACCCCGCTCGCAGTTCTGGCTGCCGAGAGCCGGGCCCTGCGTGACAAGGGAGAGGTGGCGACAGCGGAGGCTATCGAGCTCGAGATCGAGGCGATGAATGCGCACGTGGCGCGTACCCTTGCAGCTGCGCGTGCCGTTGGGTCTCGCAAAGCGGTTGGCACCCGCACGCCACTGGAGCCTCTCGTGCAGCGCTTGGTCGGCGTGATGAAGCGACTGCCGCGTGGAGATGAACTGGAGTGGGCCATCTCTGTCACGCCGCCCGACATCGAGGCGCCGATCGATTACCGCGATCTGGAGGATCTGCTTGGAAACCTCCTCGACAATGCGCGGAAATGGGCAAAGAGCCGCGTTCTGATGAGCGCGAACAAGAATGACGAGGTGATTGAGGTTGTCGTCGAAGATGACGGGCCGGGTATTCCGAGGGAACGCATTGAAGAAGTGATCGCACGCGGCACCAGGCTCGACAGGACCGTGCCCGGGACCGGCATAGGCCTGGCCATCGTGCATGACCTCGTTGAGCTGCATCGAGGCAGCCTGGAATTGAGCCAAAGCCCGTCTGGCGGTGTCCGGGTAACGCTTCGTCTCCCGGGTGACCAGGCCGCCGCATGAAGCAATCTTCTACCGCCGATTATGGCTGCGATGCACATCCCCAATAGCGCTCGGGTGTTCGAATCTGCATGTGTTCTTCTGGCATTGTCTCGCCGTTGCGAGCGAGGTTGGAAGGGTCCGGTATGAGGGCGGCTCGACCGGGCCGGGGCCGTTGGCATGACACGGCCGGACGGCCCATGATCGAGTGCACGACCCGGCCGCGGCGATGGTTCGATGCGCTTGCCTTGTCCCCGGCGGAGGGGAGTGGGGTAGACTGCTTTCGGTTGGCGGCGGCGGCGCGAGGACCGATTGGGCATGCGGCACCTGGGGTTGATGGCGGCGGTGGTCGCGTGCGCGCTGGCGGGGGCGGTGGTGGGCAAGCTGCATTCGCGCTGGGGCGCGATGTGCGCCAATGTGCCGTGCAGCTCTCTGCAGACAAGGCTGGGCGTGATCGAGCAGATGATCGCGGCGCGCCCGCGGGGGCCGGCCTATCTGGTGATCGGCGATAGCCTGACGGAGATCGGGCGCTGGCCGGCGATGTGCGGGCGCGAGCCGGTGGCGGCGGGCATCAGCGGCGCGCGCGCCGATACGTGGCTGCCGCATGCGAAGGGCCTCGCCGATGCGCTCGAGCCCGACTTCGTCGTGCTGGCGCTCGGCACCAACGACGTGCTGTCGCAGGGACGGCTCGGGCCCTACGAGCAGCTGGCGTCATCGCTCGCCGGCCATCGCCTCGTTGCGGTGCCCGTGCACGAGATGCCGAAGGCGCCGCATCCGGCGGTGCGGGAGGCCAACGCGCGCATCGCCAAGGCCGTGCCGCGTACGGCGCAGGGGATCGTCGCGGCGACGACCGACGGCATACATCTGACGTCGGAGGATTACGCGCGCTGGCTCGCGGCGATCGAGAGGGCGGCGTGCGGCGGCGGGTAGCGGCGAGGTGATGGTCAGTCGCGGGCGGCCAGCGGCCGGGCCACATCCTCGAGCGGGCGGCGCTCTGCGGGGATGCCCCAACGCACCATCACCACGGCGGCGGCGAGCATAAGGACGGCGCCGAGCAAATACCCGCCAAACACGCTGAGGCGGGAACCGGTGGAGATCAGCGCGCCCATCAGCAGGGGTCCGAGGACGCCGCCGATGCCCGTGCCGACGGCATAGAAGACGGCAATGGCAAGCGCGCGGATCTCCAGGGGGAAGGTCTCGCTGACGGTCAGGTAGGCGGAGCTGGCGGCGGCCGAGGCGAAGAAGAAGATGACCGACCAGGCGATCGCGAGGCTGAAGGAGGAGACGAGATCGGCGGCAAAGAGGGCGCCAGTGAGGGCAAGGAGGAGGCCCGAGACGGCATAGGTGAAGGCAATCATGGGGCGGCGGCCGATCGAGTCGAACAGGCGGCCGAGCACAATGGGGCCCAGCACGTTGCCGGCCGCGAAGGGAAGGATGTACCAGCCGACCGCGTCAGGGGGGACGGAGTAGAAGTCGGTGAGGACGAGGGCGTAGGTGAAGAAGATGGCGTTGTAGAAGAAGGCCTGCGAGGCCATCAGCGCGAGGCCCACCAGTGAGCGCCGCCGCTGGTGCACGAGGAGGGTGTCCGCGACCTCGCGCAGAGGCGTGTGGGTGCGGGCCTCGAGGCGGATGGTGGGGAAGGGGCCGGGCGCGAGGACGTGGCCGGCGCGGCGGAAGCGCTCCTCGATGGCGGCAACGATGGCCTCCGCTTCCCCGGCGCGACCGTGCGTGACGAGCCAGCGCGGGCTCTCGGGGAGCCAGGCGCGCATCAGCAGCACGATGGCGCCGAGGGCGGCGCCGATGGCGAAGGCGGCGCGCCAGCCCATGTCGGGGGGCAGCAGCGAGGGGTCGAGGAGGACGATGGCGCCGGCCGCGCCGATGGCCGCGCCGGCCCAGAAGCTGCCGTTGACGACGAGATCGGTCCAGCCGCGCACGCGGGCCGGGATCAGCTCCTGGATGGTGGAGTTGATGGCCGCGTACTCCCCGCCGATGCCCGCACCCGTGAGGAAACGGAAGAGCAGGAGGCTCCAGAAGTCCCAGGCCAGCGCCGTGGCGGCAGTGGCCACGAGATAGACGGCAAGGGTGGTGAAGAAGAGCTTCTTGCGGCCGAGACGATCGGTCAGCCAGCCGAAGAAGAGGGCGCCGAGGACGGCACCGAGGAGGTAGGCGCTGGCGGCAAGGCCGACGTCGAGGCTCGTCAATTGCAGCACCGGGCTCTGCTTCAAGGCGCCCGCGACGGCGGCAACGAGGGTCACCTCGAGGCCGTCGAGGATCCAAGTGACGCCGAGCGCTGTAACGACGAGGGTGTGGAAGCGGCCCCAGGGGAGCCGGTCGAGGCGCGCGGGGATGTCGGTGTCGACGATCGTGCCGGGTGCCATGCCTCGCCCGGGCGAGGGTCCCGGATGGTCCATCTGGCAACCTCAGCCGTCGTCGCAGAACGTGAGACGACCCGTGCCGGTTCCCTCAAGCCTTGCCCGGCAGCTTGGCGCCGGAGAGCTGGGCGTAGATGCGGGCCACCGAGCTGTCGTCGTCGCGGCCCATGCCGGCGCCGGCGGCGGCGAGGAACATCTGCAGGGCGGCGGCGGAGAGCGGGGCCGGATAGCGCTCGGTGCGCGCGATGTCCTGGACGATGCCCAAGTCCTTGACGAAGATCTCGACCGCGCTCGTGGGCGTGTAGTCGCCTTTCAGCACGCGCGGCATGCGGTTCTCGAACATCCAGGAGTTGCCGGCCGACGCCGTGATGACCTCGTAGACCTTGGCGAGGTCGAGCCCCTGCTTGGCGGCGAGCGTCATGGCCTCGCAGGCGGCGGCGATGTGCACGCCGGTCAGGAGCTGGTTGATCATCTTGAAGGCGGCGCCGATGCCGGGCGCGTCGCCGAGCCGGTAGACCTTCATCGCCATGGCATCGAGCGCGGCTTGCGCCCCGTCGAACGCCGCGGCTGAGCCCGAGGCCATGACGGTGAGCTCGCCCTTGGCGGCGCGAGCGGAGCCACCGCTGATGGGCGCGTCGAGATAGAGGCGGCCCGTCGCCTCCACGCGCTCGGCGATTCTGCGCGCGATGCTCGGGTCCATGGTGGCCGAGGAGATGACGACGGCGCCCTTCGGCAGGGTCTCGAGCGCCCCGCCAGCGCCGAAAAGGATGGTCTCGGTCTGCGCCGCATTGACGACGACGGAGACGACGGAACCTGCGCCGCGCGCGGCCTCGGCTGGTGTGGCGGCGCCACGGCCGCCTTCTGAGACGAAGCGCTGCACGGCGGCCGCGTTCACGTCGCAGCCCACCACATCGAGCCCCGTGCGGCGCAGCGATTGCGCCATGCCGAAGCCCATGGAGCCCAGCCCGATCACGGCAACGGTGCCGGCGACCTCATCGCGTCCGGTTGCAGACATGGCGCTCTCCTCCGATGTGCAATGTTGTGGGGCTGGTCGTCACGAGCGCTCGAGCTCGCGGCGCAGGATCGGCCGCAGGCGCAACGGCCCGCATGCAGCGCCGTCCCAGGCGCCGCCCGCCGACAGGCAGGCCTTGACCATGCGCTCGCGATGCAGCTGCCAGCCGAGCAGCACGAGCAGCGCCGCCGCCAGCACCCCGGCCACGAGCATCCGGCCGCGGCTCATTGCGGTCTCTCGCCGGCAAAGCGGTCCCGCCACGCCGGCGTGGCGCCGGGGAAGGGCAGGGCAGTCGCCTCGTAGACGCCCCGGGCGACGGCGCGTGCCAGGCAATCCGCGGCGGCAAGGCCGATCTCGGTGAGGTGATAGGCGGGCTCGCCCAGCGGCTTCTCGAGCGTCGCCACGGCGAACACGGTGTCGCCGTCCATGGGCGCGTGCGCGGGGCGGATGGCGCGGGAAATTCCATCGTCGGCCATGATCGCGAGCCGCTTCGCCTCCGCCTTGGTGAGGACGGCATCGGTGGCGACGAGGGCGATGGTGGTGGAGAACTGGACGCGGCCCTTCATGTGCAGCTCGAGGGCGTCCGCAGGTATCTTGGCGGGCTGCCCGAGACCGCCGAACTCCGTCCCCACCTCCCACGGCGCGGCCCAGAAGTGCGGTCCCCTGCCCACCACCGTGGAGCCGATGGCGTTGACGACGGCGATGGCGCCGACCTTGAAGCCCGATGCTGTGGTGGCGCTGGTCGAGCCGAGCCCGCCCTTGAAGGTTGCAGTGGTGGCGCCGTAGCCGCCGCCGACGGTACCGAGCGCGAAGGGCTCGACGGATGCGGTTTCCGTCGCCTGCCAGCCGAGCTCCCAGTAGGGGGGCATGCGGCCCCAGTCCTTGTCGCCGCCGTTGTTGAGGTCGAAGATGATGGCTTGTACCGCCACGGGGATGTTGGCGCCGCCGAGCTTCAGGCCGCGGCCCTGCTGGCGCAGATAGCCGGCGGCGCCGCCGGCCGCGTCGAGACCGAACAGCGAGCCGCCGCCGAGCAGCACGGCGTCGATGCTGGTGACGGTCATCTCGGGCTCGAGCAGTGCCGTGTCGCGCGTGCCGGGCGCCCCGCCGCGCGTGACGCCGGAGGCCACGTTGCGGCGGTCGATGACGATCGCCGTGACCCCGCTGGCGAGGCGCGGGTCATGGGCATTGCCGACGCGGATGCCTGCCACGTCGGTGATGAGGTTGTGAGGCGTGCTCAAGCGCTCGCTCGGGATTGGTATTCGTGGCCGCCACGGCAAATTGCCGCCGCGGACGCCCGAGGTCAACGAGGCGGTCGCATGGCAGCCGCTCGCCGCGGACCGAGCGCCGCAGAAACAAAAGGAGGCAGCCCGGAGGCTGCCTCTTCCTCACTCACGGAGCCTGCCGGCGGATCAGTTCTGGACGTAGGTGATCTTGCCGTCGGCGCCCTTCTTCCAGGTGTACATGACGTAGTCGGGCCGCGTGATGTCGCCCTTCTTGTCGTACTTGAGGTCGCCGATCACGGTCTTGTAGGTCTTGCCGCCGCGCACCTCGGCCGCAACCTTCTTGGGGTCGAGAGTCTTGGCTGCGGCCGCCGCCTGGGCAACCACCTCGAGAGCCGCGTAGGTGTAGAGCGTATAGGCCTCGGGGTTGAACTTCTTGGCCTCGAACTTGGCCACCACGGCCTTGGCCTCGGGCCGCTTGCGCGGATCGGGCGCGAAGGTCATGAGCGTGCCTTCTGCGCCGGGGCCGGCAATCGCGGCGAACTCGTCGGAGGCGATGCCGTCGCCGCCCATCAGCGGGGCTTTGACGCCCTGGTCGCGCATCTGCCGCACGAGCAGGCCGCCTTCGGTGTGCAGGCCGCCCCAGTAGACGAGTTCGGCGCCGGACGCCTTGATCTTGGAGACCAGGGCAGAGAAGTCTTTCTCGCCGATGTTGACGCCCTCGTAGAGCACCTCCTTAATGCCGGCCTTCGTCAGGCCCTTCTTGGTCTCGTCAGCCAGGCCCTGGCCATAGGTCGTCTTGTCGTGGACGATGGCGATCTTCTTGCCCTTGAACTTGTCGGCGATGTACTTGGCCGCCACCTCGCCTTGCTGATCGTCGCGGCCGCAGGTGCGGAACACGTTCCACAGGTTGCGCTCGGTGATCTTGGGGTTGGTGGCCGAGGGCGTGACCATCATCAGGCCGTTCTCGGCGTAGACCTCGGACGCCGGCATGGTGACGCCGGAGTTGAAGTGGCCGAGCACGAACTGCACCTTGTCGCCCACGAACTTGTTGGCCACCGACACGCCTTGTCTGGGATCGGACACGTCGTCGCCGAATGAGAGCTCGATCTTCTGACCGTTGATTCCGCCTTTGGCGTTGATGTCGGCCGCGGCCTGCTCGGCGCCGTTCTTGAGCTGTGCGCCAAACGCGGCGTTGGGCCCGGTCAGGGGGCCGGCGACGCCGATCTTGAGCTGCGCCATGGCGCCGCCTGCCGAGGCGAGGCTCGCGGCCACAGCCAGCGCGGGCCAAAATAGCTTCTTCATCAAATGCCTCCCGAGTTGATGCGAACCACGCGATGCCAGCGGCACGCGTAGCGGGCGAGGCGCCCAGGCGCGGGATAATTCAACGAAAGTTTGGCAAAGTCACGCCGATTTGCATCGACAAGTTGTGCATTGCCGCAGCAGCCGTGCCGTGGATTTGGGCGCTACTGGAGCCGACGCCACCCCAGCGGCCCCGAGCGGCGATAGAGCCAGCCGTACTGCGTACCCATCTGCTGGGCGCGGACAGAGCGATAGCCGAGCGCCGCCGCGGCAAAAGCCACAGCGAAATCCACGAGGTAGCTCGGCAGCGACAGCAGCGGCTCCTCGAACAGGGCGAAGTGGCAGAAGCGCACGGCGGCCGCCAACGCCAGCATGTAGAGGGGCACCTGCCAGAACGGCCGCCAAGTCTGGGCGATGGCCTTGCCCGAGGCAAAGGCTGCTGCGCCTCCCATGGCAAAGGTGAGCAGCGGCAGCGTCAGATGCCAGTGCTCGCCTTCGTAGATCGGGAACGGCATCCAGGTCTCGCCCCGCACCTAGGCGGCTTTGTCCGCCGGCGCCTTCTCCTCCTCGATCGTCTGCTGCACGAGGTTGTCGGCGACGATCGGGGTCTCGAAGTAGGTGATGGAGATCTGGTCCTCGCTGCCGTAGAGGTCGTTGATCATGCGGCGCCACTCATCGCCGTGCGCCTTCTTGGCAGCCTCCAGGTTCTTCCAGAGATAGGCGCCTCCCCCCAAGTGCTTCTCGCCGTCGTAGAGGTAGCACTTGCGGATGCAGTCGGGGTTGTTGCGCCAGATCGACGACGTCTTGCGATACATGGCGACGACCTCGGCGCGCGTCATGCCCGGCCGCAGCTTGAAGGTGACGACCTCGGAAATCATGGGGACCTCATCGGATTCGAAATTCGGCGCACCGATAGTGGACCCGCGCAAGGCCCGTGACAACTCCCGCGCCTAATGCCGGCCGCCCTCGAGATAGGCCTGGCGGACCTCGGGGCGGGCGAGCAGCTCCTGGCCGGTGCCCGCCATGGTGATGATGCCGCTGACCATGACGTAGCCGCGGTGGGCGAGCTTGAGGGCGTGGAAGGCATTCTGCTCGACCAGGAAGATGGTCATGCCGCGGCTGTTGAGCTCGGCCAGCACCTCGAAGATCTGCTTGACGATCAGGGGGGCGAGGCCGAGCGAGGGCTCGTCCAGCAGCAACAACCTGGGCCGGCTCATGAGCGCGCGGGCGATTGCCAGCATCTGCTGCTCGCCGCCCGAGAGCGTGCCGCCGCGCTGCTCGAGCCGCCGCGACAGCACCGGGAACAGCCCGCAGACGACGGCGAGGTCCTCCTCGAAGTGCGCGCCGGCGTCGATCTCGGCGCCCATCTGCAGGTTCTCGCGCACCGTCATGCGCGGGAAGATGCGGCGGCCCTCGGGGGCCTGGGCGATGCGCAGGCGCGCGATCTCGTGGGTCGGCATGTCCGTAATGTCCCGCCCGCGATAGACGACGCGCCCCTCCCGCGCGCGGGGGTTGCCGAAGATCGTCATCATGAGGGTCGACTTGCCGGCGCCGTTGGCCCCGATCAGCGTCACGATCTCGCCCTCGTGCACGTCGAGGGCGACGCCCTTGAGGGCCATGATGTTGCCGTAGAAGCTCTTCACGCCGCGCACGGCCAGCATCGGCTCGCTCATCGCGCGATCTCCGCCCTGCCACAGGCGCCAACCGGTCCCCCTCCCCTTGACGGGGAGGGGCCAGGGGTGGGGTGAATGAACGCGCGAGAGA
>Ga0247825_10000967_pt1 | contig 18661 bp, 16 predicted proteins | sample 13C_Vanillin_Day_FD_194413 | JGI IMG/M metagenome (GOLD analysis project Ga0247825, IMG submission 194413) | Soil microbial communities from agricultural site in Penn Yan, New York, United States - 13C_Vanillin_Day48 | ecosystem: Environmental > Terrestrial > Soil > Agricultural land | place...
GGCACGTTGTAACGGCAGGTGAACCGCGTCATGCCCGGATGGGAATCGCTCGATACCGTCAACCGGCTGCACGGCAGCGCCCAGATCGTCGGGCTGATTCTGCTGGTGGTGCTGGCCGGGCTTGCGGCGTTCGCGGTTCACAATCTGCGCAAGGGCTTCTGGCCGGAATGGCTCGACATCGGCGAATTCCAGATCCGCAGCCGCTTCCTTGAGATCGCCTGCGCCGTGGTGCTGGCGCTGCTGCTGGTCACCGAGGTCGTCGCCTATGCCTATGGCCGCCGCGCCGCGGCCCTGAACGCCACGGCGGCCGAGGCCGGCGCCGAGCAGGTCAGGCGACTCAATGCCGACGCGCAGGCGCTGCGCAACAAGCCCGTGCCGGCGCAGCCGGAAACGCCGAGCCGTTACATCAAGGAAAACTCCGAACTGCGGCAGAAGCTGATCGAGGCGGAGAACAAGGTCGCCGAGTTGCAGAAGCTTCAGGCGCAGAAGCGCCTCTCCGAAGACCAGCGCCGGTTCCTGATCGAGGCGCTGCGGCCGTTCCCGGGCCAGAAGATCGCCGTCGCGTCGATCCTCGGCGACGACGAGTCCAAGGTTTTCGCACAGGATCTGGTTTCGGCGCTGGAGGCTGCGGGCTGGGATCACGGCGGCGATGCCGGCGTGTTCGCGCAGCAGTTCCCGCGCGATCCGATCGGCGTCGAGGTGACGCTGAACGAGGAGGACGCCCGCGGCGGGAAAATTCCGGCAGCGCTGGGCGCGCTGATCAATGCCACCCGTCAGCTCGGGCTGGTTTACGACAACACCATCTACATGGGCAGCGACGTGCCTTCCGGGCAGGCGCTGCTCAAGGTCGGCAAGAAGCTTCGGAAGTGAGCCAAGGCCCGCAGCGCTCTCGCGCAAGCGGATCGATCTTCCTACAATAGACGAATGCCGCATCCGGTGATCTTCGACCGCACGCTGTTGCGCGCCCGCCGCGCGCGGGCGGCGGCGTCCGGCCCTGCAACATTTCTGATCGACCGGGTGGCCGACGACATGGCGGGCCGTCTGTCGGCGGTGCTGCGGTCATTCGATATCGCGGTCGATCTCGGCACGCCGACCGATGCGGTGCGCCGCGCGCTTGCCGGCCGGGTCGGCACGGTTGTCGCCGCCGATCCGCTCGCGGGCTCTCGTGAACCCAATGTCGTTTCGGCGGACGAGGAGGCGCTGCCGTTCCGCGACGGCTCGCTCGATCTGGTGGTGTCCGCGCTGGCCTTGCAGTTCATCAACGACCTGCCGGGGACGCTGGTGCAGATCCGCCGCGCGCTGAAGCCGGACGGCCTGTTCCTGGCAGCCATGGTCGGCGGCGAAAGCCTCACCGAGCTGCGCGAAGCCTTCGCGCAGGCGGAAAGCGAAACGGAGGGCGGCGTGTCGCCGCGCGTCGCGCCGTTCGCCGATCTGCGCGACCTCGGGGCCTTGCTCCAGCGCGCCGGCTTCGCGCTGCCGGTGACCGACATCGACCGCGTCACCGTCCGCTATGCGACACCGCTCGCCTTGATGCACGACCTGCGCCGCATGGGCGCCGCCAATGCGCTGACCGAGCGGCGTCGGCTGCCGCTGCGGCGGGCGACGCTGCGCCGCCTGTTCGAGATCTACGCCGCGCGCTTCGCCGACCCGGATGGGCGCATCCGCGCCACATTCGAGATCGTCTGGCTGTCGGGATGGGCGCCGCACGAGAGCCAGCAGAAGCCGCTCCGGCCCGGCTCCGCGAAGACGCGGCTGTCCGATGCGCTTCACACCGTCGAGATTTCGACCGGCGAAAAACCCGGCGGCTGAAGGCTCAGGGCGGCGCCGCGAGCTTCGCCTTGCGTTTACAGCAGCGTCATCAGGTGGGCGATCAGCGGTTCGTCGGCCGGCGGCATCTTGTATTCGCGAAGCTTGTTCGGCCGCACCCAGGCGAGCTGTTGCCCCTCCTGGGCCTGGACGATGCCTTCCCAGCGCCGGCACACATAGAGCGGCATCAGGAGATGGAAGTCCGGGTAGGCGTGGCTCGCGAAGGTGAGCGGCGCCAGGCACGGTTCCCGGATGACAATGCCCAGTTCTTCCTTCATCTCCCGGATCAGCGTTTCCTCGGGCCGTTCCCCGGCCTCGACCTTGCCGCCCGGAAATTCCCACAGGCCCGCCATGGCTTTTCCCGCGGGGCGTTCGGCGAGCAGCACGCGCCCATCGGCATCGATCAGGGCGCAGGCGGCGACAAGGACGAGTTTGATGCTCACCGGCCCGCCCCCGACGGTTCAGCTACGAGCGGTAGTCGCCGTTGATGGCGACATACTCCTTGGTGAGATCGCAGGTCAGCACGCGGTCTTTGCCTTTGCCGAGCCCGAGCGCGACCTTGAGCGCGATGGTGTCGCGCTTCATGGCTTGCGAAACCACGCCCTCGTCGTAGCCCGGGTCGCGCGCGCCCTTGTGCGCCACCCGGATGCCGTTGAACCAGATCGAAAGCCTGTCGCGGTCGGCGGGTTCGCCGGCCTTGCCGACCGCCATGACGACGCGGCCCCAGTTGGCGTCTTCGCCGGCGATCGCCGTCTTCACCAGCGGCGAGTTGGCGATCGACATGGCGATCCGCCGCGCCGAGTCCTTCGACTTCGCCCCTTCGACGCTGATCTCGACGAGCTTGCGCGCGCCTTCACCGTCGCGCGCCACCTGCTCGGCGAGATTCGCCAGCACGGCGTTGAACGCCGCGCGAAAGCCCTTGAGCCGCGGATCGTTGGCTTTGGTGATGTTGGGTGCGCCGAGCTCTTTTGCGGCGCCGGTGGCAAACGCCATCAGCGTGTCCGAGGTCGAGGTGTCGCCGTCGATGGTCACTGCGTTGAACGTGTCCACCACGCCTTCGTTCAACAGCGTTTGCAGCACACGCTGCGAGATCGGCGCGTCGGTGAACACGTAAGAGAGCATCGTCGCCATGTCGGGCGCGATCATGCCGGCGCCCTTGGCGAGGCCGTTGATCGTGACCGTGGCGTCGCCGAGCTTGTCCCGCGCGGTCGCGACCTTGGGGAAGGTGTCGGTGGTCATGATCGCCTTGGCGGCCTCGTGCCAGAAGTCCGGCCTGGCCGCGGCAACAAGCCCTTCCATCACGCCGTCGAACACCTGGGCGTTGAGCGGCTCGCCGATCACGCCGGTCGAAGCGAGGAACACGTCATTCGGCTTGCAGCCGATCGCGCGCGCCGCGATATCGGCGGTGAACTTGCAGGCCGTCCGGCCGTTCTTGCCGGTGAAGGCGTTGGCGTTGCCGGAATTGACCACCAGCGCACGCGGCGTCGCGCCCTTGAGCTTGTCGCGGCACCACTCCACCGGCGCGGACGGGCATTTGGATTTGGTGAAAACGCCGGCCGCGGTGGTTCCGGGCGCGAGCACGGCGAGCAGCACGTCGGTGCGGTCGCGATACTTGATGCCGGCGGCCGCGGTCGCAAGCTTCACGCCGGCAATCACCGGCATGTCGGGGACGGTTTTGGGGGCGAGGGGAGAGACCGCGGTTGCCATTGGTGCGCACCATGCAAAGAACAGGTTGGCGTGGGTATCGAAACGAAATCGCCGGGACATAGGCGAGCGAAGCGACGCCGTCCTTACGGACGGCTATGCCCGGCGACCACGATATTCCTTGATGTGTCACATCACTTCTTGTCGAGCCGCTCGACCTTCGAGCCTTCACGGAGCTTGGTGATGTATTCGGCCTGCGCCCGGCGCGTCACGAACTGCTCGACCTGTTCCTTGACGGCCTCGAAGGCCGGCGCCGGTTTGCTGCGCTTGTCCTCGACCTTGATGATGTGCCAGCCGAACTGCGATTTGACCGGGTCGGAGACGTCGCCCTTGTTCATCTTGAACGCCTGCTCGGCGAATTCCGGCACCATCTGGTCCTTGGTGAAATAGCCGAGATCGCCGCCTTCCGCGGCTGCGCCCGGGTCCTTGGATTTCTGCTTGGCCATCTCGGCGAAGTCGGTGCCCTTCTTGATCTCGACGAGGATCGCCTTGGCCTCGGCCTCGGACGGCACCAGGATGTGGCGCGCGCGCACCTCCTGTTCGGCGCCCTGCTGCTTGACCGCCTCGTCGTAGACTTTCCGCATCGCGGCGTCGGTGACGGCGGCCTTGCCCTCCTGAACCAGCAGCATCTCCATCGCCAGCTTGTTGCGGATGAAGGCGATGCGGCTCTTGAATTCGCGCTGGTCGGTGAGCTTTTTGGACTCGGCGGCCTTCGCGGCCAGGATCACGTCGGCGACGTAGGCCACCAGCGCGTCGCGCTTGGCCGCGCCCTCGAGCTGCTGCACCTGCTGGCCCATGTCCTCTTCGGCCATCGCGAGGTCGCTTTCCCGGATTTCGACGCCGGCGACCTTGGCGACCACCTTGTCGCTTTGCGCCTGAGCCTGGGCCTGAGCGTGAACCTGGGCCGGTGCCACGATCCCGGCTGAAACCAGTGTGGCGGCAAGCAGGCCGAACGCGCTGGCGCGCAGGGCGGCCCCGCGGCTGACGATCTGTTGAGTCATGACAATCCTTGCGATGTTCTGCCCGCCAGAGGGCAAAAGGCGGCGACTTGTCGCGCAATCGGTTCGCCTTGGCAACGAAAGAACGGCGCCGAAGTTCTAAAGACCGCGTGATGGCCGAAACCACCCGTGTTTTGAACGTTTTGCGGCAGGAACCACACTAATTGACAAGGATTACACCCCCTCCTATGTCTCGAATGCTGCGCGGCTCTTCTCGAATGCTCGCTATCCCGTTGCAATTGCCCGAGAAGTGCCGCATTTCCCCAACGGATGGCCGCCTCCGCGGCTTGCCCAAGGCAAGGACCTGATCCGCTATGCTCGGCGCCGTCGCCCGCAAATTGTTCGGCTCCTCCAACGATCGCCGCGTGCGCAAGTACCAGCCGCGGGTCGACGAAATCAACGCGCTCGAGCCGGAGCTGATCAAGCTCACCGACGAAGCGCTGCGCGCGCGCACCGATGCGTTCAAGAAGCAGCTCGCCGAGGGTGCAACGCTCGACGACCTGCTGGTGCCTGCCTTCGCCACCGTCCGCGAGGCGGCCAAGCGGGCGATCGGTCAGCGGCACTTCGACGTACAGCTGATCGGCGGCATGATCCTGCACGAAGGCCGCATCTCCGAGATGAAGACCGGCGAGGGCAAGACGCTGGTCGCGACGCTGGCGGTCTATCTCAATGCGCTGGCCGGCCGCGGTGTCCACGTCGTCACCGTCAACGACTACCTCGCCAAGCGCGACTCCGAATGGATGGGCCGGATCTACGGCTTCCTCGGCTTGAAGACCGGCGTCATCGTCCACGGCATCGACGACGAGCAGCGCAAGGTCGCCTACGACTGCGACGTGACCTACGGCACCAACAACGAGCTCGGCTTCGACTATCTGCGCGACAACATGAAGTACCGCATGGAGGACATGGTCCAGCGCGGGCATGTCTTCGCCATCGTCGACGAGGTCGACTCGATCCTGATCGACGAGGCGCGCACGCCGCTGATCATCTCCGGGCCGCTCGACGACCGCTCCGATTTCTACAACACCATCGACGCCTACATTCCGAAGCTCGATACCGGCCTGAAGGTCGACTACGAGGTCGACGAGAAGCAGCGCACCGTGGCGCTGACCGAAGCCGGCATGGAGAAGTTCGAGCAGTGGCTCCGCGATGACGGATTGCTCAAGGGCGACTCGCTCTACGACGTCGAGAACGTCTCGACCGTGCATCACGTCAATCAGGCACTGCGCGCGCACAAGCTGTTCCAGCGCGACAAGGACTACATCGTCCGCAACGGCGAGGTCGTCATCATCGACGAGTTCACCGGCCGCATGATGCCGGGCCGCCGCTACTCGGAAGGCCTGCACCAGGCGCTGGAGGCGAAGGAGCATCAGCCGATCCAGCCGGAAAACCAGACGCTCGCCTCGATCACGTTCCAGAACTATTTCCGCATGTACCAGAAGCTGGCCGGCATGACCGGCACGGCGCTCACCGAAGCCGACGAATTCATGGACATCTACAACCTCGAAGTCGTCGAGGTGCCGACCAACCGGCCGATGATCCGAGACGATCAGGACGACGAGGTCTACCGCACGGCGGAAGAGAAATACCGCGCCATCATCGCGCTGCTGGAGGACTGCAAGACCCGCGGCCAGCCCGTGCTGGTCGGCACGACCTCGATCGAAAAATCCGAAAGCCTCGCGGAGAGGCTGCGGCAGGCGGGCTGGGAGCAGCACGATTTCACCGATCCCAATGCCTTCGCGGCGCTCTACAGCGGCGACGACGGCGCCAAGGCCACCAAGGTCTTCGCCATCCTCAATGCCCGCTATCACGAGCAGGAGGCCTACATCGTCTCGCAGGCCGGCGTGCCCGGCGCGATCACCATCGCCACCAACATGGCGGGCCGCGGCACCGACATTCAGCTCGGCGGCAATGCCGACATGCGGATCGCGCAGGAGCTGAAGGACATGCCGGAGGGCGGCCAGCGCGATGCCGCGGCGGCCGAGATCCAGGCGCAGGTCGCGCGGCTGAAGGACACCGCGCTCAAGGCCGGCGGCCTGTTCGTGCTCGGCACCGAGCGCCACGAGAGCCGCCGCATCGACAACCAGCTTCGCGGCCGCTCCGGCCGTCAGGGCGATCCGGGGCGCTCCAAGTTCTTCCTGTCGCTGGAAGACGACCTGATGCGCATCTTCGGCTCCGACAAGCTCGGCGGCATGCTGACCAAGCTCGGGCTGAAGGAGGGCGAGGCGATCGTCCATCCCTGGATCAACAAGGCGCTGGCGACCGCGCAGCAGAAGGTCGAGGCGCGCAACTTCGACATCCGCAAGAACATCCTGAAGTTCGACAACGTGATGAACGACCAGCGCAAGGTCATTTTCGACCAGCGCGTCGAATGGATGTCGGATGCGGTGACCGCCGAAGTGGTTACCGATATGCGCCACGCCGTGATCGAGGACCTGGTGTCCAAGCACGTGCCGGAGAACGCCTATCCCGAGCAATGGGACGTGGCCGGCCTCAAGACCGAGCTGACCCGCGTGCTGGGCGTCGACCTGCCGGTCGACGCCTGGGCCAAGGAAGAGGGCATTGCCGACGAGGAGTTGCTGGCCCGCATCACCCGCCGTGCCGACGAGCACATGGCCGCCAAGGTCGCGCAATGGGGCCCCGACGTGCTGCGCTACGTCGAGAAATCGGTCCTGCTGCAGACGCTCGACCATCTGTGGCGCGAGCATCTCGTGATGCTCGAGCATCTGCGGCAGGTGATCGGGCTGCGCGGCTACGGCCAGCGCGATCCGCTCAACGAATACAAGGCCGAGGCGTTCGACCTGTTCGAGGCCATGGGCAACGGCCTGCGCGAAGGCGTGACGGCCCAGCTGATGCGCGTCGAGATCGTGCAGCAGCAGCCGGAAGCGGTGCCCGAGTTGCCGCCGATGCAGGCCTCGCACGTCAATCCGAACACCGGCGAGGATGAGATGGCGCTGGCCGCCGCGGGCGCGCAGACGCTGGCGCGCGCCGGCATCACGCCGAAGCCCGCCGCCGAGCGCAAGCCGAACGATCCGTCCAGCTGGGGCAAGGTCGGGCGCAACGAGGAGTGCCCGTGCGGTTCGGGCAAGAAGTTCAAGCATTGCCACGGTCGCTACGGCTGACCGGTCCTGTGTCGTGAATCAAAAAGCGCGGCCTTTCGGCCGCGCTTTGCATTTGGGTCGGTGATTGTGCCCTGGGTCCCGCTTACCGCGCCGCCGAGTAACGCGAAGCGGCCCGAGGAGCCGGCGCGGTCAAGCTAAGATGCTCGCGCTGGCCGCTCGCCATAGCGCGTCAAAGACGCGCGTAAACGCGCTGATGGCTCGCCAGCGCGAGCGGGGACGAACGGTTGATGGATTCGCGTCCCTCTTCCCGTTCGGTCCCGCGAAAGCGGGAGCCCAGCGCTTTGCTTTGACGGTGGTCTAAGCCTTATTGCTTGCGCTCCATGCCGAGAATCTTCGCGACATTGGCGAGCGCCTCGCCCTGCTGCTTCAGCGTGGCAGTGAGTTCGGCCGGGCCTCCGGTGTTCATGTCCTGACCGGACGCCACGATCTTCTCGACCACGGCGGGGTCGCTGGCCGCCGCGATCACGTCGGCGGCGATGCGCTGCCGAAGCGCGAGCGGCATTGCCTTCGGGCCATAGAGGCCGGACGTCGTCTCCGTCACCAGCGCCGGATATCCGGTTTCCAGCACGGCCGGAATGTTCGCCGTGGCGGCGGCGCGCTTGCGTCCGCCCGCGGCCACCACCCGCACCTTGTTCGCCTCGATCAGCGGCCGCACCACCGCGTAGGACGACAGCAGGAAGTGAATGCGCGACTCGCCGAGGTCGCGGCCGGCCTGCACCACGTCGCGGTAAGGCACCTTGGTGACGTCGAGGTTCGCGGTCTTCAGGAATGCGCCGAGCGCGAACTCCGGCACGCCGGCTGCGCCCGCGGCATGGTATTTCCCGGGCTCGGCCTTGGCGCGCGCGGCGAATTCGGCGACGGTCTTGAACTCGGTGGCGGCGGGAACGCTCGCCGCCACCACCGTGTCGCAGACCCGCGCGATCGGCGCCAGGTCGCGCTCCATGTCATAGGGCAGCTTCTCCTGCGTATAGGGATGCGCCATGAACGACGCGCTCGACGCGTAGAGCAGCACGTGATCGTCGTTGGCGGAGGTAAAGGCGTTGATGGCGACCAGGCCGTCGCCGCCGGGCCGGTTCTCGATCACCACCGGCTTGCCCCACTTGGCGCTGAGCCGCTCGGCCAGCAGGCGGGCGGCGATGTCGGTGGCGCTGCCCGCGCCGAACGGCAGGATCCACCGGACGTTGCGCTCGGGCCAAGCCGGTGACTGAGCCTGCGCGTGGCTCTCAGTCTGCGGCCCTGAAAGCGCAGCGATCAGCCCCAGCCCGAATGCGGCTGCGAGCCTGCAGAGTTTCTGTTTCATGGTCGTCTCCCCCTCGATAGCGGCGAACACAGTAGCGCCGGGCTCAGGATTGCGCGAGACGACTTGGCCCGAGACGGCGGTGCTTGCGGCAGGCAATGTGCCGCAGGCCGGTCCGGCGCGTTATGAATTCTCCACGTCCGTCGCTTGCGGTTGCCCGGCCTTGGCGCCGGTGTCGTAGATCGCATCGTCGAGGAACTGCCGGTTGGCCTCCCGGAGCTTGGCCGCCTCCTCGTCGAACAGGAACGGCAGGAAGGCAAAGCGCCGTCCCTGCGTCACCGGCGACACCGCATGCAGCAGCGAGCACGAGAACACCACGGCGCCGCCGGGCGGCGGCTTGAAGCTGCGCGGACCGTATTCGGGAAACGAGATTTCGCCGCCTTCGAACTCGGCATTGAGGTTAATCGACACCGCAAAGCGCCGGTGCGCTGTGCCCTTGGTGGTGTTGTCGCGATGCTGGGTGAAGTGTCCCTGATCCTCGGACGCGTAACAGCTCACGATGTAGCGCTCGATGCGCGTCGGGTTGAACTGGTGAATCTTGCGAATCTCGGGCGAGATGCGCCGCGCGATCCGTGTGCGCGCGGCGGCGATCAGGTTCTCGTCCGTCAGCATGTGATCGCGGCGGCGCTTGCGGTCCGGGTCCATCTTCATGGTCGTGATGCCGTCGCGCTCCATCATGAAGCCGGTCTCCTTGCTGCCGTTGATCTCGTAGGCGTCGATCAGGCGCTTGCAGAGTTCTGGCTCGAACACGTCGGGCAGCATGATGATGGGTGCGTGGATTTCGAATCCGGCGAATAGGCCGGGTTGCGGCAGGTCGCGCAGGGCTGCGAACACCGCGTCGTGGCCGGCGTCGAAGGGAAACACCGCGCGCACGCGCAGCGTCGGGTCGATCACCATCCAGAAGCGCCGGTATCGCATCTTCGCCGTGAGCGGCTCGTCCTCGGCGATCGCCCCATAGGCCCGCGAAACCGCGCCGTCGAAATCCCAGAAATGCCGGATGCCCGGAATGCTTTCCGCGACACGCTGCTCGCGTTCGTCCGCGGGATCGAAGCTCACCCCGAACAGCGATATGCGGCGATCGTCGAACAGGGTCCGATTGGCTTCGATCGCGGCGATCGCGCCGCGGCCGGTGTCGTCCGCCGCGGTGCCGTAAAAGCACAGCACGATGAAGCGCCCGGCCGCGAGGCTGAAGTTGTATTGCGGATTGCCGGTCGAACGCGCCCTGAACCACGGCGCGGGATCGCCGCGCGTGAGATTGACGAAACGCTTGCTGGGGGGAGAGTTCATTGTTGCCCGGCCGGCCGGTTTGTTGCGGATGCCGCAATCTAACAAAAAACGCCGGGCTGGGCCCGGCGCTTCCAAACAAAACCGCGGAAGCGGTTAGCGGAACGCCGACCAGCGGCTGTCGAAGCCTCCGGACGGCACGACCGGCGCGGCGCCGTTGAGGCCGCCGCCATTGGCGGGCGCAGGCGCCCGCTGCGGGGCCGGCGGGGGCGGGAACGGGTTGGATGCTGGCGGTGCCGCCGCGGCGGGAGCCGGGGCCTGGCTTTGGGCCTCGGCGGTCCGCACCGACGTATCGGCCGGTTTCGGACGGATCGCGCCGTTCGCCGCAGCCGGCGCGCTCTGGGCCGCGGCGGGCTTCGCCGCGGTTGCGGCAGGCTTGGGCTTGGCAGCGTCGGCTTTGCCAGCCTCGTCCTTGCGCAGGCCGATCAGCCGCGCCATGCGGTCGATCGCGCCGTCGCTCTTCTTCTCGGCGGACTTGGTTTCCGCGGCCTTGGTCTCCGTCTTCGACGCGAACAGGCTGCTGAAGAAGTTCGTAGGCTTGGCCGTGGTCTGAGTGGCGGTCGAGCCCGGTTCGGCAATCGCCATCTGCTGCGGTGCCACCTCGCCGCTCGGATGCGCAGCCGGCGAGACGCCGGCCACGACCGGCGCGCCTGCGAGTTCCGGAATGCGCGGCGGCCGCACGGTCGGTGGAATGGTCCCGGGCGGCGTCGAGGAGAGGAACGATTCCGATGGCGCGACGCCGATCTGATTGCGTTTCACCGCGGCGACGAACACCGGGTGCATGCCGCCGTCGGCGCCGGTCTTGACCGGCGCGGCCGCGACGTTGCGGCGGACCAGGTCGGCGAACCGGGCGTCGTCGCGCTGCTGCTTCTGCTCCACGGCGGTGGCGATCTCCGCGTCCACCTCGAAGGCGGGGCACTTGGCCTGCGCGCTGAACGACAGCGGCCGCGACGGATCGCCCGGCGACTGCGCATCGAACACGTAGCGCTTCTCGCACACGTTGACGCGGGGCTCGAGACCGCTGACCTCGAAATGGTCGTTGCCCCTCTTGAGCATCTTCCAGAATGCAAGGTGCGGGCTGTTGCGGTGCTTGGCGAGATTCTGCGGCGTCATCCGGAACGGATAGGCCTGAACCTGGAACGACTTCTGGCCGCCGAAGAAGGCGTCGCGGCCGAGCGCGTAGATTTCCGAGATTTGCTCGTCGGTCATCGAGTAGCAGCCGCGCGACGAGCAGTCGCCATGCACCATGAGCTGTGCGCCGGTGCGGCCGTGCGAGCGATCATAGGCGTTCGGGTAGCCGAGATCGAATGACAGGTAATACGCCGAGTTCGGATTCATCTGGCCGGGGGTGATCGTGTAGAACCCCTCCGGCGCCTGACGGTCGCCTTCCTTGATCTTCGGGCCGAGTTCGCCCGACCAGCGGCAGATCGGATAGCTCTTCAGCCGTGCGAAGCGTCCGGTGCGGTTCTGCTTCCAGACCTCCAACTCGGACTCTTCCTTGAATACGCGGATCAGGATCGGAGATTCCTTGTCCATGTTCTTGGACTCGATCTCCGCAACGACTTTTGCCGGAAGCGGCCGGGCCGCCTTCTCGCTCATCGGCAGCACGCCGTCGGTGTTGCAGCCGGACAGCGGGACTGCCACGCAAATCGCGGCGCAGGCCAAAAGCGTGCGGACGAGCGGGCTTCGGTTCAAACGCAAACTCCCCCCAAACGGCGGCCTGAACGGCAGTACCCGAGCCTTGATGCAAAATCGTTATCCCCTGGGGGGTGACTCTGCAAGGGCGCGGCTAAAAACCCAGTTCCCGATTGAGCATAGCTACGGTGAACGAAGGGTAAAATTGTGGCCGAACCCACGGAGAATCTTATGTGATTCAATGGCCGAGTTGGGCGCCACGGACCGCTGCCACAATTAACCCCGTCTGGGGATGAAACGGGGCCCGGGAATCGAGGCAGACCGGGACCAGGCCGGGATTATTCCAGCCCGCGGCCGATGGCGAGGAACTTGTCCCGGCGCTGGCGCCGCACGCTGTCGCGGTCGGCCCCCCTGAATTCGGCGAGCGCATTCGCCACCGCCTCGCCGGTGGCCGCAATGGCTGCCGCAGGGTCGCGATGCGCGCCGCCGGCCGGCTCGGTGACGATGGCGTCGATGATGCCGAATGCCGTGAGGTCGGCCGCCGTGATCTTCATGTTGGTGGCGGCATCCTGCGCCTTGGTGGTGTCGCGCCAGAGGATCGAGGCGGCGCCCTCCGGCGAGATCACGCTGTAGATCGCGTGCTCGAGCATCAGCACCTTGTTCGCCGTGGCGAGCGCCACCGCGCCGCCGGAGCCGCCTTCGCCCAGGATCACCGCGACGTTCGGCACGCCGAGCTTGAGGCATGCCTCGGTCGAGCGCGCGATGGCTTCGGCCTGGCCGCGCTCCTCCGCGTCGATCCCCGGATAGGCGCCCGCGGTGTCGACCAGCGCGAGAACCGGAATAGCGAAACGGTCGGCCATCTCCATCAGCCGCACCGCCTTGCGGTAGCCCTCGGGCCGCGCCATGCCGAAGTTGTGCTTGAGGCGGCTTTCGGTGGTCGAGCCCTTCTCGTGGCCGATGACGCAGATGCTCTCGCCGCGGAAGCGGCCGAAGCCGCCGACGATGGCGGGGTCCTCGCTGAACTTGCGGTCGCCGGCGAACGGCACGAAGTCGGTGATCAGCGCCGCGATGTAGTCGAGGCAATGCGGCCGTTGCGGATGGCGCGCGACCTGCGTCTTCTGCCACGGCGTCAGCTCGGCATAGAGATCGCGCAGCGCCTGCGCGGCCTTGCCCTCCAGACGGCCGATGTCCTCGGCGATGTCGGCCGCGCCGGTGCCGGCCGCCTGCATCGCGCGCAATTCCTCGACCTTGGCCTCCAGTTCGGCCACCGGCTTTTCGAAGTCGAGATAGCTGCGCATTTGAAATCAAATAGCCCTAAGGACGATCGGAACAAGCCGCCCGAAACTGGCCGTGACGACGGAACGAGTCAACCGTTCAACCCTTCTCCGCCAGCGGGTGCAGGTCGCGCACCAGGCTTTTCAGCCGCTCTTCCAGCACGTGGGTGTAGATCTGCGTGGTCGAGATGTCGGCGTGGCCGAGCAGCGTCTGCACCACGCGAAGGTCGGCGCCATTCTGCAGCAGGTGGCTGGCGAAGGCATGGCGCAGCACGTGGGGGCTCACCTGCGCGGCTTTCAGCCCGGCGGATGCGGCGAGCGCCTTGAGTTCGCGGGCGAAATGCTGCCGCGTCAGGTGGCCGCTTTCGCCGAAAGAGGGGAACAGCCATTTGGATTTGTCGGCCTTGGCCTCCTCGCGCAGCGCCAGATAATCCTTCATCGTGCGCCGCGCCGCGTCGTTCAGCGGCACCAGCCGCTCGCGGCCGCCTTTGCCGCGGATCACCAGCATCCGCTGGTCGCGCCGCGCGGCCGAGTCCGGCAGCGCCACCAGTTCCGAGACGCGCAAGCCGGTCGCGTAGAGCACTTCGAGCAGGCATTCCATCCGCGCGGCGCGAAGCCGCTCGGATTTGGATTCCGACTGCGTCGCGGTCTTCGCCTGCGCGAGAAGCTCGTCGACCTCCCGGATGCTCAGCACCTTGGGCAGTCTTCGCCCGCGCTTCGGCCCTTCGATCGCGGCGGCCGGATCGTCGCCGCGGCGGCCTTCGCTGTAGAGGAAACGATAGAGCTGCCGGATCGCCGACAGGCGCCGCGCCACCGACGCCGGCGCGAGCTGTCGCTTCGAAAGCCTGCCGAGATAGGCGCGCAGCGCGTCGCTGTCCGCCGCGGCGATGGTCTGGTTCTTTACGGTCAGGTCCGCCGAGAAGTCGGCGAGATCGCGGCGATAGGCGTCGAGCGTGTTGACGCTGGCGCCGCGCTCGGCCGCAATCATGTCGAGGAACAGCTCGATCAGGGTCTCGTTGCCGGCGGCTTTCGGGCGGGCCATCAGGCGGGCCGCCGCGCTACCTGTTCTTCACGAACTTGTCGGGCGAGATGTTGACGGTGATCTCGCGCGGCTGCGGCTCGACATACTTGCCGAGCGCGGAGACGCCGGCATAGCCGGCCGCGCCCAGGAGCCCCACAACCAGCAGAAATCGGAACAAGCTCGGCATGATCTGGGTCCGAAAAGCCGCCCAATCGGCGGCGTTTACCTTTTCGTGGCCACGGTTTATGCCACGGCAGGTTTTCGATACAAGTATAGCATGTCGGACATCGTTACGCACAATGCGGCCCAGAATGCGGCCAATGCCGACGCTGCGGCACAGTCTGCGGCTTCGGCCGGCGGCTCGGTCGGCCCGGCGCTGGGGCGCCGTTCCATCGTATTGGTCGGCATGATGGGTGCGGGCAAGTCCTCGGTCGGGCGCAGGCTCGCGGCCCGCCTGGGCGTGCCGTTTGTCGACGCCGACATCGAGATCGAGAAGGCCGCCGGCATGACGATCACGGAGATTTTCGCCACCCATGGCGAGCCTTATTTCCGTGCCGGCGAGGCGCGGGTGATCGCACGGCTGCTGGAGAGCGGGCCGCAGGTGCTGGCGACCGGCGGCGGCGCGTTCATGAATGCGGACACGCGCTCGACCATCCGCCTCAAGGGCATCTCGGTCTGGCTGCGCGCGACCCTCGAGGTCTTAAGCCGCCGCATCAAGCGCCGCAGCGACCGCCCGCTGCTGACCAACGCCGATCCGGTGGAGACGCTGCGCCGCCTGATGGACGAACGCCATCCGGTCTATGCGGAAGCCGACCTCACGGTGGAATCGCGCGACGTGCCCCACGAGGCCATCGTCGAGGAGATCATCGAGGGCCTGCGCGCGCGTCTGCAGGCCGCGCCGCCCGCGGAGGGCGCGCAGCCATGACCGCGCCGCTTCGCTCGGGCGACCCCATCACCGTCAACGTCGCACTCGGCGACCGCGCCTATGACATCGCGATCGGCCGTGGACTGCTCGCGACGTTGGGCGAGCGGATCGCGAAACTCCGCCCCGGCTGCAAGGTAGCCATCGTCACGGATGCGACGGTGGCGAAGCATCACCTCGCGGCGGCGCAAGCCTCGCTGTCGGCTGCGGGCATCGAGTCGTCGTCGATCAAGGTGCCGTCCGGCGAAAGCAGCAAGAGCTTCCGTCATTTCGAGCAGGTCTGCGACGCGCTGCTTGCGGCGAAGATCGAGCGCGGCGATCTCGTGGTGGCGCTCGGCGGCGGCGTGGTGGGCGATCTCGGCGGCTTCTGCTCGGCGGTGGTGCGCCGCGGCGTCGATTACGTGCAGGTGCCGACGACGCTGCTGGCCCAGGTCGACTCTTCGGTCGGCGGCAAGACCGCGATTAATTCCCGCCACGGCAAGAACCTGATCGGCGTGTTCTACCAGCCGATCCTGGTGGTGGCCGATACGGCCGTGCTCGATACGTTGCCGGAGCGCGAGTTCCGCGCCGGCTACGCCGAGACGGTGAAGTACGGGCTGCTCGGCGATGCGGATTTCTTCGAATGGCTCGACGTCAACTGGCGCGACGTGTTCGCCGGCGGGCCGGCGCGCGAGCACGCCATCGCGGTGAGCTGCCGCGCAAAGGCGGCGATCGTCGCCCGCGACGAGCGCGAGACCGGCGACCGCATGCTGCTCAATCTCGGCCACACGTTCGGCCATGCGTTCGAGGCCGCGGCAGGCTTCTCGGATCGCCTGCTGCACGGCGAGGCGGTCGGGCTCGGCATGTCGCTCGCGTTCGAGTTTTCCGCCCGGCGCGGGCTCATCGCCAAGGACGAGGCCGACCGCGCCATCGCGCATCTTGCGGCGGCAGGCCTCCCCACCCATGTCAGGGCGGTGCCCGGCCTCAACTGGCCCGGCCTCGACGCCATGATGGATCTCATTTCCCAGGACAAGAAGGTCAAGCGCGGCCAGCTCGCCTTCATCCTGGTGCGCGGCATCGGCAAGGCGTTCGTGACGCGCGACGTCGAGGCTGCAGAAGTTCGCGTATTCCTTCAGGAGAAGTTGAAGATATGATCGCGAGACAATTGCAGCCGATCATTGCAATGGCGGTGCTTTGAAACGATGTCGGCCACCGCCTTCAATGTGCTTCTTGCTCTGATCCTTCTGGCCGCCAACGCATTTTTTGTGGCTGCGGAGTTCGCGCTGGTGAAGGCCAGCGCCTTTCGCGTCGGTGCGATGGCCGAGCAAAACCGCTTCGGCGCGCGGCTGGTGCAGAAAATCCATTTCAATATCGAAGCCTACCTGGCGTGCTGCCAACTCGGCATCACCATGGCGTCGCTCGGCCTGGGCTGGGTCGGCGAGCCCACGGTCGCGGCTCTGCTCAAGCCGCTATTGGATCCGCTCGACATGCCGGCGCCGGCGCTGCATTTCACGTCGTTCATGGTCGGCTTCCTGGTGTTCTCCTCGCTGCACATCGTGGTCGGCGAACAGGTGCCGAAGACGCTTGCGATTCGCCAGCCGCTGCCGGTATCGCAGTGGATCGCTTATCCGCTGCATGTCTCGTTCCTGATCTTTTATCCGTTGAACTGGCTGCTCAACGCTGCATCCCGCTCGATCCTGCGAATGCTCGGGGTCGCCGAAGGCTCGCATCACGAAATCCTGACGGACGTCGAGATCGAAGGCTTGGTCGAGGAGTCGGCGGAGCACGGCAAGATGGAGATCGGTCAGGCAGAGTACATCCAGAATGTCTTTCGCCTGGCCGAGCTTGAAGTGTCCGATATCATGGTCCATCGCACCGAGATGATGACAGTGAACGCGGATGATACGACGGACCAAGTCGTGAACGCGGTGTTGCGCTCCGAATACACTCGCATTCCGCTGTGGCGCGGTACGCCGGAAAACATTGTCGGCATTCTGCACGCCAAGGACCTGCTGCGAGTGATCCGCGACGCCGAAGGCGATCTCGCCCACATCGACATCATGGCGATCGCGCTTCCGCCGTGGTTCGTGCCGAACATCCGGCCGATCTCCGAGCAGCTCAAGGCATTCCGCCGCCGCAAGACCCACTTTGCGCTGGTCGTTGACGAATACGGTGAGGTCGAAGGGCTGGTCACGCTCGAAGACATCCTCGAGGAGATCGTCGGCGACATCTCCGACGAGCACGATGCTCCGGTACCGGGCGTGCGGCCGCAGCCGGACGGCTCGGTCAATGTCGACGGCGCAGTGCCGATCCGCGATCTCAACCGGGCGATGGACTGGAATCTGCCGGATGCGGAGGCCACCACCGTCGCCGGCCTCGTCATTCATGAGGCGCGCTCGATTCCCGACGTGGGCCAGACCTTCACCTTCCACGGCTTCCGCTTCAACGTGCTGCGCAAGCACCGCAACCGCATCACCGCCCTGCGCATCATGCCGCTGGTGCGAAAGCCCGTGCCGATGGCCCGCGCAAGCTGAGCCCGGTGGTGGCCAACGCCAAGTTGCCGCGTTGACTTGCAACCGGTGCGGCCTATCGTGCGCCCAACCAGAACACCGTGAGGAACGCCGTGAATCTCCTTTGCCGCATCCTGTCCGCAGCCTGTGCGCTCGCAATCGCTTCCACGGCGCAGGCGCAGAATTATCCCGATCGTCCGATCAAGCTGATCGCGCCGTTCCCGGCCGGAGGCTTGGCGGATGTGCTGGCGCGCGCGGTCGGCGACGAGATGTCGAAGACGCTCGGCCAGCCGATCATCGTCGAGAACCGCGCGGGCGCAGGCGGTAATGTCGGCGCCGATGCGGTCGCCAAGGCTGCGCCCGACGGCTACACGCTGCTGATGACGTCGGCCGGTATCCTCACGGCCAACCAGTTCCTCTATGCGCAGATGCCGTTCAACGTCGAGACCGCGTTCATTCCCGTCTCCAACGTCGCCGATATGTCGATGCTCGTCGTCGTCAATCCGAAGGTCGAGGCCAAATCGCTGAAGGAGCTGGTCGCGCTGGCCAAGGCGCAGCCCGGCAAGCTCAACTTCGGCTCGCCCGGTATCGGCACCACGGGGCATCTTGGGCTCGCGATGCTGATGTATGCGGCGAAATTGGAGATCGGGCACGTGCCGTATCGCGGCGCGGCCCCCGCGGTGACCGACCTGATCGCCGGGCAGATCGACGGCGTGGTGGACAATCCGCCGACCGTGATCGCGCACATCCAGTCCGGCAAGCTGCGTCCGCTGGCGGTCGCGGCGAGGCAGCGCATGGCGCTGTTGCCGGACGTCCCGACCGCGGCCGAGGAAGGCGTTGCGAACTACGAGGCCTCGTCCTGGTTCGGCATTGCCGCGCCGGCCGGAACCCCGCCGGCCGTGGTCGCCAGGCTGCACGGCGCGATTGCCGCGGCGGTGCGAACGCCCGCGATGCAGGAGCGCTTCAGCAAATCCGGCGCGCGGCTGATCGGCGACAACCCGCAGGAGTTTGCGGCTCGCGTCGCCGCCGAGCGGAAGACCTGGGGCGAGGTCATCAAGGCGGCCAGGATCACGCCGCAGTAGTCCGGCTTTGTCGGTCCGGGGCCTATT
>Ga0247825_10000968_pt1 | contig 18650 bp, 15 predicted proteins | sample 13C_Vanillin_Day_FD_194413 | JGI IMG/M metagenome (GOLD analysis project Ga0247825, IMG submission 194413) | Soil microbial communities from agricultural site in Penn Yan, New York, United States - 13C_Vanillin_Day48 | ecosystem: Environmental > Terrestrial > Soil > Agricultural land | place...
GCTCAACCGGGGAGGCGGGGCAGGCACCTGCGCGGCGGGGCTCGCTCCAGGTGGCTCGGAGCCCTTGAGAGGCGGGGAGTCCTTCCGAGCCGGCTCGGGCAGCCTGAGCAGCTTGTGGATGTCATTGGCCCGCAGCTGCACATCGGTGGAGAGCGCGGGATTGAGAGGTTTGGCCTCCGTCAGGGCCCGCCGCTTTCCAGTGGTGGAACGGGAGACGCTATAACTACCAGCAGGACTTGGAGGCTGCTTGGGTGCGGACGGAGTCTGTGCGGGAGCCTTCCCGGGTGTAGGGGCAGATGCTCCCCGGTTGCTGGAAGCGGCCTTCCCTGGCGAGCCAGGGGGCTTCGAGTCGTCCTGTCCCAAGGGTACCTCGCGAACCAGCGCTGACTGCTTCACCCCTCATGTTACAGCAGCGGGGCCATGGAGGGTGAGTGCCTCGCCGGGCGTAGGCCGAGCAGGTGGACCGGTGCGGTCAGCGTGGCCCATCGAATGGGGCGGCCTGGTAGATGGGGTCTCCGGCGACGACGGTGAGGCGCACCTGGGCCGTGAGCAGGTCCGAGGGCTGTGCATCCACCGGGTCCACGGAGAGCGCGACGAAGTCTGCGTCCATCCCGGGCTGGAGCCGCCCTCGCAGCTCCTCCGCGAACGAGGCATAGGCGTTGCCCACGGTGAAGCCCTCCAGGGCCTCTTCGCCGCTCAGGCGCTGGTCGGGCAACCATCCGCCCGGTGGCTGCCCGGCCGCGTCCTGCCGGGTGCGCGCGGCGTAGAGGCCCGCGAGCATGTCCGGCTGCTCCACCGGGAAGTCGCTGCCGAGCGCCAGGGGGGCACCCGCGGCCTTGAGCCGCTGCCAGGCGTAGGCACCGCGAATGCGCTCGGGCCCCACGCGAGCCTCCGCCCAGGGCATGTCGCTGGTGGCGTGCGTGGGCTGCACGCTGGCGATGAAGCCGTTGGCGCCCAGCTTCGGGATGTCCTCCAGCCGCAGCACCTGGGCGTGCTCCACGCGGTGGCGTCCCTTGCGCACGCCCTCGGGGCCTGCCACGCGCAGCAGCGTGTCGAGGACGAGGGTGTTGGCCCGGTCGCCAATGGCGTGCGTGGCCACCTGAAAGCCGCGGCCGATGAAGGCACGCACACTGGCCTCGTACTCCTCGGGGCTGAGCAGGAGCAGGCCGCTCTGGCCCGTCTCATCGCTGTAGGGAGCGTGGAGCGCAGCCCCGCGGCTGCCGAGCGCCCCGTCCACCATCAGCTTCACGGCCCGCATGGTGAGCCTGTTGCCCTGGAAGGGGCCCAGCTCGAGGTACTTCTCCCGCTCGTCGCCCATGCCCTCCGCCATCGCGTAGACGCGCAGCGGAAGACGGCCCTCGGCGTCCCAGCGCTTGAGCACGTTGAAGGTGCGCAGGTCCATGCCCGCGTCGTGGACGCCCGTCATCCCTGCTTGCGCGCAGCGGGCGAGGGCCGCGGTGAGCTGCGCCTCGAACTGCTCATCGGTGGGCGGAGGCATGACGGCGTAGACGAGGCCCATCGCGTTGTCCACGAGGATGCCGGTGGGCTCGCCGTCCGGGCCACGGTGGATGCGCCCGCCCTGGGGATCCTTCGTGTCACGGGTGATGCGCGCGCGGCGCAGGGCCTCTCCATTCACCCACAGCGCGTGGCCATCGATGCGCGCCAGCGCCAGGGGTGTGGTGGGCCAGCTCGCGTCCAGCTCCGCGCGGGTGGGAAACGCCTTCTCCGGCCAGTCGTTCTGGTCCCACCCCTGGCCGATGAGCCAGTCCCCTTGGAAGGCGGAGCGAGGCGCGGCCTTCAGGCGCTCGAGCACCTCCTGGCGGGAGGTGCTCCCCACCAGCACGACGGCCGACAGGGCGCGGCCCAGCCCCGAGAGGTGGCCATGGCCATCGGTGAGGCCGGGCACCACCGTCGCATCTCCAAGGTCCACCACGCGTGCGTCACTGCCCGCGGCGGCGAGCACCTCGTCGCGGGAGCCCGCGGCCAGCACCTTGCGGTCGCGCACGGCGAGCGCCTCGGCCAGCGGGCGTGCCGGGTCGAGCGTCCGTACGCGGCGGGCGAGGTACACCGTGGTGGAGGAAGAAGGAGGGGGGGGCGTATCGGGAGCACGCCGGGGACAGCCGGTCACACACACCAGGAGGAGCACCGCCGCGAGGAAATACCGGACACGTTGCATCGAGGTACCTGCCATGGTTCCGCCCCGGACACCGGGACGAGGGCGCGCACTCTGGCTCACCTGGAGCGGTGCTGGCTACGGCGCTGATGCTCTCGTCACGGGTGATAGGGGTGGAGCCGGTGGCGCCACACCGTGCGCTGCGAGGTGTATTTCTTGTTCTCGAACAGCTTGATGAGCACCACACCGGCCACGAAGCCACCGATGTGGGCCCAGACCGCGACACCGCCCGAGGCATCGGGGCGGATCGATGTGAGCTGGGGAAGCCCCATGACGAGCTGGAGGCCGAACCAGTAGACGAGCACCAGCCAGGCCGGCACCGGGATGATGCGGATGATGACGATGATGATGACGAGCAGGTTCACCCGCACGCGCGGGTAGAGCACGAGGTACGCCCCCAGGATGCCCGAGATGGCGCCCGACGCCCCCACCGTAGGGATGGGAGACGCCGGATCGATGGCCACGTGCGCACCGGCCGCGATCAATCCGCAGAGCAGATAGAAGATGAGGAAGCGGAACCGCCCCATGCTGTCCTCGACGTTGTTGCCGAAGACCCAGAAGAACAGACAGTTGCCGAGGATGTGGCCCCAGCCTCCATGGAGGAACATGGAGGTGATCGGCGTGAAGAGGTTGATGGGCGCGTTGTCGATGACGCAATCCAGCGACCGGCTCAGCGGCACCTCGAACCCCAGCGGGGCCCGGCCCGTCAGCTCTCCCGGCACCATGCCCAGGTTGCACACACTCTCAGCCATCGCGTAGCCGTCCAGCCCCGCCTTCTGCCGGAAGATCCAGACGAAGGCGATGACGCCGAGCAGCAGGTACGTCATCACAGGGGTACGCAGGGTCGGATTGTCGTCACTGATGGGGAACATACCGGGCGGCCATCATGGTCACGGAGCCGCGTAGGAGACAGGGGAAAGCACCTGGCGTGTATGGCGCATGACGTCCCGGCATTCCGGGTGCACGCGAGGGCCTCGGGGCGGCTAGGTTTCCAGGCGCCATGGTTCCACTCGCGACGCTGTCCCTCTCTCTGCCGTCCCTGCGCATGAAGGCGCTCGAGGCGGGGCCTGCCCATGGGCCGCTCGTCCTGCTCCTGCACGGCTTCCCGGAGCTGTCCGAGAGCTGGCGCGAGGTGCTCCCGGTGCTCGGGGCCGCGGGCTTCCGGGCGGTGGCTCCGGACCTGCGAGGCTATGGGGGCACGGATAGGCCCAGGTACGGGTATGACCTGGACACGCTGGCGGCGGACATCTACCAACTCGCCCGGCACCTGCAGCCAGGCCGCCCCGTGCATGTGGTGGGGCATGACTGGGGCGGGGCCATCGCCTACCACCTGGCGGCGAAGCACCCCGAGGTGGTCGACCATCTGGCCGTCATCAACTGTCCCCACCCGGCGGTGCTGGCCCAGCGCATGTGGAAGCCCTCTCAGCTCGCGCGTATCTCGTACATGTTCTTCTTCCAGCTTCCCTGGGTTCCCGAGCGGAAGCTCTCCGAGAACGGTGGCGCCGCCGTCCCGCGGCTCATCCGCCGCGCCCTGGTGAACAAGGACCGCGTCCCCGAGGAGCGCCTGAGGCCGTACGCGGACAACTTCGCGAAGCCGGGAGCCGCCCGCGCCGCGCTCGCCTACTACCGCAAGGCCATTCGTGGCGCGATGACGCCCTGGGGCATGCGGCGCCTGCGGCAGGGCTACTCGCGCATCCGCGCTCCCTTCCTGCTGATCTGGGCCGAGGAGGACATCGCCCTCGAGCGCGAGCTCACCTACGACCTGGAGCCGTGGTTCGAGCATGCTCCCCAGGTACGCTATCTGCCCGGCGTGGGGCACTTCGCGCCGCTGGAGGCGCCGGAGCAGGTGGCTGGGCTGCTGCGCGAGTTCCTGGGCGGCGAGGCGCCCGTTGCCGAGGCCCGGTGACAAGCCACACTGCGTGCCTCTTGGCTCGGGAGTGGGCTCGTGCTTGAACGAGGGCCTCCTCTCAACCCAGGAGCCAAACCATGACGCTTTCGAAGTCCCCGCTTGTGTCCACCGCGCTGCTGCTGGTGGCCGCTCTCGCCCTCACCACTGGCTGTGCCGCGAGCCGCCGCGAGACGTACCTCCAGGAGAAGGCGGGCACCCATGTCTTCCGCCAGCCCATCGCCGAGGTGTGGCCCAAGGCCAAGGACCTCATCACCGAGGAGGGCTACTCCGTCATGGAGGCCAAGGGCGGCTTCGAGATGCAGACGGACTGGATGATGCAGGGCGCTCCCTCTTCCCTGGGCACCTCCTACGCGCGCTACCTGATCCGCGGCGTCGAGAAGGGCCCCAGCCAGTGCTCTGTCGAGTTCATCAAGCAGACGCGGGTCGAGTCCCAGGCCGCCCATGACACCAACACCGGCCAGTCCATGGAGAACGCTGGCAACGCCTCCGGCGCGATGAGCCGCGACCACGCCCTGGAGTGGAAGCTCATCCAGAAGGTGGACCCGGAGGCCGCCAAGACCTTGGAGGCGGAGGCCGCCCAGAAGTTCCAGTAGCCACCCTCAGTCTCGCAGCGGCAGCTCCACGGTGAGCCCGTCGTGGGCCACCTCCGAGGGCCCCTTGTACTCCTCGCGCGCTTGCACGAGCAGCTTTGAGGGGTCCGTGTCGTGCCGGCTGGACAGGTGCGTGAGGATGAGGCGCCGGACGCCCGCCTCGCGCGCCACCCGCGCCGCCTCGCGCGCCGTGGAGTGCCGCGTCTCGATGGCCCGCTCCTGCTCGTCGTCGCTGAAGGTGGCCTCGTGGATGAGCAGGTCCGCGTCCTTCGCCGCCCGCGTCAGCGAGGCACACGGCCGCGTATCCCCGGAGATGGCCAGCCGCCGCCCGCTGCGCGCCGCGCCCAGGACATCCTCCGGCCGCACCGTGGTGCCGTCCGGCAGCGTCACCGTCTCGCCGCGCTGCAGCTTGCCGAACTCCGGCCCCGGAGGGACGCCCAGCGCCCGTGCCTTCTCCACGTTGAAGCGCCCAGGCCTGCCATCCTCCGCCAGCACGTACGCCAGCGCGTTGATGCGGTGGTCCACCCCCACCGCATGCACCGTGTAGCCGTTGCGCCGCACGCTGTCCCCGTCCTTCAGCTCGTGGATCTCCACCGGGAAGGCCAGCGCCTCCACACCCAGGTGCACGGCCTGGTGCAGCACGCGCCGCGCCGTGGGCGGGCCATAGAGGTGCATGGGCTGCTCGCGCCCCATCATCCCCAGGGTGCGCAGGAAGCCGATGATCCCCAGGTAGTGGTCCGCATGGAAGTGCGTGAAGAAGACGGCATCCACGGTGAACCCGGTGCCGAAGCGCACCATTTGCCGCTGGCTGCCCTCGCCACAGTCGAAGAGCAGCAGGTCCGTGTCCGCCTTGACCGCCAGCCCCGAGAGGTTGCGGTGCAGCGTGGGCTGTGCGGCCGAGGTGCCAAGGAAGGTGAGTCTGAGGAGAGACATGCCAGCGCTTCCCACGAAGAAGAGGACCTCCGGTGAAGGCCATTTAGCAGGCTTGGACGCCCTCGTGCTTCCCTGACTGACTCTGGGTGCGCTATGGAGCCGCGCCCCTGTCCCATGCCTGACTCCCTGACTGTCGCTCCCACCTCGGATCCGCGCCGTGTGCGCGCTCCGGACGGCTCCCTGCTCACCCTGCCCGCGGGCTGGGCCCTACTGCCTCCCGGTGATGCCGGGCTCACGCGCCGCGTGAAGGCCGCAGGCCCCACCTGGACCGTGGTGGAGAAGAAGGGCCGCAAGACATTCTCCCATGGCGTCTGGGCCCCTGAGGCTCACATCAGCGCCGCCCGCACCGCGCTCGAGGCCGAGCGGGCCACTCCGGCCTATGCTCGCCGCCGCGCCTCGGATCAGGCCCGCCGCGAGCGGGAGCAGTCCGAGTACGAGGTGGACTTCGCCAATGCCGTGCTGAGCTTCCTCGCCTTCGCTCCTACCTTCACCGCCCACGCGAAGCGGCTCGCCGTCCTAGTGACGATGCACGCCACACCCGTGGGCAGCGGCACCGTGGCTCGTACGGAGCGCATTCCCGTCGAGCGCCGCGCCGAGGCTGCGGTGATTGCCTGGTTGCGCCACCAGACGACTCGCTACGACGACATGCGCGTCGCCCGAGTGAAGGGTGCCCGCCGCGAGGTGCGCCGCGAGCTGGCCGAGCTCTCCCGAGCCCTGCTGGACGTCCACCGCCGGGACACTCCCCACGCCCCTGCGGGCTGTCCCCTCTGTACGGCCCTGGAGAACCCCCGGAAGCCCGAGTGACGGCTGCGAATAGGTTGAACGCCAAGGTTTTCACCGCCGATACAGCGGTGTCATCTCGTCCAGGATGGAGTTGAACAGCCGCTGGCCATCTGGCGTGTCTGGGCACAGCCCGCCCCACACGAGCGTCATGCGCTCGGCCACGGGCCGGAAGTACATCTTCCCTCGCATCCGCACTGGCTCGTAGCTCTCGCGCTGGTTCGACAGGTAGCGCTCCTCCGGCACACCGAAGACGGCGTAGTACGTAAGGTCCGGCGTCTCCGCGTCCTTCAGGCGGTGCAGGCCGCTGGGGATGACGCAGCACACCTCGGCCGTGTGCCAGGGGCCCTCGCGGCCGCTCGTCACCTCCTCCACTCGGAAGCACATGCGAGAGGGCGGACAGCCCAGGTTCCCCGCCGTGAGGAAGTTGTAGTCCAGCCACGGCACCTCGAGCATCTCGTCCAGGTAAGGCTGCCCGTCTCTGCGGAAGCCCCAGGGGCTCCCGTCCGGTTTGTGCGAGCGCACCCCATAGGCGCCGTAGAAGACGTTGTACCAGGGGCTGTCCGGGTCGAAGTAGCTGGAGCAGCTCGCCCCATCAGGGAAATCCCCTATGGTGAAAACCACCATGAGATCGAAGAGTCGCTTGAGCTCCTCGGCCTTGAAGGGCTCGTGGGCTACAGCCCGGATAGAACCCGCGAGCAGGGGGACAGGTGTGGGGATCCCCGACTCCTCGAGGAAGTCCTTCTGGCCTGGCAGGGGCGTGGCGCGCAGCGCCATGGCCGCCAGTTCGCGTTGAAGACCCATGGCGCTCTCCGGGGCGGAAGGACGAAGGTAGAATATACCCATGCAGGAGAAGATGGTCTTCGATCAGACCCTGGAGGGCCTGTTCGTCAGAGGACTGGAGGGCCGGGTGACCCCGACCTTGAGGACCTACCTCAAGGAGGTGGGGGTGGACCTCGACCGCAAGCTCCTGCCCGCCTATCCCTTTGAGACGTGGTGTTCCTGTGTGCGGGTGGTTGCGCGGGAGCTGTACTCAGGGACGCCCGAGGAGCAGGCGTACCACGCCCTGGGCGAGCGGATGGTAGATGGCTACCGGGGGACGATGATGGGGCGTGCACTGTTCAGTGTGCTTCAGCTCCTAGGCCCTCGGCGTGTGCTGGACCGGGTGCAGCAGAGCTTCCGCTCCGGCAACAACTACACCGAGGTGCGCATCTACGAGCGGGGCCCCCATCAGCTGGAGATGTGGATGAACGAGGCGGGCCCCACCCGCTACCTGGTGCAGGGGGCCATCCTGGCGGGCATGAGGGGCTGTGGCGTCCCCGATGCTCGGGTGCGGGTGCTGAGCTTCACCGCCGAGGACGTCACCTTCGAGGTGGTGTGGCGCGAGGGCTCCTGAGCCGGGCTCGCCCGCCCCTCCGTGAGGCAGGCGACGTGGCGTGAACTCTTCAGGACCGGCTCCGAAGGCTCGGTGATAAGGACGGCTCGGCTGTTCTCCAGAGCCGGACCTATCGCTATGTCCTCTAGCATACTGACCCTGCGGGGTGCTCCCGCCCTCTCTCAGTTCCGTCGGGACAAGCTGCTCGCTCTCTGCCGCGAGCGGGTGTCCGAGGTGGCCTCCGTCTACGCGGAGCTCATGCACTTCGTCGACGCCTCGGCGTCTCTCTCCGAGGGCGAGCGGGCCGTCCTCTACCGGCTGCTCGAGTACGGCCCACGCATCGCCCAGGGCGCATGGATGGGCAGCCGGCTCCTGGTCATCCCGCGTCCAGGCACCATCTCCCCCTGGTCCTCCAAGGCGACGGACATCGCTCGCAACTGCGGCTTGGAGCGGGTGCGGCGCATGGAGCGGGGGACGGTCTTCTTCCTCGCGGACCATGAGGGGGCTCCACTGGCGCCCGAGCAGCTGGAGCGCCTGAAGCCGGTGCTGCATGACCGGATGACGCAGGTGGTGGTGGAGCAGATGGAGGAGGCCGAGGTCCTCTTCGCCGAGCACACACCGCGTCCGCTGGCCACGGTGGAGGTGCTGCGGGGAGGCCGGGCGGCTCTGGTGGCGGCCAACCGCGAGCTGGGGCTGGCGCTGGCGGAGGATGAGATCGACTACCTGGCCGCGCGCTTCACCGAGCTGAAGCGCAACCCCACGGACACCGAGCTGATGATGTTCGCGCAGGCGAACAGCGAGCACTGCCGGCACAAGATCTTCAACGCGAGCTGGACGGTGGATGGGGTGGCGAAGGAGCGCTCGCTGTTCCAGGCCATCAAGAACACCTACGCGGCGCACAGCGAGGGCGTGCTCTCGGCGTACAAGGACAACGCGTCAGTCATCCAGGGCTTCGAGGCGGAGCGCTTCTTCCCGGACACGGAGAGCGGCGAGTGGCACTCGCGGCGAGAGCCCACGCACATCTTGATGAAGGTGGAGACGCACAACCACCCGACGGCGATCTCTCCGTATGCGGGCGCGGCCACGGGAGCGGGCGGGGAGATCCGGGACGAGGGAGCCACGGGGCGGGGTGCGAAGCCGAAGGCGGGGCTCACGGGGTTCTCGGTCTCGCACCTGCGCATCCCCGGCTACGAGCGGCCCTGGGAGCGGGACTCCGGCAGGCCCGCGCGCATCGCCTCCGCGCTGGACATCATGCTGGAGGGGCCGATTGGCGGGGCGGCCTACAACAACGAGTTTGGCCGGCCGAACCTGTGCGGCTACTTCCGCAGCTTCGAGGCGCAGGTGCCCACGCCCGAGGGCGTGGAGGTGCGCGGCTACCACAAGCCCATCATGATCGCGGGAGGCCTGGGCAACATCCGCGCCGCGCACGTGCAGAAGGGGAAGCTGCGGTCCGGGGACAAGCTCATCGTGCTGGGCGGGCCAGCGATGCTCATTGGCCTGGGAGGCGGCGCGGCCTCCTCGATGGCGCAGGGCGCGAGCGCGGCGGACCTGGACTTCGCCTCGGTGCAACGGGACAACGCGGAGATGGAGCGGCGCTGCCAGGAGGTCATCGACCGCTGCTGGGCCTTGGGAGAGATGAACCCCATCCGCTCCATCCACGACGTGGGGGCGGGAGGCCTGTCCAACGCGGTGCCGGAGCTGGTGCACGACCATGGGCTGGGCGGGTACCTCGAGCTGAGGGCCATTCCCAACGCGGAGCCGGGCATGTCCCCGGTGGAGATCTGGTGCAACGAGGCGCAGGAGCGCTACGTGCTCGCGGTGGCGCCGGAGGATCTGGAGCGCTTCGCCGCGCTGTGCGAGCGGGAGCGCGCGCCGTTCGCGGTGCTGGGCGAGGCCACGGCCGAGCAGCAACTGAAGCTGGGAGACTGGCACTTCGGCAACATGCCGATCGACATCCCCATGGACGTGCTGTTCGGCAAGCCGCCGCGCATGCACCGTGACGTGAAGTCGCGCCCGCTTACCCACGCGCCGCTGAAGCTGGAGGGGGCGGAGCTGGGGGACATGGTGGCGCGGGTGCTGGGGCACCCGACGGTGGCGGACAAGTCGTTCCTCATCACCATCGGCGACAGGACGGTGTCGGGGCAGACGAGCCGCGATCAGATGGTGGGCCCGTGGCAGGTGCCTGTGGCGGACTGCGCGGTGACGCTGACGACCATTACCAGCACCACCGGCGAGGCGATGGCCATGGGCGAGCGGACCCCGCTGGCGCTCATCGACGCGGCGGCCTCGGCGCGGATGGCGGTGGGCGAGGCGGTGACGAACATCGCCGCGGCGCGGATCGGGAAGCTGTCGGACGTGAAGCTGTCGGCCAACTGGATGGCGGCGGCGGGCAGTCCGGGCGAGGACGCCAACCTCTACGCGGCGGTGCATGCGGTGGGCATGGAGCTCTGCCCGGCGCTGGGGCTCACCATCCCCGTGGGCAAGGACTCCATGTCGATGCGCACGGTATGGGAGGAGCAGGGCGCGCGGAGGGCGGTGGTGGCGCCGGTATCGCTCATCGTCTCGGCGTTCGCGCCGGTGGTGGACGTGCGCCAGTCGCTGACGCCGCAGCTCCGCGAGCTGGGCGAGGACACGCGGCTGTTGTTCCTCGATCTGGCCCGGGGCCAGCAGCGCTTGGGGAGCTCGGTGCTGGCACAGGTCTATGAGCAGGTGGGGACGGAGTGCCCGGACGTGGAGGATCCAGCGCCGCTCCGAGGCTTCTTCGCGGCCATGCAGGAGCTGAACGCGGCGGGGCTGGTGCTGGCGTACCACGACCGCTCGGACGGCGGACTCCTGGCGACGCTGTGCGAGATGGCATTCGCCGGCCACTGCGGACTGGACGTGGATCTGTCGGCGCTCAAGACAGATGCCGTGACGGCCCTCTTCAACGAGGAGCTGGGGGCGGTGCTCCAGGTGCGCGCGGCGGACCTGGAGCGTGTCCGCGAGGTGCTGACGCGGCATGGGCTGGGCGCGCATGGCCACGAGCTGGGACGGCCTCGGACGGAGCTGGAGGTGCGTCTGCGCCAGGGAGAGGTGACGCTGCTGACGGTGCCCACGATGGCGCTGCGTCAGTACTGGTCCCGCGTCAGCTACGAGATGCAGAAGCTGCGGGACAACCCTCGCTGCGCGGAGGAGGAGTACGCCGCGAAGTGCGATCCGGAGGACCCGGGACTCTCGCCGCGGCTCACGTTCGATCCGAAGGAGGACGTGGCGGCCCCATACATCGCCAAGGGCGCACGGCCTCGGGTGGCGGTGCTGCGCGAGCAGGGCGTGAACAGCCAGATGGAGATGGCGGCGGCGTTCACTCGCGCGGGCTTCACGGCGGTGGACGTGCACATGAGCGATCTGCTCGCGGGGCGCGTGTCGCTGAAGGACTTCGCGGGAGTCATGGCGTGCGGTGGCTTCTCCTACGGAGACGTGCTGGGCGCGGGTGGTGGTTGGGCGAAGTCCATCCTCTTCAACACACGGGCGAGGGACGAGTTCGCGGCCTTCTTCGCGCGCAAGGACAGCTTCGGCCTTGGCATCTGCAATGGCTGCCAGATGATGGCGCAGCTCAAGGACATGATTCCGGGGGCGGGGCACTTCCCGCGCTTCGTGCGAAACGCCTCGGAGCAGTTCGAGGCGCGGCTCTCACTGGTGGAGGTGGCGGAGAGCCCGTCGTTGTTCTTCAAGGGAATGGCGGGTAGCCGGCTGCCGATTGCCGTCTCTCACGGTGAGGGGTTCGCGGAGTTCGCGAGCCAGGAGGAAGCGGCGCGGGTGAATGGGCTGGGCCTGGTGACGACGCGCTTCGTGGACAACCGCGGGCGGGTGACGGAGACATACCCAGCGAACCCGAACGGTTCTCCCTTTGGCATCTGCGGACTGACGACAGTGGACGGGCGCTTCACGCTGATGATGCCGCACCCGGAGCGCGTGCACCGGACGGTGCAGCACTCATGGCATCCGGATGAGTGGGGCGAGGACAGCCCGTGGATGCGCCTGTTCTGCAACGCCCGCGCGACCCTGGGCTGAGCTTCGGGCTCAAGGGACTCGAGGCATGTGGGATAGATTCGCTAAGCACTGCCTAGCGAATTGGCGATGTTCGGCAAATATCCTGTAACTCCAATGGGTTGACGGAATGCCCCATGCCTTCGAGGGAGCAACCCCAACCCGAAGGCCGGTGCGCCAGGTCTGAAGCCTTTAGACTTGGCCACTGGCAGCCTCCCACCTGTGAGCACCCCCCTGTGCCCTCCGCTAGCATCAGGCCCGCCTTGAGCGGACTGGGCATCATGGGATGGAGGCGGCGGGAATCGAACCCACAACAAGGCGAGCGCAACCCCCTAAAAGCCACTGGCAAAACCAAGGCCTGCGCGAACGGCGGGTGCAGGCGCGCTTTGCAGCCAGTGGTCTGGTTGTCATACCGGTTTGCGGCAGGTGCCGCCGAGGACGTACCTCCAGCGCCTGCTGCCGGAGGGCCCAAACGAAGGTCTTCCAGGGAGCCACTGCTCGCCCCGGTGCCTGCGGACCTCATTCTGCCAGTGGCTTTAAGTCTAAGCAGGTCGCGCTGTTACCGGCTAATGCCTTGCTCTCTCATCGGTTCGTGCTGCCGCCCCATCCCGTTTCGTCCCGTCTCGTCCCGTTCAATTCCTCGCTGGAGGGGCACACTGGGGGCACATGCGGCCCAGGTAATGGAACTCCATTGGCGGCCGAACTGGGAGCGTGTCCACAAGGGGAGAAGCGAGCCCTGAGTGTTCACCCTGGTGGCTTGGGCTGTGCCCACTCGGTATCTTTGCCCTCTGAGTTCTGCTCTGGTCCCTTATGCGTCCACTCTATCTCCTTATAGCGATTACCCCCCTCCTCGTCGCCGCGGCCCAGCCTCTGCCGGACCTTCGCCTCGAGTCTCCAGACAAGCCAAGCTCCATTCGCCCACTCTGTGAGCTTGAGTTAACCAGGCTCGGAGAGACAGAAGCGCAACGGATCGCGGGGAAGGGGTCGCGGGCCGGAATGCCCTTCACCAAGAAAGGCAAGACCACCGTCAAGCAGGAGAATGCCGAGCGCAACGATGGGAAGAACCGTTGCGAGAACTGCGGCATGGAGACGACCCCAGCCCAGAAGCATCAGAAGGGCGTCACGCCACCCGGCAACGAAACTCAGGTCGACCACAAGATCCCAAAAGCCAAGGGAGGCCCTGGAGAACCCGACAACGGCCAGGTCTTGTGCCGGGAATGCAATATCGAGAAGAGCGACAAGGAGCAGTGAGGCTACAAGGGCATGACGGATCGTATCTCCGCGCCGCACGTCAAGATCATGTTCTCCCTCGAACAGGACGAGGATGGCTATCCCCCCGCCACCACCGAGAGCCTCTGGGCCATCGATGTGGGGGCTGGCCTCTACCAGATCGACAACATCCCCTTCTTCGCTACGGACATCGCCCTGAATGACATCGTCTCCGCAAAGCTGGAGCATGGGGCGCTGCAATATGAGGAGGTGGTTCGCCCCTCAGGACACAGCACGCTCCGTGTCATCGTCTACGACGCATCAGAGATGCCGACCGTTCGTGCCTTCTTCGAGCAGATGGGTTGCTCGACGGAACTCAGCCATCTGCCCAGGCTGGTTGCGATCGCTGTACCGCCCTCCGTGGCGCTTGAACCCTTGAGGCAGGTGTTGGCCGTAGGCCGGGAGCAGGATCGCTGGGACTACGAAGAAGCCTGCCTGGGAAATCCGTAGTACAGGCCCGTGAAATCAGCCCTTTACACGAAGGAGATCATCGAGCAACTGGCCGAGCCGCACCGCCTCGCCAAGGCCCGCACCGTCATCTCGCTTAAGTACAACGTCCCGGGCCAGGACGCTCCCGACGTCATGACCGTCGATCCAGTCGTCCTCCTAGCCTAGACTCAAGCCCGGTGGCTGCTCTCGCCCGTCACCACCGCTGAGCCGATCAGGTGCGCCAGCCGCAGCGGCTCCGGGACGAGCCCCCGGTCCGTGATGCGCGCCAGGGCCTCGGCCACCTCGGCGGGCTCCGCGCCCTGCACCTGGAAGGTGAAGCCTCCAAGCTGGTGGATGGGTCCCGCCCGCTTCAGCAGCGCCAGCCGTCGCTCCGCCTGGGGAAGCCGCCGCAGCGCCCGCTCCACCGCGTCCAGGTCCGGCATGCGCCTCATCACCGCCACGCACGGCCGCTTCAGCCGGGCTGCCAGCGCAGGCAGATCCACCACGTTGAAGCCCCCAAAGGCGATCCCGTCCAGCAGCACCAGGTGGAGCTGCGGCAGGAACTTCCCTCCCTCCAGCAGCCGGCACACCTCCTGCGTCGCCGTCCATCCGTCCTTGCGCACGCGCCCCCAGACGAGCCCCTCGAAGCGCGTGCCACTGCACACCACCCCGACCACCGGCACGATCGCCCCAGGGCGGCGCTGGAAGGGTCCATCGTCGAAGCCGATGACGCGCGGAAGCCGGGGCAGTCGCATGGTGGGAGGCCCCAGCTTACTCCGGCGCGGGCTCACCCTCGGGAGGAGACTCCGACGTCCCCCCAGCACTCCGGCGGCGCCCCAGCAGCGACAGGTCCGGCCCCATGCTCACCACGAAGGTGTTACCGGGCGTCGTGCTCGCCCCACCGAGCGTCTGCAGCGTGCGGAGCTGCAGGAGCGCGGGGCTCTGCTCCACCATCCGCGCCGCGTTGGCCAGGTTGCGCAGCGCCGCCGTCTCCCCGCGAGCCTTCTCCAGCGCCGCCTGGCCCTCCTTCCGGGCCTTGAGCGCCTCGGCAAAGGCGCGCCGCAGCTCCCCAGGCAGCATCACATCCTTGAGCTCCACTGCCTCCACTGCGAGCCCGATCTCCCGCGCCTGCCCGGCCACTCGGGCCCGCAGCGCCTCACCCAGCGCCACCCGCCCCGAGATGAGCTCCTCCAGCGGGTGCTGCCCCACCTCCGCCCGCAGGGCCAGCTGCACCATGAGGTAGAGCGACTCCACGTAGCTCTGCACCCGGTGCTGCGCCACGTCCGGCGCCACCACGGCGTAGCGCACCGCGACGCTCACCTTGAGCGAGACCTGGTCGCGGCAGAGCACCTCCTGGCCGGGGATGTTGAGCGTGCGCAGCCGCAGATCGACATGCTCGACGCGGGTGTTCACGCCCCAGAGCCAGTGCGCCCCGGCGCCGAGTGTGCGCACGTAGCGCCCGTCCCGGTAGAGGAGCCCGGCGTAGCCCTCGGGGACCATGGCCTTGCGCACCAGGAGCCGGGCCGTCACCAGCGCCGCTAGCGAGAACACCACCACGAGGAGGACGTCGATCATTGCGCGCATCCTTTCCGGGCGGGAAACAGAGACCTCGGAGGACCCCGGTGAGCGGGCGGGGACTCTTCGCCCGCAAGGCCCTCCCCTCGGTGCGCCCGTAAGCGCTGGTCCCCCGAGGCCCCCGTGGGGAGTCGAACCCCGCCCATGTCTGGGTATGCCAGGAGCAGAGGCCCGCGACGCAGGACCCGATCCGACGATGTCCTCACGGGCTGACGGCGAAAGCCTCCATGCGCAGCGACGCGCGCGAGCGCCAATGCCTGACGCGTTTCAGAAAAAGGAAAGCCCGGTCTCCTCCAGGAGACCGGGCTTGGATCATCACCAGGGATGAAGCTCAGGCAGCGCGGACGTTCTGCGCCTGCAAGCCCTTGGGGCCGCGGCTGACTTCGAACTGCACCTTCTGGCCCTCGGCCAGCGTGCGGAAGCCATCCATGTTGATCGCGGTGTGATGGACGAACACGTCCTCACCGCCGCCATCCTGCGTGATGAAACCGAAGCCCTTCGCGTCGTTGAACCACTTCACAGTACCAGTTGCCATGAACCTTCTTCTTTCGTTGCGAGACGGCTTTCACCGCCCTTGCTCAAAGCCCAGAGAGACCGGGCCAATGTCGACCTAATCCGACTTCTCCAAAAAGTCGAGAGGGCTTGGATGGAGAAAAGCAAAACGGCAGGGCACCCGGAGGCACCCTGCCGCTCGCTCAAGTCTCAAGAGGCCGTGGGGCTACGCCGCCTTTGCGGACTCCTTGGTGGCCTCGCTCCGCATCGGCGTCTCGATGCGCATGCCGTAGAACGACCGGTAGACAAAGATGAGCGAGAGGGCAAAGAACACGACGGACAGCACGCGAGTCAGCGTGGTGTTGCCCGACTTGTTCAGCTCCACCGCCAGCTCCACCGCCAGCAGGCCGAAGAGGGTGGTGAACTTGATGACCGGGTTGAGCGCCACGGACGAGGTGTCCTTGAACGGGTCGCCCACCGTGTCACCCACCACCGTGGCCGCGTGCAGATCCGTGCCCTTGGCGCGCAGCTCCGTCTCCACCAGCTTCTTCGCGTTGTCCCACGCACCGCCCGCGTTCGCCATGAACACCGCCTGGTACAGGCCGAAGATGGCGATGCTGATGAGGTAGCCGATGAAGAAGTACGGCTCCGCGCACGCGAAGGCCAGGGTGCTGAAGAAGACGCCCAGGAAGATGTTGAGCATGCCCTTCTGCGCGTACTGGGTGCAGATCTCCACCACGCGCTTCGAGTCCGTCACGCTCGCCTTCTCTACGCCCTCCAGCTTGATGTTGGCCTTGATGAACTCCACCGCGCGGTAGGCGCCCGTGGACACCGCCTGCATGGAGGCGCCCGAGAACCAGTAGATGACCGCGCCGCCCGTCACCAGGCCCAGCAGGAAGGGCGCGTGCAGCAGCGACAGGTAGCCCAGGCCCCCGGTCTGCAGCGACATGATGCCGTCCTTCACCTCGGTGCCCACCAGCAGCACGATGATGGAGAAGATCATCGTCGTGGCGCCCACCACCGCCGTGCCGATGAGCACCGGCTTGGCCGTGGCCTTGAACGTGTTGCCCGCGCCGTCATTCTCCTCCAGGTACTCCTTGCCCTTCTCGAAGTCCGGCGAGAAGCCGAAGTCCTTCTGGATGCCCTCCTTCACGTTGGGCACGTTCTCGATGAGCGACAGCTCGTACACGCTCTGCGCGTTGTCCGTCACCGGGCCGTAGCTGTCCACCGCGATGGTGACAGGGCCCATGCCCAGGAAGCCGAACGCCACCAGACCGAACGCGAACACCGCCGGAGCCAGCATCAGGCTGGGGGGCACCTCGATGCTCACCCAGTAAGCGGCGCCCATCAGCCCCGCGATGATGATGCCCATCCAGTAGCCGGAGAAGTTGCCGGCCACGAGGCCGGAGATGACGTTGAGGCTGGGGCCACCCTCGCGGCTGGCCGTCACCACCTCGCGCACATGGCGGCTCTCGGTGGAGGTGAAGACCTTGATGGCCTCCGGGATGATGGCGCCGGCCAGCGTGCCGCAGGTGATGATCAGCGACAGCTTCCACCACAGCGTCGTGTCACCGGCCAGGTTCGGGATGAGCAGGTAGCTGACCACGAAGGTGAGCCCCACGGACACCGCCGAGGTGAGCCACACCAGGAACGTCAGCGGGTGCTCGAAGTTCATCTTGTCCGCGTTCTTGTACTTGCCGCCCTGGATGATCTCGTTGACGTAGTAGGACAGGAGGCTGGCCACCACCATCACGATGCGCATCACAAAGATCCACACCAGCAGCTGCACCTGGAACGCCTCGGGCACCGCCAGCAGGATGAAGGTGATGAGCGCCACGCCCGTCACGCCGTAGGTCTCGAAGCCGTCCGCCGAGGGGCCCACGCTGTCGCCCGCGTTGTCACCCGTGCAGTCGGCGATCACGCCAGGGTTGCGCGCGTCGTCCTCTTTGATCTTGAAGACGATCTTCATCAGGTCCGAGCCGATGTCCGCGATCTTCGTGAAGATGCCGCCGGCGATGCGCAGCACGCTGGCGCCCAGCGACTCACCGATGGCGAAGCCGATGAAGCACGGGCCGGCGAAGTCGCGCGGGACGAACAGCATGATGATGAGCATGATCAGCAGCTCGACGCTGATGAGCACCATGCCGATGGACATGCCCGCCTGCAGCGGGATGGCGTAGGTGGGGTAGGGCTTGCCGCGCAAGCTGGCGAACGCGGTGCGGCTGTTGGCGAACGTGTTCACGCGGATGCCGAACCACGCCACGCCGTAGCTGCCCGCGATGCCGATGAGGCTGAACATGAGGATGGCCATCAGCTTCAAGGGGGCTTCGCTCAGCATGTGCTGCAGGAAGCCGAAGTAGCCGATCATCACCGCCAGCAGCAGGCCCCACAGCGCGAGGATGAACTTGCCCTGCGTGACGAGGTATGTCTTGCACGTCTCGTAGATGAGCTCGGAGATCTCCAGCATCGACTTGTGCACGGGCAGCTTCTGGAGCTGGGCATACTGGAGGAACCCGAAGCCGAGGCCGACCACGCACACCACGATGCCAACCAGCAGGAGCTGGTGGCCGGTGAACGCGTTGCCGAGGAACGACTGGGAGGCGAAGTCAGGAAGAACGAGGTCCGCTTCGCTGGCGCGAGCGGAGCCTGCGGCAAGGACAGCCAGCAGTCCGAAGACCCGGGCGACCGTGCCGGTGACGCCCTGTCGAAGGGCGTTCAGCCGTGAAACGGGGGGTGTCATGGGGGTGCAACTCCTCAAAGAGACTCATGGGAGAAATTCGAGGGGTTGGCCGCCTGCGGGCGGGGACACCGCACGCCGACGCTTCAGCACAGCCTCGCCCTTCGAGGCCAGAAAGCGCCTTGAAGGCGGGCGGCCCTTAGCACGGGCCGGGTGCCAAAGTCGAATGGTACTGCACGGTCGAAGGGCAGGGGCCCTCCCCCGAGGTCTACCGGTCGTCCTTGCGGTGCCACGGGGAGGACGTCCCCGTTGGGAGGCTCGGCCGCATGCAACGCCTGGCTGTCCCCCAGCACGAGCGCCCGCAACCCTGGCCTGACTCCCACGCCCTCACCTGTGGCACGCCCGCCCTGCCTTCCCCATCC
>Ga0247825_10000969_pt1 | contig 18648 bp, 18 predicted proteins | sample 13C_Vanillin_Day_FD_194413 | JGI IMG/M metagenome (GOLD analysis project Ga0247825, IMG submission 194413) | Soil microbial communities from agricultural site in Penn Yan, New York, United States - 13C_Vanillin_Day48 | ecosystem: Environmental > Terrestrial > Soil > Agricultural land | place...
GCTCCCCAACCTGTTCGGCAGCCTGGCGGTGTACCGGTGTACCGCGCACTGACCTTGCTCATTGCCTCCGCGCTCGGCCCGGCGTAGCGTACGCGCGGGGAGGGAGGTAATCGTGAAATGCCGAGCGATGCGCAACGCTCTCGGCGCCGCGCTGCTGGCGCTCTGGGCCCCTCTTGTCGGGGCGCAATCGGCGGACAAGATCTACCGGGTCGGCTACATCCAAACCGCATCGCCCCAAGAGCAGGCGCCGCTTACGCGCGCGTTCGAGCAGGGGCTGCGCGAGCTCGGCTACGTGCAAGGGCGCAACATCGTCCTCGAGAGCCGCTTCGCATGGGGAAACCAGGAGCGCCTTCCCGAGCTGGCGGCCGATCTGGTGCGGCAGAACGTCGATGTCATCGTAACGGGCGCCAACCCGGTGATCGCGGCGGTGAAGCAGGCGACAACCACCATCCCGGTAGTGTTGAGCACATCGCGCGATCCCGTGGGATCGGGCTTCGTAAGGAGCCTGGCGCGCCCGGGCGGAAATATCACCGGCCTGACGAGCGATCCGAGCCCGGAGGTACAAAGCAAGCGGCTCGAGCTCTTGAAGGAAGCCATGCCGCGCGTCACGCGCGTCGCGCTGTTATGGAACCCGCTCCCGCCGGGCGCCGAAACTTATCGCGCCGTCATGGAGCGCGCCGCGCACTCCCTCGGCCTCCAGTTGCACGCGGTTCCGGTCCGAGGACGCGACGACTTCGAGCGCGCGTTCGCGGCAATGATCGCCGAGCGGGCGCAGGCGCTTGTCGTGCTGCCCGACCCGATCTTCTTCACCGCGCGAGCCCAGGTCGCCAGTCTGGCCACGAAGCACGGGCTGCCGGCGGTCTTCCACGCAAGGGAATTCGTCGACTTGGGCGGCCTGATGTCGTACGGCTCGAGCCTCGACTATCACTTCCGCCGGGCGGCGGTGTACGTCGACCGCATCCTCAAGGGCGCCAAACCGGCTGACCTTCCGGTGGAGCAGGCCACGAGGCTCGAATTCGTGCTGAACCTCAAGACGGCCAAGGCGCTCGGGCTGAGCATCCCCTCGGGGCTGCGCCTGCGGGCCGACGAACTTATCGAGTGAGCCCTCAAGGGGCTTCGCGCGCTCCTTCTCTTCCGGCCGAGCCGATGGAGAGGTCGGCAAGGCCCGAGCGCATCATCAGCCAGAAGAGGATCACGCCCGGGAACGCCACCGCGGTGGTCAGCAGATAGAAGTTCACGTAGCCGATGACCTCGATCAGCCACCCGGCCGTGGTGCCGGTGAGCACGCGGCCGGCGATGCTGGCAAGCGCGGAGAGCAGCGCGTACTGGCTGGCGGTGAAGCGCAGATTGCAGAGCGCCGACAGGTAGGCGACCACCGTGACGCCGCCGATGCCGCTGGCGAAGTTCTCGAAACCGACGGCGGCGGCCATGCCGATGTTGCTGTGGCCGGCGGCCGCCAGCGCGGCGAAGCTGAAGTTGGAGACCGCCATCAGGACCAGGCTGACGAGAACCGAGCGCTTCATGCCGAGGCGCTCGTACATCACCCCGCCCACGAAAACGCCGGCCAGCAGCGCCGCGAAGCCGATGCCGACGTCGTAGAAAGCCACCTCGTCGTTGGTGAAGCCCAGGTCCTGGAAGAGCAGGCGCAGGCTCAGGTTGGCGAGGGTGTCGCCGATCTTGTGGATGAAAACGAATAGCAGCACCACCAGTGCGCCCTGGCGCTTCAGGAACTCGATGAGCGGGCTGAAATAGGCGACGACGGCTGCGAGCGCGCCGTGCACCTGCGCCGGCTCGCGGTGCCGCGCCGGCTCGCCCATGACCACGCCGACCAGCATCGCCGGCACGGCGAAGGCGGCGCAGGCGGAATACGCGAGCGCCCAGCCGAACCGGGCGCCCAGCACGAGCGCCAGGGCGCCGGCGGCGGCCGCGCCGATGCGCCACCCGTATTGCGACATGCCCGATCCGGCGCCGAGCTGGCGCGGCTCGAGCAACTCGATGCGGTAGGCGTCGATGATGATGTCGAACGTGGCGCCGGCCACGCCCACCGCGATCGCGGCGAGCGCCACGACGTACAGCGCCTCGTCCGGGTCGGCGACGCCGAGAAAGGCCACCGCCGCCATCACCAGCACGCCGCTCAGCCACAGCCAGCTGCGCCGCTGGCCGAAGCGGCCGATGAGCGGCAGCCGCACGTTGTCGACGAGCGGCGCCCAGAGGAACTTGAGGTTGTAGGCGAGGATGGTGAGCGAGAACGCGGTCACCGCGCTCTTGGTGATGCCGTGCTGCGCGAGGCGCGTGGTCAGCGTCGCGCCAATCATCGCGAAGGCGAAGCCCGAGGAGATGCCCAGGAAGAGCGCCGCGAGGGGCGCCGCCTCGAGGTAGGGGCGTATCCCCCCGAGCCAAGGGCGAGTGTCGCTACGCCAGCGGGTAGTCATAGTCGATCGTCAAAGGCGCGTGGTCGGAGAACCGCTTGGCCTTGTAGATCGACTCCTTGACCGCGGTTTTCGCGACCCCCGGCGTGGCGATCTGGTAGTCGATGCGCCAGCCGACGTTCTTCGCCCACGCCTGGCCGCGGCTGGACCACCACGTGTACTGCCCGGGCTTCGGGTTGAGGCGGCGAAACACGTCGACGAAGCCGAGCTCGTCGAAAACCCGGGTGAGCCAGGCGCGCTCCTCGGGCGTGAAGCCCGGGTTCTTCTGGTTCGAGCGCCAGTTGGTGAGGTCGATCTCGCGGTGGGCGATGTTCCAGTCGCCGCAAAGAATGATTTCCTGCTTTCTTTCCCGAAGCGCTTCCAGGTGGCACAGGAACCGCTTCAGGAAGCGCAGCTTGGACGCCTGGCGGTGCGGCCCGGCGGATCCGGAAGGCATGTAGACCGAGATCACCCATAGTCTTCCGAACCTCGCCTCGACATAGCGGCCCTCGGCGTCGAACTCGCGGCTGGCGAAGCCTCGCTTCACCTCGTCGGGGGTGACGCGGCTGTAGAGCGCGACGCCGCTATAGCCCTTCTTCTGCGCGAAGGCGTGGCAGCTCTCGAACGCCTTGAGCCCGTGCAGCCTGGCGTCGAGGTCGGCCTCCTGGCACTTGATCTCCTGCAGGCAGACGACGTCGGGGCGCTGCGCGGCGAGCCAGCGGAACAGGCCCTTTTTCGCCGCGGATCTGATGCCGTTGACGTTGAGGGTGATAACCCTCAAGAGGACGGGAAGGAAGAAACGCCGCCGTGCGCGGCGGACCATTTCGCCGGGGCGTGCAGGAATTTCTCCACCTCGGCAATCTGCGCCGGGGCGAGGTAGCCGCCCTTCTTCACCACCGCCAGCACGTCCCACCAGGTGGCGAGATGATGCAGCCGCACGTTCAGGTCGGCGAGCGTCTTCTTCGACTCCGGGAAGATGTCGTAGTAGAAGTTCACGAACACGTGATCGACGATCGCCCCCGCCTCGCGCAGCGCCTGGCAGAAGTTGATCTTCGAGCGGCCGTCGGTGGTGAGGTCCTCGACCAGCAGCGTGCGCGCGCCCTCGCGCACGTCGCCCTCGATCTGCGCGTTGCGGCCGAAGCCCTTGGGCTTCTTGCGCACGTACTGCATCGGCAGGCCGAGCCGGTCGGCGATCCAGGCGGCGTAGGGAATGCCGGCGGTCTCGCCTCCCGCGACCACGTCGAACTGCTCGAAGCCCGCGTCGCGGGCAAGGGTGGCCGTGGCAAATTCCACAAGCTGGGTGCGGATGCGCGGATAGAAGATGAGCTTGCGGCAGTCGATGTACACCGGGCTCGCCCAGCCGGAAGTGAAGATGAAGGGCTTGTCCTGGAAGAACAGCACCGCCTTGACTTCCAAGAGCATCCTGGCGGTGGTCTCGGCGATGAACGCCTTGTCGGCAGAATGCATGGGCGGCGCGGATTCTAGCAGGTTAGAATTCGCGCATTCGCGTCTCAGGGGGATTGCGATGATGGCTCCGCAACTCGCAGTGATCGCCGCCGCCGCGCTGCTGCTCGCGCCGCTCGCCGCAGAGGCGCAGCAGAAGGGCGAGCGCTACACCTACCGCTGCACCGGCACGGACGGCAAGAAGTACTACGGCTCGACCATCCCGCCCGCCTGCCTGGGGCAGCCGATCGACCAGCTGAACTCGCGCGGCATCCGCGTCAAGCGCATCGACCCGGAAGGCGACGAAAAGGCGCGCCTGGCGAAGGAAGCCGAGGAGAAGCGTCTCGCCGACGAGGCCGCCGAGCGGCGCGAGGCGCTGCGCCGCAACCGCGCGCTGCTCGCGACATACACCAGCGTGAAGGACATCGATTCGGCGCGGCGCCGCGCGCTCGCCGACAACCAGAAGGCGGTGATGGAAGCGCAGACGCGCATCGAGGCGCTGAAGAAGCGCCGCGCCGCCTATGACAAGGAGCTCGAGTTCTACAAGGAAGGCGCGAAGCCGCCGGCGAAGCTTGAGGAGGACGTCCGCGCCACCGAGGTCGACATCGAGGCCACCGAGGGCCTGCTCGCCTCGAAGCAGAAGGAGACGGTGAACATCAATGCGAAATACGACGAGGACAAGCGCCGCTACCAGGAGCTCACCGGCCGCAAGTAGCCGCTAGCCGAGCTTGCGGCGCAGCGCCTCGGCGGCCTGCACCGGATTAGCCTTCCCCTTGCTCGCCTTCATCACCTGCCCGACCAGGGCGTTGAAGGCCTTCTCCTTCCCCGACCGGTAGTCCGCCACCAGCCGGTCGTTGGCCGCCAGTACCGCGTCGACCAGCTTCTCGATCGCCCCCGCGTCGCTGACTTGCCTCAGACCTTCGCGCTCGATGATCTCGTCGGCGCCGCCGCCGAGCTTCCACATGACCTCGAATACCTGCTTTGCCGCCTTGCCGCTGATCGTGCCGTCGCTGATCCTCTGCAGAAGGCCGGCCAGCCTCTGCGCTGAAACCGGGCTGGCAGCGATGTCCCGTTCCTCGCGATTGAGCGCAGCCGAAAGCTCCCCGGTCTGCCAGTTCGCGCAGAGTTTCGGTTCGACGCCGGAGGCTTTTACCAGGGCCTCGAAATAGTCCGCCGCCGTCCGCGAGGCGGTAAGAAGCCCCGCGTCATATGCGGTAAGCGCGTGCTCCCGCATGAAACGGTCACGTCGAGCGTCGGGAAGCTCGGGCATGGTGGATTCGATCTCCTTCACCATCTGCTCGGAAACGACGAGCGGCAGGAGGTCGGGATCGGGGAAGTATCGATAGTCGTGCGCATCCTCCTTGGTACGCATCGAACGCGTCTCGTCACGATCAGCATCGTAGAGGCGGGTTTCCTGCACGACCTTTCCGCCGTCCTCGAGCAGCTCGATCTGGCGCTTGGCCTCGAACTCGATCGCCCGTTCCATGAAGCGGAAGGAGTTCAGGTTCTTGATCTCGCAGCGCGTCCCCAGGCTTTTCTCGCCGATTCTTCTCACGGAAACGTTGGCATCGCAGCGGAACGACCCTTCCTGCATGTTGCCGTCGCAGACGCCGATCCACATGACCAGCGCGTGGAGCGCGCGCGCGTAGGCGACGGCCTGCTTCGCGCCGATGAGCACCGGCTCCGAGACGATCTCGAGCAGCGGCGTGCCGGCGCGGTTGAGATCGATGCCGGTCATGCCCTGAAAGTCTTCGTGCAGCGACTTGCCCGCGTCCTCTTCCAGATGCGCACGCGTAAGGGGAATGGCGTAGTCCTTTCCCTCGAGGTAAAAGCGCACCGTGCCGCCTTGCACGATCGGGCTCTCGTACTGGCTGATCTGGTAGCCCTTCGGCAGGTCGGGGTAGAAGTAGTTCTTGCGCGCGAAGACGGAGCGGCGGCTGATCGTGCCCTGCACCGCCAGGCCGAAGCGGATGGCGTGCTCGATGGCCGCGCGGTTCGCCACCGGCAGCACGCCCGGCAGCGCGATGTCGACCGCCGAGGCCTGGGTGTTGGGCGCGGCGCCGAAGGCCGTCGAGGCGCCCGAGAACATCTTGCTCGCGGTGGCGAGCTGCGCGTGCGTTTCGATACCGACGACGACCTCCCAGGCCATGCCTACTTCGCCTCCGCGCGCAGCAGCCGGCAGTTGCCGCGCCGGTCGATGAGCAGCGGCTCGAGGTAGGCCTGCGAGCCGCACGCCTCGGCGCAGTTGTCCGCGGCGGCCTTCACGTAGTCGCCGAGGTCGCGCAGCGTGACGCGGCAGTTGCCCGCCACGAGCGCAAGCCCGCCTTTCACCACCTGCTGCCGGGCGTTGGCGAGCGCACAGACGTGCCCGCCGGGCTTTACGCGCGAGCGCCACTCGAACGATTTCACGACGCCGGAATCGACCGCAAAGCTCAATGCCGAGCTGTAGCGCCCTTCGCCGGCCTCGCAGCGCACCTCGGCGCTGTAGCCGTCCATCGCGGGGAATTCCTCGCTGAACTCGAAGCGCTCGCGCTCCTGCCCGCCCGGCCCGTAGCGCATGCCCTTGAAGGCGCCGCCGCGCCAGGTGCCGCGCAGCTCCCCGGTGGGCGGCCGCCCGAAGAGGATGGGTGTGGGACCTTCCCTCAGCGTGGTGACGCCGATCTCGGGGCTGCGCTCGCCCTCGACATAGCGCCGCACGAGGGTCGGCAGCAGCAGGTACTCGCCGGCGAGCTGCCAGCCGCCGTCCTCGCGCTGCGTCGCATGCATGACCAGCAGCGCATTGCGGCTGCCGACCTGGCCCACCAGCTCGAGCGTCTCGGCAGGTTGCTGCGCGAAGGCAAGGCAGGGGAGGCCGAGAAGCAGCAGCAGCGGCCTCACAGCGGCGTCTCCCTGGGCACGCGCTTGTGCCAGTCGGTGGCCTGCTGGTAGCGGTGCGCGGCGCCGAGAAGCCTCGCTTCCGAGAAATGCGTGCCCATGAGCTGCAGGCCGACCGGCAGGCCTTTCTCGTCGAAGCCGCACGGGATGGACAGCGCCGGCAGGCCGGCGAGCGGCGCGGGAATGGTGAAGATGTCGCCCAGGTACATCTGCACCGGATCGTCCGCCCTGGCGCCGATCTCGAACGCGGTCGTCGGCGCGGTCGGCCCGAGGATCAGGTCGCATTTCTCGAAGGCGAGAGCGAATTCCTGCGCGATGAGGCGGCGCACTTTCTGCGCCTGCAGGTAGTAGGCGTCGTAGTAGCCGTGCGAGAGGACGTAGGTGCCGACGAGGATGCGCTGCTTCACCTCGGCGCCGAAACCCTCGGCCCGCGTGCGGCTGTACATGTCCGCCAGATCCTCGTACGCTTTCGCGCGGTGGCCATAGCGCACGCCGTCGAAGCGCGACAGGTTGGACGATGCCTCCGCGGGCGCGATCACGTAGTACGCGGGCACGGCAAGCTTCGTGCGGGACAGCTCCAGCGCGACCGTGCGCGCCCCCTGCGCGGCGAACCACGCGACCGCGGCCTCGACCGCCTTGCGCACCCCCGGCTCGATGCCCTCGCCGAAGTACTCCGCGGGCAGACCGATGCGCAGTCCTGCCATTTTCATTTCCAGATTCCTGGTGTAGTCCTCCTTTGGCCGGTCCAGGCTGGTCGAGTCGCGCGCGTCGAAGCCCGCCATCACGTTCAGCAGCAGCGCGAGGTCGGCCGCGCTGCGCGCGATCGGGCCGGCCTGGTCGAGCGAGGAAGCGAAGGCGATGAGGCCGTAGCGCGAGACCAGTCCGTAGGTCGGCCGCAGGCCGCACACGCCGCTGAAGGCAGCGGGCTGCCGCACCGAGCCGCCGGTGTCGGTGCCCGTCGCGGCCGGGGCCATGCGCGCCGCGACCGCCGCGGCCGAGCCGCCCGAGGAGCCGCCCGGCACCCGGCGCCGGTCCCAGGGATTGCGCGCCGGCCCGAAGTACGAGTTCTCGTTCGACGAGCCCATCGCGAACTCGTCCATGTTGCACTTGCCGAGCGTGACGGCGCCGGCGCGCGCGAGCTGCTCGACGACGTGCGCGTCGTAAGGGCTGACGAAGTGCTCGAGCATCCTCGAGCCGCAGGTGGTGCGCTGTCCCTTGGTGCAGTAGATGTCCTTGAGCGCGACCGGGATGCCGGCGAGCGGGCCGGCGTCGCCCCGGGCGCGAATCGCGTCGGCGGCGCGCGCCTGGCCGAGGCTGCGCTCCCTGTCGACGGTAATGAACGCGTTCAGCTCGGGGTTCAGCTTCCCGACGCGGTCGAGGAACGCCCCGGTCAGCTCGACCGAGGAGATGCGCTTCGCGGCGAGGGCGGCCGAGAGCTCGGCGAGCGTAGCGTCGAGCACGCTACTCGATCACCTTCGGGACGAGGTACAGGTCGTCCTGCACCGCCGGGGCGACGGATTGATAAACCGCGTGCCGGTCCTGCTCGGTGACTTCGTCGCGGCGCAGCCTCTGCACCACGTCAACGGCATGCGACATCGGCTCGACGCCGGTGGTGTCGACCGCGCGCAGCTCCTCCACGAGGGCGAGGACCCGGTTCAGCCGCGCCAGCACCGCCTCGGACTCCTCGGGCCGGATCGCGATGCGGGCCAGCCTGGCGATGCGGCGGATTTGGTCGTGGGAAAGCGACATTCCTGGTGGAGGGTTCCGGCGCCCGCAAAATGCGCCGTACGGCCGTATTACCTTATGCCCCGTGGCCGTGTTAAGCGTATCATAGCGGCCATTTGCCACGGGCCCCGGCAATACGACCTAAGGCCCGGTTAAGAAACGGAAAAGGGCCACAACCTTGCCCATGCTTGGATTCCTGCGCAGCTACTTCTCCAATGACCTGGCGATCGACCTCGGGACCGCCAACACGCTCATCTACGTCCGGGGCAAGGGCATCGTCCTGGACGAGCCCTCGGTCGTCGCCATCCGCCAGGAGGCGGGTCCGAACGGCAAGAAAACCATCCAGGCGGTGGGCAAGGAAGCGAAGATGATGCTGGGCAAGACCCCGGGCAACATCATCGCCATCCGGCCGATGAAGGACGGCGTCATCGCCGACTTCACCGTCACCGAGCAGATGCTCAAGCAGTTCATCAAGAAGGTGCACGACAACAAGCTCTTCTCGCCCAGCCCGCGGATCATCATCTGCGTGCCCTGCGGCTCGACCCAGGTCGAGCGCCGCGCCATCCGCGAGAGCGCCATCGGCGCCGGCGCCGGCCAGGTGTACCTGATCGAGGAGCCGATGGCGGCCGCCATCGGCGCGGACCTGCCGGTGGCCGATGCGACCGGCTCCATGGTGGTCGACATCGGCGGCGGCACCACCGAGGTCGGCGTGATCTCCCTGGGCGGCATGGTGTACTCGGGCTCGGTGCGCGTCGGCGGCGACAAGTTCGACGAGGCGATCATCAACTACATCCGCCGCAACTACGGCATGCTGATCGGCGAGACCACCGCAGAGATGATCAAGAAGGAGATCGGCTCCGCGTTCCCGGGCAGCGAGGTGCGCGAGATGGAAGTGAAGGGGCGCAACCTCGCCGAGGGCATCCCGCGCAGCTTCACCATCTCCTCGAACGAGATCCTCGAAGCGCTCACCGAGCCGCTCAACCAGATCGTCTCGGCGGTGAAGTCCGCGCTCGAGCAGACGCCGCCGGAGCTCGGCGCCGACATCGCCGAGAAAGGCATGGTGCTCACCGGCGGCGGCGCGCTGCTGCGCGACCTCGACCGGCTGCTGATGGAAGAGACCGGGCTGCCGGTGATCGTCGCCGACGATCCGCTCACCTGCGTGGTGCGCGGCTCGGGCAAGGCGCTCGAGAAGATGGAGCACTTCGGCCCGATCTTCACCAACGACTGATAATAGCGGGGGATGGATCACACTCCCCCGCCGTTCTTCAAGCGTGGGCCAGCGCCGCTCGTCAGGCTGTTCTTCTTCGCCTCGCTTTCGCTCGCGCTGCTCGTGATCGACGCCCGCTTCCGCTACGTCGAAGGGCTGCGCACCTGGCTCGCGCTCGCCGCCTACCCCCTGCAGCGCCTCGGCACCGCCCCGGTGGACTTCGCGGCGCGCCTGGGCGAGTACGTCTCGACGCAGGCGCAGCTCGTGGCGGAGAACGAGCAGCTGCGCGCCCGCGCGCTCGCCTATTCGCAGGACGCGCAGCGCTTCCAGGCGGCCCAGGCCGAGGCCGAGCAGCTGCGCCGGCTGATCGGCGCCGCCGAGCGCCTCGCGGTGCGCGCCACGCCTGCCGAGGTGCTCTACGTCGGCCGCGACCCCTACTCGCGCAAGCTTTTCATCGACCGGGGCGCGGCGCAGGGCGTGCGCCCCGGCAGCCCCATCGCCGACGAGGACGGCGTGATCGGCCAGGTAACGCGCGTGCACCCGCTCGTCGCCGAGGTGACGCTGCTCACCGACCGCGACCAGGCGGTGCCGGTGCAGGTGGTGAGGAACGGCCTGCGCGCGGTCGCCTTCGGCGCCGGCGCCTCCGGCATGCTCGAGCTGCGCTTCATGTCCGCCGTCGCCGACATCCAGACCGGCGACCGCCTGGTGACTTCCGGCATCGACGGCACCTATCCCGCCGGCCTGCCGGTGGCGAGCGTGGTGCGCATCGAGCGCGATGCCGAGGAGACCTTCGCGCGCGCGGTCTGCCTGCCGGTCGCGGGCATCGAGCGCGGGCGCTACGTGCTGATCCTCGCCAACGAGTCGGCGCGCCCGCCGCTGCCCGAGGACGCCGGCCGGGAACGCGCGAGGAAGCAAAAGCCCCGCTCCAGGAAGGACGTGAAAGAGGCCGATGCTGCCCGCTAGGTCGCAGATCCTGATGCCGGTGCGCGCGAGCACCATCCTGGGCTCCTTCGCGCTGGCGCTGTTCCTGAACTTCCTGCCGTGGCCCGACGTGCGAGTGGTGCCCGACTTCGTGGCGCTCGTGCTCGCGTTCTGGTGCGTGCGCCAGCCGCGCCTGGTCGGCATCGGCATCGGCTGGATGATCGGCCTCGTCGCCGACGCCGGGAACGGCGTGCTCCTCGGCCAGCACGCGCTCGCTTATTCGCTGCTCGCCTTCCTCGCCATCTGGCTGTCGCGCCGCATCCTGTGGTTCGGCCCCGGCCTGCAGGCGCTGCACGTGGCGCTGCTGCTGCTCGTCTCCCAGGGCGCCGCGCTGCTGGTGCGCCTCGCCGCGGGCGACGCGTTCCCCGGCTGGGCGATCCTGGTCGGGCCGCTCGCCGGCGCGGCGCTCTGGCCGGCGGTGACCTGGCTGCTGCTGCTGCCGCAGCGGCGCACCGAGCGCGAGCAGGCGATCTGATGGGCAGCGCCGAGCTCAGGAACCACGAGCGGGAGCTGGCGCAGTTCCAGCTGCGCATCGCGGTGGCCGGCTTCGCGGTGCTCGCCGCCTTCCTGCTGCTCGCCGGGCGCTTCGTCTTCCTGCAGGTGGTGCAGCACGACGTATACCGCGCCAAGGCGGAGGAGAACCGCATCGCCCTCGTCCCGGTGGCGCCCAACCGCGGCCTGATCGTCGACCGCAACGGCGCGGTCATCGCCCGCAATTACTCGGGCTACACGCTCGAGATCTACCCGCGCCGGGTGGAGAGCCTCGAGCACACCATCGACGAGCTCGCCGAGCTGATCGAGATCACGCCGCGCGATCGCGTGCGCTTCAAGAAGATGCTGCAGGAGACGCGCAACGCCGAGAGCCTGCCGATCCGCACCCGGCTCTCGGACGAGGAGGCGGCGAAATTCGCCGCCAACCGTTTCCGCTACGAGGGCGTGGAGATCAAGGCGCGCCTGTTCCGCCAGTACCCGTACGGCGACGTCGCCTCGCACGTGATCGGGTACATGGGGCGCGTCACGCAGGACGACCAGGTCCGCTTCGAGCAGGAAGGCTCCAGCCCCAACTATCGGGGCACCGACTACGTCGGCAAGGCCGGCGTCGAAGCGAGCTACGAGCACGAGCTGCACGGCACCACCGGCTTGGAGCAGGTGGAGATCGACGCCGCCGGCCGGGGCATCCGCACGCTCTCGCGCACCGCCGCCATTTCCGGCAACGACGTCACCCTCACGCTCGACATCCGCCTGCAGCAGGTCGCAGAGCTCGCGTTCGGCGAGCGCCGCGGCGCCCTGGTGGCGATCGAGCCCTCGACCGGCGGCGTGCTCGCGCTCGTGTCCAAGCCCGGCTTCGATCCCAACCAGTTCGTCGACGGCATCGACCCGGTGTACTGGGGCGAGCTCAACAACTCGCCCGACAAGCCCCTCAACAACCGCGCCATCTCGGGCGTCTATCCGCCCGGGTCCACCTTCAAGCCCTTCATGGCGCTCGCGGCGCTGCAGCTCGGGAAGCGGACGGCGCGCAGCACCATCGTCGATCCCGGCTACTTCGTCTTCGGCGAGCGGCGTTTCCGCGATTCCAAGCCCGGCGGCCACGGCATCGTCGACCTGCACAAGTCGATCGTGGTGTCTTCGGACGTCTACTACTACCAGCTCGCCAACGACATGGGCATCGACGCCATCGCCGGGTTCATGAAGCATTTCGGCTTCGGCTCGCGCACCGGCATCGACCTGCAGAGCGAGGCGGCGGGCGTGCTGCCTTCCCCGGAATGGAAGACGAAGCGCTTTCGCCGCCCGGCCGATCAGAAGTGGTACCCGGGGGAGACGATCTCGATCGGCATCGGCCAGGGCTACAACGCGTACACGCCCATCCAGCTCGCGCTCGCCACCGCGACGCTCGCCAACGGCGGCACCATGTACAGGCCGCGCCTGGTGGAGCACATCGACCGGCCGCGCGGCGGCGAGCGCCGCTACGTCGAGCCCGAGCTCGCGCACCGCGCGCCGGTGCGCGCCGAGCACGTGGAGTTCGTCAAGCGCGCCATGGCGGGGGTCAACAAGGAAGGCACCGGCGCGCGCGCCTTCGCCGGCGCCCAGTACACGAGCGGCGGCAAGACCGGCACCGCGCAGGTCATCGCGATGAAGCAGAACGAGAAGTACGAGGAGTCCAAGGTCGCGGAGCGCTTCCGCGACCATTCGCTGTTCATCGCCTTCGCGCCGCTCGAAAGCCCGCGCATCGCGCTCGCGGTGGTGGTGGAGAACGGCGGCTTCGGCGCGCGCGCGGCGGCGCCGATCGCCCGCACGGTGCTCGACTACTTTCTGCTCGGCAAGACGCCGCCGGGCATGGCGGCGGCCCCGGAAGACGAGGACGCCGAGCAGGAGGGCAACGACTGATGGAACTCGCGCGCCTGCCGGTACGCCGCATCGGCCTGCGCATCGCCGAAGGCATCGACCCGACCCTGCTGGTCCTCATCCTGTCGCTCTCGATGCTCGGCCTGGCGGCGCTGTTCTCCGCGGCCTACCAGAACCCGGCGCGGCTGGTGAGCCAGCTCGGCAACCTCGGCGTGGCGGTGGTGGCGATGTGGTGCGCGGCGCAGATCGCGCCGCAGACGCTGATGCGCTTCGCGGTGCCGGCCTACGCGATCGGCCTCGCGCTGCTCATCGCGGTGGCGCTGTTCGGCGACGTGGTGAACGGCGCGCGGCGCTGGCTGAATGTCGGCATCGGCCGCTTCCAGCCCTCCGAGATGATGAAGCTCGCGCTGCCGCTCATGCTCGCCTGGTACTTCCACAAGAACGAGTCGACGCTGCGGCTGCGCAATTTCGCGATGGCAGCCATCCTGATGGCCGTTCCCGTCGGCCTGATCGCGCGCCAGCCCGACCTCGGCACCGCGGCGCTCGTGGGCTCGGTCGGCTTCTACGTGATCTTCTTCGCCGGCATCAACTGGAAGGTGCTGGGCGGGCTGGCGCTCGCTTTCTTCGCCAGCCTCTATCCGCTCTGGAGCGTGCTGCACGACTACCAGAGGCGGCGGGTGCTGACCCTCCTCGACCCGACCAAGGATCCGCTCGGTTCCGGCTACCACATCATCCAGTCGACCATCGCGGTGGGCTCGGGCGGCCTCTCGGGCAAGGGCTGGCTGAACGGCACGCAGGCGCACCTCGAGTTCATCCCCGAGCGCGATACCGATTTCATCTTCGCCGTGTACTCCGAGGAGTTCGGGCTGATGGGCAACCTGGTGCTGCTCATCCTCTACGCGCTGCTGATCGGGCGCGGGCTGGTGATCGCCGCGAATGCCGCGACCGTGTTCGCGCGCCTGCTTGCGGGCGCGGTGTCGCTCATGTACTTCACCTACGCCTTCGTGAACATGGGCATGGTGTCGGGCATCCTGCCGGTGGTGGGCGTGCCGCTGCCGTTCCTCTCCTACGGCGGCACGGCGCTGCTCACGCTTTTTATCGGCACCGGCATCCTGATGAGCGTCAACCGCCACCGCAAGCTCGTCCAGACCTGATCCGGGCCGTGTTTGCGGCGCAGCACCATTTTTTGAAAGCTGACACCGCATCATGAAATGACAGTGCCGTAAGGCACTGTAAATCCTTGTTTTGTTGCAGCTGAGATGAGCCGAATGGCGTGTTGCTGCGCGCCATCGCCGTGCCCACACTTCGAGCATTCACCCATCTTTTGGAGGAAGCGTGGACAAGCGACAAGAAGAAGCCCGGAAACTCGAGCAGCAGTGGGCGCAGGACCCTCGCTGGAAGGGCGTGAAGCGCGGCTACAAGGCCGAGGACGTGGTGCGGCTGCGCGGCAGCATTGCCGTCGAGCACACCCTCGCGCGCCGCGGCGCGGAGAAGCTCTGGCGCCTGATGCACGAGCGGCCGTTCGTGCACTCCCTGGGCGCACTCACCGGCAACCAGGCGGTGCAGCAGGTGAAAGCCGGCGTGCCGGCGATCTACCTCTCGGGCTGGCAGGTGGCCGCCGACGCCAACGACTCGCTGCAGATGTATCCCGACCAGTCGCTCTACGCGGTGTCTTCCGTTCCCACGGTGGTGAAGCGCATCAACAACGCGCTCGCGCGCGCCGACCAGATCCAGTGGATGGAAGGCAAGGGCGACACCGACTTCTTCGCGCCGATCGTCGCCGACGCGGAGTCGGGCTTCGGCGGCGTGCTGAACGCCTTCGAGCTGATGAAGACGATGATCGACGCCGGCGCCGCCGGCGTGCACTACGAGGACCAGCTCGCCTCGGTGAAGAAGTGCGGGCACATGGGCGGCAAGGTGCTGGTGCCCACCCAGGAGGCGGTGCAGAAGCTCATCGCCGCGCGGCTCGCCGCCGACGTGATGGGCGTGCCGACCGTGCTCCTCGCGCGCACCGACGCGGAAGCCGCCGACATCGTCACCACCGACGTCGACGAGAACGACAAGCCCTTCCTCACAGGCGAGCGCACCTCGGAGGGGTTCTATCGCACCCGCAAGGGCTTCGATCAGGCGCTCTCGCGCGGGCTCGCCTACGCCGAGTACGCCGACATGGTCTGGTGCGAGACCGGCACGCCGGACCTCGAGTTTGCAAGGAAATTCTCGGAAGGGATTCGCCGCAAGTTCCCGGAGAAGATGTTGGCCTATAACTGCTCGCCGTCGTTCAACTGGAAGCGCAACCTCGACGACGCGACCATCGCGAAATTCCAGCGCGAGCTCGGCGCGATGGGCTACAAGTTCCAGTTCATCACGCTCGCCGGCTTCCACGCGCTCAACTACTCGATGTTCGAGCTGGCGCACGGCTACGCGCGCAACGACATGAGCGCCTTCGTCGAGCTGCAGCAGAAGGAGTTCGCCGCCGCCGAGAAGGGCTTCACCGCGGTGAAGCACCAGCGCGAGGTGGGCACCGGCTACTTCGACGAGATTACCCAGGTGGTCACCGCCGGCAAGGCCTCGACCACGGCCCTGCACGGCTCCACCGAGGACGAGCAGTTCTTCGAGGAAGCGAGGAAGGCGAAGCTCGCGGCAGTGTGAGCAAAAGTGCGCTCGCCCTGAGAACCGGGGAAAGGCGCTCGAGCCTCCCGCAGGAGATCGCGCGCGCCATCCTCGACGGGTTCGACCGGCACTACCGCCTGTTCCGCGACGCGGCGATCGAGGCGCGGCAGCTGTTCGAGCGCGCCGCCTGGCCGGCGATGCGCAGCCTCGCGCGCGAGCGCATCCAGATGTACGACCTGCGCGTCGAGGAAGCGGTGCGCGCGCTGCTCGATCGCTTTCCGGCGGCCGAGCTCGACGAGTCGCTGTGGCCGGCGATCAAGCTCGCCTACATCGGCCTGCTGCACGAGCACAAGCAGCCGGAATGCGCCGAGACCTTCTACAACTCGGTCGCCTGCCAGGTGCTGCACCGGCGCTACTACCGCAACGAGTTCATCTTCTGGCGTCCGGCGGTGGCGACCGAGCACCTCGAGGGCGAGAAGCCGACCTACCGCTGCTATTACCCGCTCAAGGACGGCCTGCGGCGCACGCTCGAAGCGATGATCGACAGCTTCGGCCTGCGCAACCCCTGGGAGGACCGCCGGCGCGACCTGCGCAACGTGCTGCGCGCCCTGCGCCGGCATTTCCCGCGGCCGGTGCGCGTGCGGCCGGACCTGCAGGTCCAGGTGCTGGGGTCGCTGTTCTTCCGCAACAAGGGCGCCTACATCGTCGGGCGCATGATCAACGCCCAGCGCGAGCTGCCTTTCGCCGTGCCGATCCTGCAGAACGAGCGCGGCGAGCTCTACCTGGACGCGCTGCTCGTCGGCGAGGACCAGCTGCTGGTGCTGTTCTCCTTCGCCCGCGCCTACTTCTTCGTCGACATGGAGGTCCCCGCGGCGTTCGTCTCCTTCCTGCGCTGGCTGATGCCGCGCAAGCCGCGCGCCGAGCTGTACATGGCGGTGGGCCTCGCCAAGCAGGGCAAGACGCTCTTCTACCGCGACCTGCACTACCACCTAAGGCACTCGACTGACCGCTTCGTCACCGCCCCCGGGATCCGCGGCATGGTGATGCTGGTCTTCACCCTGCCCTCGTTCCCCTACGTCTTCAAGGTGATCCGCGACCGCTTCGCGCCGCCCAAGGACATCGACCACCAGACGGTGAAAGACAAGTACCAGATGGTGAAGCTGCACGACCGCGTCGGGCGCATGGCCGACACGCTGGAATACTCACTGGTCGCGCTGCCATTGAATCGTTTCGATGAAGAATTACTGCAGGAACTGCGGCGCGAATGCGCCTCGGTGGTCGAGCTGGACGGCGACGAGCTGGTGATCGGCCACGTCTACATCGAGCGGCGCATGCGCCCCCTCAACATGCACGTCGAGGAGCTCAAGGGCGAGGGCGACGAGACGCGCCTGCGCGAGCTGCTGCGCGAGTACGGCAACGCCATCAAGGAGCTCGCCGGCGCCGGCATCTTTCCCGGCGACATGCTGCTGAAGAACTTCGGCGTGACGCGGCACGAGCGCGTGGTGTTCTACGACTACGACGAGATCCAGCCCATGGGCGAGCTCAGCTTCCGCCCCATCCCGGCAGCCGCGAGCTACGAGGAGGAGCTTGCCGCCGAGCCTTACTGGACGGTGCGCCAGCACGATGTCTTCCCCGAGCAATTCGAGCGCTTCCTCGTCGCCGACCCGCGCGCGCGGAAGATCTTCTACGAGTACCACCGGGACCTCCTTGACCCGGATTTCTGGCGCGCCAAGCAGGCCGCCGTGCGCGACGGCGAGCAGGAGGACGTCTTCCCCTACCCGGAGGAAGCCCGCTTTCCTAGGGAAGCCCGCTGATCTCGACGCGCTTCTGGCGCGACTTGAGCCCCGCGACGATGCGCACGTCGCGCCTCGCCACCCCGTAGTGCGCGGCAAGGAACTCGATCAGCGCCTCGTTCGCCTTGCCGTCGACGGCGCGCGCCGCGAGCCTGACCTTGATCCGTTCGCCGTGCTGCCCGGCGAACTCGCTCGTTCGCGCCCCCGGCTGCACATGCAGGTCCAGGATCACAATCCGACGGCGGCCGCGCGCAGGTGGCCGACGAGAATGAGAAGCACCTGGACGATGACGAGCAGCACGAGGGGCGTGAGGTCGATGCTGCCGATCGGCGGCACGAAGCGCCGCAGCGGACGCAGGAAAGGGCGCGTCACCAGGTCGAACATCGGCGCGAACGGCGCGTGCGGGTTGAGCCAGGAGAAGACCACCTGCACGATGATGGCGAACACGAGGATGTACAGGCTGTAGCGCAGCAGGTCCACGGCCGCCAGCGCGGCGATCGGGGCCAGGCCCGGCTCGGCGCCGACGATCGCCGCCTGGAGCCACAGGCCGAGCCCCTGCAGCACCCAGGCGAGGAGCAGCGTCGGCAGGTCCAGGCCGGCGAGCGCGGGGATGACGCGCCGCGCCGGCACCACGCACCAGCTGGTGGTCGCCAGGACGAACTCGCCCAGCGGATTGCGGAACGGCACGCGCAGCCACTGGAAGTGAAAGCGCGCGAGCAGCAGGAAGACGAAGAACGCCACCACCGTGTCGACGAGGAAGATGGCGATCTGCGCGAGCACCTCAGTCCTTCCCGAGCTCGTCGCCGAGCTCGCCGCCGCGGCGCACCGCGGCTTCCAGCGCGCGCGCCAGGCGCTCGGCGAGCTGCTCCGCGTCGAAGGCCTTGAGGGCGGCCTCGGTGGTGCCGCCCTTGGAAGTGACGTTCCGGCGCAGCGCCGAGGGCGGCTCGGCGCTGCCCGCGGCGAGCTTCGCCGCGCCGAGCACGGTGTGCAGCGCGAGGCGCTGCGCATCCTGCGGGGCGATGCCGCTGCGCTCGGCGAAGGCGGCAAGCTGCTCCATGAGCCAGAAGACGTACGCCGGGCCGTTGCCCGACACCGCCGTGACGACGTCGATGAGGCGCTCGTCGTCCACCCAGACTACCTCGCCTGCGGCCTGCAGGATCGTCTCGGCGTTCTTTCTGTCTTTCGAACTGACTTCCGGAGAAGCATAAAGCGCGCTGATACCTGCGGCGATCAGCGCCGGCGTGTTGGGCATGCACCGCAAGAT
>Ga0247825_10000970_pt1 | contig 18633 bp, 18 predicted proteins | sample 13C_Vanillin_Day_FD_194413 | JGI IMG/M metagenome (GOLD analysis project Ga0247825, IMG submission 194413) | Soil microbial communities from agricultural site in Penn Yan, New York, United States - 13C_Vanillin_Day48 | ecosystem: Environmental > Terrestrial > Soil > Agricultural land | place...
CGAGCAGCACCGCGGCCAGCCAGCCGGCGCGCTGCAGTTCGTGCGCTCCAAGCGCCACCCAGTCGAACGCCCGTGCGGCCCACGCCAGCAGGGCCCCCATCAGCGCCGCCGCGACCCCCACGCGCAGCCCGAAGCCGAGCCAGCCCGGCTGCGGCCGCCAACTGCCGCGCCGGTGCAGCCCCGCCAGCAGCCAGCCGGCGTTGACGAGCGCGCCGCAGCCGATCGACAGCGCCAGCCCGGCATGGCCGAACAGCGGCACGAAGGCCAGGTTCATCGCCTGCGTCAGCAGCAGCACGACGATCGCGATCTTCACCGGCGTGCGGATGTCGCCCTTGGCGTAGAAGCCCGGCGCCAGAACCTTGAGCGCGATCAGGCCCATCAAGCCGGCGCCGTAGCCCATCAGCGCAGTGACGGTCTGGGCCACGTCGTGCGCCGCGAAGGCGCCGCGGTGGTACAGCACCGCCACCAGCGCCTGCGGGAACACCAGCAGCGCGATCGCGCAGGGCAGCGCGAGCAGGACGACCAGCCGCAGCCCCCAATCGAGCAGTCCGGCATAGCGCTCGGCGTCGCCGTCAGCCTGCGTCGACGCGAGCTGCGGCAGCAGCACCACGCCGAGCGCGACGCCGAGCAGCGCGGTCGGGAACTCCATCAGCCGGTCCGCGTAGCTCAGCCACGACACCGCGCCGGCGCCGAGCTGCGAGGCAATCTGCGTGTTGATCAGCAACGAAACCTGCGCGACCGAGACGCCCAGCACCGCCGGCGCCATCTGCCGCAGCACGCGGCCGAGGCCGGGATGGTTCCAGGCCGCGCGCAGCGCCGCCGGCCCGAGACCGACGCGCGGCAGCATGCCGATGCGCGCCAATGCCGGCAGCTGCACGGCGAGCTGCAACGCGCCGCCCACCATCACGCCGACCGCCAGTGCGTAGATCGGCTCGATGCCCCAGGCGCGAAAGCGCGGCACCAGCAGCCAGGCTGCGGCGATGAAGCTCAGATTCAGCAGCACCGGTGTGGCCGCCGGCACCGCGAAACGCTTCCAGGTGTTGAGGATGCCCGCCGCCAGCGCGACCATCGACATGAAGCCGATGTAGGGGAACATGTAGCGCGTCAGTGCGACCGCGACGTCGAAGCCGCCGGTCTTCTGCAGGCCCTGGGCCATCACCCACACCAGCCCCGGCGCCGCCAGCACGCCGAGGATCGACACGCCGAGCAGTATCCAGACGAGCACCGTCGCCACCGCATCGACGAGGCTGCGCGTGGCGTCCTCGCCGTTGCGCGTGCGGCTCTCGGCGAGCAGCGGCACGAAGGCCTGCGAGAACGCGCCTTCGGCGAACAGCCGGCGCAGCAGGTTGGGGATGCGGAAGGCGACGTTGAAGGCGTCGGTCAGCACGCTGGCGCCGAAGGCCGCCGCGATCATCTGCTCGCGCACCAGACCGGTGATGCGCGACGCCAGCGTCAGCAGGGACACGACGGAGGCGGCGCGCAGCAGGTTCATGCAGGAGGTGACGGGAGCGGGGTGCGCGCAGTATAGGAGTGGCTACTAACGTCCCGAGCGGGGATCACTGGCGGCTCGGCCGACCCTGCTATACTTGCGGGCTTCACACCCGAACACATCCCTCCTCCATGGCCACCTCCTCCAAAGCCAAGAAGAAGACCGTCCGCATCGCCTCGGGCCGCAAGCGCGCCCGCCAGGACGTGCACCTCAACGCCGCGAACACCTCGCTGCGTTCCAAGTTCCGCACCGCGATCAAGGGCGTGCTGAAGGCCGTCGCCGGTGGCGACAAGGCCGCCGCCGCCGACACGTTCAAGACCGCCCAGAAGGTGATCGACTCGATCGCCGACAAGGGACTCTTCCACAAGAACAAGGCCGCTCGCCACAAGAGCCGCCTGGCTGCCAAGGTGAAGGCGCTCGCCGCTTAAAGAGCGTCCCGGGTGTGAAAGCAAAAGGGCTCCGCGAGGAGCCCTTTGTCATTGGCGATCCGTTCAGGGCTTCGGCTTCTCGGCGGCGGCGTCGGGCAGCAGGCAGGCGTCGGCCACCTGGAGCCGGTTGTCGCGGGCGAAGTTCATCACGAAGTCCCAGGCCATCGGCTCGAGCTCGCGCAGCGCCTCGTTGACGACCACGCACTTGATCCCGCCGACGACCTGAGGCACGCAGTAGGGCGAGTAGCCGATGTGGGCGGCGCGCCCCATGGCCGCGCCGCCGGGGCGGAAGCTGGACATCGCGCCGGCCAGGCGCTCGGCCCAGTCGCTGGGCCGGAAAGTCTTGCCGTCCAGGGTCAGGCCCTGGATGAAGACTTCGCGTTTGTTCGAGTGGATGTGGGGCACGAGGGGAACGGGCAGCGGCGGCTTGTGGCCGCGCAGCAAGGACAGCGCCAACCCCGAATTGTGCTGCACCGCAACAGGCGGTTTCGGCATGGCCGTGCGAGGACGCAGTCCGAGAGCGAGGTCGAGGGCGAGCCACATGGTCTCCCTACAATCGGCGCTTTTCGACGGCGCTTGAGCGCCGGGAGTCACCGATGAACGCGCCCGACGCGCCGCAAGCCTCCGCAGCGGCCTCCCACGTCATGAACACCTACGGTCGGCTGCCGTTCGCGCTGTCGCACGGCCGCGGCTGCCGCGTCTGGGACAGCGACGGCAAGGAGTACCTCGACGCGCTCGGCGGCATCGCCGTCAACACGCTCGGCCATGCCCATCCGAAGCTGGTGCCGGCGCTGCAGGAGCAGATCGGCCGGCTGATCCACTGCTCCAACTACTACCAGATGCCGCTGCAGGAGGCGCTGGCCGCCAAGCTGTGCGAGCTGTCGGGCCTGGCGAATGTGTTCTTCTGCAACTCCGGCCTGGAGGCCAACGAGGCGGCGCTGAAGCTGGCACGCAAGTTCGGCCACGACAAGGGCATCGACAAGCCCGAGGTCATCGTCTACGAGAAGGCCTTCCACGGCCGCTCGATCGCCACCCTGTCGGCCACCGGCAACGCCAAGGTGCAGGCCGGCTTCGGCCCGCTGGTCGAGGGCTTCGTGCGCGTGCCGCTGAACGATATCGCGGCGATCGAGGAAGTGGCCAATACCCGGCCGAACGTGACCGCGGTGTTCCTGGAAGTGATCCAGGGCGAGGGCGGTGTGAACCCGGCGACCGTCGAGTACCTGCAGGCCGTGCGGCGCCTGTGCGACGAGAACGACTGGCTGCTGATGCTCGACGAGGTCCAGTGCGGCATCGGCCGCACCGGCAAGTGGTTCGCGCACCAGTGGGCCGACATCCGGCCCGACGTGATGCCGCTGGCCAAGGGCCTGGGCTCGGGCGTGCCGGTCGGCGCGGTGGTCTGCGGCCCGCGTGCGGCGACGATCTTCGGCCCCGGCAACCATGGCACGACCTTCGGCGGCAACCCGCTGGCGATGCGCGCCGGCGTCGAGACGCTGCGCATCATGGAGGAGGACGGGCTGCTCGAGAACGCCGCCATCGTCGGCGACGTGCTGAAGGCGGCGCTGCAGCGCGAGCTCGGCGCCCTGCCCGGCGTGCGCGAGATCCGCGGCCAGGGCCTGATGATCGGCATCGAGCTCGAGCCCCCTTGCGGCGTGCTGCTCGGCCGCGCGGCCGAGGCCGGCCTGCTGATCAGCGTCACGGCCGATCGGGTGATCCGGCTGGTACCACCGCTGATCCTGAGCGCCGCTGAGGCCGAGCAGATCGTTGCGATCCTCGCCCCGCTGGTGCGCGAGTTCCTCTCGGAGAACCGCAGCGCATGAAGCCCGCCAGCAACCTGATCCGCCACTACCTGCAGTTCAAGGACTTCCGCGCCGAGGAGTACGCCTACCTGTTCGAACGCGCGGCCGTCATCAAGAAGCGCTTCAAGAACTACGAGAAGTACCAGCCGCTGGTCGACCGCACGCTGGCGATGATCTTCGAGAAGGCCAGCACGCGCACCCGCGTGAGCTTCGAGGCCGGCATGTACCAGATGGGCGGCTCGGTGGTGCACCTGACCACCGGCGACAGCCAGCTCGGCCGCGCCGAGCCGGTGGAGGACAGCGCGCGGGTGATCAGCCGCATGGTCGACCTGGTGATGATCCGCACCTACGAGCAGGCCAAGATCGAGCGCTTCGCGGCGCACTCGCGGGTGCCGGTGATCAACGGGCTGACCAACGAATTCCACCCGTGCCAGATCCTGGCCGACATCTTCACCTACATCGAACACCGCGGCGCGATCGCCGGCAAGACGGTGGCCTGGGTCGGCGACGGCAACAACATGGCCAACACCTGGCTGCAGGCGGCCGAGGTGCTCGACTTCACGGTGCACGTCAGCACGCCGGGAGGCTACGAGGTCGATCCGGCGGTGGCCGGCGTTTCCGATACCGGCTGCTGGAAGGTGTTCAAGAACCCGATCGACGCCTGCCGCGGCGCCCACCTGGTGACCACCGACGTCTGGACCAGCATGGGCTACGAGGCCGAGAACGCGGCCCGCGTCACCGCCTTCGCCGACTGGTGCGTCGACGCCGAGATGATGGCCGCGGCGCGCAAGGATGCCCTCTTCATGCACTGCCTGCCGGCGCACCGCGGCGAGGAGGTCGCGGCCGACGTGATCGACGGGCCGCAGTCGGTCGTCTGGGACGAGGCCGAGAACCGCATGCATGTGCAGAAGGCGCTGATGGAGTACCTGCTGCTCGGCCGCATCGGCTGACGCGATCGTCTGCCATTGCGGCCAGTGGGGATGTCGCCGGCCGGCGCGCGGTGATACAAGCGTTCAACTTGCCGCCGCCGCCATGAAGCTTTGGGACATCTCTCCGCCGGTCGATGCGCATGCGCCCGTGTTCCCGGGCGACACCGCCTACCGGCAGCAGTGGACGATGAAGCTGGGGCCGGGCAGCCCAGTCAACGTCAGCGCGATCACCTGCAGCCCGCATGTCGGCGCGCATGCCGACGCGCCGCTGCACTACGACTCGGGCGGCTGCGGCGTCGGCGCACTCGACCTCTTTCCCTACCTTGGCCCCTGCCGCGTGATCCACGCCTGGGGCATGCGCAACGTCGGCCATGGCGAGCGGCTGGTGCGCTGGGCGCATCTGGCCCATCGCATCGACGGCCATCTGCCGCCGCGCGTGCTGGTGCGCACCTACGAGCGCGCGCCGGTCGACCGCTTCGACCCCGATCTCGCCGCCTTCGCGCCGGAGACGCTCGAGCAGCTGGCCGACCTGGGCGTTCAGCTGGTCGGCATCGACACCGCGAGCATCGATCCGGCCGCCAGCAAGACGCTCGACAGCCATCAGGTGGCGCGCCGCCGCGGCCTGCGGGTGCTGGAGAACCTGGTGCTCGACCAGGTGGTCGAGGGCGACTACGAGCTGATCGCACTGCCGCTGAAATGGATGACCGCCGACGCCAGCCCGGTGCGTGCGGTGCTGCGCGAGCTCGCGCCGCAGCCGCCCGCGCGCCGTGCGCTGCCCGGGCCGGACGATCCGGCCTTCGTCGACACGCCGTTCGATTACGGCCGCACGCTGGGCCTCGAATGAGCGTGCCGCCGTCGGGCCGCGACGACTGCCTCGCGCTCGATGCTGCCGACCCGCTGGCGCCGTTGCGCGAGCTGTTCGACCTGCCCGACGGGGTGATCTATCTCGACGGCAACTCGCTCGGAGCGCTGCCGCGCGCGACCGCCGGCCGCGTCGCCGAGGTCGTGCGCGACGAGTGGGGCCGCGGCCTGATCGGCAGCTGGAACACCGCCGGCTGGATGGGCCTGCCGCGGCGCGTCGGCGACCAGATCGCGCGGCTCGTGGGCGCCGGGCCGGGCGAGCTGGTGGCGGCCGACTCGACCTCGGTCAACCTGTACAAGGTGCTGAGCGCGGCGCTCGCCCTCGCGCGCGCTGGCGCCCCGCAGCGCCGCACGATCGTCTCCGAGGCGTCCAACTTCCCGACCGACCTGTACGTCGCCGAGGCGGTCGCGCGTGCGCAGGGGCTGGCGCTGCGGCTGGTCGAAGCCGACGCGCTGCCGCGGGCGCTGGATGAACGCTGCGCGGTGCTGCTGCTCACGCAGGTCAACTACCGCAGCGGACGGCTGCACGACATGGCGGCGCTGAGCGCTGCCGCGCATGCCGCCGGCGCCTTGACCGTCTGGGACCTCGCGCACTCGGCCGGCGCGCTGCCGGTCGACCTGCACGGCAGCGGTGCCGACTTCGCGGTCGGCTGCGGCTACAAGTACCTCAACGGCGGGCCGGGCGCGCCGGCCTTCGTCTGGGCCCACCCGCGCCACGCGGCGCGCGCCGTCCAGCCGCTGGCCGGCTGGATGGGCCATGCGGCGCCGTTCGACTTCGCGCCCGGCTACGCACCGGCGCCGGGCGTCGCGCGCTTCCTGTGCGGTACGCCCCCGGTGCTGGGGCTGGCGGCGCTGGAGGCCGGCGTCGAGACGCTGCTCGCAGCCGAGCCGCTCGGCGGCCTCGCGGCGCTGCGCGCCAAGTCGGTGGCGCTCGGCGAGCTGTTCATCGCGCTGGTCGAGTCACGCTGCGCCGGCCACGGCCTCGTGCTCGCCTCGCCGCGCGATCCGCAGCAGCGCGGCAGCCAGGTCAGCTTCGGCCGCGCCGACGGCGGCTACGCGGTGATGCAGGCGCTGATCGCGCGCGGCGTGGTCGGCGACTTCCGCGCGCCCGACGTCCTGCGCTTCGGCTTCGCGCCGCTGTACACCCGCCATGTCGACGTCTGGGACGCGGTCGAACGGCTGCGCGGGGTGCTCGACACGCAAGAATGGCAACGTCCGGAGTTCAACCGCCGCCAGGCCGTCACATGAGCCACAAGCCCGAGGACATCGTCCGCGAGGAAGGCGCCCGCCTCGACATGGCCGGGCGCATGAGCTATGGCGACTACCTGCAGCTCGACGTGCTGCTGGCGTCGCAGAAGCCACTGTCGCCGGCGCACGACGAGATGCTGTTCATCGTGCAGCACCAGACCAGCGAGCTGTGGATGAAGCTGATGCTGCACGAGCTGCACGCCGCGATCCGCGCGGTCGCCGCCGACGAGCTGCCGGCCGCGTTCAAGATGCTCGCGCGCGTCAGCCGGATCATGGAGCAGCTGGTCCACGCCTGGGACGTGCTGGCGACGATGACGCCGCCGGAGTACTCGGCGCTGCGGCCCTACCTGCAGACCAGCAGCGGCTTCCAGAGCTGGCAGTACCGCTGCATCGAGTTCGCGCTCGGCAACAAGAACGCCGCGATGCTGGCGCCCCATGCGCAGGCGCCGCAGCGGCTGGCCGAGGTCGAGGCCGCCTGGCGCGCGCCCTCGCTGTACGACGAGGCGCTGCGCCTGCTGGCGCGCCGCGGCCTGCCGCTGCCCGCCGAGCGGCTGGCGCGCGACTGGACCCAGCCCTATGCCGCCCACCCGGGCGTCGAGGCCGCCTGGCTGCAGGTCTATCGCAGCCCGGCGGCCCACTGGGACCTCTACCAGCTCGCCGAGGAGCTCACCGACCTCGAGGACGCGTTCCGGCTGTGGCGCTTCCGGCACGTCACGACGGTCGAGCGCGTGATCGGCTTCAAGCGCGGCACCGGCGGCACCGGCGGCGTCAGCTACCTGCGCAAGATGCTCGACGTGGTGCTGTTCCCGGAGATCTGGAGCCTGCGGACGAGCCTCTAGCAGGCCGGCGCCCCCGGGTGTAGGGGGGATCGTCGACGACCTCCTGTCAGTTCTACCGATGGCCGGCCGGCGCGGGTAGGGTTAGTCTGCGCGGCAGCTCGACGGCGACCCACCCGACGGCCTCGCTCACCCCCTCACGAAGGACGACGTTCCATGCCCATGCACTCCTCCTCGATCCTGCTCGCCGGCCTTGCCGTCGCGCTCGCCGCCGCCGGCTCCGCCGTCGCGGCCCCCGACACCAGCCGTGTCATCGTCGCGTTCAAGCCCGGCGCGGCTGCCGCTGGCAAGCGCGCCGTCACCGCGGCGCGCGGCACCGTCAAGGTCGAGCTCGACTGGGCCGACGCGGTCGCCGTCGAGGTGCCGACCCAGGCGCTGGCCGGCCTGGCGCGCAACCCGAACGTCGCCTACATCGAGGAGGACGCCAAGCGCTACCCGCTCGCGCTGACCTCGCCGTCCGGCCCGCCCTACGCCACCGGTCAGCTCGTGCCTTATGGCATCAAGATGGTCCAGGCCGACCAGCTCTCCGATGCCTCGGCCGGCAACCGCAAGGTCTGCATCATCGACTCGGGCTACGACAACGCCCACGAGGACCTCGCCGGCAACCCGGTGAACGGCCTCTACGACAGCGGCACCGGCAACTGGTACACCGACGAGAACCACCACGGCACGCACGTCGCCGGCACCGTCGCGGCGATCAACAACTCGGGCACCGGCGTGGTCGGCGTCGCGTCGAACCGCAACCTGCAGCTGCACATCGTCAAGGTGTTCGGCGCCGACGGCTGGGCCTATTCGTCCTCGCTCGCCGCCGCGGCCAACCAGTGCCGCACCTATGGCGCGAACGTCATCAGCATGTCGCTCGGCGGCTCGGTCAAGGTGCGCGCCGAAGAGACGACCTTCAACCAGCTCTACAACGCGAACGTGCTGTCGATCGCGGCGGCCGGCAACGACGGCAGCAAGCGCGTCTCCTACCCGGCCGGCTATGCCAGCGTGGTGTCGGTCGCGGCGATCGACGAGAACAAGGCCTGGGCCACGTTCTCGCAGTTCAATGCCGACGTCGAGATCGCGGCGCCCGGCGTCGCCGTGCTTTCGACCGTGCCGATGGGCAGCGGCTCGAGCTCGGCACTGACCGTCGGCGGCACCGCCTACGCGCCCGGCGACATGGAAGGCTCGCCCAAGCTCAGCCGCACCGGCGCGCTGGCCGACTTCGGACTCGGCGGCAGCGCCGCGCCGGGCACGATGACCGGCCGCGTCTGCCTGATCCAGCGCGGCACCTACGACTTCGCGACCAAGGTCGCGAACTGCCAGGCCAGCGGCGGCGTCGGCGCGGTGGTCTACAACAACGTGGCCGGCAGTTTCGGCGGCACGCTGGGCGGCGTGTCGACCAGCATCCCGTCGGTGACGGCGTCCGACACCGAGGGCACCGCGCTGCGCGCCCAGTTCGGCCAGTCGGCCACGGTGTCCGTGGCCGCCAGCAACTACGCCTACTTCGACGGCACGTCGATGGCCACGCCGCATGTGTCCGCGGTGGCGGCGCTGGTGTGGAGCCTGCACACCAACTGCACGGCGGCGCAGATCCGCAACTCGCTGAACCGCAGCGCCGAGGATCTGGGCACCGCAGGTCGCGACACGCGCTTCGGCTTCGGCCTGGTGCGCGCCAAGGCGGCGCACGACCGCATCAACTCGCTGGGCTGCGGCAACTGACGACCGGGCATCGGCCGTGACACAGGGCGCTTCGGCGCCCTGTTCCGTTCCAGGCACCGGCGTCAGGGCCGGCGCGGGCGTGCGGCGACAATAGCGGGCTGGCGCCCGCCGCGGGCGCCCGTTCGACTTCGCTGCACAGAACATGGCCACCATCCTCCAGCACCTCCCCGTCGGCCAGAAGGTCGGCATCGCCTTCTCGGGCGGCCTCGACACCAGCGCCGCGCTGCACTGGATGAAGCTCAAGGGCGCCACGCCCTATGCCTACACCGCCAACCTCGGCCAGCCCGACGAGCCCGACTACGACGAGATCCCGCGCAAGGCGCTGACCTACGGCGCCGAGAAGGCGCGGCTGATCGACTGCCGCGCCCAGCTGGTGGCCGAGGGCATCGCCGCGCTGCAGGCCGGCGCCTTCCACATCAGCACGGCCGGCATCACCTACTTCAACACCACGCCGATCGGCCGCGCCGTCACCGGCACGATGCTCGTCGCGGCGATGAAGGAGGACGAGGTCCACATCTGGGGCGACGGCAGCACCTTCAAGGGCAACGACATCGAGCGCTTCTACCGCTACGGCCTGCTGACCAATCCGGCGCTGAAGATCTACAAACCCTGGCTGGACCAGGCTTTCATCGACGAGCTCGGCGGCCGCGCCGAGATGAGCGCCTTCATGACGAAGGCCGGCTTCGGCTACAAGATGAGCGCCGAGAAGGCCTACTCGACCGACTCCAACCTGCTCGGCGCGACGCACGAGGCCAAGGACCTGGAGCACCTGTCCAGCGGCATGCGCATCGTCAACCCGATCATGGGCGTGGCATTCTGGCGCGACGAGGTCGACGTGAAGCGCGAGGAGGTCTCGGTGCGCTTCGACGAAGGCCGGCCGGTCGCGCTGAACGGCGTCGAGTACGCCGATCCGGTCGAACTGATGCTGGAGGCCAACCGCATCGGCGGACGCCACGGCCTGGGCATGAGCGACCAGATCGAGAACCGCATCATCGAGGCCAAGAGCCGCGGCATCTACGAGGCCCCGGGCCTGGCGCTGCTGTTCATCGCCTACGAGCGGCTGGTGACCGGCATCCACAACGAAGACACGATCGAGCAGTACCGCGACAACGGCCGCAAGCTCGGCCGCCTGCTCTACCAGGGCCGCTGGTTCGACCCGCAGGCCATCATGCTGCGCGAGGCCGCCGAGCGCTGGGTGGCGCGCGCCGTCACCGGCACCGTCACGCTGGAGCTGCGCCGCGGCAACGACTACTCGCTGCTCGACACCGAGTCGCCCAACCTGACCTACGCCCCCGAGCGGCTGAGCATGGAGAAGGTCGAGAACGCACCGTTCTCGCCGGCCGACCGCATCGGCCAGCTGACGATGCGCAACCTCGACATCGTCGACACGCGCGCCAAGCTCGGCGTCTACGCGCGCAGCGGCCTGCTGTCGCTCGGCGACGGCGCAGCGCTCGCGCGGCTGAAGAACGACGGCGACCGCTGAGCCGTGAACTGCGGCGCCTTCGCGGCGCTGCAGGGGGCTTTCACAGGCTTGTCATGAAGCGTAGTCTCCGCATCGGAGGCTCGCCATGCATGCCCTGCACCGGATGCTCGTCACTGCCGTGCTGGCCGCGGCGTGCGGCGTCGCGGCCGCGCTGCCGCTGGCCGACGAGCCGGTGGGCCTGGCCTGGAGCGCCGCCGAGGTCGAACGCGCCAGCGCCGAGACGCTGGCCCATGCGGTGACACGGGCCCGGCGCACCGGCAAGCTCGGCTGCGCGCTGCACTGCGAGCGGCTGCAGCACATCTTCGCGCGGCTGCTTGCCGAGGTGCGCGTGCAGACCCCGCGCGCCGCGACGCTGCCCTGGTCGCTGACGGTGCTGCGGCTCGACGACGTCGATGCCTTCGCGCTGCCCGACGGCCATGTGGTCGTCTCCGAGGCGCTGATCGAGGCGCGCGGCCTGTCCGACCCCGCCCTCGCCTTCGTGCTGGCGCACGAGATGGCGCACAGCCTGCTCGAACACGAGCGCCAGCTGCTCAGCGCCGGGCGGCTGCTGCTGCCGCGTCAGGTCGAGCGCAGCGTGCGCGACATGTACGTCGAGCTCGACCACAACCTCGGCCTCCTGAAGGCGCTGGAACCGGTGCTGCAGCAGGGCGAGTTCGAGGCCGACGAGTTCGGGCTGCTGCTGGCGGCCAGCGCCGGCTTCGCGCCGCAGCGCCAGCTCGAGTTCATGCAGAACGAGGTGGCCGATGACGACGGCCGGCGCGCGCTGGCCGCCACCCACCCGCCGCCGATGGAGCGCCTCGAGCGCCTGATGGAAAGGCTGCCACTGGCACGGCGCGTGCATGAGCGGTCGCTGCGCTGACGGCCCGCCGCACTTCCCCCGCACGGCGTTCCTGCCTACACTCGCGCCGCTCGCAGCCGTATCCGAGCGTGGTGCCCGCGCCGCCAGCCGTTGACGCGACGGCCGTCGCGGTTCCTCTCAGCCTCGATCCGGAGAAACATCACCATGGAAATGCTGATCATCGTCGCCGTCGCCGCAGCCATCGGCGCCTACTTCCTGTGGGGCCGCAAGCCGGCGAGCGCGAACGCAGCGGGGAGCGCCGCCACGGCAGCCGGCCCGCTCGCCTCGCTCGAGGCCTACCGTCAGAGCCATCCGTCGAACTTCTATCTCGGCAAGCCGACCTGCAGCCAGTGCGGCTCGCGCTTCGTCGACAGCCACGGCAGCTGCACCAACTGCGGCACAGCACTGTTCCGCGGCTGACACACGAAGGGCGCGCGCTCAGTCGTACTTCAGGTACTTGAAGCGCGCGTCGTCGTTGGGCGTGCCCTCCAGCACGGCGCCCTCCTCCTTGCCGGGCTGCCACTGGATCACGTCCTCGATCTTGCGGGCCAGCGCGAAGTCCTTGGCCGTCACGCCCTTGGCGTTGTGGTTGGTCAGCTTGACGATCACGAAGGCATAGCTGACGGCCAGGTCCGGGTGGTGCCAGGCCGCCTCGGCGAGGTGGCCGACGGTGTTCACGACCATCAGCGTGGCCTTCCAGCCGCTGGTCTTGTACTTGCGGCGGATCCAGCCGTCCTCGAAGTACCACTGCGGGAGCTCGGCCTTCAGCCGGGCCTCGATCTCCTCAGGCGTGTAGACCTCGTCGCCGCCCTTGCCGTGCCACTGTGTCATCACCGTCTCCTCGTCATATCAGGACCGGCTCGGGTTCGAGCCGGATGCCGAAGCGCCCGTAGACGCTTTCCTCGATCGCCCGCGCCAGCGTGACGATCTCGCCGCCGATCGCATGGCCGCGGTTCACCAGCACCAGCGCCTGCTTCTCGTAGACCCCGGCCTGGCCGATCGACTTGCCCTTCCAGCCGCAGGCGTCGATCAGCCATCCTGCCGCGAGCTTGAAACTGCCATCGGGCAGGGGGTAATGCACCACCGCCGGGTCGCGCGCGATGATGTCGCGGCACTGCTCGGGCGTGACCACCGGGTTCTTGAAGAAGCTGCCGGCATTGCCGATCACGGCCGGGTCGGGCAGCTTGGCGCGGCGGATCGCGCACACCCAGTCGAACACCTGGCGCGGACTCGGGTGGGTGATGCCGGTGTCGGCGATCTTGCGCTCCAGGTCCAGGTAGCCGAGCACCGCGGTCGGCGGCTGCGGCAGGCGCAGGCGCACGCGGGTGATCAGCAGCTTGCCGGCCAGCGACTGCTTGAACACGCTGTCGCGGTAGCCGAAGCGGCAGTCGCCGGCCTGCATCGTGATCGAGGCGCCGCTCGCGAGGTCGATCGCGTCGAGCGAGTCGAAGCGGTCCTGCAACTCGACGCCGTAGGCACCGATGTTCTGCACCGGCGCGGCGCCGAGGCTGCCGGGGATCAGCGCGAGGTTCTCCAGCCCCGGCAGGCCCTGGTCCAGCGTCCAGGCGACGAAACCGTGCCAGTTCTCGCCGGCGCCGCCCTCGACGACGACCGCCTCGGCGTCGCGCGAGACGATGCGCCGCCCGGCGATCTCGACCTTCAGCACCACGGCGTTCAGGTCGTGCGTCAGCACGATGTTGCTGCCGCCGCCGAGCACGAAGCGCGGCTGGCCGGCCAGCACCGGATCGGCGAGCAGCGCCCGCACGTCGTCCTCGCTGCGGATGCGCACCAGCGTGTCGGCCAGCGCCGGCAGGCCGAAGCTGTTGTAGGGCCGCAGGCTGACACGGCGTTCGATGGGCAACGGGGACATGGCAGAATTTTCGTCGATCCCTTGTCGTACCCTTCGCATCATGCCCAGCTTCGATACCGTGCTCGAACCCAACCTCGTCGAGGTACGCAACGCCATCGACCAGGCCTCCAAGGAAATCGGCACGCGCTTCGACTTCAAGGGCTCTTCGGCCAAGGTCGAGTTGAAGGACAAGGACATCACCCTCTACGGCGACAGCGACTTCCAGCTCGGCCAGGTGATGGACGTGCTGATGGCCAAGCTCACCAAGCGCAGCGTCGACGCGCGTTTCCTCGACAAGAGCGCCAAGATCGAGAAGATCGGTGGCGACAAGGTCAAGCAACTCGTCAAGGTCAAGGCCGGCATCGACAGCGACACGGCCAGGAAGCTGCAGCAGCTGATCAAGGGCAGCAAGCTCAAGGTGCAGGCGGCGATCCAGGGCGACACGGTGCGCGTCACCGGCGCCAAGCGCGACGACCTGCAGGCCGCGATGGCACTGATCCGCAAGGACGTGGCCGACGCGCCGCTGTCGTTCAGCAACTTCCGCGACTGAGGCCCTGATGCGCCGCGCCCACGGTCTACTCGCGGCGGTGGCGCTGCTGGCGAACGGCCCGGTCCTCGCGCAATCCGGCTTCGTGCCGATCCTCGCCGCGCCGGCATCGGCGCCACCGGCGATGCAGGCGGTCACCTCGCACCGCGTCGCGCTGACCGGCAGCATGGGCAGCCGGCAGGCCTTGCTGGTGATCGACGGGGCGGCGCCGCGCGTGCTGTCGGTGGGCGAGTCGTGGCGCGGCGTGCGGCTGCTGTCGGTGAGCAGCAGCGAGGCTGTCGTCGAAGTCGACGGCGAGCGCCACACGCTGCGCGTCGGCGCCGCCGCGGTCAGCCTGGGCGGCGCGCCGAGCCCTGGCGGCGGCCGCGTGATCAAGCTGAGCGGCGATACCAACGGCCACTTCATGGCCAACGGCCAGATCAACGGCAAGAGCGTGACGCTGCTGGTGGACACCGGCGCTTCACTGGTCTCGATGGGTCAGCCCGACGCCGACCGGCTGGGCATTGCCTACCGCGATGCGCCGCGCGTCGGCCTGCGCACCGCGAACGGCGACGTGCAGGCCTTCCGCGTGATGCTGAACTCGGTGCGCGTGGCCGACGTGGACGTGTACAACGTCGAGGCCGTGATCCAGCCCCAGCCGATGCCCTTCGTGCTGCTGGGCAACAGCTTCCTGAAGCGCTTCTCGCTGAAGCTCGAGAACGACGTCCTGACCCTCGAGCGGCGCTGAGCCGACCGCGGCGTCCGCGTCCATCGTCGCTGATTGGCGACACGCCCCGCCGCATTCGTCAGCAATGTCCGCGTGGCGACAGACATTTGCGCCCTCGGACGGCATGCTCCCCTGGCGTTGAAAGGGCCTTACGTCATCCTGACATCGCTCGCATTCAGTGCGAAATCGCCACGGGCGATTCACCGCATCGACGGGCATTCAAGGGACGGAAACACTTTGTGCACTCGGCTTTCACCGAGCGCACTGGCCCCGGACGCGAGAAGTTTCGAGTTCTGACGACGACAAAACGAGGAGACCCATGAGAAAGACCGCCATCGCCGCAGCCTTCGGGCTCGCATTCACCGCGGGTGCTGCACAGGCCCAGAACGTCACGCTGTTCGGCCTTGTCGACACCGGTGTCGAGTACGTGAACAACATCGGTCCCGGCAGCGACAGCGTGTTCCGCATGCCGACGCTCGCAGGCTCCTTCGCGTCGCGCTGGGGCATCCGCGGCAGCGAGGATCTGGGCGGTGGCCTGAAGGCGCTGTTCCACCTGGAAGGCGGCTTCGGCGCCGACAGCGGCGTGTTCCAGCAGTCCACCGGCACATTGACCCGCATCTTCGGCCGCCAGCAGTATGTCGGCCTCGCCGGACCCTGGGGCGAAGTGACGATGGGCCGGCTGTACTCGCAGCTGCTGTGGAGCATCCTGCGCACCGAGCCGACGGTGGCGCAGATCTACGGCACCGGCGCCTTCGAACTCTTCCTGGCCGCGCCGCGCACCGACAACGCGATCGCCTACCGCCACAAGATCAGCGACGTGTCCTTCGGCGCGCTGTACAGCTTCGGCCGGACCGCCGGCGACGGCGCGGGCGCCTGTGTCGGCGAAGCGGCGGGCGACCGCAGCAACTGCCGCCAGTGGTCGGCCCACGTCAGCTACGACAACCCGGCCGGCTGGGGCGTCGGCGCCTGGATCGACGAGGCCAACAACGCGGCCGGCGACCAGGCCTTCGAGTACAAGGCCCTGAACGGCTACTTCACCGTCGCCAAGGTCAAGCTGTCGGCCAACCTGCTGGACGTCGGCAGCGAGATCGCCGCGGAGCGCAAGCTCTGGTCGATCCACGCCAGCTACCCGATCACGCCGCAGATCACCGTCATCGGCGGCTATTACGACTACGACGTGGACAACTCGGGCGACGATTCGAGCATGGTGAACTTCCGCATCGACTATGCGTTCTCGAAGCGCACCGCGGCCTACCTGACCGCCGCGCGCATCAGCAACGACGGTGCCGCGACGCGCTCGGCCAGCATCGGCGTGATCGGTGCCACGCCGACCGGCCCCGGCGAAGACCAGACGGGCGTGATGATCGGCCTGCGTCACTCGTTCTGACCCGCGGGTTTCGTTTCCTCGCCGCCGGCGCCGCAAGGCCCGGCGGCGTTTTTCATCGGGACTAGACTGCGCGCCGATGCGCTGGTCCCAGGTTCTGTTCAGCCAAGGTTTCGGCAGCCGCCGCGAATGCGCGGCGCTGCTGGCCGCCGGCCTCGTGCGCCATGCGGGCGTGGTGATCGACGACGGCGAGCGCGAGGTCGACCCAGCCAACCTCGCCTTCGAGGTCGACGGCCAGCCCTGGGCCTGGCACGAGCGCGCGCTCGTGCTGCTGCACAAGCCGGCCGGCTACGAGTGCTCGCAGCGCCCGAGCGCCTGGCCCAGCGTGCTGACGCTGCTGCCGGCACCGCTGCGCCGGCGCGGCGTGCAGCCGGTCGGTCGGCTGGATGCCGACACCACGGGCGCGCTGCTGCTCACCGACGACGGCCCCCTGCTGCACCGCCTCACCTCGCCGAAGCGCCATGTGCCCAAGGTCTACGAGGTCCGCGCCCGGCATGCGGTCAGCGACGAGCAGATCGAACGGCTGCTCGGCGGCGTCGTGCTCGACGACGACCCGAAGCCGGTGCGCGCCGCAGCGGCCGAGCGCGGCGGCGAAGCCAGCCTGCGCTTGACGCTCACCGAAGGCAAGTACCACCAGGTCAAGCGCATGCTCGCCGCGGTGGGCAACCGCTGCGACGGCCTGCACCGCAGCGCGATCGGCGCGCTCGTGCTGCCCGACGACCTGGCTCCGGGCCAGTGGCGCTGGCTCGGCGCGGCCGAACGCGCGCTGCTCGAAGCCTAGCGGGCGCGCTCGTACAGCGTCACGACGCAGGCGCCGCCGAGACCGAGGTTGTGCTGCAGCGCGAGCCGCGCGCCTTCGACCTGGCGTCGATCGGCCGTGCCGCGCAGCTGGTGGGTCAGCTCATAGCATTGCGCCAGCCCGGTGGCGCCGAGCGGGTGGCCCTTGCTCAGCAGCCCGCCCGAGGGGTTGGTGACGACGCGCCCGCCGTAGGTGTTGTCACCGGCCTCGACGAAGGCCTCGGCGCCGCCTTCGGGACACAGGCCGAGGGCCTCGTAGGTGATCAGTTCGTTCTGCGCGAAGCAGTCATGCAGCTCGCACACGCCGATGTCCGACGGATCGACGCCGGCGGCCGCGTAGACCTTCTGCGCCGCCTCGCGGCTCATCGCGCTGCCGACCAGCTGCATCGCCGAGCCGGCGTCGAAGGTACCCGGTCGGTCGGTCGTCATCGCCTGCGCGCGGATGCGCACCGCGGTGGACAGGCCGTGGCGCCGCGCGTAGGCCTCCGAGACGACCAGCGCCGCCGCTGCACCGCAGGTCGGCGGACAGGCCATCAGCCGCGTCATCACGCCGGGCCACACCGCCTTGGCGTTCATCACGTCCTCGACCGTCAGCTCGTCGCGCAGCAGCGCCAGCGGGTTGCGCGCCGCATGACGGCTCGCCTTGGCGCGGATCTTCGCGAAGGTTTCGAGCTTGGTGCCGTAGCGCTGCATGTGCTCGCGGCCGGCGCCGCCGAAGTAGCGCAGCGCCAGCGGAATCTGCGCCTCGAAGGGGTCGATCGCGAGGCCGGCGCAGGTGGCGTCGAAGCGGTCGAAGGGCGAGGGCCGGTCCTCGTAGACGTTGCCCAGCGCACCCGGGCGCATCTGCTCCATGCCGAGCGCGAGCACGCAGTCGGCCGCACCCGACTCGACCGCCTGGCGCGCCAGGAAGAGTGCCGTCGAGCCGGTCGAGCAGTTGTTGTTGACGTTGACGATCGGGATGCCGCTCATCCCGACCTCGTAGAGTGCGCGCTGGCCGCAGGTCGAGTCGCCGTAGACATAGCCGACATAGGCCTGCTCGATCGCCGCATATCCCAGCCCGGCGTCGGCCAGCGCAGCGCGCGTGGCGGCGGCGCCCATCACCGGGTAGGAGTCGCTCGCGCCCGGCTTGGCGAAGGGGATCATGCCGACGCCGGCGATGTGGACAGGGTGGCTCATGGCATGCCTCTCTCAGGATCGTGTCAGCGACCTTCGAAGACGGCCGGCCGGCGCTCGAAGAACGCCGCCAGCCCCTCGGCGAAGTCGTGCGTGCGCGTGCCGGCGATGAAGGCCTCGCGCTCGGCATCGAGCTGGGCCGCGAGGTCGCGGTCGAAGGACGCGCGCAGCAGCCGCTTCATGCGGCCGTAGGCGAGCGTCGGCCCGGCGGCCAGGCGCTGCGCGAGCGCCAGCGCCTCGGCCTGCAGCGCTTCGGCCGGCACGACGCGGTTGACGAGCCCGAGGCGTTGCGCCTCGGCGGCGTCGAACGCCTCGGACAGCAGCGCGATCTCCATCGCCTTGCGCAGGCCGACGATGCGGGGCAGGTGCCAGGAGCTCGAGCCGTCGCAGCTCGCGCCGATGCGGCCGTAGGCGAGGTTGAACCTGGTCCCTTCGGCGGCGATGGCGAGGTCGCAGCCCAGCGCCAGGCTCAGGCTGCCGCCGGCCACCGCGCCGTGCAGCGCGGCGATCACCGGCGCATCGATCGCCGCCAGCCGCAGCAGCCCGCCGTGCAGGTTCTCGATC
>Ga0247825_10000971_pt1 | contig 18623 bp, 18 predicted proteins | sample 13C_Vanillin_Day_FD_194413 | JGI IMG/M metagenome (GOLD analysis project Ga0247825, IMG submission 194413) | Soil microbial communities from agricultural site in Penn Yan, New York, United States - 13C_Vanillin_Day48 | ecosystem: Environmental > Terrestrial > Soil > Agricultural land | place...
TTATTAACCGGCGCCGGTTTTGCGTGACCCCTCTTTGTCTGCGCGTCGTTGAAGGCTTGCTCGATCTCGGCCGGAATCCGGCCGCGGGAGGACACCTCCAAGCCCGCCCCGAGCGCCCACTCACGAATCTCTCTGGTCGTCTTCTTCGCTGAAGCCGTGCTCGCCGCCGCCCTCGTCGCCGGAGCCTTTTCCCCGAGTATCTTCTTTGCGGGCCGCTTCTTCGCAGCCGTCGTCTCGGTTGTCTTTTTCACAGCCGTCTTCTTTGCCGCCGCCGGTTTGACCTGAGGCTTCTTCGCTTGCGCATCATGGAACGCTTGCTCGATCTCCGCCGAAATCCGGCCGCGGGAGGACACCTCCAAGCCCGCCCCGATCGCCCACTCACGAATCTCCTTGGTCGTCTTCTTCGCCGATCCTTCAGAACCCCTCGGTGATACCGCCATACTGTTCTCCCTATTGGTCATTGTTCTGCTTATTCGTCCGGGTAAGCGTCGAACGCACACAGTAGCGGCCTTTCGGCACTCTCACCGCCAGCGGATCGAAACAGCGACCAATCACACGCGAGCCGCGGTGATTTCCGAGGACCTGCGCTGGCACCCTGTCATCCAGCGGCCACACCGAGCACCACCTGCCAACGGTGCCGACGACTGCAGGACGATAATGGCCAACCAGGACCGGAATTTCCTGATTCATCGAGGGACGAACGAATGCGAATATGATTGCGCTGCAATCGGTCCGTCGATTAGCGGTTAATGCGGCGGAACGTTCGGGCATGCACCGAATTCTCGGAACTGCCGTGACGCGAAACGCAGCCCAGCACAGAATAACGGTGGGACAGTGTTCAGCCCCGCCGTCACGGCCGCGAGGGGCCCGAGCGGAAGCAACACCGTTGTTGAGAACACCAAATCCGCATCCGTCCGCACCTTCACATCGGCCCCGAGCTGGAAGACGAACAACTCGACCTTTCCTGTCGGGCGCCGGTCACCTCCACCGTCGTCGTCGTGTCGGTTGGGCTGTGCGCTCCGCGAGTCAATGAAGTCATGGTGTGCCGGCGCCCGAGGTGGAGCCGAGTCCTTTCCTCCGTCAACTGGTGTGGCGCAGACCCGCTGTCGCCGAAGCGACTTCATGCCAGGCCCTTGATACTCCGTCGTGGAGGCAGCGGCCGGACCAGTTGCGGCCAACCCGAAAGATCCGTGACCGATGCCCGGACTCTGCACGGATGGCATCAGTTCCGATCCCACGGCGATCGTTCGAGGCTATTGAGCTCACGAGAACCTGGTCGACGGCCGTGGTCGGGGTCCGGACATCGTTGCCCTCCAAAGCCCGTAGGCGGTCGCGTACGTAGGCGAGCATGGCGAGTTCACGCTCGAGGTCTGCCGTGGCTCGGTCGCTCACGGTCTCATCCTGCCCATGGGGTGGGTGGTGATCCGATCTGTGCCTGCCGACGAGGTCGAGACGAAGGCTGGCGGTGTGGCATATGCGGCCGATACTTCCTTCAGGGGACATGCCGTTTCCGCTGTTCAGCGGACCATTCAGCCGGTCCGGTCGTCGGCGGTGCGAGCTCCAGTCACCCTGTCGGCCGGGCCGCCGAGGCCCCGTACACTTTGTCGCCGAAGCTCGTCGAAAAGTTCCTGGTAATGGTCGATTCCGTAGGTGAGAGCGGCGAGCATGAGGGGTTGCAGCATCGCCAGTTCCTTAGTCTCGAGCGCCCTGAAGATCGAGGAGGCGGCATAGATCCATTGCACGTACTGACGCCCGTCCGCGTGGAGGGACATCTGTTGCGGGGTCTCGGGGTCTCTGGAGAGCCGTTCGAGGGCACGCGCTTCATTGTCGAAGGGCGGCGGAAGTGGGTCATGCTTGTCGAGTGCGGTCAGGACGGGTGCGACCCAACCCATATCAGCGAGGCCGGCCCGCTCGTATGCACTTTTCGCTGCCCACCGAGCAATGGCATCCTGCTGAGATTCCGGGAGTTCGATCAGGTGGTCGAGGAGGTCCCGGTCGAGTTGAGCGAGTCGCTTCGCCGCCTCACAGATGGCGCGATCGTCGAATAGCCGGAATCGTTCGGGGGGCGGGCGACCACCCCATTCGGCAAACTTCTCAGCGAGACTCCGATGGGGATCGGACAGGACCGCCGTGGCGGGGCCGGCGGACGCAAGTGTGGCATCAGCAGCCGGATCGGGCATCGAATCCTTCGCCGTGGATTCGTCGCCGTCACTCCAGACCGAGTCCTCCTTCTTGAGTTGGGCGAAGCTGCTTTCGCCGGTGCAGGCCACAGTTGCAGCCAGTAGTCCTCTGACGGTTCGCTGACATCCATATCCCAATTGGCGTCCCGTCCCCGTGCATGCGCGCGAAGCCGATACCGGGCGGATGAAAGCTGCGGTATCGCCTTGAGTCCGTCAGCGAGCTCACCGGTGAGGGTCATGACGACGAGTCCCGTTGTCACCTCGAGGTCGGCCTCCTCGATAACTTCCCACTCCGGGAATGCCTCAGCGTGCGGCGCCGACTCCAGGACCTCGACCCCGACTCGTACCGGTCCGTAGCGATACCGGTGTGCACCGTGGCGAATCCGGGGCCCACCTCGAGCAGACTTCCGCGCTGTTGACCGTCGAGGGTGTCAGCTTGCCGCGATCCCATCACGAACTGGTGATGGTCGACTCCGACGGTCTCCCATTGCGTCATCGCATCAGGCTAACGGCGTACCTGGCGTATACGTTCCGCAACGGACTCTCGCTACAGGAAGACATCGGAGCTGCCCTTCAGTCTCAGCTCGCCGCAGTCGGTGTCGCCGCGAACATCGAGAAGGCCGACCCCCTTGAGATGAACACGCGATACGCGGCCGGAAACACAGACGGCATCATCAACCCGAGCGTTCCCCAAGCGACGTCACTGCAGACCCTCGCCCGCAACTACACGACCTCGCGCGCCTTTCCCGGCCCGACACCGCAGGGTCTGCAACCGCTCCTCGACCGCCTGTACGACCCGAACCTCGCGGACGGCGAACGAACCGATCGGCTCAAGGAGGCAGCCGCACTCGTGACCCAGCAGGCCGCCGACCTGTTCATTTGCTCCACTCCGACGCAATTCGCAAACTCCGACAAGGTGATCGGTATCGAGAACATGGGCGTTTCGAACTTCCAGGGCATCCTCGACACCCGGTACCTGGGAGTCGCGAGGTAGACCCGGGCACCTTCTGCCGTGCGCGTGCACGGCAGAGGGTTCACGACAAAGAATCCACGCCGCTGTCGGACATATCCGTGGTTGCGACACTAATTTAACCAAGTCAACTACTATTGTTATCTGGCGCGCGGTGCGGCAGCATTGGCCTCATGCGGCCGGCGGCTGTCGGCCAGCGCGGAGATCCTCTCGACCCGTGGTCTGTCAGACCCGTGGAAGCACCGAAGAAGTGGAGCACGAAGAATGAACGACAGGCAGGTCGCACTCGATCCGGCGCTAGTGGAGTGGATATCTGCCGTAGCGGGAGGGAAGGTCATCTGCGTCGACCGGCGGCCCGGCGGCGGTCGACGCGAGGCGTGGATCGTCGATGTCGAGACGCTCGCCGGGGACGTACTCCCCCTGTTCTTGCGGTATGACCGGCTCGATCCGGAAGAGCGCGGCGACTCGTTTACCCTGCATCGCGAAGCCCAGTTCTACCGGGCGCTGGAGGGATCGGCGGTGCCGATCCCAGCCATCCTCGGCGTCCACCCCCGCGAGCAGGCCATCCTCTCTGAACGGGCGCCCGGCCAGGCCTGGTTCTCCCAGCTGCACGACGAGCAAGAACGGATCTCGGTCGCCTCGGATTTCATGCGGATCCTCGCCGCGATGCATCAGGTCGACCCGCACCGTCTGCAGCTGCCCGATCAGGACCCCGACGCCGGCCTGCAGCAGCTGGTTCATCATGAGATCGATTCCTGGGAAAAGATCTACCGCGACGCCGGTGCGAATACGGATCCGCTGATCGATCTCGCGCTGGCGTGGGTCCGGCAGAACGTCCCTGACGTGGACGGACCCGTCGTGATAGTGCAGGGCGATACGGGACCCGGCAACTTCCTGTACCAGGACGGCAAGGTCACCGCGGTCCTGGACCTCGAACTCGGGCATCTCGGCGATCCACACGATGATCTCGCCTGGGTGACCACACGCGCCGTCCAGGAGCCGTTCACCGACATGCGCGATCGCTTCGACGATTACTCCCGAGCGTCGGGACTGACCATCGACCTCGATCGCGTGCGGTACTACCGGGTGCTCGCCGAGCTTCGGATCGTCATCCTCGGCCACGGTAAGACCGCACATCCGGACCCGTTGTCCGAAGTGGGCAATTCTCTCGCGTACGGTCTGCTGCACCGGCGGCTTCTCGTGGAAGCGCTCGCCGACGTTCTCGACATTGAACTCGGCACGGCGAAGTCAGTACAGGCACAGCCCACAGAGAGGGAATGGCTCTACGATGCAGCGCTCGAACAGCTCCGTCAGATCATCGTTCCCCGCAGCGAGGACGCGTTCGTCATCGCACGCAGCAAGGGACTGGCTCGAATCCTGAAGTACCTGCGCGACGCGGACAGGTACGCCGATCCCGTTACCGATCGTGACCTCGACGATCTCGAGGCCGCCCTGGGATATCGGCCCGATACGGTTAGTGCCGGCACAGCGGCGTTGGTCGAACGCCACGCGAACGGAGGTGTCCCCATCGTCAACGTCATTCGGATCTTTGAGCGCCAGATTGCGGGAAAGACACAGCAACTCCGATCAGCTATGGGTGTTCTTGCCGATCGACACTTCGATGAGTTGAATCGCTGACCTTCGCTGGCGCGCCGACCTGGCCGGCACTGCACGGGTGCCCCCACCCTGCTTGTGTGGGGGCACCCGTTCAGCTGTCCCGGACGTGCGGAACCTCAGTTTCCCGACAAGCGAGCCTGGCGAAAACGCTCGATCGGCCACACTTCCTGGTCTTCGCCGTATACGGTGCGGCCATCGATCTCGAACTCGAGCAGGGTGTTGACGCATACGCTGGTGGCGGCGGGCAGAATCATTCGGCTTCGCGCTCGACCAGTGACGGCTAACTCGGTTCCGTTCTCGTCGACGACGGCAATCTCGAGCGAATCCACCAAGGAACATGCGCTGCGGACCAGTTTTCGTTCACCGCCGATAATTCTGGTGACGTCGTCGCCGCGACGGATGTATCCCGAATGGATGTCATCAGTCCTGTCAGTGGGAGCCGCGTAGGTCAACAAGCTGCACCCGGGATCGGCCAGCCAGGTGTACCCGACCCGGCCGTATCCTCTTTCCGTCCGTGGGCCCCACGACCGATCGCGCATCGCATAGCAGTCGACGTCGATTCGCTCACCGTCGAGCATCACATGTCCGGTGACATGTCCTGTCTGATCGTAGTGGGACGCCGCCGGATAGGGAGGTGTTCCTCGCCGCAACGCCACCGGTTGTTCGAGGCCGTGGAAGGCGAGTTCAGCGTTGATCCGCTTCCGATCGACGTATCGGAGGTTGTAGACCATGCCGGGCTGCACGACCTCGATCGTTGCACCGGTCGGACTAGCCAGCGTCGCACCGTCGAAGGTCGGCAGCTTCAGCGCCGAAAAGTTCTCGTAGAAGGGAATGCCCCAGGGGTCGACGGCCGTGTGATCCCAGAGCCACATACCTCCGTGCGTCACACCGGCGTTTTGTCTGACTCCGGTGTAGATCCATGCGCCGATGTTGCGTTCCGGGACGAAGAAGGAGAACCAGTACGTCTCGGTCTCATAGAAGTTATCGGATACGGCGTGGAGGTAGTCGTCGGTCGCGACGAAGCCTGACTCGAGTGAGCTCATCATGGTGCCTTCCGATTTGGAATTTCATTCAACTCAAATTGGCGCGCGTACAGTTCTCCATATCGTTGCCTGGCGTTGCCGCCTGCGCGCCTTTGTGCCCGAAAATGCATGCGGTGTGCGTTCAGATGAACAGCGGTGTCCCACCGCTGACCTTGTAGGTCTCGCCGGTGATGAACGACGCATCGTCCGAGCACAGGAAGACGAGCATCTTGACGATGTCGTCGACCTGCCCCAGTCGGGGAATGAGCTGTGACTGGTGGATGACTCGGTGCACGAGATCTGCAGGAAGGTCTCTCAGCGCGTTCTGGGTCGCTGTCAAACCGGGAGCGATCGCGTTGCATCTGATCCCGGCAGGGGCGAACTCCGTTGCCAGCGCGATGGTCAGCCCCCGCACGGTGAGCTTTGTGACCCCGTACGGGCTCGCAGCACCATAGGAGGCCATCGACGAGATGTTCACGATGCGGCCTCGACCACGCGCTCCGATCGTGTCGGCGCACGCGAGCGAGCAGTTGAGTACACCCATCACGTTGACCTCGAACAGCTCACGGATTTCGTTGTGAGTCAGCATGGAGAACGGTTGGTTGTACTTGGTGAGGTGCAATCCGGCGTTGTTGATCAGAATGTCGATTCCACCGACTGCTTCGACCGCCTGCGCGACAGCGTGGTCAACAGAATTTCGATCGGCGACATCACAGTGCAGCGCGAGCGCCCGATACCCAGCATCGCGCAACTCGTCGGCCGCCTTTTCGGCCGCATCTACGTCGATGTCGGCGAGGACGACGGTTGCCCCTTGCCCTGCGAGTGCCTCGGCAAATGCCCTGCCGAAGCCCTGAGCTCCACCGGTAATAAAGGCGACATCGTCCGAAGTACTCATGAAATGTCTATCGAGACAACTTCGGCGCCGAACGCCTCGATCGCATCGACACACCGATCGACATCGTCGTCCGGAGCCTTCATGACCAGTTGGTCGATGCCGATCTTCGCGAGTTCGTCGATGTGCTCGAGCAGTCGGTCCCTGGCCGGTGCGGCGATATCGGAGCTCTGCGCGGACTGCAGTTGAACCATCACGTCTTCGCGGGATCTACCGGCCTCGTCGAGGAGAGTCGCCAAGTCGTCCAGTGCACTGCGGAGTGCTTCGTCGTTGTCCAAGGGAACTGTCCCCGTAGTGCGAACCACGGAGGCCTCCATCTGCACTGGGCTCCAGCCGTTGCCGAGAATCGCTGCACGCCGCCGGGCGCGCCGCCCGTTGCCCCCGATCCAGATCGGCGGGTGCGGGAGCTGGACCGGACCTGGTTCGATGGCCACTCCCCGAGCAGTGAACCCGCCGCCCTCGTAGCGGAACTCCGGTTCGGCGAACACACGGTTCAGAATGTCCAGAGCTTCGTCGAACATGTGGCCGCGCTGGCCGTACTCGACCCCGAGGGCGGAGAACTCCGAACGCAGGTAGCCGGGTCCGGCCACGACGTCGACACGACCGTTCGACAGCCGATCGGCGGTGGCGATCTGCCGGGCGGCCAGCAGTGGATTTCGATACGGCAACACGAGGAGATACGTCATGAGTCGGATGTGCGACGTCACTGCCGCGCAGAAGGCCAGTGCGGTAAGGGGATCGAAGCTCGCGTGACCGCCGCTTTCGAGCCACTTTCGCGACGGAGCTGGGTGGTCCGTCATCGCGACGGCTGTGAATCCGGACCGCTCCGCGGCTTGCACCACTCTGGCGATGTTCTCAGGTTGCGCGAAGCGCGGGTCCGAACCAGAGTTCCCGAGCGGATATTGAAGCGTGAATCTCATTAGTTTCGGGAATCCTCGGTTCAGTGGACCTCGACCAATACCGCGCCTCCCTGGCCACCGCCAGCGCACATCGCTGCCACGCCGATTCCGCCTCCGCGGCGGTGCAACTCGTGGATGAGGGTGGTGAGCATACGTGCACCGGATGCGGCGATAGGGTGTCCGAGGCTGCACCCGCTGCCGCTGGTGTTCACTATCTCCTCGTCAATTCCGAGAGTGCGGCACGCGGCGAGCGGCACCGAGGCGAAGGCCTCGTTGATTTCCCACAGATGCACGTCGGCAACGGTCAGACCGGCGCGATCGAGAACCTTGGGCAACACGTCGACCGCCGCCATACCGTTACGCCTGGGCTCGACGGCGACGTTGGCCCATCCCTTCACAGTTGCGAGCGGCGTGAGCCCCTCCGCGGCGGCGAGGTCACCCGAGACCAGGGTCAGCGCGGCCGCAGCGTCATTGATGCCGCTCGAGTTGCCGGCGGTGACGGAGAAGCCCTCGATCTCGGGATGGAGCACGCGCAGGGCGCCGAGCTTGTCCAGGGTCGAACCGCGGCGCGGGTGCTCGTCGACCGCGAAGTCGATGTAGGACCCGTCCTTCTGCAGCGCCTTGACAGGGACGATCTCGCCCTTGAACCGGCCCGCGTCGATCGCGGAGATCGCGCGCTCGTGAGATCGCAGTGCCCACGCGTCCATCTCCTCGCGAGTGAGTCCGGCTTCCTGGGCGGTGTTCCATCCGACGGTGATGGTCATGTCGCGGTTGGGAGCCTCGGGAGTGTCCGGGTGGGCGGGACTCATCCAGTTCTCGGTCCACTCGTCGGTGGTGCCGGGCACGCGATGTTGCTGCTTCGGGTTGAGCGAGGACGAGTGCACGCCGCCCGCGACGACTGCGCGGTCCATGCCGGATTTGATGGATCCGGCTGCGGTCTGAACGGCTGTGAGGCTGCCCGCGCAGTGTCGGTTGACCGACTGGCCGGGAACGTGCACCAGACCAGCTGCGACCGCCGCGTAGCGAGCCACGTCGCCGCCGCCGTAATTGGACTCGGCCAGCACGATGTCGTCGATCTTTTCGGGCGCGAGACCGGAGCGGGCGACGGCCTCCGCGATGACTAGCTCGGCCATCTCGGCCGGCGTCGTCTCGGTGAGCGAGCCCTTGAAGGACGTGCCGATCGGCGTGCGGACAGCACTGACGACAACTGCTTCAGTCATGTAATCCTCGAATTCGAATGCGGTGGGGTGGCAAACACCCGGCAGCGTGCCTGGGCACCTTCATGCAAAGATATACGACTTGGTTATACATGACAATGCTCATTGTTGTGACCGACTCGGGTCCTGAGGTCGGGCCATCAGCGCACGCTTGAGGATCTTGCCGCTCGGCAGGCGCGGCACCTGGCCGAATTCGACGGTCCGCGGGGTTTTGAAGTGCGCCAGCCGTGTGCGGGAATACTCGATCAGTTCGGTCGCGAGGGCGTCGTCGGCGACAACGCCCTCGGCGGGCGCCACAACCGCGTGCACACGCTGGCCCATCTCGTCGTCGGGCACCCTGATCACCGCCACGTCGAGAACCTTCGGGTGCAGCGTGAGAGCATCTTCGACTTCCTACGGATAGATGTTTACGCCACCCGAAAGAATCAGATCGGTCCGTCGCGCCGACAGGTAGAGGTACCCGTCCGCGTCGACATGCCCGAGGTCGCCGAGCGTGCTCCAATATCTGATGGCACGTGCCCTCACAATCGCGGGTGGTACGTCGGAGATCAACCGCAACGTTATCGCGGAGCAGCTGTTGGGACTGCCCCGCGAGCACATCGCCAACTAGGAAGGCGAATCAGTGGGACTCGGAAACGCCGCGCCCTCCACCGCGAATAACCAGCGAACGTTTCTCGCATCGAATTCGGAGCCCGGGAGGAGGCAACGACCTCCTGATGTCGACACCCTCGTGTGGGGCGTGTCGTCCGGTGTGTCGACGGTGCGAAGCAAAGAATCGACGTAGAACGCGACAGTCGAGGAGGGTGCGATGAACCCCAGTCGCATACGCAGGCTCAGGCCGGTGCCCGACGCCGAGCCGCAGATGATGTTCCGCACCATCCAAGGGTACCGACGCGCCTTCCGACTGGCCGGTGATCTCCCCGCACTGCTGCTGTTGCACGGCATCGGCGACAACTCGTCGACATGGACCGAGATCATCCCGCACCTCGCCGAGAACTACACCGTGATCGCACCCGATCTACTCGGCCACCTGAGGCACGTGTGACGGAGGAGACGCGCACGTTTGGACTTCTGAATATCCCTCCAGCGGTTCAGCTTCCTCGACTTACAGAGGGCCGACCTTGCGAAACTTGATATTCACGACATGATGGCCGACGAGATGTCGCTTAGCGCTGCCTTCCCGAGTGTTCCACTACCCACGCGGCAATCATTGCGCGGGAGGTGAATCCGAGCTTGGTCAGTAGATGCTCCACATGCCCCTGCGCAGTGCGAGGTGAGATCACGAGCCGAGCTGCGATCTCCTTGTTGGTCAGGCCCTCTGCGACGAGGTCGGCTACCTGCCTCTCTCGTCTTGTCAGTTTAGGAGTCGTTTCGGCCGCGGGAGCTGGAGAGTCTGGCGTCGGCTCGCGGAGGGCGTAGGCGACTGCGGCATCGAGCTCCAACCGCCGGCCCTCCCGGCGGGCGACCTCGTATGCTCGCTCCCCGAGCGCCCGACGACTCGACCTGGCACACTGCTCATGGCGCGAGAGCATGGTGGGGAACACAACCCCGACACTGCCAATGGAGTGCCCTAGCTCCTCTGCAGCCGACACCAAGACGATCGCGCGGTGTGCGTCGCGCTCGTCGGCTGCGATCCAGCCCAGTGCCTCGAGGCAGCTGGCGACGGCGCTTAGACCGCTCACCTGTCGTGCTAGGCGCAGTGACTGACCGAGTAGACGCGTGGCCCTCTCTACATCGCCTTGCTGCCACACAGCTACGCCCATGCCCCACAGTGCGTACGCGCGATATACCGATTCACCGCGCGCCTTCGTAGTTCCGAGCACCTGCTCATAGCACTCGATGGCCCGATCCATTTCGCCGAGGAGTTCGTAGGCTATTCCAAGCATGTGTTGCACCCCTACCTGCAGTGGGTGGTCCTTCTCGGTGCCGAGGGTCTCGAGGATCTCCAGGGTATGTTGCAGGCGCGACGGCGCTCGCCGAAGATCACCGCTGAATAGCGCGAGCATGCCGTCGGCGTAGGCCACCAGGGCATGGATCACCGGGTCGGTTGCCTGTTCAGCCAGCGTGCGCGCCTGCTCTACCAGAGCGGAACCCACTTGAATGTCACCCTGCAATTCGGCCAGCACACTGTCCGCATACAGCGCCTTGACACGCTCGGTAGTCGGCCGCTGCGGAGCGCTTGTCAGGAGGCGGTCGAGCCAACGCCTGCCCTCGCTGTACCAGCTCTGAGAGATCCAGAACTGATAAAGGGCACCAGCGATGCTCAGCCCGGTGTCGGGGCTGTCCGTCACGCAAAAGTCCAACGCCTCTCGCAGATTCGACTGCTCCTTGTCGATGCGAGCGATCCAGTCCAGCTGCTGAGAACTGATCCACTCGGCCTCTGCCGCAAGGACCAATTGCTCGTACCAATCTCTGTGCCGCACACGGATTTGCTGATACTCACTGCACTCACGCAATTTGACGCGGCCGTAGTCGCGCAGAGTCTCGAGCATCCGGAACCGGACCACCCTGCCGGCTTCCTCCCGGATCAGGATCGACTTGTCCACCAGCGAAGTGACCGCATCGAGGAGTTCTTCCGCAGACAACCCGGATCCGCAAATCTGTTCGGCAGACTCAAGTTCGAAACTTCCAGCGAACACCGATAGCCGAGACCAGACCCGCTGCTCTACCGGTACGCAGAGCTCATAGCTCCAATCAATGCACAGCCGCAAGGTTTGCTGCCGTGACGGCGCATTCCGATTGCCGCGAGTGAGCAGAGCATAACGGTCGATCAGACGGTGCAGGATCTGCTCAGGGGACATCGCAGGCAGCCGAGCAGCCGCCAGCTCGATCGGAAGGGGTAGCCCGTCCAGTCGGTGGCATATTCGGGCTACCGCGTCCTTGTTCGCTTTGGTGAGCTCGAATCCCGGGAGGACCGTGGCGGCGCGGTCGGCGAACAGTTTGACCGCGTCGTAGCTTGGCAGCCCCTGCACCGACGACTGCCGATCCGGATCGGGCACCGTCAATGGCGGCACCCGCATCACAGCCTCTCCACCGATCCCCAGGGGTTCGCGACTGGTGGCAAGTACCCGCAACCGCGGGCAGGCACGCAACAGAGTCTCTGCAAGCCGGGCCGCGGCCTCCACGACCTGCTCGCAGTTGTCGAGGACCAGCAGCAACTCCCGTGAAGCCAGGCCCTCAACCAACACCTCCTGTAATGGTTTAGCTCCCTGGTCACGGAGCCCGAGCGCGCCCGCTACGACATCAGTCAACGACGGTCCATCGGAAAGGTCACCCAACTCGACCAGCCAAACTCCGTCGACGAACTCGCGTTGCATATTCTCGGCCACCCGTAGCGCCAGACGTGTCTTACCGACACCACCGATCCCGGTGAGCGTCACCAGGTGGGAGACCGCCAACATGGCCTTGGCATTGGAAAGTTCACTTCGGCGACCGACGAAACTGGTCAGCTCGACCGGAAGGTTTCCCCTGGCACCTCGAATTGCTTGCGGCGTCGGTGGGCGCTGACCGAGCATGATGCGCTCGACCGATTGCGGAACTTGTGGCATCGATACGCGTTCTCGCTGCTCAGCACCTGCTTCGCCGGGTAGGGCCATTTCGTCCACCGGGAAGCCGTGGCGTTGCTGGATCCGACGCAGCTCCGCACCGAGCTCCGCGGCCGAGGGTCTGTCCTGGGGATTTGCGGCCATCGCGTGTCCGATCGCCGCGGATACATCGTCGTCGATTCCGTGCTCACGTAGGTCCGGTACTGGCTGGGTGGTGATACGCAGGAATTGGGCCACCACCTGTTCACCGCTGCGCCGCTCGAAGGCCGCGTGGCCGGTCAGGGCACTGAACAGGGTGGCGCCGAGCCCGTAGACATCCGAAGCTCTACTCGGCGGATCCCCGCGGAGCACTTCTGGGGCGGTGAATGCCGGGGAACCGGTGACTGTACCGGTGCCGGTTTCGAAGCCGCCGGAGATATGTGCGATCCCGAAATCACCCAACGCAGCATCATGATAGTCGGTGAGCAGTATATTCGCTGGCTTGATGTCACGATGAAGAATCTCGAGCCGGTGCGCCGCCTCCACCGCCCCGGCGATCTTCACCCCCAGCCGCAGCGACTCGTCCATCGGGAGCGGACCCTGCCGACGGATCCGCACATCCAGCGAGTCCTGTGCGTGGTATTGCATGGCAATGTAAGGGAGACCGGTCGCCGTAGCACCGACTTGCAGGACGTTTACGATATTCGGATGACCGCTCAGCCTACCCATTGCCCGCTGTTCCCGGAAAAAACGCGCCTGATTCACCTCGTCAAGATCAGCGGTGAGCACCTTCACTGCGACGATACGGTCCATCTCTGGTTGCGTGCAACGGTAGACGACACCGAAGCCACCCCGCCCAATCTCTTCGGCGTCCCGAAATCCCGCCGCTGCTAGCTCCGCAGCGACGCCTGGGCCCGCGTGGCGCTGCGTAACGAGCGGACTATCATCTCCGGCCATCGGCAACCCAGCGATTCACCCAACCCGCAACAACTTGATGATCGACACCACGCATACTCACCTCTGAGATCTGTGCCCCCAGGATATCGCTGCCACAATTCGGTACCACAAGCTTCACCTGATTCAGCCGCCCCTAATCGGTTTCCGGGCGCATATCTCCGATCAACTCACGGGACCTATGCGGCACGTTGCAGGCCGCCCCGACACTTCCCTAGACCCTCTGGCGTATCCAATCCAGTCCACGCCGCAGCCGAATTCGCCAGAAGGGCGATCCGCACACCCCGAAGTCGCCGACAGCGGAGAGCCGCGAAAATTAGCCAGGACTTAGCGAGAAGGATCCGTCATCGCACGGAAGTCGTCTGAATCGAGGGAATGCTTTTGATCAGGCTTGCCTCACCGGATCTGGCCCGCCTCATCGAATTGCGGTCAGGCGGCCACGCTGACGGCGGACCAACACGTCCGACTGAGGGGGGTCGACGCTCGTGAGAGCCACTCGCTATCGCATCCGGGTTTCCAACCTCGGGCTGTCCAAGCGGTCTCGCATGCTCGGTCGTGAGCCGATCCGGGCGTATGAACAATTAGAGCCGCAACTTTCTCCTTTGTCGAGGCGCAACTACACTCGGCATCCGCCGCACGGCTCGATGTAGAATTTATCAATTTCGAACTGTAATCTCTCCCGCACCTCCACCTTGTACGCGGCAACTTCGTCGGAGTCACTTGACCGCGACGCCAGTATGCCCGAAACCTTGCACCTGAAGCGCTGGACCGGCATGCCGAATCGAACGAACACTTCCTCGCTCTTCGGTCCACCGAACGGATGCCACAATAAGGCGAAGTCGACGAATTCTTTCTCTGTCTTTGACAATTGATTCTTCACATCTAACCCTCAGACGTTGATGTTGGGCGCATATCCTGATGTGGTTACAGCGCGTTTGGAGTCAGTTGTTTCAGTTGCGGCGCTGCGTTCTGCTAGCGGACACTGACCTACAACAAGGACCGGGAGGTAGTTCATCGATGAAGGGCAAAGGCGAGTCGGTGACGAACCAGACGTTAGCCCTCCTCGAGGACACCCCTAGCGAGCAGATCGTCGATCGCAAGTTCGTCTAGACCGAGTAGTCGGCGTGCGATCTCCTTGGTCTGCTGCCCACGCAAGGGGGCAGGAGCAAGCTCCACGTCTGGAACATTCAGGAATCTCGCCGGAGTGTTCTCGGTGGGCAGCGCTCGGTTAACGTGAGGATGGACCATCGTTCGAAAATGCTTGCGCTCTAACAAGTGCGGGTCATCCAAGAAGTCCGTCACCCGATACATCATTGCGGCAGGAATCCCGGCCTCTTGCAGGATATCCATCGCTGTGCGCGGATCGCGTACAGAAAGCCACGCCGCGACTGCGTCGTCGAGTTGCTCTCGGTTCGCAGCACGCTCCAGCGGAGACGAGTATCGCGGGTCGCTCGCCAGGTCGGTCCGTTCCATCACCGCGGAAAGCCGTGCAAAATCCTCGTCTCCACGGATGTCGACCACGACCCACTCATCGTCACCAGCGGCCGGATACACTCCGCGAGGCGCGTCACCGGGACGGCTGTTACCTACCTGGGTCACGGCGCCAGGTACGAGAGATTCGAGGGCGAATAGATGAGCATGCTGCCCGATGATCACCTCAGCTTGCGCAACGCTCACTTTGCCCCCACGTCCCGTCCGTTGTCTGCGGACGATTAGCGCGAGCGCACCAATTGCGGCGATCCGCGCGGCAACGTGATCTGGATAAATCGTCGATGCATCGCCGAATGCCGCATCGTCACTTGGATTCCGCCAAAGGCCGGTCAACCCCGTTTCTGCGCGGACAAGCGGCCCATACCCAAGACGACTACTCCAGGGTCCGCTCGGACCGAATGCGGACGAGTCGACGACCACGATGCCCGGATTCACCTCGGCCAACTGCTGGTAACCGAGACCGAGTTTATCCAGTGTGCCGGGTTTGAAGTTCGACAGCACGATGTCGGACTGCAAAACCAGACGCTTGAAGAACACCACTCCCTCGGGATCGCGCAGGTTCAGACCGAGACTGGTCTTGTTGCGATGCCCCCAGGCGAAGACTGGGCTGAGGAGGTCACCGGTCATCGACTGCCGTGATCCGTCCGGGAAAGCTCTGTTCTCTACCTTGATGACGTCGGCGCCCATGTCTGCGAACAGACGACCCGCCTCGCCGCCTGCAACGATGACTCCCAGGTCCAACACTCGGAGTCCTTCGAGGGGCCGCCGTTTGCTCCTAGACGGCACCTGTGCCGCCGAAACGGCGGGCGCCGCGGCGTGGGCGGCGAGTTCAGCCAGGACCTCGTCGGTGTGCTCACCATGGGACGGAGCCGGATGCCGGATACCTGCTCGTTGCTCGTCGATCTCGACGAACCCGTTCGGCAGGCAAATCTCCTTACCGCTGCCAGTAGGGTGCCTGACGAATGCACCTCGGGCAGCGTACTGTTCGCTGGTGAGGACCTCCTGTGGGGTGCGGACCGAAGCAGCAGGTACGCCGAAAGTTTCAGCCTGCGCGACGATGTCGGAAGCCGACATATCCGCTAGGAATCGCCCGATCGCAGGGTAAATGCGATGGGCCTGGGCAAACCGCTTTCCGATAACTGCGAGTTCGGGGTCCGCGAACTCCTCCGGCGACCCCATCCACGAGAACATGCCCTGCCACTGGCGGGGGCTGAGGATGCACAGCCGCACCGCGCCATCAGTGCAGGCGAAGATCGGATACTGGTGACCTGCGTGGGGGCGTCCCCGCGGCCCATCTGCGATCGGCACCCCGCCGGTCGCTGACCCAGCCATTCCGTATCCCGGATCGACAATCTGAGTGGTGGTCTCGAATACCGAGACATCGATCTCATCGCCGATTCCTGTCTCCAGCCGAGAGTAGTAGGCAAGCAGCGCTACCCAGGCAGCCGAGATAGCGGCGGACTCGTACGCCAGCGAACCTGGGGGCATCAACGGTGCATCGTCGGGGTGGCCCGACCGGGACAGAACGCCCCCCAGCGCGAGGTGAGTCCACTCGGTCGCGACCCAGTCGCGGTATGGCCCCGTTCGGCCGAAATCGGTGACCGAGACGACAACCAATGCGGGGTTGTGAGCGCGCAACGCGGAGGGTTCCAGACCGAGCTTCTCCCTTTCGTCAGTAGTCGCCGAGTCAATGAGAATGTCCGCCCAGGCTACGAGATCGAGGAAGGTACCCCTGCCAGTGTCGGAGGTCGGGTCGAGTGTGACCGCTCTCTTATTGGCATTGTGGGTCAAATAGTGAAGACTTATCCCATCCACGACGGGCTGCTGCTGACGGGAGGGCGCACCGTCCTGTGGCTCTACCCGGACGACGTCGGCGCCAAGATCAGCCAGGAATCGAGCTGCCATCTCGCCTTTGCCGTCGGTCAGATCCAATACTTTGAGAGTGGTCAACGGCAAAGCGCTGCCCTGGTCGGCAATGTTCACGGGATCTCCTCTGAAACCTGATGCGTGCAGGCGCGGCCTGCTGCGCGGCAGCTGACGCTGGCTGCCGCCTACCTTTACGGTGACAGAGGGCACAGTCAGGGTAAATCGCGTTCTGGACAACGACACATGTCGCTCAAGGACATGTACACAGAGGGCGGCATCTCTGCTCCCGCAGCCTTTCCTCAGATCTCTGGAAGCGCTCGTCGGAGTGCAGTGACAGCTGTTTTCAGAGAAGGGATTTCCGCGCGGGTTATCGGCCAGGCGATGCCCACGCTCATCTCGAAGTCATGGTCGGATAGCGGCACGATCGCGAAGTCGGGTCCAGAGAAGACCCTCCCCTGTATGGACTCCGGTACATCCGACGTGAGCGCTACCAGCCGCCGACTCCACACGTGGGTGGCGATCTCTGATCCACCCATGTCCTGCAACTCGACCAGATTGACAACACCCGCACGTTCCAGGCTGAGACGCCGCTGCTCGGCAATGAGCGGGTGCACACTAGCGTGGCTGAACACCACGGCGCGATTGCGAAGATCTGACAAGCTCACCGAGCTGCGGGTGGCGAGCGGGTCGTCGGCACGAACGGCCATAGCTGTCGGATAGCGCGTCCACTCAAAGGTGCCGAGACCGTCTCGCGGCGCCGGCAGATGGATCAGAGCCAGGTCGACGTCCCCTGCAATCAGCTTTTCCGACAGCGCCATCGAGGACTGTTCGATAGCAACTTCGGCCGAAGATAAGCCCAAGTCGCTGACAACAGCTGCAAAGGTATCGAGGAAGTTGGAGGGGACATGCATCGTTGCGGAAATACGAAGTTCCGAATGTTCTCGAAACTGGGCGGCGAGCGCAGGGAGAGTCGACACGCGTTCGAGGATGTCGCGTACGGGCCCGACCATGGCCGCACCGAGCGGAGTCAGCCGAACTTCGTGATAGTCACGAATGAACAGATCGCCGCCGAGCTCACGCTCGAGTAGTCTGATCTGCTTGGACAACGGCGACGGAGTAATCCGGGCACGTTCGGCGGCTCGCCCGAAATGTAGTTCCTCCGCGACTGCGAGAAAGTACTTGAGACGCTGAAGGTCCATGACTCCGTCTGACTGCCAGAAGATGTTTTACCGTACGCCCATTATCATCACTGACCACACTATCTAAGTGGCGCAAAACGGTTCCACCGTTGCATATGTCACCGACGGTAGTCTTCTCAGCCCCGTGGGCTGGCACCAGCTCCGGCTCCTGCCCCCACCGCAGTGAGCAGGAAATCGACAAGCTCGTGAGCGTAATCGTCGATCGTTTCGGACAGCGCCGAACGTAGGTGCGCGGGGGTGGCCTGCACGTGCATCGTCGCCGCACCGCACAGCAGGTCCAGAAGTAATGTGACCGATGTTTCTTCCGGCAGTTCACCCCGGGATATCGCGCGGCGAACGATGTTTCGTGCTGCCAGGATCTGCGATTCTCGCAGCACCCGCCAACGCTCGTCGACCGCGGGAATTTGCTCAGCTTCCACGGCGATCCGCAGCGTGGCACGACCGGTCGCACCGAGATACTGCGCGAGTATCTGGTTCGCCAGACGAATCAGGTCCGCGCGCAGATCTCCGGTTTCGACGTTCTCGATGCCTCCGAGTTGGTTCAACGCTTCCACCAGAAGCGCCTCTTTGGTCGGCCAGCGAAGGTAAATCGACGCCTTGCCCACCGACGCGCGCTTGGCGACGGTTTCGACGTTGAATCCACCCCACCCTGCCTCGCCATAGACGGCGATCGCCGATTCCAACACCCGGCGATCAACCTCGGGATCTCGGCGACGCCCCGCCCCGGTAGTAGTCATGCTGCATCCTCCAAACTTGTCAGGCTCGCCAAACCCACCTTATTGCCGAACGTTC
>Ga0247825_10000972_pt1 | contig 18592 bp, 15 predicted proteins | sample 13C_Vanillin_Day_FD_194413 | JGI IMG/M metagenome (GOLD analysis project Ga0247825, IMG submission 194413) | Soil microbial communities from agricultural site in Penn Yan, New York, United States - 13C_Vanillin_Day48 | ecosystem: Environmental > Terrestrial > Soil > Agricultural land | place...
GCATGAAGCTGACGAGACCGGCCGGCATGTTCGCGTCAACGTAAATGCGCGGCTGCATTCTCGTGCGATCGACAACCGGGCCGAGTTCCGAGGCGAGAGTTCCCATGCTTCGCAAATTCAGAATTCAGAATTCAGAATTCTGCATTCATCTATGCCTCTCCAGATCAGGCATCGTCTCCAACGGTTCGTCGGGCTGCGGGTGCTCCCGCCCGGCCGCGGTCGCCTCACGCTTGAGCGCGGCCACCAAATCCGCTCGCTTGTGGACCAGCTCCTTGCGCTGACGCCGGCCAGTTGACGCCCCGACCACGTACTCGCAGAACAGCGGGAAGGCGATGGTCGAGTCCACGTAGGCGACGGCGGTATCGGGGAGCACTCCGGGATTGACCTTGCCCCAGCTGACGGCCTCGGCCGGAGTGGCGCCTGACAATCCGCCCCAGACCACCTGATCGGTCGTGATCTGGATGAAGAAGTCGTTGCCGCCTTTCGGGATCCCGTAGACCTCCCAGAGCGTCGGCTGCCCCTGCAGATAGAAATTCTTCGGCGAACCGCCGCCGAGAATCACGCAGCCGTTCTTCTTGCCTGCCAGGATGAAGGCGCAGACCTCGTTCACGTCCTTGTTGGGATCGATCATCAGCCGGCTGTCGTTCATCAGCTCGTGATAGGCGATGTTCATTCCGATCGAGCTGTCGCCCGGCGATGACGTGTAGAGCGGCACACCGGCGGCCGCCGCGGCAGCGAGCACCGAATGTTCCTGACAACCCGGCTGCCGCTCGAGCAGATCGCGCCCGAGCGCGTAGTGGAATTCGGCGGTCGACAGCGGTCCATCGAGGCCCGAGCGGACGAGGAAGTCGCGGATGTACGCATCCGTTTCGAGGAGGACCTTCGACGGGAACAGCACGTCGTAGATCCGGATCACGCCCTCCTCGTACAGCTCAACGTCGTTGACGAACGGCGATCCGCGATGCAGCGTGAAATTCAGCGCATAGTGCAGATCGTGGTACAGGTTCGCGCCGGTGCTGACGATGAAATCAACCAGCCCGCGTTCCATCAGCTCGACGATGCATCCACCAAGCCCAGCCGGAGTCATCGCGCCGGCAATCGTCAGCGCGATGGTCGTGTCGTTTTCGGGCAGCAGCATCTTGTCGGTGAAGATGCGGCAGGCTTCACCGAGCCGCGCCGCGTTGAACGCCTGAAACCCGTCGTCGATCAGCTGACGCACGTCGGCGCTCCCGCGCGGACGGTAGTAACGGATCGGCTTGCCTGAAAGGTAGTTGGGACGGGGTTTATCGGGCGATCCCGGTGCACGGTACGGCATGCGCTGGCTAGCTTAGCACTCGGACGCCGCGAGGCTGTCGAGAGTCCTCGCAACAGCCGATAAAAGTCACGCGTGGTCTTTCCAAAATTCGCGGACGACATGAGCGTTACAACCGCAAAAACCAGCTCGACACGTCACGACCGCCTTTCCGATGTCGAGGGCCGGTTTCGCACGCTCGTGCAGTCGCCGCTGCGCGCAGGCATTCTCAGATTTCTGAGCGCGCGTCCCGACGACTCGTTCGACGTCGAAGCCTTGATGACGACGTTCGGCCGGCTGCGGCTCGACGTGGACAACTGCGTCAAGGAGCTCGTCGATTTCGGCGTCGTCGCCCCCACGCCGGCTGACCCGTCGCGCTACGCGATCGTGCTGAACGTCGACGACGAGCGCCGCCGGCTGCTCGACACGTTCCTGGAACGCCGTGCAACGGTGAGCATGGAAGACCAGGCGCCGTCCGTCCAGCGGTTCCGCGAAATGATCGGCCGCGACGAGAAGATGCTGATCGTCTTCGAATGGATTCGAACCGCCGCCAAATCGGATATTTCCGTGCTGATCCTCGGACCGACCGGGTCCGGCAAGGAAGTCGTGGCGCGGATGATCCACGAGCTGAGCCGCCGCGGCCGCGAGAACTTCCAGGCCGTCAACTGCGCGGCGCTCCCCGACACGCTGTTCGAATCGGAGATTTTCGGCTACGAGAAGGGGGCGTTCACCGGCGCCCACGACCGTAAGCCGGGCCGCGTGGAACTGGCCAACGAAGGAACGCTGTTTCTCGATGAGATCGGCGATCTGTCGCTCGTCGCCCAGGCCAAGCTGCTGCGCGTGCTCGAGGACCGGCGTTTCGAGCGTCTCGGCGGCCAGAAGTCGGTGCATGTCGATTTCCGGCTGATTTCGGCTACCAACCGCCCGCTCGAGCAGTTCGTCCGCGACAGCCGCTTCCGCGAGGACCTGTACTACCGCGTCAACGCGTTCTCGATTCGCCTGCCGTCGCTGCGCGAACGCCCGATCGACATTCCGGTCCTGGCGACGAAGTTCGTCGCCCGCTACTGCGCGGCCAACGGCATGCCGCTCGACGCCAAATCGTTCGCGCCGGAAGCGCTCGCGCGGCTGCAGTCGTATCCGTGGCCGGGGAACATCCGCGAGCTCGAAAGCACCGTCTCGCGCGCGGCGCTCTCGGCACCAGGCCGCGTCATCCGCGACAGCGACATCGAGTTCCTCCACGCGCACGTCCTGGCGCCGGCACAGACGTCGGAGTCCCGCCGCCTGCAGACGCTGGCGGAGAACGAGCGCGACCACGTGGGCCGCGTGCTCGAATCGGTCGACTGGAACAAGAAGGAAGCGGCTCGAGTGCTCGACATCAGCCGCGGCACGCTCTACCGGAAGATCGTCGAATACAACCTCCGGCCGGAACCCAAGCTGTCCCGAAACAGACCAGGACGTTAACGGTCCAGGTCCCGAGTCCGTGCGCCGCGCATCGCCGGCACATTCCTCACGCGCGCAGAAAACCTGCACAACTCCAGAAACCTTTCCTGGCGCAGTTGGAAACTTCGTGATGAATTCTGCGATTGCGTTAACGCGGGCTGTGTCGATCTCCGCAGATGTGCGCAGCACGTTTCAGTGTTCACCACTGTGCCACGACGAAACATCGCGACCGGTTCTCCTACGGAGTTAGCAGTTTGCGCGTACCTCGCACGGCGGCCCGTGCGCAGGAACTGCACACGGCGAGTGACGTCCATCAATTTCCAGACCCTCTGAACACGCATTAACTCATTCACATACAAGCGTTTACGTGTCGTCGTCAGACGCTCGCAGGGTGCGGCAGAGCTCTTGCCATTGCTCAGGTCGCGCTCATGAAAAACCGAATTGCACGTTCTTTCCTTGGCCGTGTTGTCGCGACTCTCGCTCTCGTCGCCGGCCTTCCGTCGCTCGCGGTTGCACAGCCGGACGGCAAGCTGGACGCGGTTCTGCGCGATCGTTCGACGCGCCTTGCCGGCTGGTCGCGGGTCATCGTCGAGTTCACCGGCGAGCCGGACGTTCGCGTCTTCGAACGCGGCACCACCGGACGCCGCGTCGGGCAGCAGTCGCAGGCGGGCGAAGTCGAAAACACCGCGCTTGCCAGTCTGGCCGCCGACGCACGGGTCAAGAAAATCTGGGCCGATCGGCCGGCGTTCCCGACGCTCGAGCGCACCGGCTCGGCGATTGGCGCCGCCCTCGCCCGCGAAGAGTTCGGTCTCACCGGCCGCGGCATCGGCGTGGCGGTGATCGACTCCGGCATCACGTCGTATCACGACGACCTCTACACCGACCGCAGCCGCAACAGCGTCACGAGCGTCGTTCACTTCAAGGACTTCACGCGGCCGTCCACCGGCAGCAGCGCCGATCTTCCTTCGGACGACTACGGTCACGGCACCCACGTCGCCGGCATCATCACCGGCTCGGGCGCTGACTCGGACGGCCGGCGTACCGGCATCGCGCCCGGCGCCGCCCTGATTGGCCTGCGCGTGCTCGACGGCAACGGCAACGGACTCATCAGCGACGTCATCGCCGCGATCGACTACGCCATCGCTGTGCGCTCGACCTACAACATCCGCGTCATCAACCTGTCGGTCGCCGCCGCCGCGACGGAGTCGTACTTCGACGATCCGCTGACGCTCGCCGCGCGCCGTGCGGCGCAGGCCGGAATCGTCGTGGTCGCCTCGGCGGGCAACCTCGGACGCAACGCCGACGGCGAAACGCAGTTCGGCGGCATCACGGCGCCGGGCAACGCGCCGTGGGTCCTGACCGTCGGCGCCAGCACCCACAACGGGACGGCACGGCGCAGCGACGATGCCATCGCCGCATTCAGCTCGCGCGGCCCGACGTGGATCGACTTCACCGCGAAGCCGGACGTCATCGCTCCGGGCGTCGGGATCGAATCACTGAGCGCGTCGCACAGCGCGCTGTACGGGCTGTTCACGGACTATCTGCTCGACGGCACGGTGCATACGCCCTTCAAGCCGTACCTGAGCCTGAGCGGCACGAGCATGGCGGCGCCGGTCGTCGCCGGCACGGTGGCGCTGATGCTCGAGGCGAACCCGTCGCTGACGCCGAACGCGGTGAAAGCGATCCTGCAGTACACCGCGCAGACGCTGGACGACACGCCGCTCGCGCAGGGCGCGGGCCTGCTGAACGCGAAGGGCGCCGTCCGGCTCGCCGCGTTCTTCCGCACAGGCGACGGCCTGGGCACGATGTCGGACGACATCGCCGGCGAGGTCATTCCGTGGGCGCGCCACATCATGTGGGGCAACTACCTCGTGACGGGCGGTCTGCCGCTGCCGGGGAGCAACGCGTGGTCAGTGGACGTGTCGTGGGGCGCGCTGACGACGCCGTCGGGCGCGTCGGTCGTCTGGGGCACGAACATCGTCTGGAGCACCCGCGGCGACGGCAACATCGTCTGGAGCACCGCACGCAACGGCGAGGACGGCAACATCGTCTGGAGCACCGGCGGCGCCGATCAGAACATCGTGTGGAGCACCGGCCGCGACGCCGACGGCAACATCGTCTGGAGCACCGCCCGCGACGTCGGCGACGGCAACATCGTGTGGAGCACCGGCCGCGACGGCGACGGCAACATCGTCTGGAGCACCCGCAGCGGCGACGGCAACATCGTCTGGAGCACCGCCTTCATCGAAAACGTCGTGTGGGGCACGGATTGCGGCGGGCGCAACTGCCGCAACGTGCGCTGGGGCGACCGTACCGGCGACAACGTCTGGGGCACCGCGCGCGGCGACGAGAACATCGTGTGGAGCACGCGCGCCCTCGAGGACGGCAACATCGTGTGGAGCACGCGCTCGTGGGGCGACGGCAACATCGTCTGGAGCACGGGCCGCGATTCCGCCGACGGCAACATCGTCTGGAGCACGCGCAGCAACGACGGCAACATCGTCTGGAGCACCCGCGCCGGAGGCGACTCCAACATCGTGTGGAGCACCCGCGCCTCGGATCCCGACAGCAACATCGTCTGGAGCACCAACATCGTCTGGAGCACGAACATCGTCTGGAGCACGTCGCTGCAGGACCAGGTGGTCTGGTCCGCGCCCGTGCAGTAACCGCGGGGTATCGAGGACGCAATGAGAACGCGCATCACCATCATCTGGCTGCCGCGCACGTCGCGCTAGGTCACGGCCGTGTCCCAGCTGACATACTGGCTGATCGCCAGCGTGCTGCTGGTCGCGACCTTCTGGTACCGCACCTACCGGGCTAACCGCACGCTCGCGGGACGGCTCGAGGAGGAGCGTCAGCGCGCGCGGCAGATGGACGAGCTGCATCTCGCCACCATCGAAGCGCTGGCGCTCGCGATCGACGCCAAGGATCAGACCACGTACAACCACGTTGGACGCGTCGAGCTCTACGCCAGCGCGCTGGCGCGGGCGCTCGGCATGTCGGAGGTCGATCAGCAGGCGGTCAAGACCGCCGCGCTGCTGCACGACATCGGCAAGCTCGCCGTGCCTGAGCACATCCTGGCCAAGCCAGGGCCGCTGACGCCCGACGAGTTCCAGAAGGTCCGCATGCATCCGCAGATTGGCGCGGACATCATCAACTCGGTGCCTTTCCCGTATCCCGTCGCGCCGCTGGTGCTGGGCCACCACGAACGCTGGGACGGGCGCGGCTATCCGATGGGTCTGAGAGCGGAAGAGATCCCGCTCGGCGCGCGGATCCTCTGCCTGGTCGACTACTTCGACGCCCTGACGTCCGAGCGGCCGTACCACAAGCCGTTGTCGATCGACGCCGCCGCCGCGCTGATCCAGGAGGAGGCGGGCAAGGCGCTCGACCCGATGGCGGTTGACGCGTTCCTGCGCATCCTGCCGGAGCTGCGCTCGAAGATGGAAGGCGCTGTCATGGATCGTCCCCGCCCGATGCCGGCCGTATCGTCGGGCGAAGGCGCCCCCCCCGCCGGCTCTCCGCGTGCCGCGGCGATGTCGCGGACGTCCGTCTTCGAAGACATCGCCGTCGCGCACCGCGAGATCTACGCGCTGTACGAGCTGGCGCAGTCGATGGGGACGACGCTCGGTGTCACCGAGACGATGGGCCACATCGCGTCGAAGCTCAGTCGCGTCGTGCCCTTCTCGACCTGCTCCCTGTTCCTCTACTCCGAAGACGATGACACGCTGCAGTGCCGCTTCGCGTCGGGCACGGACGCGGAGCTGCTGCAGCAGCTGATGCTGAAAAACGGTCAGGGATTGACCGGATGGGTCGCCCGCAACCGGCGTCCGCTCGTCAACGGACGTCCGAGCGCGGATTTCATCGCCGCGGGTTCAGTGCTCCAGACCACCCTGGAATCGGCACTGGTCTGCCCGCTCATCTCCGGCAACGCCGTGATCGGGGCGCTTGCCGTTTACCACACAGCCGAAGCCTTCTATTGCGACGATCACCGCCGCCTGCTCGACCGCGTGTGCGAACAGGCGTCCGCCGTGATTCGCAACGCGATCGTGTTCGACCAGACCCACGAGGCATCCCTGACCGACCCCCTCACCGGCCTTCCGAACACGCGGTTCATGTTCCGTCACCTGACACGCGAGCTGGCGCGGACACACCGGCTCGGCGCGGAGGTGTCGATCCTGGTGCTCGACCTGAACGGGTTCAAGGACATCAACGATACCTACGGCCATCACGCAGGAGATCGCGCCCTGCGCGAGGTATCCAACGTCCTGCGCGCGCTGGTGCGCCCCTACGACGTGTGCGCCCGTTATGCCGGCGACGAATTCGTCATCGTGCTGGCGGGCTGCAGCCGCGACGAGGCGGAGAACAAGCGCCGCGAACTGCAGCGCGGGGTCGAGCAGATCGTCTTCGAGCCGGCGCCCGGCACGCCGGTGCCGATGTCGATCAGCGTCGGCGCCGCGGTCTTCCCGCATGACGGCGAGACCTACGAGTCGCTGCTCGCCGCCGCCGACCGGCGGATGTATCAGGACAAGAGCGCCCGCAGGCGCGACATGCAGCGGCAGCTCACCGCCGCCCGTGTGGAGACGAGCGCCGCTCCCGAGTACGACGCGTCGGTCGCCTGACCTTGAGGTCGGCCCCTGCGAGTACACTTTGCCCTAGTGGCAACGGTATCCGTCCCGCTGGTGAGCGTGGCACCGCTGACGCCGCGCTCGCGTCTTCTGACGCTTGACCTGCGGGAGCAGCCTTTCGAATTCAGACCGGGCCAGGCGGTGCTCATCGGAACGCGGGGGGGGCCGCGCAGGCCGTACTCCATCGCCTCGTCGCCGGAGCAGGCGGCCGAAACGCAAACCCTGGAGCTGCTCATCGCCCTGGAAGCGGACGGCACCCTCGGTCCTCACCTCCCGGATCTCGTCCCCGGGAGTCCAATCGATCTCGAAGGGCCGCTGGGAACTTTTCTGTTCCCGGTGGAACCGCCGCAACAGCCGCTCCTCTTCGTCGCCGGCGGTACGGGCATTGCGCCGCTGCGGGCGATGATCAATCACGTACTGCGCAGCGATTCAGCGCCGCGGGCGAGCGGGGAGCCCCGTATCTCCCTTCTCTACAGCGCACGCAACAGCGACGAGTTCGCCTTTATCGTGGAACTGCGTGGCCACGAGTCACGCGGACGCCTTGAAGTGCACCAGACGGTGACGCGCGACGACAGCACGGCGTGGGCGGGCAGCCGCGGACGGATCGGCCGGTCACATTTCGAAAGCGTTGTCCATGACCCGGCACAGACACTGTGCTTCGTCTGCGGTCCGCGCGCGATGGTGAACGAATCGGTATCGACGCTGGCAGCGCTCGGCGTGCCGGCCGAGGCGATACGAACGGAGGCGTGGGCGGTCCCGCGGGCGTAAACCGGCGTGGGCGGTCCCGCGGGCGTAAACCGTTGAGGTCCGCCTGAAGAGCCTGCCTCGCCGAAGCGCGACAGCGCGAAGGCGGGCGGACACTCCGCACTATCCGGCTGAAGCCGGACTCTACATGCCGGTGACGTGGAAGCCGGCGTCCACGAACAGCACTTCGCCAGTGATGCCCTTGCCGGCGTCGCTCAGCAGGAACGCTCCCGCTTCGGCGACCTCGACGGTGTCGACGTTTCGTCGCAGCGGCGCCCGGTCCTTGTAGATGTTCAGAATGCTGGAGAAGCCGGAGATACCGGCCGCGGCCAGCGTCTTGATCGGTCCGGCGGAAACGGCGTTGACGCGAACGTTCTTCGGACCGACGTCCGCCGCCAGATACCGGACCGATGCCTCGAGCGCGGCCTTGGCAACACCCATCACGTTGTAGTTCGGAAACACACGTTCGCTGCCCAGGTAGCTGAGCGTGAGGATGCTGCCGCCGCCCCGCTTCTCCATCAGCGGGAGCGCGCCGCGCGCCAGCGCGATCAGCGAGTACGTCGAGATGTCGAGCGCCGTGCGGAAACCATCACGCGTGGTCATCGAGAACGGGGCGGAAAGCTCCTCGCGCGGTGCGAACGCCGCGCCGTGCACGACGAAGTCGAGTCCGCCGAAATCGCGACCGACGCGTGCGAAGACCGCCTCGATGTCCGCGTCGGAGCTGACGTCGCACGGAAGGACGAGGGGTGATTCGAGGCCCTGCGACAGCTCGTGGACGTGCTCTTCGAATCGGCCTTGATACGTGAGGGCGAGCCGCGCGCCGCGCAACGCCGTCACCTGGGCGATCGCCCACGCGATTGAGCGCTTGTTGGCAACGCCGACGATGAGCCCGTGTTTGCCGGAGAAGTCCGCCATCCGTTGTCCCTGGTGCTTAGTCCTTCGTTCTTAGTCCGTTCTTCGTCCCTGGTCCGTTCCTGGTCCTTGGTCCTTGGTCCGTGCGGCAGCCTCCAGCCAAGCGCACCAAGGACCAGGAACCAAGGACGGACCTGGGACCAAGGACGGACCAGGAACTAAGAACAAAGGACCAAGGACCAGGGAAGCTACCGGCCGCGCTTGCGGCCGCCGCCTTGACGTTGGCCGCGTCCCTGTCCCTGTCCCTGTCCTGGCCGGCCCGCCCCGCCACCCTGCCCGGATCGGTTGCCGGGGCGCTGGCCCTGCGGCCCGCCGCCGCCGCCATAGCCCGGACCGCGCTGTCCGCCGAATCGCGACTGGCCTGACTGGGACTGCCCCTGCGCATTACGCGGGCGATGGCCGCCACCGCGGTGACGCTGCCCGTTGCGTGAATCGAACTTCCCACCGGAGGGACGGAACGTAAAGTCCGGCGCCTTGCGTTCCGGAGTGTGACCTTCCGGCCGCGGCAGCGTGGCGCGAATCAGCGGCCGATGCACCGGCCATTCATCGCGGTCCGAGTCCGTTCCCTCGATCGGCTCGGCCTCCGCTGACTGATCGGATGGGGCGGCAGCGGCAAGCTCGCCCTGACTCTCGGCTTCCGGCTGCATCGGCTCGGCTGCTTCGGCAACGTCGTCAACGATCGACGGAGACTCCTCTGATGACTGAACGTCCGCACCGTCCGCAGCCCGATTCGAGCCTTCAACGAGATGCGCCTCGAGCTGGCCGGTCTTGCGGCGTCGCGCCGCCGGCACCTTGGCCTCTTTGTACTCGTGCTCCGCGTCGCAGGTCGTGCACCGTGTCTGCTTGACGGTGTCCTCGATCATCGCGACGACCGCATGGTTGGTGATGCGGCGCTCGCGCGGACAGTAGTCGTCCAGAATGTCACCGAGCCGAAGCCGGCGTTGCTGCATGAAAATCCCCCGGAACCGATTCCGTCAGGCGGGATGTTGAGAAACTCGTCCGCCGAAGCCCCCGGCGTAAGGCGGAAAACTAGCCCACCGAAGCGATGACCGCAAGCGGGCTGGTGCAGGTGTCGGGAAAGTCTAGCAGGGAAAGTATAGCGTCCGCTAGCGGGATCAGCCGCCGGACTGAATCCAGTTGCGGCATTCGGCCAGGGCGGCCGTCACGGCGTCCGGATTGGTCGATTGCGGAGTCCGGCGAGCCTTGACGGAGGCCAGCGCAGTGGCTGCCAGGGGGGCGTCGTCGCCGAACATTTCGCTCGCTTCCCGCCATTCCCCCATCGTCAAATCGCTGAAATCCCGCCCTTCCGTGACCAGCCGCCTGACCATCGCGCCGACGACTTCATGGGCGCGCCGGAACGGCATTCCCCGCGTCGTCAGGTAGTCCGCCACGTCGGTCGCCAGCAGCAGCCCGGAAGCCGCACGCCCCGAGCGCTCGGCGTTCAGCGTCAGCCGCGACACCACGGCGTGGACCGCGCGGAGCGATACCGCCAGCGTCGACTCGGCGTCGAAGACCGCTTCCTTGTCCTCCTGCAGATCCTTGTTGTAGCCGGTGGGCAGTCCCTTCATCGTGACGAGCCAGCCGGTCAGGCGGCCGACCGCGCGTCCGGTCTTGCCGCGCACGAGCTCGAGCGGGTCGGGGTTCTTCTTCTGCGGCATCATGCTGCTGCCGGTCGCCGACGCATCCGCCAGCTCGAAGAAGCCGTGTTCCTCCCCGGTGAAGATGATGAGGTCCTCGGAGAGCCGGCTGAGGTGCACCATCGCGAGCGACACGGCGTACAGGAAGGCGGCGACGAAGTCCCGATCGGACGAGGCATCCATGCTGTTGGGGACGACGCGGGAAAAACCGAGCGCCTTCGCCAGGCGGGCGGTATCCACCGGGTAGCTGGTGCCGGCCACCGCGCCTGAACCGAGCGGCAGCGCGTCCGCCTCGGCGGACGCCGCAGCCAACCGCGCGAAGTCGCGCCGCAGCGCCGACGCATGCGAGAGAAAGAAGTGTGAGACGAGCACCGGCTGCGCCCGACGGAAGTGTGTATACGACGGCATCAGCGCGGACGCGGCGCGCTCCGCCTGGTCGGCGCACGCGGCGACGAGCGCGATCAGATCTTTCTGCAGTAGCGGAATGCGACGGCGCAAGTACAAGCGGAGGTCGAGCGAGACCTGCTCGTTGCGGGAGCGGCCCGTGTGCAGGCGCCGCCCGGCGTCGCCAATCCGTTCAATCAGGCGCCGCTCGACGAAGCTGTGTACATCTTCGTCCGGGCCGGCAACGGACTCGGGGCGGCGACGGCCTTCCTCGAGGATTTCCTTCAGTGCCGCGATGATTGTCCGCGCATCGTCCGGGCTGAGCATTCCGGCCGCCTCGAGCGCCTCGGCCCACGCGATGCTGCCGGTCACGTCGTCTTCGAACAGCAGTCGATCGACGCCGAACGAAACGCCGAAATCGAAGGCGGCGGGATCAGGTGCCGTATCGAAACGGCCGGACCAGAGCGTCATCAGCGATTCACCAGGGCGGCGGGCTGTGCGGGGTGCAGCTGCAGCGTGATTGAGCCACGGCCGCCGCAGGCGCTGTACGCCGCACGCAACAGATCCAGCGCCGGCGTGTCGGCGGAAGCGGGCGCGTACTCCCCGCCAATCAGCGACAGGATTTCGATCAACTCGCGCAGCTCCATCGGCACGTCGTTCACCGACACCGGCACGCGCTCGTGAAACTCGATCGTGACATGCGCCGGCTCCGCCGCCGTGAATGCGGGCCGTCGCATCAGGAGATGGCCGCCGGTGCGTCCTGCACGCGTGTCCGGCATCCACTCCCCGGCCGGCACAATGACTGGCATCGCCGGATCGATGGCGCGGATATGTGCACCGAGCGATTCGTCGGCGGACGCGTACGCCACCGCACCGGCGTCCTCGATGGCGGCGACCTCGATCAGCGCCGCGGCAATCACCGGATGCGCCAGCCGCCGCAGTGCCTCGCCATCCGGCGGCGCGGGCGCAGCCGTGGCCGGCAGAATCACGTCCCGCACGAACGCCTCGCACCGATCGAGGACGTGCGCCCGCACCGCGCCACAGGCGATCGCGCGGGCGCGCATTTCCTCGAGGTCGTCCTGCTGGCCTACGTCAACCACGAGCGCCGCCACGTCCGCGCCGCATGACTCGGTCAGCCACTTCACGGCGGCGCACGATCGGGCATCACCCGCGAAAGCCAGCACGATGCGTTCTCTGTTCACGATGGGGTTCCTCAGAGCTGCTCGAAGCGCTTGACGAGCGCGCGGGCCCGGCGCGTGTCCGGCGCAATGACGAGTATGGTGTCGTCTCCGGCCAGCGTGCCGACGACCTCCGGAAGGTTGGCGGCATCGATGGCCACGCCCAGCAACTGCGCCTGGCCCGGACCGGTGCGCAGCACGACGAGCTGCTGCACGCGATCGACGCGGGTCAGATAGTCGGCGGCGGCCCGATGGAGAAGCGACTGTCCGTTCTGCGGCGTACGCGGATGCAGCGGCGGCGCCTGGTAGGCGCCGTCGGCGCCGCCCTTGACCAGCCCGAGGTCGCGGATGTCGCGCGACAGTGTCGCCTGCGTCACGTCGAATCCGGCCGAGCGCATGCTGCGGCGCAGCTGTTCCTGGCTGCGCACCGGCGAGCGGTGGATGATGTCGACGATGGCCGATTGACGGCGCGCTTTCATGGCAGTTCCTGCATGGCGTGCGACCTTGACTGATTATGCACCGAACTGTATAAATATACTTTTTTCGGGTCCGCCTCAAGGCGGACAGAGGGCTACACTACAGAGGATGCCGATCGCCGCTCCGCTCTCGTCGCCTGCCGGCACGCCGCCCGGCACCCGCACGCGCGTCGCCATCGCCGGCGCCACCGGCTACGCCGGGCAGGAGCTGGTGCGCATTCTTGCGCGCCATCCGGCGGTGACGCTGACGACGGCGATGTCGTCCGGCGCGACGAGTACGCCCCGGCCGATGCCGGCGCTGGCCCGTATCTGGGACGGCACGGTCATCCCCCTGGACGTCGAGAAGCTCGTCGCAGACGCCGACATCATCTTTCTGGCGCTGCCGGAAGCCGCCGCCGCCGAGCTCGCGCCCGTCCTCGTCGAACGGGGCCGGCGCGTCATCGATCTCTCGGGCGCGTTCAGGATTCGCGACCACGCCGCCCGCCAGCGGTGGTATCCCGCGACGGCCGCGCTGCCGTCCGGCACCGTCTACGGCTTTTCGGAACGGAACAGGGAAGCAATCCGCGATGCGCGCCTGCTCTCCAACCCGGGGTGCTACCCGACCGCCGCGCTGATGGCGCTGTCGCCACTGGCCGATGCCGGCCTGCTCGCCGGTCCCGTCGTCGTGGACGCGAAATCGGGCGTGTCTGGCGCCGGCAAGACGCCCAGCGACCGCACGCATTTTTCCGAGAACCACGGCAGCGTCGCGGCGTACGGCATCTTCGGGCATCGCCACACCGCCGAGATGGAGCAGGAGCTGTCCGCACCGGTGACGTTCGTGCCGCATCTCGTCCCGCTCGACCGCGGCATCCTCGAGACGATCTACGTCGCCCTCCGTCCGGGGACCACGGAAGCCCAGGTCGGCGAAGCGCTCCACGCGGCGTACGCCGACTCCCCGTTCGTGCGACTCACTGGAACGACGCTTCCCGAGATCAAGCACGTTGCCCACACCAACTTCTGCGACATCGGGTGGAAGGTGGATGAGGCCGGCTCGCGCGCCGTGCTGGTCGCGGTGCTCGACAACCTGGTGAAGGGCGCGGCGGGATCTGCGGTTCAGAACCTGAACATCATGCTCGGCGTGGACGAGCGCACGGGCCTCCTCTAATGGCCAGCCTTCGCGCGCGGACGCGGTCCCGCGCTCCGGCCGGGCAGGCGCGGAAGCCAATTGTCCTGAAACTGGGCGGCGAGCTGCTCGAGCAGCCGGATGATCTCGGCCGCGTGGCCAGAGGGATCGCCGCCCTGTCGGCACGGACGCCGCTGGTTGTGGTTCACGGCGGGGGGAAGGAAATCGATTCGGCGCTGGCAGTGGCCGGCATTCCGAAGCGACAGGTGGACGGCCTGCGCGTCACCGACGCGCCGACGCTCGACGTGGTCGTCGCCGTGCTCGCCGGGGCGATTAACACACGGCTCGTCGCTGCGGTCCGGCGCGCCGGCGCAAAGCCCGTCGGGCTGACCGGCGCCGATGCGACGGTGGTGACGATAAAACGCGCGGCTCCGATCACGACCGTTGCCGGCGAACGCGTTGACCTCGGACTCGTTGGCGCGCCGGTCGCGAATGGCCGGCCGCAGCTGCTGGCGGATCTGATGGGACGCGGGTATGTGCCGATCGTGGCCTGCGTCGGGGCGACGCGTGACGGCCGGCTGATGAACGTCAACGCCGACACGCTGGCCTCGCATCTGGCGCAGGCGATCGGCGCACGGCGCCTGGTCATTGCCGGCGGAACATCAGGCGTGCTCGACGAGCACGGACAGACAATCGGCCGCATGACCGGCCGCGAGGCGGCACGGCTGATCAAGGCCGGGACGGCGAACAAGGGGATGGTGGCCAAGCTGCAGGCATGCCGCGCGGCCCTGGCCGGTGGCGTTCGCGACGTCGTGATTGCCAACGGACGCGAGACGAAATTGGACGCGCTGGCGGTTGACACGGCACCCGGTGGCGGGTGCACACAGGTGGTGCGATGAAATTGACGCTGGACGACATTCTGGGGCGGGAGTCCCGCCATGTGCTGCAGACGTACAGGCGCCAGCCGGTGGCGTTCGTCCGCGGCAGCGGTCCGCGTCTCTACGACGTTGACGGGCGCGAATACCTGGATTTCGTGTCTGGCATCGGGGTCGCCTCGCTCGGCCACGCGCACCCGGGGCTTGCCGCGGCCATTGCCGATCAGGCGTCAACGCTGCTGCACACGTCGAACCTGTATTACCACCCGTATCAGGCCGAAGCCGCGGCGCGCCTCAGCGCGCTGTCCGGACTGCAGCGGGCGTTCTTCTGCAACAGCGGCGCGGAAGCCAACGAAGCATGCCTGAAGTTCGCGCGCCGCTACTGGCACACCAAGGGCGTGAAAGGGCGCATCGGATACGTCGCCATCGAGGGCGCCTTTGGCGGCCGGACGATGGGCGCACTCTCGATCACGCACGACGAGCACTATCGCGGACCGTTCCTGCCGCTCATCGAGCCGGTAACGTTCGTGCCCGATACGCGGCCCGATCTGCTGGCCAATGCGGTAAACGAGGGGACGGCGGCGGTCATCGCCGAGCCGATCCGCGGCGAAGGCGGGATTCGGCCGCTGCCCGCCGAGTTCGCACAGGCCATCAGCGACGTGTGCAAACGAACGGGAACGCTGCTGATCGCAGACGAAGTGCAGACCGGCCTCGGCCGCACCGGATATCCGTTTCATTCGCAGGCGCTCGGCTGGAAGCCGGACCTCATTTCGGTCGGCAAGGCGCTCGGATCGGGCGTGCCGATTGGGGCGGCCCTGATCGCGGAACATGTGGCGCAGACGATTTCTCCTGGCGACCACGGCAGCACCTATGGCGGCAACCTGCTGGCGACGCGGGCGGCAGCCTTCGTGTTGGAACAGCTGATGGACCACGGCCTGATCGAGCACGTCAGAACGGTTGGCGCGCACTTCGAGCGGCGACTTCGCACGCTGGCTTTGAAGCATCCGATGATCGTCGAGGTTCGCGGCGAAGGGGTCATGCGCGGACTTCAGTTGACCGTGGACGCGCTGCCCGTGGTGACCCAGGCGCGCGAGCGGGGCCTGCTTGTCAACCGGACCGACGAGAAAGTCATCCGGCTTCTGCCGCCGCTGACCATCGAGGCGGCGGACATCGACCGCGCCGTAGACGTCCTCGACGAGGTGTTCGCTGCAGTTGCGTCGGAGGTGCCCGCGTGACGACTGCTGTCGCCCTGTACCCCCGTCGTCCCGTCGTGGCAGCGCGGGCCCCCAGCCAGGGTCCGGTGATACTCCGGCAGGCCACCCCGGAAGACGCGCGCGACATCCACAACCTCATCGCGCGACATCTGGAGGAAGGACACCTGTTGCCGCGCCACCTGGACGAAGTCAGCGCGCACGCCCATCGGTTCGTCGTCGCCATCGACGATGAGGAGATCGTCGGGTGCGCGGACCTGGCGCCGCTCAGCCGCACCGTTGCCGAGGTACGTTCGCTGACCGTGAGCGCGCTGGCGCGCTCGAACGGGACGGGCGGACGGCTGGTCGACGCCCTGGTTGCGCGCGCCGCCAGGGACGGGTTCGAGCGGCTGTGCGCGTTCACGCATGCGCCTGCCTACTTCGTGCGCCTCGGATTCTCGATCGTTCCGCACGAATGGCTGCCGGACAAGGTCGCCATGGATTGCGGCACGTGTGCCCGGTTCCGGCGGTGCGGTCAGTACGCCGTCATGTTCCCGCTCGATGCGTCGGGTCCGCCTGAAGGCGGACACTACGGAACTCAAGGCGGACACTACGGATGGGCGTCGCTGCATGGCTGACACATCGATTCTTCGTGCGACGGTTACGCGCATCGACGGCGGAATCACGGCTCCGCTCGGATTCACCTCCGCCGCCCTGCACTGCGGGATCAAGGCGAAGCCGGGCGCGCTCGATCTGACGATTGTCGCGGCGGAGCGGCGCGCCTCGGCGGCAGGGCTGTTCACCACGAACCTGGCCCAGGCGGCGCCGGTCCTCCTGTCGAAGCGGCACCTTCAACAGACGACGGGGCTGGCGCGGGCGATTGTCGTAAACAGCGGCTGCGCCAATGCGTGTACCGGCAGCCAGGGACTGGCGGACGCCGAGACGATGGCGCGTGAGGCGGCCGCGGCGATCGGCTGTGCGGTCGAGGACGTGCTGGTCGCATCCACCGGCGTGATCGGCGTGAATCTCCCAATGGGCAAGGTCGCGTCCGGAATCCGTTCCGCTGGCACGCAGCTGGCCCGCGGGCGCGGCAGCGACACTGCGCGCGCGCTCATGACGACCGACCCGTTTCCCAAGGAAGACGCGGTCCGCGTCGAAACAGCCGGTGGCGCCTTCTCGATCGGAGGTACAGCGAAAGGGAGCGGCATGATCGAGCCGAACATGGCGACCATGATCGGCCTGCTCACCACCGACGCGCAGGTGCCACCCGCGATCCTCCGCCGCGCCCTCGAGGAGTCCGCGCGCGATACCTTCAACGCGATTACCGTGGACGGCGAGTGCTCAACGAACGACACGCTGTTCGCCATGGCCTCGGGAGCGAGTGGTGTCGCGATCGACGAGGACAGTTATCCTGCGCTGCTCGAGGGGCTTCTTGCCGTGTCGCGCCGGCTCGCGGTCGACATCGTGCGCGGCGGCGAAGGAGCCACCAAAGTCATCCGGGTCACGGTGCAGGACGCCCGCAGCAGCGACGACGCCCGGCGTATCGCCCGCACGATTGCCAACTCACCGCTCGTGAAGACCGCGGTGCACGGCGCGGATCCGAACTGGGGCCGCATCGTCGCCGCCGCCGGCCGATCGGGCGTGCAGTTCGATATCGATCGCGCGACGGTGCATGTGGGAGGTGTCCGGCTGTTCGAAAACGGTCTCCCCCATGACGACGCCGCGCCCAGGGCCGCAGAGCACATGCAGGGCACGGACGTCGACATCCACGTCCATCTCGGCACGGGCGGCGGCGTGGAAGCCACGATCTGGACGTGCGATCTGAGCGCCGAGTACGTCCGCATCAACGGCGAATACCGAACGTAAGCTCGTGGACACCATCCCCCCGCCGCCGCGGCTGGCCAAAGACTTCCTTTCGATTCTCGATCTCGGGCACGCCGACCTCGAACGGCTGCTCGCGCTCTCCGCGGAGGTCAAGGTGGATCGACGTCTCGGACTGAGGGCGCCGACGGCTTCGGCGCTTGGCGGCCGGCACGTCGGCCTCCTGTTCGAGAAGCCGTCGCTGCGCACGCGGTCGACCTTCGAGGTCGCGATCCGGGAACTCGGCGGTCATGCGCTTGATGTGCCGTCGGAGTTCGCTGGCGGTTCGCGTGAGCCGATCGAGGACGTCGCGCGCAATCTCGAACGCTGGGTGCACGCGCTCGTCGTCCGCACGTTTGCCCAGGACAAGGTCGAAACGTTCGCGCGCTCGGCGGCGCGGATGCCGGTGATCAACGCGCTCACCGACGAGCACCATCCGCTGCAGGCGATTGCGGACGTGCTGACGATGCGGGAGCGCTGGGGGCGCGCGCCAGGACGAACGGTGGCGTATGTCGGCGACGGCAACAACGTCGCCACGTCGCTTGCGCACGCCGCGTGCATGGCCGGGGTCAGCGTCCACGTCGCCACGCCGGCCGGGTACGCTCTGCCTCCATCGGTCGTCGACGAGACTGCCGGGATCGCGCGCGGCGGGGCGGCTGTTCGCAGCTTCGCCGACCCGAACGAGGCGGTCGCGGGCGTCGATGCCATCTACACGGACGTCTGGGCATCGATGGGTGAGGAAAACGAAGCCGACAAGCGCCGCGTCATCTTCGCCCCGTATCAGGTGAACGCCGCGCTCATGTCGCGCGCAGCGCCAGGCGCGCTGTTCATGCACTGCCTGCCGGCGCACCGCGGCGACGAAGTCACGGCGGACGTCA